>Ga0172366_10001066_pt1 | contig 21185 bp, 18 predicted proteins | sample LakKivSesite69cm_FD_114533 | JGI IMG/M metagenome (GOLD analysis project Ga0172366, IMG submission 114533) | Sediment microbial communities from Lake Kivu, Rwanda - Sediment site 69cm | ecosystem: Environmental > Aquatic > Freshwater > Lake > Sediment | place: Rwanda: Western Province, Lake...
CCCCCTCTTGGTCGAGGCGAGGCCGGTTGCCAGCTCGGGAATCGAGGTCCCCACCGCAACAAGGGACAGGCCGATGGCGAGCTGGGGCACCCCCAGATCCGATGCAAGGGATGTGGCGGCCCGGATCAGAAGATAGGACCCGATGCCGAGCACCGCCCCGCCAACCAGAACTTCGCCTATGTCCCGCGCCGGCGTACCGGGCACGGGGTCGGATTGAGTGATCCTTGCAGATCCGCGGCGGTAGGTATAGAAGAGTGAAAGGGCAATGATGATGAATAGTGCCAAGGAATCGATCATCCCAAGGGAGCGGCCGATTAAGGCGATCACGTAGAAGGCGAGATACACAAGGAGGGCATTCCGAGCGGAGTCCCGGAGAAAGGTCCTATCGAAGCTCAGGGGCCTAATGAGGCCGCATATGCCCACGATGCCGAGGACGTTGAAGATCGTCGAGCCCACGGCGTTTCCCACAGATAGCTCAACATCCTTGAGTGCGCTGGCCATCGTGCTCACCGTCAACTCAGGCAGGGTGGTGATGAACCCGGCGAGCGCCATGCCGAGCACTCCGATCGATATCCCCTTCCTTGCGGATATGTGGCAGATCGAGTCGGTGAGCCAGCCTGCTCCCTTCGACACCATGATGAACGATACAACGAGCACTGGTATGGCAATCAGGTTCATGTTGCCTCCACCACGCGGCGAGGGGGGGTCCGGGTGTTCCCAGCATCATCGATTTGAAGCAAGGAGTAGCATCCGCTCTGACGGGTTTGGTTGCGTGCCTGAACAGGCGAGGGGCCGCCTGCGGCGCTTGGTAAATGTATCGGCCTTGAGTGTCGGCGGCACGACTTGCGGGGTGGCGAAGCTTTGGTTTCCAGCGGACCCAGGCGCCAACTGGAGTCGCTGGTTTGGCCTGCAGCGACCGGGCATGTTTGATGGTCAGGTCTAACCCCAGTTGCCTCCTGATAAGTTCGGAGGGCTCTGGGCCAACTGCCAAGATTCATCCGGAACCGGGGTCAGCGCCTCCCCAAGAGGTAGAACTGCCTTAAGGATCGTCGGACCCAACGGTGAGCTCGGCATCCCGCGTGGGGAGACGCTTGTGACCGCACCCCCGAAGCCCCTCGAAGACCCGAAAACGTTTATTAATCATCCATCTGTGCCGAGGGCCAAGGGATGGTATGGCGGACACAGCCAATCCTGCGCCGCTTGGCCTCATGGGATTCGGTATGACGACCGTCCTGCTGAATCTTCACAACGCGGGCCTCTATCCACTGGGGAGCACGATCCTTGCGATGGGAGTGTTCTACGGTGGACTGGCCCAGGTCATAGCCGGCATCATGGAGTACCGGAACGGCAACACCTTCGGCACGACCGCCTTCACGAGCTACGGCCTTTTCTGGCTCTCGCTTGTAGGCCTGCTCGTGTTCCCCAAGCTTGGTTGGGCGGAGGCGCCCGATGCAGCAGCTATGGCGGCTTATCTGGCGATGTGGGGATTCTTCACGGCCTGGATGTTCGTTGGCACCCTCAAGCTGAGCCGCGGTCTGCAGGTGGTGTTCAGCACTCTGACGATTCTGTTCTTCCTCTTGGCCATAGGGGAGTTCGTCGAGTCCGACCCATTCCACACGATAACCGGGATTGAAGGCATACTCTGCGGCTTCTCGGCGATCTACGTTGCGATCGGCAGCGTGTGGAACCAGCTATACGGCCGTACAGTAATCCCAATATAGAGCTCTGGTGAGCAAGATGTCTGCGACTATTGAGGCCCTGATGAAAGAGAAGAGGGTATTCGAGCCCCCGAAGGCGCTGGTTGACAAGAGCAATGTCAAGAGATTCATGGACCAGCACCGCATAAAGACCGTAAAGCAGCTCTACGAGAAGGCAAAGGACCAGGAATGGTTCTGGGGAGAGATGGCGAAGGACCTCCATTGGTACAGGAAGTGGAAGACGGTCCTATCCGGGAAGGCGCCCTACTTCGTCTGGTTCGACGGCGGCAAGACCAACATCGCCTGCAACGCCCTGGATAGGCACATGAAGGACGGCAAGGCGGACAAGGTCGCCTACATCTGGGAGGGCGAGCTGGGCGAGGTTCGGAAGGTGACCTACAGGGAGATGTACAAGGAGGTCAACCGGATAGCCAATGGGCTGAGGAGCCTTGGATAAAGAAGGGTGATGGGGTCGGGATATACCTTCCCATGATACCCGAGCTGCCAATGGCGATGGTTGCGTGCGCGAAGATCGGCGCGGTGCATTCGGTCATCTTCTCCGGCTTCAGCTCCAAGGCCCTGGAGGACCGTCTCGTTGACCAGGGTTGCGTGGCCCTGATCACGGCTGACGGATACTACCGGAAGGGCGAGCCCCTCAACCTCAAGGCCATGGCCGACCAAGCACTGGCCGCAAGCCCGACCGTGAAGAAGGTGGTGGTGGTAAGCAGGCTGGGCGACAAGATCAAGGTCAACATGGTCCAGGGCAGGGATCACTGGTGGGACGATGTCAAGAAGGACCAGCCAGACGAATGCAGGACCGAGGAGATGAACTCGAACGATCTGCTGTTCCTCATGTACACCTCGGGCACGACCGGAAAGCCGAAGGGCGTCATGCACGTCCACGGCGGGTACCAGGTCGCGGCCACGGCAACCCTTTCGCTGGTTTTTGACCTCAAGGACGATGACGTCTGGTGGTGTGCCGCGGACATAGGGTGGATCACGGGCCACACCTACATAGTCTACGGGCCGCTCATGCTAGGCGTCACCTCGGTGCTCTACGAGGGTGCCCCGACCTATCCGGGGCCAGACAGGTTCTGGCAGATAGTCGAGAAGAACAAGGTGTCGGTCTTCTACACCTCCCCGACCGCAATCCGGCTCTTCATGCGTTTCGGCAAGGAGTGGCCTGCTAAGCATGACCTTAGCTCCATGCGCTTGTTGGGGACCGTCGGTGAGCCGATCAACCCCGAGGCATGGATCTGGTACTACGAGGTGATCGGCGGGAAGAGATGTCCGATCATGGACACCTGGTGGCAGACTGAGACGGGCCAGTTCATAATTACGCCTCTGCCCGTCACGCCACTGAAGCCGGGATCGGCGACCTTGCCGTTCCTGAGCTTGGACGCCGCGGTCTACGACGACACGGGCAAGCCGGTCACGGGCCAGGGAGGGAACCTGGTTCTCACCAAGCCGTGGCCAGGTATGCTGATTGGGCTGTACAAGCAGAAGGAGCGATACGAGCAGTCGTACTGGTCTAGATTCCCGGGGGTGTATTTGGCCGGGGACGTCGCAAGGGTTGACGAGGACGGATACTTCTGGATCCAGGGACGCGCTGACGATGTGCTAAAGGTCGCCGGCCACCGCATAGGCACGGCCGAGGTTGAGTCGGCCCTGGTCTCGCACCCCAAGGTCGCGGAGGCCGCAGTCGTCGGGAAGCCTGATGCGGTCAAGGGTTCATCCATCACGGCCTTCGTCATACTTGTGCATGGGACGGAGCCAACCGACGCCCTCAGGCAGGAGCTCACAAAGCACGTATCGAAGGAGATCAGCCCGATAGCTAGGCCGGATTACGTGATATTCGTCCCGGACCTGCCCAAGACCAGAAGCGGCAAGATCATGCGCCGGGTCATATCCAGCCTGGTGAGGGGCGAGCCCGCGGGAGACATCACGACGCTGGGCAATCCTGAGGTCGTGAGCGAGGTCAAGAAGATCATCGAGAAGGAAGTTCGTCCCTAGCCTCACCTCTCTCGGCCCTGAGCTGGCCCGAGCCTTCCGACGGACTAACAGAGGTAGTGCGCGGATCAGCCCGCGGATTCCTTGGCGTGTCCACGCGGCTGGGACCTCAAGGCCGGCCGAGGGCTCCTTCGCAATCTCGCCTTCGGGCCGGGGAAAGGATAATTAACCGCTCTGTCCCCCATTCAGTTCCCATTGGCTATGTCAGATCAGTACCCTCTGATCGCTTCGGCACCGGGAACGGGCCCCTGCGCTGCCATAATGGAACGAAGTAAGTGATACCATGGATCTGTTGTGGCTGGCCCCCACGGGGTCATTTATGGCCTTGCTCTTCGCGGGCTTCCTCGCGTGGAGGATTCTTGGGGAAAACGAAGGTACGCCCGAGATGAAGAAGATCTCCAAGGCGGTGAGGACGGGAGCGAGCGCCTATCTCGGGAGGCAGTATAGGACCATCTCCGTCTTCTTCGCAGTGATGTTCGTGCTGCTGTTTGCTCTGTCCTACTATGAGGTGGTCAACGACTTCATACCGTTTGCTTTCCTGACTGGGGGGTTCTTCTCAGCGCTGTCCGGATTCATTGGGATGAACATGGCGACGCGCGCCAACGCCAGGACGACGAACGCCGCCATGCGAAGCCTGAACAGTGGCCTCAGAGTGGCTTTCTCGGCGGGGGCAGTCATGGGACTCTGCGTCGTCGGACTGGGCCTGTTGGACTTGTCGATCTGGTACTTCCTCCTGAACTGGACGCTTCCGATGAGCGCTGACAAGTTGACCATAATAACCTCCACCATGCTGACCTTCGGCATGGGCGCCTCCTCTATTGCGCTCTTCGCCAGGGTCGGCGGCGGGATATACACGAAGGCCGCAGACGTCGGCGCAGACCTGGTCGGCAAGGTGGAAGCGGGCATCCCGGAAGACGACCCGAGGAACCCGGGCGTCATAGCTGACAACGTCGGCGACAACGTCGGCGACGTGGCCGGCATGGGCGCTGACCTGTACGAGTCATATGTCGGCTCTATAGTGGCCACGATGGCGCTCGGCACCGCGGCGTTCACTGCGGCGGGCCTCGCGGTACAAAGCATAACCATACCGCTGGTCATGGCCGCGGTAGGGGTCGTCGCGTCAATTTTGGGCACCTTCCTCGTGCGCGCGAAAGAGGACGCCGACCAGGGCACGCTGCTGTGGGCATTGCGGAAGGGCATATTCACCTCAGCCGCGATAATCGCGGTAGCATCGTACTTCGTGGTCTACGCGACCCTGGGATCGAAATACATCGGAGTCTACTTCTCAGTGCTTGCAGGCCTGGTCTCAGGCATAATCATTGGCCTCTCGACCGAGTTCTACACCTCGCAGAAGTACAAGCCGACGAGGTACATTTCGTCCCAGTCGCAGACCGGCCCAGCGACCGTCATAATAGCGGGCATCGCAACGGGTATGAGGTCGACGCTGGTGCCGGTAATTGCGGTGTCGGCCGCGATAGTCGCGTCATACGCTCTCTCGGACGGGTTCAACAACCCGGCGATGGGCCTCTACGGCGTGGGGATCTCAGCAGTCGGTATGCTGGCCACTCTAGGAATTACCCTTGCGACTGATGCATACGGACCAGTAGCGGACAACGCAGGCGGGATAGCACAGATGTCGCACCAGGAGCCGGACGTGAGGAAGCGGACGGACGCGCTTGACGCCCTTGGGAACACCACGGCCGCAACGGGCAAGGGGTTCGCGATAGGCTCTGCAGCCCTAACGGCGCTTGCGCTCATAGCGGCATACCAGCAGCAGGTGGTGCTCGTCGGCGGCAACATGCACAGGAACGTATCGTTGGACCTGAACTTGACGAACCCGATAGTCGTCGTCGGACTCTTCGTCGGCGGCATGCTGCCCTTCCTGTTCTGCTCGATGACCATGCAGGCCGTCGGCCGCGCAGCCGGCGCCATAGTTAAGGAAGTGCGCAGGCAGTTCAAGGAGATAGAGGGCCTCATGGAGGGCAAGGCTGACCCGGACTATGCCCAATGCGTTGCAATAGCGACCAAGGCCGCCCAGAGGGAGATGGTAGTTCCGGCAATGCTGGCGATAGCGTCGCCGCTGGCAGTCGGGGTGCTCCTCGGCCCGGAGGCGGTTGTCGGGCTTCTGGCTGGCTCTCTCGTGACGGGCTTCGTGATGGCGGTCTTCATGGCCAATGCAGGCGGGGCCTGGGACAACGCTAAGAAGTACATAGAGGAGGGCAACTACGGCGGCAAAGGCAGCGATTGCCACAAGGCTGCGGTCGTCGGCGACACCGTGGGCGACCCGTTCAAGGACACGTCAGGGCCGAGCTTGAACATACTCATCAAGCTGATGAGCATGGTGTCCATAGTCTTCGTGGGCGTGACAATCCTCATATGGGGCGTCGCGGCCTGAGCCCGCTTTGTGATGATGGCGGTAGTTGAGAAACATCCCATCCTTCTTCTTGGCATGGCGTTAGGCCCCGGTAACCTGAACCTCGAAACCTACACGGACAGAGTTCGCTCCACCCATACTGGGGCTCCATCTATGATGGGGTTTTCGGATTGGCCACCCCCACCAAGGGGGGATGTCCCGGGGCCGCCAAGACGGAAGTATTTAAGAGGTCTCCCGGGCAACCCGGCCCAAATGGCCAGGGAAGGCCAGCGATCCTGAGCAAGGCAGCTGTTGAATCTTTGCACCCTGGCGGTGAATGTTTGCCACAAGAAGCGACGACGGGCAGTCTTCCTTCCTTCCTGGATGTCACTCGCCTATCATCAAAGCAGATGGTCATCGTACCCCTAGCCTTCCTCCTTTTCAGCGCCGGCATTCTGTCGTGGAACGCCGCGAGGACGGGCGCCCTGTTCAACTATGGAATCGACTTCACCGGCGGGACTCTGATCAGCTTCCCCAACTCCTATGAACTGGCCCCCGAGGAGATTGAGGCCGAACTGAAGCAGAAGTTCGCGATCGCGGAAATATCGGTCAAGAAGGGAGGCGGGGTTCTCAGCGTGGAAAGCCCGGGGAATGCGGATGAGATTCTGGCCTATATGGCGGAGGAATACGGCAAGGAAGGCACCTCGACGGAGCTGGAGGTCCCCCTCGCCGAGACGTTCAAGCGAGAGGCACCCGTTGTTCTGGTTGCCGCATTCATTGGGATGGTCATCGTGGTATACGTGGTCTTCAGGTCGGTTCTGCCATCGCTCTTGGTCGCAGCCACAGCGTTTCTGGACATGTTTGAGGCAGTCGCGTTCATGACGGTCGCGGGAGTTAGCCTATCCCTTGCGACAGTGGCAGCGCTGCTGATGCTCATCGGGTACTCTGTCGATGACAACATCCTCCTGACCACGAGGCTTCTCAAGAGAAGGGAGGAGATGCGACAGCGGATACGTGACGGGTTGAAGACTGGTCTCACGATGACACTGACGACCCTCTGCGCCTTGATCGCTCTCTACGTATTCACGACTTCCGACGTTCTGAGGGACATAGCGATCGTCTTGATCCTTGGGATGAGCGCGGACATAATCAATACCTGGCTCTTCAACGCAGGCGCTATGAGAGGGTACCTCGAGAAGAAGTTCAGGCTCCTTGAGCAACGGGGGCGAGCAAGGTGAAGCTGCGTTCCGACATCCTGAGGGATTGGCGAATCCAGCTCTTGTTACTCGTAGACCTCGGCTCACTCCTCGTCCTTTTTCCAGTCGTAACCAGGTCCACGACGGAGCTCACAGTAGAGGACGTGAACTCCTCTCAGATCTTGGCGCAGGTGCTGGAGTCAAGCTACCAGAACGTGACCCATCTCTCATCGACGCTCAACGAAGGCCTGTGGGTTCACAGCTTCTCCTTCTCGGTCACAACGCCTAGGGACAATGAGACGATCGTGAGCGAGCTGAAGGCCAAGCTGGCGGGCATGATCCCGAGGGGCATGCCCCCCGAGGTCTCGGTGTTGAATGGAACTCTGGTTCAGGTTAACGTGACGGCCACCGACAGGGACTGCGTCGTGGCCCTGATCGAGAGCACCTTGGGACCCAAGGGGAAGGTCACATGGGTGCAAAGTCTGGGCAACTCCATCTCGATAAGGGTGAACAGGAGGCTGGACCGCACTGGGCTGCAGGAGTTGCTGGGGACCTCGGCGAGGGTGGTCGAGTTCAAGACGCCGAGAACGCTTAGGGCGAACCTCAAGTTCGGGATAGACTTCCTGGGCGGCTTCTACTACAACGTCAGGCCTGTGGGGGTGACATTCACAGCCAAGGTTGAGGCCGGGAACGTTACCCAGACCCTGCTCGGGGAGTTCCTGAACACAACCCCCAAGCTCACGGAAAAGGGCGAGAACGGTCTGCTGACCTTCGAAATTCCGACGCCCGGGGCCAACCCGTACCTGATGGATCTGGCCATCAACGATTTCTTCTCAACCTATGCTAGCTTGAGGCAGATCTCCTTCACCTTTGGAAATGAGACCTCGGAGCTGGTGATGAATGCGACTAACTACGACGCACTCGAGGCGGTGCTGAATTCCACCTTCTCCGTCAGGTACGACATCGTGGGCGGTAGCGAGGCATCAGGGGTATTCGAGGTCGAGGGAAAGGGCTCCGAGGCGACAAGGACAGAGCTCGAGGCAAGCCTGAGCAAGTACTCGGAGATTCTCTCGTTTGAATCGAAGGTTACGGCCGAGACCATGACCGAGGTGGAGAAGATGATCGAATCTAGGGCAGACTTCATGGGCGTGTCGGACCTTAGGATAAAGCGGGCGGGAGGGGAGTACATCATCGTCGAGTCCCCGGAGAGGATCGCTGGCAACAGTTCGGTGCTTGAGCCGCTCGATTTCGAGGCACGCCTCTGGACCTCCGGCAACATCACGGTCCGGGCGTTCACATCTGAGGACGTGTCGAGGGTCGACCACTACTACTACGTCTCCGGGGCGGGTGGCTGGGCGGTCCCGATGACGCTGAAAAGGTCCGCGGCGGAGAAGCTTCGCGACCTGGCGCTGACGTATGGTGCCATAGATGCGGATGATGCTGTCCGGCAAAAGCATCCTCTGGGCATGTTCTTCAACGGGGTGGAAGTGTACAACGCGTCATTCTCGTCCGATCTGGCGCAGAGCATGCGGGACCAGTACGTCGTCAGCTTCCTGGCCATCACGGGTGGCCCCAGGGAGAACGATGAGGCCAGGAACAGGGCCGAGGACCTCTACATAAACCTTGAGGCGTCCTTCCCGACCAAGCTGAAGACAGCCGGGGAGGGGCAGATCCCCGCGATGCTGGGCAAGGACTTCGCCAGGCAGGTGATGTCAGCGGCGGCAGCGGCCATGGTCGGCGTGTTGACCATAATATACCTACGGTACCGAAGGCCGAAGCTGGTGGCCGCTGTGATGGGGGTCAGCTTGAGCGAGGTCCTTGTCATGCTGGGTTTCTCGACCCTTGTTGGGCAATACCTGGACTTGGGCAGCGTCGCAGGGATCGTCGCTGCGATCGGCACCGGGGTGGATGAGCAGATAGTCATTACGGATGAAGCCCTCTATCAGGGGGAGGGGAAGAGGAGGTTGGTCATGTCCACGAGAATATCCCGTGCCTTCTTCGTTGTCTTCACGGCCGCGGCGACGACCATAATTGCGATGGCGCCGCTGGCCTACGTGGGCCTGGGTCGACTCCGTGGCTTTGCGATCATGACGATAGTGGGGGTTCTGGCGGGCATATCCATAACCAGGCCGGCCTACGGCAGGATGGTCAGATACCTCGTCGAGGACTGATGGAGATGTACGTCATCATCATCGGAGCGGGCAGGATCGGCTACAGCCTCGCCAGGATGCTGGTCGAATCGGGCAACGAGGTTACGCTCATAGAGAAGGACGAGCGGAGGGTTCGCGAGGTGAGCTCGCTGGACGCGTTCGTCTTCCACGGCTCGGGCACCAACCCGGCCCAGCTTCAGTCCCTGAACATTGAAACCGCCGACGCCGTCGTGGCCGTGACGGGCGATGAGGCGGTGAACCTGACCGCTTGCCTGGTTGCCAAGAGGCTTGTGGCGGGCCACAAGAGGGACAAGCCCTTCATGACGATCGCCCGGGTTTCCAGCGTGGAGATGGAGAAGCCGTTTCTGGAGCTTGGCATCGACCGGGTCATCAGCCCGGAGAAGGCGGCCGCGGAGTACATCTCCCGCCTGATAAGGAGCCCCGGGGTTACTGACGTCGCGGGGCTCATCGGAGTCAAGGGTGAGATGCTCGAGCTTCACATCAACGCGAGGTCGCCCGTGGTGGGAAAGACCCTGGCCGAGCTGTCGGCGATGGGGGATATGTCGCGCAGCACAGTGGTTGCCGTGGTCGAGGACGATGAGCTGATAATCCCACACGGCGACACAACGATCAAACCGGACATGGCCGTTCTTATCTTCTGCAAGACAGAGGAATCCGCAAAGGTTAGAAGGCTGTTCCTCGGTTCCAAGTAGAAAAGAGTAAAGAGGGGCGTTCCGACGTGCTTTCCGAAGGAGGACTAGGATTTGGTGTCTGATCTGGTCCTGGTAGGACTCGCAGTGGCTCTCGCGGTTGCGGTTCCGGGAATACTCGCAGCCATGAGCGTGGCGATGACCGGGGTGGCTGCGGCCGGACTCGTGGCTGAGGATCCCAAGAAGTTCTCGAAGGTATTCGTCCTCGAGGTCATTCCGGGGACCCAAGGGTTCTACGGCTTCATATCCGGCATGCTGATAATGATCGCCACAAAGATGCTGACCAAGCAGCCCTCCATCACCACGGGGATGGGGCTCACCGTCCTCGTCGCGGCCATACCGGCGATCCTCCAGGGTTTCACGGCCTACTACCAAGCACTGATAACCACGGTTGGCGTTTCATCGGTGGCGAAGAAAGAGGAGACGTTTGGGAGCTGCGTGCTGTTCGCCATCATGGTGGAGACCTATGCCATCCTCGGATTCCTCAGCACCTTCCTTCTGCTGATAGGGCTCGGGATCTGGGGCTAGGCGGCTGAGTTCCTCGTGCAAGGGCAGGGTGGACGTGTGGAGGATCAGCTGAAGCTCGTTTTCGAGGCAGAGGCCAAGTCGAAACAGATCCTCGCCAGGGCCGAAAGGGAGGCAGCTCGCCTCAAGGCCGAGGCCGCTAGCGAATCCGAGGCGATCATCCGCGGGGCGGGCGAGCAGGCTAGGAAGCAGTCAGATGAGATGATCTCCCGCAGGATCTCCGAGGCCGCTGAGATGGGCAAAAAGCTGACCTCCCAGCAGGAAGCTCAGATTGCCGAGATGAGGAGGGGGGCGGCTTCGAGGATGAAGGAGGCCGTTGATCTGATCTTCAGATCGATAATCGAAGAGGGTTGACGTGTTCAAGCCAGTGCCGATGCAGAAGGTCAGCCTCGTGGTTCTCGACGAGGACATCGGGCCCCTTACGCTCCTCCTGCACGAGGACGGCGTAGTGCAGCTGGCTGAGTCCCCCATAGCCTCGCCCCTTCAAAGATGCGCCCTTCAAGACTTCGAAAGGCAGGCGGAGGCACTTGCCTCGAGGCTTGCCGCCATGATCTCCCTTCTTGAGGAATCTATCCCCCGGGGGCAAGAGGGCAAGAACCTTCTCGACCGAGTCGCCAGCCTGGTAAGGCAGAGCCCGCCCCCCGAGCCGATGGACATAGGCGGGATCTACGGCGACAACCTGATGGCATGGTGCGGGAACAAGGTTGAATCGCTGTCGAAGGATGTTGAGCGATTCGTGAAGGCGCTGGAAACGTCCACCGACAGGAGGTCCGAGATTGAGCAGCATCTTCGTTTGGTGAGGGATCTCCTGCCGATCAAGGTGCCTTTGCGCAGTTTCCGCGCATCCGAGTTGACCTGCACCCTCTTCTTGTATCTGCCCGAGGACCGTGTGGAGGCGTTCTCCCTGGCATGCAGGGAGGATATCGATCCCGTCCACGTGTCGGTGGTGTCGGGCACGGCCCGGAGGCTGGTGATGGCCATGTGTCTGACCGCGGATCGGACCAAGCTTCAAACGCAGGTCCACCGTTTCGAGGGCGAACTCGTCGAGCTTCCGCCGTACGACCAGTCGCCCCGCGAGGCGGAGGAGGCGATCCTGGAGGAATCGGCCCGGCTGGACAAGGAGATCGAGGATGCACGGGCGATGATCCACCGCATCGGGGCCGATCATCTCGGCGAACTCAAGATCATGGATGAGGCGCTCGCGATGGAGAGGCAGCGGGCAAGCGCATTCAGGCTTTTCGCGCGCACCGAGAGCACGGTTTTGCTCAACGGCTGGGTGAGGGAGCAGGATATCGCACGGCTGGAGGGAATCGTTGCGTCCTGCACCAAAGGCCGCTACATCCTGAGAACCGCAAGGCCGGGGCCGAATGAGTCAGCCGGGGTGCCGATCAGCCTTGAGAACCCCAGGCCATTCAGCAGCTTCGAATGGATCGTCAGGATGTACGGCATGCCCAACTACAAGGAGATAGACCCAACTCCCTTGATCTTGCCAACTTTCATGGTCTTCTTCGGAACCTGCCTTGGCGACGCGGGATACGGGATTGTGCTGGCCCTAGTCAGCTTTCTGGTTTTGAGGAAGGCCTGGGGCGAGAAGGTGGGAACGGCCTTCACGCTGTGCGGATTGTCCACCATAGCCATGGGATGGCTGATGGGAGGATGGTTTGGCAACTTCCTCTTCAACGACGAGTACGGCCCAAAGATCCCCCTCTTCAAGGCAGCCTGGATCGATCCACTGGCAAACCCCACCAGCCTGCTCGCCCTGGCGTTGCTGCTGGGTGTGATTCACCTGATGCTCGGCCATGTGAGCGCAATCTTCGTGGCCGTCAGGAAGGGCAAGCTCGCCCAGGCGCTGGTCATGCGCTTGGGATGGTGTCTCACCCTGAGTTTCGGGTCGATATTCGTCCTGTGGAATCTGGAGATAACGCCGGGCACATCGGCCTTCTGGCGGACTCTGAGTACCTGGGGGATGACGGTCGGAATCATCATGGGGGTGGTGGGCTCCTTCTGGGGCAGGAGTGGGCTGACGCGGATCGGGGCCCCGGCTGAGTTCATGTACAGCATCCTTGCCCACATCGCGGACACGATATCGTACTCGAGGATCCTTGCGCTCGGAATATCCAGCTCGGTCAACGCAATGCTCATCGACTACATCATCATCAAGACCGCCTGGCCGAGCGTTCGACCCGGAGGCGGGGTGGCCGCGGTGTTGTTGGTCATCCTGGCAAGCATCGTGCTCTCGATAGGGTTTGTCGTACTCCACCTTGCCAACATGGCGCTGAGCTGTCTTTCCGGCTTCGTTCACACGATGAGGCTGCACTTCGCCGAGTACTTCGGCAAGTTCTACGAGGCGGGCGGCGAGGAGTTCTCCCCGTTCAAGTCCAAGAGACTATTGACCAGGGCGACCCCCGCGGAGGGCGTTGGCGCTTGAGCTTCCAAGCCATCCAGGACAGGATACTGGAGAAAGCCAGACGCGAAGCGGCAGCTCTGATCAAGGAGGCATCCGACGAGAAGGCCCGCGTGATCGCGTCGGCCAGGAAGGAGGCCGATAGGATCGTCTCCGGCGCGCTCGAAGAGGCCAAGGCCGAGGCCGAGCTGAGGCACGAGGAGAAGTTGGGGGCAATCCGGACCGACCTGAAGAGGAGGATGCTCGTGCAGAGGGAGGAGCTGATGGAGGAGTCCTGGGCACGAGCTATGGAGAAGCTCAGGTCACATGTTCGGACAAAGGAGTACGCATCGGCTCTGAAGGAGTCGATCATCAAGACCGCCAAGCTTCTGGAGGGCAATCAGCTCAGAATCGATGCCAGCCCACGGGATCTGGAGATGGTGAAAGGGTCAAGGGACGAAATCGAGGAGACCCTCGCCAAGGATGGCTTTCCCAGAAAGCTCACAGTTGGGCAGAGCATCGGCTGCATCGGGGGCTTCGAGCTGACGGATTCCGAACGAAGGGTCGTGCTCGATCGGACGTATGAGGCCAGAATCCGCAAGCTCAGGCCTCTCCTGAGGCCCAAGCTGGCCCAGCTGCTGATGGGGGGGACTGAATGACAACCGGCTACGAGGTACCGTTGGTCATAGCGGGCCTTGCGGCAGCGGGGACTGCGGTGGCGAACAACGCACGACAGCTCATGCCCTACGCCTACATGATGGCGAAGATCCGGGCTTGGGAGACCAGGATACTGGACGAGTCAAGGATCGAGGCCCTCTCCGAGTCCGGCTCGCTCAGCTCGCTTGCCCTTGGGCTCAGGGGCACAGACTATGAGGCCGAGCTCGAGGAGGTCCCCGAGACCGTCGAGCAGCTGGAGTCCGCTTTGAACCGCCGTCTCGTTGCGATCTACCGAGAGCTTTTCACGCTCGTCCCGGCGAAGGGCCTGCCCTTCATGCGGAAGTTCGCGGAAAGGCTTGACCTCGCCAACCTGAGGCTGGTCATCCGGGCAGCATCCGGGGCAGTGGAGCGGGATGTGGCCATATCATACTTGGGCGAGGGCATGGTCTTCCCCAAGGCGCGCCTTGAGGTCATGGCCAAGAGCGAGGGCATCGCGGACCTGATCAAGCAGCTCAGCGAGACAGAGTACTACCAGGAGCTCAGGAGGTTCCTGGAGCCCGCCGAGTACGATCCCCTCGACCTGATCAGGGCGGTCGAGCAGTCCTACTACATGTCGGTTTGGAGGAAGGCCAGCGATCTGGGAAGGCGGAACGCCCGAATAGCTAGGACCATTCTGGGCAGGGAGGTGGATCTGTCGAACATCAAGCTGATCCTCAGGCTCAGGCGTGCGGGCGTCGACCCGGATACCATAGTGAAGAATCTTGTGCCCGTCGAGGCTGGCCTTAGGCTCAGCACCCTGCGTTATTGCGCCCGGTCGGAGACCATGGAGGGCATGAAGGCGGTCTTGTCCAAGACGCCGCTGAAGTCGGCCGTGGTTCCTCTACTCTCCTCCGCGGGCGAGGACGTAGCCCAGGCCGAGAAGCTCCTTGACGAGTCGTTGCTTAACTTCTCCAAGAGCATGTCGCTGTTCAAGCCGTTGACGATTGCAACCCCATTGGCCTACCTTTACGCCAAACATGCCGAGGTGCGGAACATCAGGATCCTGGCCAGGGGCATAGCAGACCACGTGCCGGGCGTCGAGATGAAACGAATCCTGTTGAGGTCGGCTAGGCTTGAGTGAGATCGCCGTTGTTGGGGACGAGGACACGGTTGCGGGCTTCCGTCTAGCAGGGCTGGCCCGGGTCCTCGTGCACAGGAACGCGGCCCAGACGGAGGGGTTCATTCGGGAGATGATGATGCAGGACGTGGGAGTCATTGTCATCACGGACCGCGTCGCGGCCCAGATCCGGGGCCTGCTGGACAGGCTCAGGAGGGAGAAGGGACGCGTCAAGACCATCCTCGTCGAGATCCCCGACAAGAGGGGTCCGGTTGAGTCAGAAGACGGGCTCCAGAAAATGATCCGGCGAGTCGTGGGTACCGACATAGCTCTGGAGGCTAGATGATGATCGAGGGAAGCGTTGAAAGCGTGGCCGGCCCCGTTGTCAAGGCGGGAGGGCTGGCCGGGGCAAAGATGTACGACCTTGCGATGGTCGGGGACGACCGGCTGATAGGCGAGATCATAAGGCTTTCCGGCAGCAGTTGCGTCATCCAGGTCTACGAGGAGACGACCGGCGTGAAGCCGGGCGACAAAGTCCTCTCCACGGAGAAGCCGCTTTCCGTGGAGCTGGGTCCCGGGCTCATCGGGAACATCTACGACGGGGTCCAGAGGCCGCTGGAGGCCATGATGTTGCGGGCGGGAGATTTCGTGAGCCGTGGGGTTTCGGTCGATTCCCTTGATCGAAAGAAGAAGTGGCGGTTCGTCCCGCTGGCCAAGAAGGGCGAGGCCGTGGCCGAGGGCCAGCCGCTGGGGAAGGTGCAGGAGTCCAGGGTAGTGGAACACCTGGTGCTGGTGCCGGTGGGCGTCTCGGGCAAACTCGAACAGGTGGCCCCCGAAGGGGAATACCGACTGGAGGACACCATAGCAGCCGTGCAAGGATCCAAGGTCGCGATGCTCAGGACTTGGCCAGTGAGGCGCGCCAGGCCAATCCAGCGGAAGCTGGACCCCACCGTTCCCCTCGTCACCGGGCAGCGCATATTCGACGCCTTCTTCCCCATCGCCAAGGGTGGAACTGCGGCCATTCCGGGGGGGTTCGGGACGGGCAAGACCGTCTCGCAGCACCAACTGGCCAAGTGGAGCGACGCCGACATCGTCGTGTACGTGGGCTGCGGGGAGCGAGGAAACGAAATGGCTGAGGTCCTCAAGGACTTCCCAACGCTGGAGGATCCTAGGCGCAAGGTTCCATTGATGGAGCGGACGGTTCTGATCGCGAACACCTCCAACATGCCCGTCGCGGCGAGGGAGGCATCGGTCTACACCGGGATCACCCTCGCAGAGTACTACAGGGATATGGGCTACGCCGTTGCCCTCATGGCAGATTCGACGTCAAGATGGGCGGAGGCAATGAGGGAGATCTCCGGTCGGCTTGAGGAAATGCCGGGGGAGAGGGGCTTCCCTGCGTACCTCGGTGCCCGGCTCGCGGAGTTCTACGAACGGGCGGGCAGGGTGATGACCCTTTCCGGCAAGGAGGGATCTGTATCGATAGTGGGGGCCGTGTCACCGGGCGGGGGCGATTTCTCGGAGCCCGTCACCCAGAACACCCTCAGGATCACAAAATGCTTCTGGGCCCTTGACTTCAACCTGGCCCAGCGCAGGCACTTCCCGGCCATCAACTGGTTGACGAGCTACTCCCTGTACGTGGAGCAGCTTGCCGATTGGTACTCGCAGAGGGTTGGGGACTGGAAGGGCATGCGCTCAAGGAGCCTGCAGCTGCTGCAGCGCGAGAAGGAGCTGCAGGAGATAGTGCAGCTGGTGGGCCCTGACGCCCTTCCGGAGAGCGAGCGCCTCCTGCTCGAGTGCACTCGGATGATACGAGAGGACTTCCTCCAGCAGTTCGCATACGACGATGTGGACACCTACTGCTCGCTGGAGAAGCAGATGGGCATGCTCAGGCTGATACTGGCCTACTACGACCGGGCAAGGGACGCGGTCCAGAGGGGCGTGGGCGTGGACCAGATCAGGGAGATGAAGGTCCGGGGGGAGATAGCGAGGATGAAGCTCATACCTTCGGACAGATTCCAGGCGGAATCCCGTCGGATCGAGCGGATGATCCAAGAGGAGACGGCCAGGATCCTGGGGGCGACGACATGAGCAGCGACGTGGTCTACAACACGGTGTCGGAGGTATCCGGCCCTCTGATCGTGGTCGAGCGCGTCAAGGGCGTCGGGTACAATGAGGTCGTGGAGGTCAGAACCCCTTCCGGCGAGGAAAGGCGAGGCCAGGTGCTTGAGGTCAGCAAGGATTCGGCAGTCATAATGGTCTTCGAGGGCACGGAGGGCATCGACACGAGCCAGACGAGCGTCAGGTTCGCCGGCGAGAGCCTTATGCTCCCCGTCTCCATGGAGTTGGTGGGAAGGGTGTTCGACGGCCTCGGGAGGCCGCTCGACGGTGGGCCGGAGATCGTGGCTGAGGACAGGCTCGACATAAACGGGGCCCCGATCAATCCGGTCGCCAGGGAGTATCCGGAGGAGTTCATACAGACCGGCATATCCGCCATAGACGGGCTGAACACCCTGGTCCGGGGCCAGAAGCTTCCGATCCTATCTGCGTCAGGCCTGCCGCACAACGACATCGCGGCCCAGATGGCGCGGCAGTCCACCGTCCTGGGCAAGGAGGAGGAATTCGCCGTCATCTTCGCCGCTATGGGCATAACGTATGAGGAAGCCAGTTTCTTCCGAAGGGACTTCGAAAGGACCGGGGCCATCGAGAGGGTGGTCATGTTTCTCAATCTCGCCGAGGACCCGGCCATCGAGAGGATCATAACCCCGAGGATGGCCCTGACCGCCGCCGAGTACCTGGCCTTCACGCACGGGATGCACGTCCTGGTCATCAGGACGGACATGACGAACTACTGCGAGAGCATCCGGGAGATCAGCGCCGCCAGGGAGGAAGTGCCGGGCCGAAGGGGCTACCCCGGGTACATGTACACCGACCTTGCCACCACGTACGAACGGGCGGGGAGGATCAAAGGCAAGAAAGGCAGTATCACCCAGGTGCCGATCCTGACCATGCCCGATGACGACATCACCCATCCCATACCCGACCTGACCGGGTACATCACCGAGGGACAGATAGTGTTGTCCCGGGCGTTGCACAGGAGGGGCATATACCCGCCGATCGATGTACTTCCCTCTCTGAGCAGGCTGATGAAGCGGGGGATCGGCGAGGGACACACAAGGGAGGACCATTCCAATGTGCAGAACCAGATGTACGCCTCATACGGAGAGGGCCGGGATCTCCGCGACCTGGTGGCCGTGGTCGGCGAGGAAGCCCTCACGCCCAGGGACCGCAAGTTCCTGGAGTTCGCCGACCAGTTTGAGACCAAGCTGCTTAGCCAGGGCAGGTACGAGAACCGCAACATTGAACAGACCCTGTCCAAGGCCTGGGAAATCCTTTCCACCCTGCCGAGCGAGGAGCTCAAGAGGATAGAGGATCGTTTCATAGGGAAGTATCTTCGGCCGGCAAAGATGTGAACGAGGAGGGTCACCGTGCCCGAGCAGCTGATCGAAGGCTTGAAGCCGACGAGGATGGAGCTCATCAAGCTGAAGGAAAGGGTGAAGTTGGCCGAAAGGGGCCGCGATCTCCTCAAGCAGAAGCGGGATGCGCTTGTCAACGAGTTCTTCGAGGTGATGCGCCTGGTGAGGGACTCCAGGGACTCCGCCAACAGAGCTGTGGCCAGGGCGCACCGCTCGCTCTCTCTCTGCTATGCCGCGATGGGCACGGCGGACACAAGGCAGGTATCCACTTACACCAAGGGCAAAGTCAGTCTGGTGATTGGCTCAAGGAACATCATGGGCGTCGTTGTGCCAACGCTGGAGTTCGAGTCGGCCGCAAGGGATCCCGTAAGCCGCGGGTACAGCTTCGTTGGTGGTTCGAGCCTGCTGGATGATGCATCCGCTTCCTTCGAGAAGGCGTTGGATGAAGTCGTGGCACTCGCTGGGGCCGAGGAACGAGCCCGGAGGGTGGCAAGGGAGCTGGAGAAGACGAGGCGTCGCGTCAGCGCGCTTGACCACGTGGTGGTGCCCAGGCTGCAGGGGTCGATCAGGTTGATCGAGGACAAGCTGGAGGAGCTGGACCGGGAGGACTTCTCCAGGCTCAAGAAGATAAAGGCCATGCTGGTTTCCGAAGCTGAGTGAAGCCCGGGCCCGATCGGATGCTCGAAACATTTTTTTGAAGCTGCGGGGCAACTGTTGCGCCCGCACGGACTAGGTTCTTCCGGGTCGAGGTTAGCTTGTGTCCAGGAGGAGCACGGATTCCGGAAGCTTTGCCGCCGCGCTTGTGGTGGGTACGCCCGTTGCCAACCTGGTTCTTGCCTCGGGTGGTTTGGCCGCCGTCATGATCTTCCTGCGAATGGACTTGGACCTGATCGGAACGGCCTTGTTTGGTCTGTACTCCCTGGGGCTTCTCCTCATCTACATCATAATGCGTCCGGCGTTGAGGCTATTGGGGTTCTCGAGGCCGTTCCAGGTCGCCCTTGTCCTGTTCGGCGGACTCTTCCTATCGTTCCTCGCCGCCTACCTGACGTAGAGGGAGATGCTCGAATGGTGAAGACCGCATACGATCTTGGCACAGCATACGACATCGGCAGAAAGGAGCTCGTGTTCTGCGACGTGAAGGATTCGGTTCGGAAGGTTGCTCGGGAGTTCCGCGAGCGCAGCATAGGGTCAATGATCGTGGTCTCCAAGAACAAGCACGTGGGCATCGTGACCGATGAGATTCTCTTCCGCGCGATAGAGTGTGGCGTGGACCTGCTCTCGGCCAAGGTCGGTGACCTGAAGCTCGATCCAATACACACCATACCCAAGGACGCGTCCCTGACGGAGGTCGAGAAGCTGTTCGAGGAAACGGGGGCATCCCGCCTCGGCGTGGTCGATGAGCGCGGGCGGATCGTGGCCCTGGTCAAGCGAAGGAATCTCGAGCTTCTGGACAGGTTCAGCTTCGTTGATCGCGCCCTTCGGCGGGCCCCGGGCGATTGATTCCACTGGCCCTTGCCGCGTCCCTGGCCTTGATGACGTAGTACAGGATTGGGTTCTTGATCCTGCGGCACAGGGCGTCGGGGTTGCACAGCATGGGTACCTCCCGCCTTATCTTCTCGCAGTTCGGGGGTATGTACCAGGTCGAGTTCCCGGAATCCTCAAGGCGCGGGTTCTCGATGAGCCCGAAGCCGAGGTGGTACAGTATGTTGGCCTTCTCAACTGGCTGGTCATCGAAGAGCGGCGGGTTGCACCTGGCCCCGGCCTCGTAGATCTTGGGCAGTATCTCTGCCGATACGACCGACATATCATCGATGAAGTCCGATATCCTCGCATCGCCGGCGAACGGCGAGATCCTCGCATGGGAGAGGAAGGACGTCAGAAGGACGGTCACGGCATAGTTGCGGCTGCCCGCATCCACCCCCTGCTCCGCCTCCCTGATGCAGGGCGGATAGAACTCCTCCTTGAGTTCCCCGCCCATGCCGACGAGGTCCTCGTGGCTCTTTGATGATACATCCGAGATCACCTTGCCTATGGCCTTGAACACCGGATGGGGCCTGACCTTCGCGAGATCCATCTTCTGCCTTACCTGGCCCATGTAGAGTTCCATCCTGCGTCCGATATCCTGAGAAAGGAGATCGATGAGGTCGTTTGCCGAAAGATAGGCCCAGCCGTCCCTGATGTAGAAGTCTGTCACCTCGTAGCTGGTCGGAAGGATCCGGGTCCACTTGGCCTTGAACCGGATTTCATGGAGGTTTGAGTAGGCAGTTGACCCGCTTCGGGTTTCGGCGAATTTCCGCAGGGCCATGATCTTGTACAGGTCCTCCCGCGGGATCTCGTCGGGGCCGGCCCTGCCGACGCCGGTGTCGGCCAGCAGATCCAGGATGGATTCCTGCCTTTCCATGTAGCAGGCCTTGAGCCTCCTTCTGAACACCTCCCGATTCGCCGATACGACCGTCCTGGTCTCGAAGGATCCTGGCGGAAAGCAGGCAGCGCATGACTGCATCAGGAGGTAGAGGACCGAGACGTCGAACTGAAGGTCGGGTGGCTCAACGAGCAGGTCGGGGGGAGATTTCTGGGTCTGCACCGGGATGCCGTCCTTCTCCAGGAACGGGGCCGCGAACCACTCGATCCTCTCCCTGCATGCTTGAACGTACTTCTGGCCGAGGGAATTCAGAGGCGGCGTCTTCTTGGCCAGCTCGCGCGCAGGCTGGCTGAAGGGATCGAGGAGTATGACGTCCTGGTCCGGCGCGCTCACTCCGGTTCAGCTGTGCCCGGGCACATAAAAATTGCCCCCAATCAGAGCATCGCGGCCAATCCCGATGCGCCCTGCCAGGCGAACAGAAGGCCGAGGATGATCAGGAAGACGGAACACCCCGCAAGGATGATCCGGTATCCAAGGCCCCTCATGTGCTTGGTGCCGACGGCAATCCCG
>Ga0172366_10001067_pt1 | contig 21179 bp, 19 predicted proteins | sample LakKivSesite69cm_FD_114533 | JGI IMG/M metagenome (GOLD analysis project Ga0172366, IMG submission 114533) | Sediment microbial communities from Lake Kivu, Rwanda - Sediment site 69cm | ecosystem: Environmental > Aquatic > Freshwater > Lake > Sediment | place: Rwanda: Western Province, Lake...
AGCTTGGACAGGATGGCGCATGAACTTTCAGGTTTGTCCATCCTTCACCCTAAATATCCAAGCTCAAACAAGCTTAAACAAGAACATGTTAACTTTCATAATTTAGCAACAAGCTGGCGCGCTAAAACCTTCTCTTCAAGAGATTACCTCATAGCAGTGCTTGAATACTTTCCGCATAATCAACGAATGTACAACATTTATAATAAAAACACAAAAATGCCCACAGGTTCAGCTCAAAAAAGCGCCAGAGCTTTAAATTCAATTTTACTATGATCCATGCGGGCCTAGCACAGGATGCGAATCAAGAGCATCAGCATGTAGCCAATCTCGCACTCCGGAAATTCGGCTGCGGTTGGCGACGGTGTGCGGGAGACAGAATATTTCTTGCCCTTTTCTCGAAGATCGAGACTAGCCAATGCCTCCTATCAACAGTGAGGCGATAACAGCGATTGCGACAATGACTCCGGTCTGAAGCAAGGTTATTTTCCAATGTACCTTTGACTTTGAAGAGCGGTAGCGGACGAGAAAGAAACCTACGACGCCGGCCACTATTGTGAGAGACAAGATGATGTGAAGGGGTTTTGGCAGTATGAAATAAGTCAGTATGGGCATTATTCCCGCTAGAAAAGTGGTTGTTCCGCATATCATTGCTGCAAAAAGGTTTGAATGGCTTATCTCCTTATGCAACACGATGAAAAGATTTTTCACGAGCATCAATGATTTTTCTCGCTCTCCCTTGTCAGGGATGTCACTCAAACTATAATTCATCAAGGTCTGAAGCGTCATCATGTCGGCCAAATCTTCAGTTATTCCGCCAAGCAGGAAACTAGAAAAGTTTGTAATGGCAACCGATGACAAAGTCAGAAAGGCTGCGAAAGCAAATGTTTTTAGAGTCAAACCTGCGATAAAGGCTGAAAGAATAACCACGAGTCCCGTGATTGAACCGTCGACCAACCCCGCTACAATCTCAAGAATAGGTTCCTTCTTCAAAAGTAAACTTGCCCATTCCTTACCTAACTTAGCGCCCTGCTCGGTCAGCTTGACCAATCCGTCGTCATCGAGAATCAGCCCTTCAGAAACCATCTCATGCAACGCCTTATCTAAGTCGGTCATTTCAACGCACACATGACCCGTGCAAACTTTGTCAATCTGACGTTTAAGCACGGATTTCCGCAGCTTAGCTCCCTTCCCGAGGTTTACCAACACAATTACCCTGATAATATCAGGCAATTCTTGTATTTCAAACGACAAGCCAACTGGTCACCGTTAGCAGTTTGAAATCACAAAGCCAGACTAATAACTCTTATGCAGCAAGCCCAGCAATACGAAAGAGCGATATCGAAAGCCGTCGAAACTTATAAATACATAAAACAAAGCGCTGCGATGTCGCATGTTTTCCATCATTCATAGACATCCTTCCGCCTCTTCATCAAACACGCCACATCAGCTTTCCCCGTCAATGGCCTCTCGGCCGTAATTTTTTCCGTAGCAACACAATAATTAGTGATCCTTGGGCTGTGCGAAATATAGTCGAACATATACTTTTAACAATAAAGGATTAAAGTCAGGGGCAGAGCCCGGTAGGAAATGCGTTGAACCGTTACATCTGACCATAGCAGGTGAGCCCACCAGAACAAAACGACTCGAACAGCGAGATTTTCACGTGAAGTAAGACGCAAGCTCGGCCACGTATGGAAGTCCTCGCAGAAAGTTGCACACTGGGGACTCGAGGCACTATGAAGGCGCATAAAAAAAAGCAAAGCCCTAAGGTTTGCTAAAGAGGTGATTGATAATGCCTTGGGCTATTTTCCTATGCACTTCCTTCTTTAGTTTCAGCTTGTATGAGCGGGATTTCCATGTTGGAAGTCCTTTAAGTGGAAGGTCACCTATTCTGACTATGCCTGCCGCTTTCTTATCGTAATGATTTGCCAAGGCGTACAGCACTGAAAGCTCCATGTCAACCGATATTGCGCCTTGCCTTTGCAGACTAGTCAGTAGACCCCTTGTTTCCGATAGGAAGAAAGGCACCGTCGCATGGAGTCCACTATGGACTTTTACACCGAGATTCTGGACGGCCTTTCCAATTGCGACCTTTAGGTTGCGAGTGAGATCGGGGTCTGCATTTGCCGGGGCTTCGGGAGGCAAAAATATCTCTAGCACCTTATCGAGCCTTATGGATGAAGGCGGCGCGTTAACGTCAGCGCTCTCCACATCCACGCCTATTCCAGCGCCTGTTCCAGCGAATATTATCTCCTTTACGTTTCCGCAATGACATAGAATGTAGCTTGAGTCTGCAAAATTTGATGCACCTATACCTCCCTCACAGAATAACGCTCGCTGATCACCCTTCCGAACCAAGTAACCGTCGCCGGCCTTTTCAAACACCAACTCATTACTAGTCAGAATCTCCCGAAAATGCGCGAAACACTCCTCAACCTTGAGCGGAGTTATTACTATTTCCGGAGGCATGGATGCTGGGTCGAGGCCAAAAGCGGTTCTTGTAGCCCATTTAAGCGCTCTATTTCCGAGCTCTCCATATGCCATCTTATTGTTCACCCGCAACTTGTATGATTATTGTTCTTCTCCTTGGGTGAACATCTGTTTCCACAAACATTAACGATTGCCAGGTTCCAAACTCTGCGTGGCCATCAATCACAGGTATGGTCTTGTCCGGAGGCAAAAGCATCGACCTCAGATGCGCATATGCATTAGAAGGGTGTCTGTAGTCTTCGTGTCTCGGAATTACTTTTTCAAGAAAAGCTCTGATGTCCTCCAGCAAACCATATTCATTTTCAGTCAAGATCAATACACCTGTGGCGTGAGGTGCAAATACGTGCACAAAGCCATTTTTTACACCAGATTTGGCAACAGCTGCCTGAACATGATCTGTCAAGTCTATGAATTCTATCTCGCCTTTCGTGGAAAAGTTGAAACTCGTATTAAAAACTTTAAAGCCTGGCATGAAAGAACTCACTCCAACACCTTAGTCATTATCACTTCGTCAATGTACTTGCCTTCCTTGAAATGCTTTTTCGGGATCAAGCCAGTCTGCACAAACCCAATCTTCTCATAGACGTGTATCGCGTGTTTGTTGCTCGCGAAAGCGGAAAGCGTCAAAACTTTTAAGCCTTTTTTCTTAGCTTCATCTACTAGAGTCTGCATCATCCTCGTTCCTATTCCTAAGTTTCTGAAGCCCTTATTAATGACAATGCCGATCACGCCGACGTGCTTCTCATAACCTCTTAGCGTGTGTATGTCAGAAGACGCGACAACCTTGCCGTTGACCTCTGCGACCATGTAGAATACCTCATCTTTCTCCAAGCTGGCAAGAGCCCTAGACAACCAATCGATCTCCGCATCTCTCGACTCAATCTTTTCATCTCTGCTTATTTCCGCTCCTTCTTCAACAAGCGAATTAATGAGCTCCAGCAAGTCGTCCACGTCTTCCCACCTAGGCGTTCTTAAAACAACCTTCTTCCCATTCTTAGCGTGAAAGCTCAAAACAGTCTTTCCAGTCTTCATAAACCAGACATAACCCGAAAGCACTTTAATAGTTTTCAGCCCTTACCCCCGGAATAAGCTCAGAGTTAGCGAACTGCGTTGATGCTTTTGTATACAGCGGCCTAGGACTTGCTCCTATCAGAGATGCTGGTGAAATGTAAAATCAATGAGTAATACCAATACAACCAAAATCACCAAACAGTAAAAGGCTGATCTGAAGAGGGTGGAAACATCGACCATATAGGCTGCAGTAGACAGAACAACTTAGTATCCTCATGGAAAAGAAGCCAAAAATCGCCTCGCTACACTCAGAAATCCAGCATACAAAAACTGGTGAAAGTCCTGCAAGGCCAGTCTTCTGAGCTACGGGCGGTATATGAAAGCATCAACAGAACTCACAGCCAAATCTACCTCAAGGTGCGAAAACCAAATTCTAAAACTGAGAAGAGAAGTGAAGAAGATTACGACTGAAACTCCATCCTGATAGGTTCAGTCATTCAATGACCTTCATTTTTTTAGCTCCACCAATTTGACACGTCAAAGATTTTTTCCCTCGATCTGTCAAATCAGCACCGACCCCCAGATCTAGTTCTAAGGATTGAACAACATGTAAGTCCAAAAGAGAGTCAAAGAATGAAAGAGTCTAGAGACTCATTGAAGGGATCTACGAAGGCACAGAAGTTCAACCGTCTGCTTGCCCCGGAGATCAGTAGAACAAATCCAGCACGGCTCAAAAGGTGAAAAACCTTGCCAAAGCGTCGAAGTAGCTACGAAGCAAAAGCCGCAAGCTTCGTATGGAGATTTTCGTCGGTTTTTATATGAGGCCGCGACGAAGTCCATACCTTAGGTAAGAGAGCAAGGAAGAAAAGGCCAAAACAGGCCTCTTTCAGAATTTAGAGCCTATGTCGGGCATTTCAATTTTTTGCCCCGCAACGAGAATCCGCTCAGTTCTAGGCTAAAGCGGCTTCGAATGAAAACAGATTTGAAAGCCGACTTCATTTGAGAAAAGGGAGGGAAAAACAAGCAATATCAAAAAATAGTCAATTCGGAAGCTCGTCCAAACTCTTTGTCGAGAGGCGGAATTTTAGCTGATAAACTGGTAAATGTTATGAGTTCTTTCATATTATCAATTCTGAAATAACCGCTTTAATCACTCATCTCACTGTCTTCTGTTAGAGAAGGCCACAAGGTGTCAGGTTTGCCCTTTGACTGCTTCGGAAACGATGTTGAAACGCTCGAAAGAAACGTTAACGGAAGAAAAGTCAAAGTGGAATGGGACTGGGGAAATTTTAAGAGTACCGATGGCTTTCCCGTTGATGACAACCTCATAAATTGGGCTATAGGACAAGAGCAAGCCTTGAACGAATGTTTCCTGTGTCTCGATGAATGGGTGCACAAACTTAAGTGGTTGGAGAAAACCAAATGGTATGAGAATTGGAGCAACCCAGACAAGTCTAAACCCGCATCTAAGACAGTGATCAGCCCTGGACCATACCTGCTTCTTCTAGGCGACCCCGGAACAGGCAAGTCGTTGATCGGCAAGGCTTTAGCAGAGAAACTAACCCAGGTCTACAAGGAAAACGGCATAAAACTATTCGACAGCATATGCTGGAAAAACCCAGCGTTGCCAAGCCAACCTAAAATTTCAATTCACAAGGCTGGCGAAGGAAAAAAGATTCTGCAAAAAGAACAGATCAAAGACCTCAAGAAAAAATTCCTCACAAAGATAGGGCTTAAGACATTACAAATGTTTATGATATTAATAGGAGTATTTCTGATATGCTTAGGATTCTACTTCATGATCCAAGCTTGGCAGATGTGGCAAGCAAACCCGATGACCACAGGCGGCGATCATCTCCAAAACTACTATGACAGTTTTGCAGACTTCCTCATCCAAAGGTTCGTAGGCCTAGTTCCTTTAACATTCATACCGGGCGGAAGTCTAATTTTCTTCGGAGTATTCTTGTGGTGGTTCTCTAAGCTTGGCGGAATGGGCAACATGAAAGGCATCGGCGGCGCCCAGCAAACCGATGTTCCAAAGCTTATAGTTGACAACAGCCCAGGCCGTGCACCATTTATCGACGCAACCGGACACAGAAGCGCTCAACTCTTCGGCTCGATAGCCTGGGATCCCTACCAGACAGGTGGTCTTGGCACTCCTGAACACCAGAGAGTCAGCGCCGGAGACGTTCACACTGCGTGCCTAGGCATTCTATACATTGATGAAGTAAAGAACCTTGACCCTGAAGAAGCTGTGACGCTTTTGACGGTACTTGAAGATGGACAGTTACCGATAACTCTGCGAGGCAGATTTCACGGTGGAGACACCGCGGCCATGGCAGTCTCAACTGAACCGGTTCCGTCAATAACATTTCTTGTTGGCGCCGGAAACTTTGACAGCATAGGTCAAATCCATCCAGCCCTTATGGACAGAATCTACGGCTATGGCAAAGTTGTCAGAATGAACAATGACACGCCAAACACTGTGGAAAACAGGCGCAAGTACGTGCAGTTCATAGCGCAAGAGGTCAAACGCTTCAACTTTATCCCGTTCACCAGAGAGGCATGTCAAGAGATCATTGAAGAAGGCAGGCGTAGAAGCAACAAAAAAGACGCCTTGACAACACGGTTCAGACCATTAATCTCAATTATCAAGACGGCCTCAACGTTAGCAATGAATGAAGGGTGCGAGCTTGTCGAAAAAAGACATGTCATAGAAGCACTGGGACAACACTGCAAAACAATTCAGAGGCAAATACTGGAACATGACATGAATGAAAGAGGCAAATTTCTGGAAATAAAGCCGAAAGGAGTAAAACCAGGACAGTTACACGGCCTAGCAGTTGTCAGAGACCCCTACAGCGGAGAGATGACAGGCAACGTCCTAAACGTAAAAGCTCAAATGGTTAAGAGAAGCGAACTTCCAAGAAGCTACTCTTTCAAGGGTTACTACAAAGTAACCGGAGTGGCAAAAGGCCAAAGCTTCATCTCTGACAGCATAGCCAAGGTCAGAAGCGTAATTCTACAGAAATACGGTGTTGACATAGCTCAGGACTATCTGACGCACATTGACTTCGCCCAATCCTACGGCGTGGACGGCCCCTCAGCAGGTGTAACGATGACCATACTGTTATGCTCGCTCATCGAAGGAAAACCAGTAAGACAAGACGTGGCCGTCACCGGAGAGATCAACCTAGGCGTGGGGAACTCAATCCAAATAACCGCTGTGGGAGGCGTATACGAGAAGATAAAGGCCGCTGAAGCTTGGGGATTCAAGAAAGTGGTTATTCCGCAGAAGAACTTTGAAAATTCTATCGACGTCAATGATTATTCCATAGAGGTTGTGCCCGCAGCAACTCTAGAAGACTATTTGAAAGAGTGCTTAGTTGAAAAACCTATGCTGAAGGTTCCTGTTCAAGCTTATAAGCGCAGAAAACTAGAGAGTTCTAGGTCTAAAGAGAAAGTAGACAGAATTTAATGCTAGAATTCTTTTAGGCTCGGAGAGCCGTCAGTTGTGAGGCAAGTTGATAAAGATGCGATTCGCAGGTGGCGGAAAAGAGGTTTCTACAGCGAAAACGCCCTAGTCAAACTTCTACAAAAACATGAATACTGCTCTGTACGCGTTCCAGTTAGTAATCCGAGTCTCAACCCCTTGCCCGACATCATAGCGAGAAAAGGCTCTGAGATTTATGCGTTTGAAGTTAAGAATGCTAGATACTACGCTTACTTTCCGAAACAGCAGATTGAAAAACTTTTCAGGTTTCTCGATCAACTCATTCCTATGGAGAATGATCATAAACACGCTGTGCTCGCAGCACACCTGGGCAAAAGATGGATCTTTAAAGAAATAAGTTGGAAAGACTACGACAAAAACAAACTGCCAGAAAAAGCAAGAATCCTAAAAAGAGACAGGGGAAACTTCAACCTGAGATAGCAAGCTGAGAAGACGAGCACGCAAAACATTGATTTTCAGATCTGCCCAGTCCGATCTAAACCTTTAATGGTGTTCATCCAAGTAAGGGAGTGTACCACAAAGTCTATTTTCTGGATCATTTGAAACTCTACAGTGTCGAACGGGTTAGGAACAAAAGAACTGATCGCGCAACATACTTTAGAAAAGCAAGGCGTAAATACATGAAGACTCATTTCAACATTTCCACTTTTTCAACTTCATTATACAAGGGCGAACCAAGATGAAGGCTACCAAAATTGCGGTGTTAGCTTCTTCATTGGGTAAAATCTACAAGACAGGAATCACTGAAGTTGAAGTGCTAAAGGATGTGAACTTTAGCAACAAACGAGGCGGATTTACGGTCATTAGTGGCCCTTCTGGATCGGGGAAAACAACATTATTAAACATTATCAGCGGCATAGACAAACCCACAAGTGGCAAAATCACCGTTTTCAATGAGGATCTAACGGTTAAAGATGAGGATTTCCTTGCACGTTTCCGCTGCGATAACATCGGATTTGTTTTTCAATCCTACAATCTCATATCCACGTTGACAGTTGCTGAGAACATTGCGTTTCCAATGGAATGGCTTCAAAAAACAGGGGACCACATAATGAAACGTGTAGCAGAACTGCTGGAAGTCGTAGGTCTGCAGCGACGGGCGGAACATTTTCCGTTTCAACTGAGCGGCGGCGAACAACAACGTGTGGCCTTTGCACGTGCATTGGCAAACGATCCGCCATTGCTTCTCGTTGATGAGCCGACTGGAAACTTGGACACGAAAACAAGCCTGAGAATTGTTCAACTTTTGCGCAAGCTCAAAGATGACGGAAAAACAATAATCGTAGCCACGCACGATGAGCGGATTTTCGAGCTCGCTGACCAGACGCTGTGTCTGGAAGACGGAAAGCTGTGGAGCCAAAATGAGTGAATCATCCTTCCCGATAAACGACCTGCTGCGCAGAAAGCTTCAGACAAGCCTTGTTATCATTGGCTTGGCGCTGTGCGTTGCTTCAACGCTTTTTCTTCTTCTCTTCGCCACAAGAATAGGATTCGGCATCTCGTTAGCGGTTGAAGGCAAATTGACCTCTGGTTTTTCATCAGTCTTCTCGCCATTCATACTGCTCCTCGGGATTCTGGTTCTTGTTGTGGGCGTAGTGATGGTTTCTTTCATGGCCTTCATGATGATGTCGCAGCGGACTAGGGACATAGGGCTTATGAAGGCTGCAGGTTGTCCGAATGACCTCCTTTTCGGATACTTCTTTACTGAACTTTTAATCGTCGCATTTGTCAGTTGCTTTTCAGGAATCATCTTGGGACTGGTCGCACACTTTGGCTCATCGAGCCTCTTCACTAGTCTCGGCCTTCAAGTTCCGCGGGAATCAGTCAATTTTTGGTTTGTTCTCATCATCTTTGCCGTGTTCTTTGCAGTTTCACTAGTTTTCGGGGCCAAACCCATTCTCAGCACAGCCAAAACTGGGCCAGCCAAGGCGATTTCACCGACATATTACTTTGGCTTAGACAAAACACCCGGCTTTGAGGTTGTTTCAAAGTCGGGTTTTACCATGAAAATAGCCTTAAGAGGTCTATACCGTCACAGGTCAGCAACCATCAGGATTGTTCTGTGTTTGAGCACTGTTTTCCTGCTGGTAACGGTGGCTGTTGCGGGAGGAACGATTGCCAGCAGCACAACAAGCAGCTGGGTTGAGAAAGCCATCGGCAGAGAAATAGTGTTGATAGCTCACAAAAACATGACCAATCAATACAGGCTCCTCCTCTCCAAGTTTTACGAGGCGCAGAAGGATTCGCAGTTTAACTACACAGATGAGAGATACATGATATCCGCGGATCTTACGAATCAGCTCCGCTCTATTCTCGGAAACACTCGGATTGACACGCGTCTGGTTTTGAAGGTTCCTGTTAGCGAGGTTCAAGGCGTCATACTTGGAAACACCAGTGCAGACACCAAGACTGTTGGTCGCAATCGCAAGGGAGAGTCTCTAATGATAGGCGTCGAGCCACAGGATGTACTGAACGAATGGTTTCTAGAAGGCAGGTTCCTAAGCGAAGATCAAGCCTCAGAAGCTATTGTCGGCGATACTTTGGCTCAGAAAATGTTCTCCATGCCGCTAGCTCAGGAAATAAAGTTTTTCAACGAAAGTTTCAAAGTGGTCGGAGTCTGCTTGGATCCGATTGATAACGGAAACGTCACCTACGTTCCACTAAAAGCCTTGCAGAACGTCACAGGCATATCGAAACCCAACATTATCATGATCAAAACCAACGCCTCAAGCAATCGAGAGGAAATTCTGGATCAGATAAGAACAGTCTTGGCTGCTGTAAATCAGGAGTTTGAGGTTTCTGACCTGAATGAAATCTTGGACAAGAGTCTTGGTTTTCTGGGATACATCTGGTCCACGATAATGTTTTTGCCGATTTTTTCATTGGTCGCAGCGTCCCTGTGCTTATTAGGTTATGTCATGCTCGCTATTAATGAGCAAAAGCAAGAATTTGGCATTTTAAGAGCCTTAGGTGCTAGGCCTAGAACTGTTGTAAAGATTGTCTCAGGACAGAGCCTAGTGGTTTTGCTGTCGAGCTATGCAGTTGGCATTGCGTTCGGGATAATCATTACGCTGCTAATTTTGGTTGAGGAGCCGATTGTCACAGGCTACACGGTCATGGCCATAGCAGGATGGCTTCTGATCGGTTTAGCGGCAACATTTCTATCCACTCTGTACCCGGCTCTGCGATTTGCCAAAAAGCCAATATTGGAAACTATGAGTCAATCTTGAAAGACGGCCCTGATTTTTGGAAATATTTCAGGGAGTCCACGTAGGCTGGAAGTTGACTTATAAAATCCTGCAACTGAAGTATTGGAATAACGGGGACATTATCGTGAAATTTGAATCTGCCTGCAACAAGGGACAAGACTGCAGGAACAAGCCTCACATTGGCCGCGGAAAGACATTCAATTTTAACCGCAGGATTCGGCAAAGACTCAGCCAAAGCTGAGGTTCGCTCCACCTGTTCTTCGACGATTCTCTTTAAAGTCGACTGATTCAACCCATGATGCCAATGCTTGCAATCCACACATATAGCCAAAGGCTTTTTACAACCCACGATGTCTATCTCAAATCTTCTGCCACCATGCTTGAAACGCAAATTCTTCTCAACTCTATAGCCGTTCCGTTCAAAAGCAATGGCAGCTATACCTTCGAATTCTTTCCATTGCAGGAAACCGCTTACTTGTTCAAGGTCAGCGCCCGATTGCAGAGCGAGGATGGCCAATTTTGTACGTTGAAGGTCGCTTGCTTCTACGATTTTCCCCCGCACATAAAGCAGTCCATTGTTTTGCAATTTTTTCAGCAATTTTTGAACAACATCGAGCGGAAGATTGGCGTCTCTTTTGATTAATTCATGTGAAACAGGCCCTTCTCTGGTAAGCTTTAGAAGTGAAATAATCATTTTAGCTTCAATATCCATGCGAGTAGTCTCCTATTCTGCACATGAGAATGCCAAAAAACAGATGCTTCCTGGGACCCGTTAAAAGCTTTGCTATAATAAGATATAACTGAGAAACAAGTATGAACAACGAGACCTTTCCCAGTCTCATTTCTCTCCGATCACATATCTCATAATGCGTCTGGTTTCAGAACGGCGGAGGACCTCAACAAATCCAGCTTTGCTAAAAGCAGAAGCCACACCGGTATAAACGAAGGGGTCGGGCGTTTGACCTTTCTTGGGCTCGACTGGATATCCTTCAACGATTTTGCCTCCTCTCTTTCTGGCATAGTCTACGGCGGTTTTCGATAATTTGACGGTGAGCCCTTTGTGCCTCAACTTTTTGGCTGTGAAAAAGCAGACAACTGACCAAACAGGTTTATCATCGATACGTTTGAGTAATCGAGATCGTTCCAACGTCGGGTAAGCTTCTCTTGGAGCCACGGCACACCAGCCAATAGGTTGATCTTCTGAATAAGCCAGAATCCCAGGGATGTTGCCAGAATCTACTATGGTCTTCAAAGTCCTTTTGTTTCCTTCAATTTTCTGCTGGATAAATTGGGAGCGGCTCGATCTCCACCACATACACCAGCACCCTCCGCACGCTCCGTGCTCACCAAACAGCTTTGCCAAATCCGACCATCGATCAGGGGTTAACGGATGGAATTCTAGACCTGGAATCTGATCATCTTTTGATGACATTTATTGCCTCCTCTGAATTTACACTATCATTGGGCATCTGAAACGTTTTAACCTTACGTGACATCCTATGCCCGTTCTCGTCACTGCGAAAAACTCGAAATGGATGCCGTATTACTAACTAAGGAAGGACGAATCGCTGCAGAAGTTAAGCTTGTCAATGCTTTTGTATAAAGCTTAGATTAAGGATGGAAACCATAATAAGACGGTTTAATGAAAACTGAAGGAATGTAAGAGGCTTATGAAAATGGTCGACGACTACGCTTCAAGAACTATGAAATCCAAGGTCCTCTATGACAGGGCTAAGAGAGTTCTTCCAGCAGGAGTTTCTTATGGGATACGCTATTTTGAGCCTTACCCTTTTTACACTGCCAAAGCGAAGGGAAGCAAGCTTTATGACGTTGACGGGAATGAATATGTAGACTTTTGGCTGGGACACACGGCGCTCATACTTGGTCACAGTCCACCTGCCGTCGTGAAAGCCGTAAAAGCGCAGCTTGAGAACGGCACCCATTATGGAACATCGCACGAACTGGAAATCGCGCTTGCAGAACAGGTTGAAAAGATGGTGCGAAGTGCCAAGATGACGCGGTTCACTAACTCTGGGACGGAGGCAAACATGTATGCCACTCGTTTGGCACGCACATGCACGCGGAGGGACAAGATTGCAAAGTTTGAAGGGGGATGGCACGGAGGCTACGATGCACTGCAGGTAGGCGTTAAGTATCCATTCGACATTCCAGAATCCGCTGGTTTAACAGCCGGAGCCATTCAAGACACTACACTGTTACCTTTCAACGACCTTGAAGGAGTCAGAGAAAAACTGAGGAACCAAGAAGTTGCCTCGATTGTGGTTGAGCCTGTTCTCGGAGCTGGCGGAGGAATTCCAGCGGAGAAAGAATTTCTAAAGGGGCTGAGAGAACTTTGCGATGAAAAGGGCGTTCTGCTCATCTTTGATGAAGTGATCACCGGCTTTCGGTTAGCTCCTGGCGGCGGCCAACAATATTACGATATGAAACCGGACATAACTGTTCTTGGGAAAATCTTGGGAGGAGGCTTCCCAATAGGTGCTTTCTGCGGAAGCAGGGAAATCATGGAACACTTGGACACGATCGCCTACAAGCGTCCACGCTACTCGTTTCACGGTGGAACCTTTACTGCAAACCCGATTACAATGGCTGCCGGCTTGGCGACATTGAAGCTGCTGGAAGACGGTCAGCTGATAAACAGATTGAACAAGACTGGAGAGAAAATAAGAGAACAGCTAAAAAACATTTTCGAGGCACACGGGATTGATATACAAGTTACGGGAGCCGGCTCTGTTTTCAACACTCATTTCACAAAGGAAGAAGTGAAGAATGCCTCAGCCGCCTATCAGGCTGACAGGAAAAGACTTGTTGAGTATGATTTGGCATTAATTGCAAACGGGGTATTCTTCTTGCCGACGCATAACGGAGTCATAAGCACAGCGCATTCTAGGACCGACATCGAGAAACTATTTGTGGAAACAGAGAAATATGCAAAGTGCGCTAGGACTGCATAGAGAAAGCACATTTACATTGAATTTCATTTTCTACCTTTAGGCGTTTGACTAACATATTGTCCTCGGACTTCAGCTTCCTCGATCGCGATCGATCGATCGCAGCTGGAAACATGACAAAAGTTCTAAGTGACGATATAGCTGCTTTCATGATAAGTGTAGATTTGAATTATTGAATAGCGTGGGGGGATAAAACTAAGCAAATAATTGAATGCGATCTGCATCACTTGGTGTTTCTAACATACTTAGTAAACAGGTTCATCTCTTGCATTTTTCGGCCACTCAGGGCAGAAAGTGCACGTTACGTTAGACAGTTCTAGGTGGCAATGGCCCTGTTCGCCCTTGCAATCTCTTATCCTACAACTAGTAGCTATTGGTATCTTCTTCTTTGCATCGCTTTTAAGGAAAAACAATCCGCATTGTCCTTCCTTGGCATACTTGCACTTTTCCATCTTTAAATTGCCGAAGTAAGTTATGTTGCTAAGGATTTCTACTAAGGTGAGGGTGTCTTCAAACCCATGCTTCTCAAGCTTTTTCAGCCGTTTCTCGAACTCTTCTAGACGTTCCATGCTCATGTCCTAATCCTCATCGTCTTTTCAACTTTTTATTAAGGCGGTTCATTAATAAACTGGGAATGACGGTCATCTACGTAGATCATAGAATTGCTTTTATAAAACAATTACTAGTAAGCGAAAACATGATCATGAACTATCACTAGTAAATGTTCCATCAAATCCGCAATGTCGCATATATGTGGAAATCTTTTATAAAGATGAAACAGGGCCAGATCGAACTTTTGAAAACTAATCAACAGTAGAATTTGAAGCCTTTCTTCGACATCAGTTTACTAATTCTACGTTCATTACTATAAACCGTACGACCTGAAATGTGGAAGGCTTTTCCGATGTCATCCTTTGACATCTTGATCTTTCTAGTTTTACAAACAAAGTAGAAAGCGCCGGCAGCCAATGATATAGGATTTCCGCTTATCTCCCTCCGGATGCTTGTCAACAATTTTTCAGTCACTTGTATCAATCCCGAATCAGTTGTCAGCTTCCACCCGTATTTCCCTAGGTAATCTCGAGCCAAATTCCTATGGTAGTCTTCAGACGAAAATGCTCCAGGTAGATTGATCATTTTCTTCATATTCCAAGCATACTTGGTGACTAGACGGTAGTCGAGAGAGAGCTTTTGACAAATCTCTTTTAAAGGTCGTATCTTACCGTATTCTTTCAATATTAGGTGAACCAATACCGCGATGGCTTCCTTCTTGTTCTTTCCGAATCTTTGGGATCGAAAAAGAATGCCGCTCTTCATTCTAATAATACGCGCTGCTTCTTCTCTGTAGGGAAAGTTTGCGAGATCTAATTGACACGAAACCGTTCGTAATCTTGTCAACCATTCCCTTAGCGTTTCAGAGTCGTCTTCATCCCAGTTGGAAAACCATTTGGGCCTCCAATGCGTAAAACCTTGAATGCTCTGACATCGACCCACAACCAAGCCGCACCTCTTGCAGACTACCTCTCCCTTAAGCCCACTGGGGAAAACAATTGTGCCATCACATTCTGGACAGTTCAATAGTTTCTCCCTTTCTCCCAAATCTTATACAGGTAGTTCGCACGTAAGGTGCGATACCACGATATGGCTATATGTCGGTAAATATATAAACAGCCATGAAGGAAGGATCTATAAGAGTCCTATAAAGAATATTTCTATAAAGTTAATACAGCGTTACCTAACGTCGAAGTCTCTTTAAATCACCAATTCAAGAATATTGCGAGAAATCCGAAGAACACAACTGTGCCGATGTAGAAGTCTAGCATAAGCAAAGTTGCTTTCAGCATTCCCAACCCTTTCTGAAAATGCTTTAAGCAAAGCTGATAACCGGCAAAGAAAGCGGTCAACATGCATCCTAATAATAGCATTCTGAATACTACCCAAAACTCAACTCCCCACATCGTAACTACCGGGTTCAACTCGGCGCATCCAAACCTTATGCCCACTACTGTAACCATGGCGTCGAGCAAAGTAAACCCCGCAAGAGCAGCCATAAGAGCCAGATAAACCATTTTTCAAACCAGCAAATGACCTAATTTATTATGACACGGAGGAATAGATAATGTTTACCTTTTTGAGGTGCAGAAAAATGCTTTAAGAAAAGTTCTGCAGTCGTCACTTTGCGGCAAAATTAGGCAGCGTGAAAGAATATAAGCAAACTCCTCCTCATGAAAATATGAGGTGGAGATATGGGTGAGATCCGCGGAGTCGTAACTGGAGATGTCGAGCAGAAGTTCAGGAAGTTGGCTATGAGGAAGTTTGGGTATGGAAAGGGTAGTCTTTCCAAGGCCTTGGAAGAGGCCATGCTCTACTGGATTAGACTTCTTGAAACCGACCGCCCTGAATGATACTTTTTATTGACTGTTTCTGATCGTTTTCAAAATTTTGCTGGATTAAGCTTCTTCTCATCCATTGTAACTTTCGCACTTTATAAGCGAACTCTCTGAATGAAACGACGAGAAAAAGTTTAGGGAGGTGTAGAAATGAAAGCATCCATTAACAAGCGTAGAAGGAACGTCAAGGCTCTATCACCGATCTTCGCCGTGCTAATACTCATTGCTATCGCTGTCATCGCAGGCATCATAGTGTACATGTTCACTTCCGGATACCTAGGCACAATGATGGGCGGAGGCACAGCTGGACAGGAAAAAGTCGCGATTGAAGCGGTTCAAGGGAACGGTACGACAGTCACCGCTTGGGCCAAAAGTACGGGCGGCGGTCCGGTTACCATCCAAGAGGCTATTCTTAAGGATTCAGCGGGCAGCGTAGTGCAAGTAGTGACTACAGTTACTAATGGCTTACTTGCGGCTAACGGAGCATTGGGCACTGTAACCTGCACTTTCAGCAGCATGTCAGCTGGCAATCTCTATACAGTGACGCTTGTCAGCAAAGAAGGAAACCAATTCGTATCTCCAACATTCAAAGCCTCATAAATTAGCACTCTGGAACGGTGAACACATTGAAGACAAGGAACGACAGAGCCCTTTCCCCAATTTTTGCCACTCTTATAATACTGGCAATTGTAACTGTGCTTTTCATACCAGTCTTCATCTGGTCCACAGGTCTCACAGGAGAAACGCGGTCTTTCTGGGAAGTCTCGGGTCTCATAGCTACCGAACGAATTGTAATTGAGGAAGTGAACCTTAGAGGCGGGGTGCCAAGCTGCACCATCTACGTTAGAAACATTGGCAAATCAGCAATCATCCTAGACAACATCTTTGTCTCTTCGCTAGACGGCTCTCTACACACTTACCAGAAGCCCAACTTCGTGGCAGATCAAGAATCTGTAATTCAAGGAGACCTGATAACTGCCACAATTCCATATCTAGGCTTCGATCCCATAGGCAACCAAACTTACACAGTACAGGTCTTCACAACCAGAGGCGTTGGAGACACATATCAGGTAGTGGCTTGACTGTAATGAACAGGGTGAAACGCAATTTTCTTCGATGCCGAAGGGGCGATTCAACCATCACTTCCCTTTTTATAATTCTATTAATGTTTTCCATCCTTATTGGACTCTTCATAGCCTTTTTCGATTACAATCTTGCCGTGCAGGAGCAGATGAAAATTGAGCATGAACGTTCACAAGAAAAAATAGCATTATCAGGGTTAGGGTTTGACGATCAGAACCGCATATCACACGTGGTCGCCAACAACACAGGAACGATTGAGGTTGAAATAAGAGCAATATATGTCGCCAACGCAACAACAACGCTCTTCGTCTGTGACCCTTCAACCTACATGGATACACATGTCGCACCGAGCCAGTCCGTCCGAATCAACTTTCAAAGCGGAGTCACCTTTGAGCCTAGCGCAAAAATAACTGCAGCAACTGAGAGAGGCATTAAGACATCTGAATACGAAGCCCTTCTCGTATACGGATCAGTCAAGCCAAAGTGGGAATACAACCCTTCAAGACTCTATATAGGCCCACTGATGCTCCAATTCGACGCCTTCTGGTATCGAGGAGCACGCCAGGACGGAACCTTGCTCCCGAATGATCCTTGGCATCCCGGCTGGAGCATTCCAAAAGGCTTCGGATACTGCGCTTGGAACATAACTGTCATGAACATAGACGACAGAAACTTAACGATCAACAGATACTCAAGCTTTACCGCAGTGCCGAACGACTCTCCTTCAACCCAGCTGACTTGGCATCTTGAGCCAACCAATCAAACAGATTTCACACAGTTCTTGCCCGTAAATCAAACCCAATACATCATCTACATCTGGTCAGATGCTAAGAGCTTGCCTGGAGAAGGAGGGACAAATTCTGCTCAAAAGATGAATCTCCCACAATGCACATGCATGGTTTTTCTAACATTCTTCGGACTCTTCCACGAACACGACGGATCAACAACAACCTACGCCCAAACAATACCATTCGAAGCAGCAATAACGGTCACAGCATGAATGGAGAAAAGAGCGTTGGACAAACTGGGAAACAAGGGCATATCGACAGTGTTCGGTTCAATACTCTTCATCATCCTAGTCGTGACCCTTGCTTCAACCCTTTTCTTCACACTTTATAAATATAATCACAGCGTTCAAGAGTCAATCAAACTTGAAGAAGAACGAATGCAAGAAAAGATAGTACTTTGCGCGTTGGCAACACAAAATCAAAGCGGAACTGAGTACATCACTGCGATTCTCATCAACAACACAGGCTCAATAACATCCCGAATAAGAGCAGTATACATAGACAGCGAATTCTTATGCGACCCTTCAGAATACGCCGACACTTACGTGAACGCGAAAGAATCGTTGTGGATCCTATTACCAGCCGGTGTCGAGTACGAAGCCACTGCCAAGATGGCTGTCGCCACAGAAAGAGGAATGAAATCACTTGAATATGAATGGAAACTGAAGCATGGCGGCGAATTTAATCCACCAGTCGAACAAACCAGATTCTACTTCGGACCCTTATGGCTGGATTTCAACAAGTTCTATTTCACGGAGTGTGACCCAAAGAATGGCTCCTACGATCCATATTCATGGAAGCCTGGATGGGAGATAGAAATCGGCACAGGCTCAATAGCCTGGAACATAACAGTTAAGAACGTTGACGACAGAGACATAACGATAAACCAGTTCTCATGCTTCACACTTTTTCCGAACAAATCACCGTCAAACCGAAGAGCTTGGTACCTAGAGCCACCCCAAGGATCCTTCACCCAATTCATAGCATCGAACACGACTGTCAACATAATATACATATGGGATAGACCAAAAATGGTGCACACCTCACCGCAGACCATCTACACTACAGTCTGCCGCAACAAAGTCTTCCTAACATTTTTCGGACTCTTCCACGAACACGACGGAACAACAAAACCATACGGACAAACCATACCGTTTGAGGCTGTCCGATGCACTCAAACAGGCGGAACCGTCCAAATCTCAGCATGGCCCACCATAATCCTCGCGAACTCCAGCATGAGCTCCACAATAACGGTTCAAGTATACAACATATATGGAAACCCCGTCGCAAACGCAAACATAACCTTTTCCACAGATCTTGGAACCCTTTCATCGCTATGGGCAATAACGGACACCAATGGAATTGCAACTGTCACATTGTACGCGTCAAAATCACCCGGGATTGCCAGCGTTACGGCCACATGGGAGAGGATAAGTCGATCGACAACAGTCATCATGAACGCTGTTCCCGTGGCACTGTTCACTGAATCAGCAGAAACTGTCGATACTGGTCAGCCCATTACTTTCGATGCCAGCGCTAGCTACGATCCCGACGGCTCCATCGCTGGTTACTTCTGGGATTTCGGAGATGGCAAGAACGCGGCAACCGTCACCGTAGATCATGTATACGTCGATGAGGGCGTCTACACTGTTACGTTGACTGTTACCGACGATAGAGGTGCAACCTCTTCGACTAACTCGACCAAGACAGTCCTCAACAGGCCTCCAGAAGCGTCATTTACAGAGTCCGCAACGACTGTGTTCACGAATGAACCCATCACATTTGACGCATCAGCAAGCTCCGATCCTGATGGCACGATCGCTAAATATTCTTGGGATTTTGGGGATGGAACTACCACTACCGGTATCTTCGTGGAGCACACCTACGTAGATGAAGGCATCTACCCCGTCACTCTCACAGTCAGAGATGATGATGGCTCAACGGATGCAGCGACCCGAGTCGAAACCGTATTGAACAGAGAACCAGTAGCCAGATTCAGCTACTCGCCCAAGACTGCCTACACGGGCGAGTCCGTCATATTTGATGCATCAGGTAGCTACGATTTGGATGGCGTCATAATCAGCTATCTCTGGGAGTTCGACGACGGAACAAGCGACACCAGTGTTACAACCAGCCACTCATTCGCAGAAGATGGGATCTACACGATAACTCTTACAGTTACCGACGATGACGGTATAGCACGCTCCACCAGCGCGGTTGAGACTGTGCTAAACAGGCCTCCCGTTGCGTCTTTCACGGGAAGCCCACCTAGCGTTTCTATCGGTGAACTTGTCACCTTTGACGCCAGTGGTAGCATCGACCCAGATGGCTCTATTGTCAGCTACTTCTGGGATTTTGGTGACAACACAAGCGCATCAGGCGTAGTTGAGAGCCATGCATATGCCGACAGCGGAATCTACTCGGTAACATTGACCGTTACGGATGATGACGGCGCAACAGCGTCAGTCATTCATACAGAGACAGTTGTCGGCAGTTCATCAGCAATCTTCCTCCCCAGCGAAACCAGCAGTATAGGCTCCACGACTATTATGTCGCGCAATCTTGGCTTAACGTACACAGCAACTTTCGTAGCTACCGATGACAACATCAATGCTTCGGCAAATTCTCCCAAACGTTGGAGGTAGGTGAAAAACAATGAGATTGAAAAGGGTCATCACGGACAGAAGGGGGGTGTCGTCTCTATTTCTTACGCTCTATCTAGCTATGCTTGCAATCCTTCTGATATTGATGCTCTTTTTCGCTCTCAACGTCACCGGTTCAGCTTTGACCGAACGTTTGAGAATAGAACAGGAAAAGATGCAAGAAAACATCGTCTTGGCTGGACCTGAAGCGCTAAAACTAACAGCGGGTTCCGAAGTTCACAGTATACGAATCAACAACACGGGATCCATAACTGTGAGAATAAGGGCTCTGTACATAGACCACAAGCTCATATGCGACCCGTCAGGATTCGAAGGAGACGCCTACATAGAACCCAAGGAGTCACTATGGATTTTGTTACTATATCCCAATGTCAACCCTCCGATAGTGTGGAACGACACAACAATGAACGCCGACTGGACCGTTACTACAGAAAGAGGCACCAAGGCATCCGAATTAGGAGCAAATCTCGTATGGGGAGACACTGAGACGCCCTACACTCCAAAGAAATTCTACTTTGGACCACTCATGATCATATTCGACATGTTCCATTGGAGAAGCGGATCAGGTCCGTGGAGAAGCGGCTGGACCATTCCCAAAGGCACTAAGGACGTAACTTGGCGAATACTTGTTGTGAACGTAGACGACCGCACAATAATCGTAACCGAGACTTCATGTTTGACTTTGATAAGCAATGACAACTCTCCAAAAGACCCCCTACCATGGTACATAGATCCGACCCTGAGCCAAACCACTTTCAAGCCTAACATATTCAACTTCGTTTATTACACGTGGAACAAGCCCTTCAGCCAGTCTGGAGCACAAAAACAAGCTGTAACAGGCATGACGGAATCAACCACATGCATAAACTTTCTCACGTTCTACGGCTCCTTCGTAGAAGCAAATGGCACCCGCACACCCTTTGGACAAACAATACCATTTGAGGCAGTGCTTGTAACCTCAGAATCAATGGCTGCATCACTAGAGCTCATCTCAAACCCGGAAAACATCATGAACGATGGCGTGTCGGTTTCTACTGTGAGGGCCACGGTGAAAGATAACAA
>Ga0172366_10001068_pt1 | contig 21174 bp, 22 predicted proteins | sample LakKivSesite69cm_FD_114533 | JGI IMG/M metagenome (GOLD analysis project Ga0172366, IMG submission 114533) | Sediment microbial communities from Lake Kivu, Rwanda - Sediment site 69cm | ecosystem: Environmental > Aquatic > Freshwater > Lake > Sediment | place: Rwanda: Western Province, Lake...
AAGGCGGTGGTGCCGGTACGGGTCGGGACTAGCTGGAAACGTGGGAAGACCTTGGCCATACTCGCGATGCCTCCTGTTGTTCACCCATTGGGTGAAGAGTTGCTTGGTTCTGTGACAAGGACCTTCAGGGGGGTCACAGTCATTCAGACGTAAGCGTCAAGAGGTAGGTTGCTCGACAAGAACAGAGCCGTGATCGACTCGCTACGTGCGGATTAGGGTGCTTGCGCGGCTTGACCGGTGCGCGCAGCCCCGTATACTCACCTCATGAAGGGCGTCCGGCTCGAACCCGCTCGCAGTCTCCTCGACAACTTCGAATACACGGAGCTGTCGCGTATGGTCAAACATGCCCAGCTCAGCATCGCCATACCACGTAGCCGGGCCGCGCTCGCGAACGCCATTACCCGCCACCTGAACATCGACGAAGTCGTCGAGGAGATCGTCCGCCTTTTCCGGACTCGGCGGGGCGTCAGACGGCGGGCATCGGGCGCGGTGCGACTAGATGAGCTTCCGCCGCTTCACGGCGTGGCCACGGTCCAGACCTATTCCCGCGCAAGACCTCAACTCGGCCGAGCCCTGCTCGGGCGAGGCAGAGACTGCGTGGCGCTCAGGTTCAACAGCGCGCCGCTGTTTCTTGAGAACCGTTGGCCGATAGTCGTGCGCGACGCCGGTCTCTTGCCGGTGGCTCGGCTGTACGCTGCGTTCGTCCGTCCCGGCCGTGTGCATCCCTCAGCCGAGGCAGCGCCGCCCCGGACCCGGCCTTATGTGCTGGACGAGGGTGAGTACCAGCTCCGCAACGGCCGTCTTCGGTTTGAGCTGGCCCATGCCGGCCCGATATCGTTTCGAATGACCTTCCTGCGTGAGCGGCCGCCGACCGGGCGTGCCGAGTACCTGTTCGAACCCATCGTCTGACCATTCCCGGCTCTCATTCTGTCTCCTGGTCTGTGACTTCCAAATTGGCCTCGGCGGCCCCTGTCGAACAGCACGCCCCATGGTCCTAGGGCTGCTCGTCCTCGCCGTCGCTCCAGCCGGCGCGCTGTTCCTCTTCTTTTGCGTCCGCGACCGCTACCGCCGGGAGCCGGTCGGCGTCATGTTGATGACCTTCGCTCTGGGCGCCGCGTCGCTCGTGCCCGCGTCCGTCACGTCGCTCTCGCTCCAGAGATTGGCCGGCTGGCGCTCCAGCACGCCCAACCTGCTCCATGCCTTCGTCGGCGCGATGGTTGTCGTCGGCCTGGTGGAAGAAGGCTTCAAGTTCATCGTCGTCCGGTTCTACGCCTATCATCGGCCGGAGTTCGACGAGCCCTACGACGGAATAATGTACTCGGTGATGGCCGCGCTCGGCTTCGCGACACTCGAGAACATCATCTACGTATTCTCTCGCGGCCCGGGTACCGGCGTGATGCGGGCGCTGCTCGCGATTCCGAGCCACGCCTTTGACGGCGTGCTGATGGGTTACTTCCTGGGCGAGGCCAAGTTCGCCCGCGACGACCGGACCGGCAACTGGCTCTCAGCGTTCGGGTTCGGCCTGGCAGTTGTCGCCCACGGGCTGTACGACTTCATAGTCTTCGCGCTGGACAAGCGGCCCCTAATGATCCTGAGCCTACTGACCATGGCCGTTCTGTTCTGGGTGATTTTCTTCAAGGCCACGCGCAAACTCTCGGAGCAGTCGCCGCACAAACACCCGCATCTGGCAGCGCTCCAGCGTGGCTCAGTGGGCTCAGAGGCCGACGATAGTGGCCCGGCTAACCCGTCTGTCCCGCCCGACCGAATTCCTCGATAGCCGCGTCCGACAGCGGATGATTGCCAAGGCTCAGCAGGATGTCAAGTGGCAGCGTCAGGTGGTTGGCGCCCGCGAGCATGGCCTGCGTTGCCTCGTCGGCCGACTTGATGCTCGCGGCAAGTATCTCAACGTCCGCGCGCGAGGCCTCAAGCACGGCGGCCATTTCGGCCACTAGTTTGCACCCGTCTCCAAGCAGCCGCGTCGCCCTGTTCACATAGGGAATCACATAGCGAACGCCCGCCTCGCAGGCGACCAGCGTCTGGTGTCCGCTGTACACCGCGGTCGCCGCGCACGGGATGTCCTTGGATAGCCTGGTCATCAGAGCCATGTTCTCGGTCGTAGCCGGTATCTTGAGCACTACCTTCTCACGGCAGATGTCGAAGAACTCCCTGCCTTCGTGCTCACGGTCCTCTGGCGTTCTCGCCGTGACCTGATAGAACACCGGTCCGGGTGAGATCCGGCAAATATGGTCGATAACGCCCATTGGCGCGTCCTTCACCTTCGCCATGATGGTTGGGTTCGTGGTCACGCCCGCAAGAAACCCGAGCTCAACTGCCTTCTGTACTTCCTCAATCTTCGCGCTATCCAAGAAGAGCCCCATTCTCTACTCCCTTTCACCTCTCGCCAACAGAAGCTCTACCGCACCGAGCCTCGGCATGGAGGGCTCGGCGCCCAGGACCGTGCAGGCGAGAGCGCCGCAGGCGCTGGCGAACACAACTGCCGCATCGAGGCTTGCGCCTTCGGCAATCTTCACCGCCAGCCCTGCGCGGAATGCATCCCCGGCACCGGTCGTATCCACCACGTCCACCTTGTGTGCCGGGAACTGGTTCAGAGCAGAGCGGTCCACGGCCAGCGCGCCCTGCTCCCCGAGCGAGATGACCAAGCCCCGCCGCGTCTCGGGCAGCAGTACCGCCGCGGCTTCCTCCGGCGTCATCCTTCCGGTCAGCATGTGGGCCTCGACCTCGTTTGGCACAAGGTAGTCAATCCAGAAGTGGTCCAGTGGTCTAGTGGTCGAGTGGTCGAGTGCCGAGGAAGGGACCGAGGGATCAAGAGATCGAGTGACAGAGTGGTTTCCGTGCGACACCGGCGCTGGGTCAAGCAGAACCAGTGTTCCGTGCTCGCGTGCGATCTCGGCGGCCTTTCTCGACGCTGCCACCGGTATCTCGAACTGCAGCATCAGGACATCGGCCGCAGCTATCTGCTGCTCTGCGGCGAGCACGCCCTCCGGCGTCACGCGCATATTAGCCCGCGGCGCCGCAATGATGCTGTTCTGCCCTCTTTCGTCCACGACCGGCGAGGCAATCGCGGTTCCCGCGTCCGGGTCACGCTTCACTCGGCTCGAGTCGATGCCCTCCTGCTGCAGCTTCGCCGCGAACATGTCCCCGAATGGGTCGCTGCCCACCCGGCCGACAAGGCAGACGTCAGCGCCCAGCCGCCTTGCCCCGACCGCTTGGTTGAAACCCTTGCCGCCGAGGAACATGCCGAAGCCGTCGGCCAGCATCGTCTCGCCCGGCCCGGGCCGGCGCTTCACCCTGAACACGAGGTCAATTACGAGGCTGCCGACGACACAGACGCGAGGTCAGGTGCCTTTCACGCTGTCGAGAGAATACCCGAAATCAGGCGACTATCAACGGGCCTCTTCCTTGTCCCTGAACATGGCCGACATGATGACCGTCGCGATGCTGACGATGAGCGCTCCCCAGAAGGCAGCCCAGAACCCATGCACGACGAAATCCACGTGGAACCAATGGACAGCGATGGACGATGCGAGCCATAGCGTCAGCGCGTTGATAACCAAGGTGAACAGGCCGAGTGTCAGGATAATAAGCCCGCAGGAAAGTAGTGTGAGCAATGGCCGGATGAGAGCGTTGACCAGCCCCAGGATGACCGCCACTACCGCATATACCCACCAGGCGTTGGGTGCGACCTTGATGCCCGGCACAATCCAGGCGGCCAGGAATAGGGCCAGAGCCGCAATCAACCAACGGATAAGGAGCTTCAAGTTACCCCCTTTGCTGGATTCCTGTCAGCGTTACGGGCTCGACCACGCTGCCGGCTAACCACGTTTGGATGGCCATCAACCGAGGGCGGAAGCGGCCGGTAGCCTCTCGCATGTGAAGCGCCAAACGCGGTGCGCCGCGCCTAGCGCTGAATGAACTGACTACCGGTATAGCCTAGAGTCCGCGAACGCGGGCCCGGAACAACCGAGCCTCCTCAGCGTCCGTGGCTAGGATATCCGCGAACCGCTCGGCCTTTGCCCGACGCAGACAGTAGTCGCCGTTGCTGATGACCAGCCGGCCCGAGATTGCCCAGTCTCGCATGAGGTCTCTATCTTTCCTGAGCTCGATATACATCGCGTCGTCGCTCAGCGGCTTCAACGTTTCAGGACTCAGCGCGAAGGCCACAAGGACCAGCGGCTCCGACCTCAGCATTATGCGGAGCCTGGGTGGCGTACCAAGTTGCTTCTCGACAACGTCAACGCCGGTGACGTTCCGGGGATCGAGAGTCTGTTGCAGGTCCAACTCGGGCTCAAACCCGAGCCGGGCCGCGACGACGCCGATACCGACGTTCTGTACATCCGGGTTCGTCTCACCCGATATCGGGGAACGGACCATCCGGATACGGAACGTCGCCGTCTCCTGCGCAAGCACCATCTCGCGGAACATGCACCAAGTCATGATCGCGGCGGGACCGTTACCGCGCAGCCGCTCGGTTACACCGATGTTGCTGAGCACCACGCCCTCGTCAGGCGGGGTACGCTCTATGGATAACTCGCCGACGCGCTCCTTGCCCTCGGTTAGGACGAGCTCAGCGGTCGCGCGCTGTATGTCTGTCGTGAGGCCGAACTCCTGGCCTGCCAGCTTGCCGTCAACTAGTCTGATTGTGTCGTGGTCTAGCCAGCGGAAACGCGGGCCGATGCGCCGTGGTCGCCAGATGCTGGCGAGTGCTTCGCCTTGACGACCGAGCGTTTCGGCCACGCCGATGTCAGTGGACCTGTTGACTCCCACGGCTCAGCCCTCAGCAGGAGAGCCGCGGTGCAGAAAAAGTATCACACCCATCAATCCTGCGCCCCGCAGGCGCGGTTAGACTTCCAGAAATGCTTCTGCCAATCCCCATCTGACTTGATTGGCGAAGCGTGAGTCGGGACCCGCCCGACCCAATACTGATTGGATTCTAATAATAACTTGGCCGTTGTCAAGAGAATTCGTGCGCTATCGAACGCCTCGGCGTTCGGTCCTCGGGCGCAGCACCTTCGTTCGTCTCATCTCAAAGACCGCCACGGCCGTCAAGAGCCAGCCGCGCCGCTCAGCATTCCCGTCGGCGCAGACCCGCGAGGAGACTTCCGGCATCGCTCGCGTCATGGCTCTACTGAAGGCTGGAGACAGGGTTGCCTACAAGTGTCACTGAATTCGGGTCCAGGCTGACTGAACCCACGTGGCTAGACACGCGGCCAGAGCATCGGGCCGAAGCAGGACGAGAGACTCCCGTGCAGGCTACGAGGGGAATCACACGCCCGGCTCCCTGCCCGGCAATCTGGACAGCAACGGCCCACGCTGCTTCCCCGGTAACGACCCGAGCTACTGGCCGGACTCCGGTGTAGACAACGAGGCAAACCGCTTGCGGGGCTACCCAGCCCGCAGTGGTGCAGATTACGGGGAGAACTCAGCGGTAGGCTGCCCTGACCACTATCTGGAAAGCAACTTCCTGAATCATCCCGAGGGCAAACCAGAGAGCGGTTCTGGGGACTATCCAGGGGGCGCGGGTCTGAGTTTGCGCCTTCGCGCCTAACGCCCCGAACTACAAGAAGATAGGCCCGAAAACCGCGTCGGTGGTTTGTAGACTTATACGTCTACAAACCGGACAGCATCGTCACCTCGTCCGGTACTTCAGGACGTAGATGCCGCGCTCGCCTCTGGCACCGCCGAACCCGACATCATACAACGCACCCTTGTTGTCGAGGCCAACTATGGCGCCGTTCCAAGTCACATCGAAGTCCCCATTAGGACGCCTGGTGCAAGGCCGCTTCTTCGCCCGCACGAGCCTCCCTTGCGAGTCGTACTTCAACAGGAACGCGAAGTAACTGTCTCCCTCGGAACCGTCACCCGCGAGGTAGACGTTCCCTGAATCATCGACACTCATGCAGCAGAAATCCGGCCGCGGATCATCGTAACCCTGTCCATACCCAAGCATGAAATCGTCGCCATATTTCCTCAGCCATAGTTCGTTCCCGAGGGAGTCGTATTTCACCAACCTGATCGTGTCCCAACCACCGCTGCCGACATAGATGTTCCCATTGTGGAGCATGAGGAAGGCAGCCCCGCCATCGCTGGTCTCTGTGTGCGAGTATACCCTCGTCCACATCACTTTGCCGGACGAGTCCATCTTCATGGTGCCAAAACCCTCGGGTCTGGTCGTTTGTCCGGTTATGTAGATGTTGGCTTTGTCGTCAACTTGGCTCCAGCCAATCTCATCCCACGTGCTATCCAGGCCTCGGTAGGTTCTCTCCCATAGAACCCGGCCCTCGCTAGATAGTCTCACAATGAGCCGTCGGCAAGGCCAGTCCTCGGGGCGGGGCGTGATTGCCAGGGCAAGGTATGCCCCTCCGCCAGAGAGAATGTTGAATCTGCCTGACCAAAGAAACACGGAACTGCTTAGCGCGTAGTTCATCACACCCGCCTGCAAACCGTCCGGCCGATACTTAATGATGCGCACGATGCCGGCGGTCGCCGATTCGGCGACGCCGCAGATGTAGACGTTTTGACTGTCATCAATGGCGATTGGCCCCATAGCGCTACAGGGATTGTCACGTCCACCATAGGATGCCAGCCACCCCATGTCGCCGTTGGGCTTGTACTTCAGGAGACAGACTCGTCCGCCACCCGCAGCAGCTGAAATGTATGTATTGCCGCCCGTGTCTCTTACCGCTCCAACCGCTGTCATGTTGTCATAGGTTCTGTCCCACACCAGATGGCCTGTCGAGTCGATCTTCAGCAATAGTGCGTCACGATGATCTTCTCGCTTCTCCGACCATCCTGCGACGTAGACATTGCCCGTGTCGTCCGCAAAGAAGGCCAACGGCTCAGAATGGGGATACCTGAACAGCCACGCCGTGTCGGGTTGAGCGAAGGAAATCGCGGCGAGGACGAGAGCGAGCAGCAGGGATTTGTGCAAGCTACTTACCGGTCGTACCGGTTTTGGGTAGTGGTTTGGCTGGGGCTTGGACCGCTCCACTCTGCTGTTTCTTGGCCGGCTGGACAGGAATTGGAGCCGGCGCGGCCTTCGGCTGCGTCTGGACTTGAGTCGGCCGAACTATCTGTCGGGCAGCATCGACCTTCTCTAAAGTGGCCATCAGGGCCGCGCCCGCCGCACCGGTCGAGCCCTGCGGCGCCTTCGCCAGTTGAACCTGGAGGTGGGCGAGGTCCTGCTGGATGCCGAGCAGCGCATCGGTCATCTTGTCGAGCTTGGCCTCGGCCCGCTGCTGTGCCTGCTCGGCCGCGACGGCCCGGCGCTCCTCGACCGCACCGCTCTGCTGGACGAGGAAAGCCGAGCCGGCGCCGCCGAAAACGATGAGCACGGTCGTTATGGCGCGCATCAACCCGCTCCGCCGGTCGAGCAGCTTCACCAGCCCGAGCAGGCCGGTTGCGGCCGGAACCGCGAACTTGAGTAATTCCATCATCGCTCCTTGTAGTGCTGTTGAGGATATGGCACGACGCGGCAATAGTCAAGGCGTTTCGCTGAAGGCAAGGTCCGAATCCATCACTCGGACTTCGGGCTTGATTCGTCATTCGAGCCTCGGGCTTCGGATTTCGGCCGCGAAGTGACCGCCAGAGTTGCGGGAGCCGCCTGCCACTGATAGAATCGCATTCTCATGAAGTATCGCACTCTCGGTGCAAGCGGCATCAAGGCGCCGGCGCTTGGCTTCGGCTGCATGCGGTTCCCGCTCATGCCCGGCCGGAAGAACTCGCTTCGGCGCTGCGCCATCGACGTCCCCGAGGCAGTGCGGATGATGCACTACGCCTTCGAGCACGGCGTCAATTACTTCGACTCAGCATACGGCTACCATATGGGCTGGAGCGAAGTCGTGCTGGGCAAGGCGCTCAAGGGCATGCCGCGCGACAAGGTCATGGTCACGACCAAGATGCCGGTGTGGCTGGCGAAGAAGCCCGCCGACTTCCCACGCCTGCTCTCGACGCAACTGCGCCGGCTGCGCACCGACCACCTCGACTTCTATTTCCTCCACGCACTCAACGCCAAGTCCTTCGAGCGGGTCCGCCGGCTCGGCGTCCTCGACTTCCTCGGTACATCCATGCGCGAGGGACGCATCCGTCATACCGGGTTCTCGTTCCACGATAGCCTCGCCGCGTTCAGGCCGATAGTCGACGCCTACGACTGGACCACCTGCCAGATACAGTACAACATCGTTGATACTCATTACCAGGCAGGCACGGCCGGCCTGCGCTACGCGGCGAAGAAGGGGCTCGGCGTCATCGTCATGGAGCCGTTGCGCGGGGGCGACCTTGCCGGCCGCGTCGCGCCGAGCATCAAGGCAATCTGGGACGAGTATCCGGGCAGGCGCACGCCCGCCGAATGGGCATTACGCTGGCTCTGGCATCAACCAGAGGTATCGATGGTGCTCTCCGGAATGAGCACGATGCAGCAAGTGAAAGACAACATCCGCTACGCAAGCCGCAGCCGCGTCGGCGCGCTGCCCGCGGCCGACCTCGCGCTTGTGTCTCGGGTCGAGCGGGCCTATCGGAAGCTCCGGGGCATTCCCTGTACGGCTTGCGCGTACTGCATGCCCTGCCCGTCCGGCGTCGCCATCCCGCGCAACTTCTCGCTCTATAACGACTGGTGCATGTTCCCGGATTCAGGCCAGGCCCGACTCGAATACTGCACATGGATGGATGCTGCGAACCGCGCTTCGGCCTGCAGGGAATGCGGCCAGTGCGTATCCAAGTGCCCGCAGCAACTCGCCATCCCCGAACTGCTCAAGAAAGTCCACTCGGCCCTCAAATCCAGACAGCCCGCCTCCTGACAATTGTTGGCAGAAACCCGCGCTAGCGGGCGAAGATTCTCTCTACTGAGCTCGATTCGACCCAGCCGCCGTCGCCGCCGGGAATCTGGACAAGGACGTACCCGGGGCGCTCTTCGCGCACCGTCACTTCGAGCCCGTCGTGAACGACCGCAATCTCTTTATACTCCTGCCCCGGGCCGCTGCGCAGGGTAAGCTCGGGCTGGACCACCACCGCGTGGTCCTTACCCGTGACCGCGTTCCAGCTTACCGATGATAGCAGGCAGTACAGGAAGAGAACGCCGAGCCCGAGCGCAATCCAGCCGAACGGGCGCTGGCCGCGGATGAAGAGCAGGGCCAGCGAGCCAAGCGCCAGGAAGAAAAGCAGGCCGGCGAGCGCCCTCGCCGACGCCACGTCGGGTACGCGCAGTATGCCCGTGAACATCCGCACCAGCGGGTTCTCGATGGTGAAAGACTTGTCGGGGCGATACTGCCGGGCAAAGGCAAGGTTGTAGCTGATGTCCTTGTCGTGTGGCTTGAGCACGTACGCGCGGTTGTAGTCGGCGATGGCCCGGCCGACTTCCCCAAGCTTGAAGTACGAGTTGCCGCGATTGTAGAACAGGTCCGCGCTGGTCACTCCGGCCGCCGCGCTGTCATACAGCATGACCGCCTGCTGGTAGCTGCCGGCCTCGTAGGCCGCATTACCGCGCCCGAATAGGTCCGCCGGCGATGTCGAAGCCACTGCAAACTGCAGGATGCAAGATGCAAAGGTCAAGATGCCCGACCATCCAACCACTCGATCCCTTGATCCCTTGATCCCTTGATTCCTTTCCGTCACAGCCTCTCCAACACAATCCGAGCCTTGTCGAGCGTCTCCTTCGGCGTGCAGCGCGCCATGCCGGGCGAGAATCTTGCCGCGTCGCACGCGGCAATCAGTTCGAGCAGGCCCGCGACGGTGTCCGCGTCGATCTTCCGGCTGGAAAGCTCAGCTTGAATCTGTTCTCCGGTCATTCCCGACGTCTCGAGGTTGAACCGGTCTCCGACGTAGCGCACGACCGCGCGGTTCAGCGCGGCGTAGAACTCCCGCTCGTTCCCCTGCGCGAGCAGTCTCGACGCCTCGGCCAACCCCTTCTTCACCAGCTTGCTGGAGCGGGTGCGCCGGGCATAGCCGCGGTCCTGTTCCAGGCGCCGGCGATGCCGCCCGAGCAGAACACCAAGCCCAAGCACCAAAAGGCCGGCCGGGTAAAAGAACCAGCCCAGATTGGCGAACGGCGAGCGCCCGCCGGCGAGTGGCGATGCCTGCCCGAGGCCGGGTTTGATGTGCACGATGTCGGCGCCGAGTTTCTTGACGCCGGTCTCGGTTTCCGCCAGTGGTGTCCGGCCCGCCCCACTCGCCACGAACTCAAGACGCGACGTCGTCTGCGTGTAGTAGCTTCCGGTCTTCGGACTGAAGAACCCCATCGTGATTTCGGGAATAATGAACTTGCCGTCAGCGGTCGGTATCAGCGGGTAGTTGAACGTGCGCTCGCCCGCGACCCGGCCGCCGGACGTGCGCGTCGTCTGCTTGGTCTCCGGACTGAGCACCTTCACGCCGGAGACCGGCGCGAGCTCCGGCTCGCCCACCAGCCCGATGTTACCAGTGCCGGTGACGTTCACCGTCAAGGTCAGTGGCTCGCCGCCGACCGAGCTGTCAGCGCTCAGAGCGGCCGTCACCTTGAAGTCTCCCACGCCGCCGGTGAATTCACGGGGCTTGCCGAGCTCGGGCAGCGACTTCACGTTTATCGTAATCGGGTCCGACGACGCCTCGAACGGCTCGCCCGAGTCGAAGAAGAAGCCGCCGCTCACAACAACCTGGCCGGAGACTGTCATCCTGTCTATCTTCAATTCCCCCGACTGCGTGGGAAAGAGAGCGACTTGCTTGAGCGTCGCGGCGCTGTAGCGCTGACCGTTGTAGGTCGCGTTGCGCCAGTTCAGCTCCTTTGCGTCGTAGAGCTTCTCGGCCCAGCCGCCGGTAAACCCGGGCATCTCCTTGATGCCGAGGTCGCCAATCCGTGCCTGCGTGTACAGGACGAAGGTGACCGTCACCTGCTCGCCCTGATACACCGAGGTCCGGTCCGCGGATGCCGTGACCAGGACGTTTCCCCTGCCGGAGCTGCGCGGCTGGGAGCGACCGGGAAACCCGAACGGGGATTGTGGTTGTTGCTGCTGGGCAGGAGGCGGGGCCTGGCTCTCCTTGGTGACGGTTATGGCAATCGGCTGTGTCTGGTAGGTCGTGCCTTTGAAAGAGAGCGCAAAAGGAGGGATCGTCAGGCTGCCAACGCGCTTCGGCGACAGGAAGTAAATGAAGCTGATGCTGTTCTGCTGGGTCATCCTGCCGTTGACAAACGAGATGTTGGTCGATTGCGACGACGTGCTGCCGAGCTGGTCGAAGTCGTCCATCGCCGGGACCTGCGGTCGCGGCGCGCCGCCGATGTTCGTGCCCTCGACCGTCACCGTGAGCTGAAATTGCTCGCCCAGGCCGACCGTTGTCCGGTCAGCCTCGGCGGAGAAGTTCAGTTCCGCCGCGGCAGCGCAAAGGAATAGGACGGATAAGACCGATAGGACATATCGGACCGATGCCCGGTGCATCACCAATCCTGTTCCACCTGCCTCTTGCCGCCGGCTTCGCGCTGCTTCTTCTGCTGTTCTTTCTCCTTGTCTTCGACCGCCTGCACGATGCGCTCAGCCTGATTCTTGTCCATGCCCTGCTGAGGTTGTTGTCGCTGCTGTTGCTGTTGCTGCTGTTGCTGTTGTTGCTGATTCTGCTGCTTCTGCTGCGAGCTATCCGGCTTATTCTGCTGCTCCTGTTTCTTCTTCAGGCAGAACTCCAGATTCTGCTTCGCCTGCTTGTCGTTCGGGTTGATAGCGAGGGCGCCGGTGTAAGCCTTGATGGCGGGGTCGAGTTGTCCGGCTTTGAATGCCACGTTGCCCGTATTATACAGGGCATTTGCCCGGCGTTCAGGTTTCTTGTCTATCATCACCAGTTCCAGCTCGCGCGCCGCTTCCTGATACCGCCCGAGCCGGAACAGGGCGTTTCCCAGGTTGAAGTGAATGGAGGTCGCGTCCGGCTCCAGCACCTCGGCCATCTGGTAACGTGAGAGCGCCTCGTCGTACTTGCCCCGATTGTACAAGCTGTTCCCTTGCCGCATCAGGCCGCCGACATCGGCAGCATATGCGGAAAGGACAAAGGACAAAGTAGCAAGGACAAAGAGTTGGCGCCTATGCTGCTTCATTCTGCTCTCCGCCTTCCTCGTTTTGGCTTCCGGCTTTTGGCCTTTGGCTTTTGACTTGAATCCATGCTCCTCGTCGATTGCTCAGCCCCAGCCCGGTAATGAAGAGCACGAACGCGATGACGAGGAACAACTGGTATCGCTCAACGTAATCCGTGAACTGGCCGCCGCCGATGTCCTTCTTTCGGATCTGGTCGAGTTCGCTCAGCAACCTCTCGCCGGAGAACCCCTCGACCCGCAGGAACCGGCCGCCGGTCGCCTGCGCCATTACGATAAGCTCGCGCTCGTTCATCCGCGACATCACGACCTGGCCTTCCTTGTCCTTCTTATACGACGTAAGATTGCCCTGCGCATCGTAGTCGGGAATCGGCGAGCCCTCGGCAGTAGCGAACGCGACCGGGAATATACGCACGTGCTGCTCGGCCGCGCGCTGGATGGCCTGCGCCGTGTTCTTCCCGAGGTCCTCGCCATCGGTCACGAGCACCAGCGCCTTGTAGTTGTTCTCCTTGGGATTCAGAAGTGAGAGCGAGACGTCGATCGCCTTGCCGAAGTCGGTGCCCGGCACCGGCATCATGTCCGGGCCGATGATGTCGAGGAACATCTTGGCCGCGTCCGCGTCCGTCGTCAGCGGGCACATAACGTAGGCTTCACCGGCAAAGCCGACCACGCCGATGGCGTTGCCCGTCAATCCGTCGACAAAGGAGGCAAGCTCGGTTTTGGCCCGGACCAACCTTGACGGCTTCACGTCCTGTGCCAGCATCGACTGTGACCCGTCAAGCGCTATCACGACGTCAATCCCCCTGCCCTGATACATCTGGAGCTTCTCTCCCCACTTGGGCCGGGCCGCGGCCAGGAGCAGGAACGCAAGCGCGCAGAGAAGGAGCAGGCCCTTGAGAGTGGCGAGGGCAGGAGAGAGCGAAGGCGTCAACCGCTCGGCGAGTTCCGGGTCAATGGCGCGGGACAGCGCCCGGCGGCGGGAAAGCCCGCGCAGAATCATCAGCACCAGCCCGACCGGTACTGCGAGTAGGAACCAGAGATAGACCGGCTCAGCCCACTTGATCATACAAACCTCCGGACAATGCAGGAGTCAGAATGCAGATACCAGAATTCAGAATGCCCGGACCCGGAATTCTGCGCTCTGGTTTCTGAATTCTGATTTCTGAATTGTCCTGGCCCGCTCTCACGGCAGTCTCCTGAACACCGTGGTTGCCAGAGCCGCGCCTGCGCCCACTGTAAGCACCGAGAGTAGCAGCCAGAACCCGGCCAATTCGTTGTACACAGTGTACTGCTTTACCTTGAACGTGGTCGGTTCCATCCGGTCAATCTCATCGTAGATCTGCCCGAGTGCCTGCGCGTCCGTTGCCAGGAAGCTCTTGCCGCCGGTCATGTCCGCAATCCTTTGGAGCGTCTCGGTATCGAGGTCAATCTGCACCTGCACGTAGCGCCGGCCGAACATCGGGTCGTTTACGGGATACGGCACCAGCCCCTTGCTGCCGACGCCGATAGTGTAGACCTTGATGCCGAAGCTCGCCGCGGTCTGGGCCGCGGTAATCGGGTCGATGTCACCCGTGTTGTTCACGCCGTCGGTCAATAGGATGATAACGCGGTCCTTCGCCTTTGAGTCCTTGAGCCGCGCCACCGCGCTCGCGAGGCCCAGCCCGATGGCGGTTCCGTCCTCAAGCATCCCGAAGCCGACCCGGTCAATCAGGTTCTCGACTATCTGGTGGTCAAGGGTGAGCGGGCACTGGGTCAGGCTGGTAGCGGAGAAGACCACGAGGCCGATGCGGTCGCCTTTCCGTTTCTCGACGAACTCCTTCGCGCGCTGCTTGGCCACGGTCAGGCGATTCTGCGGCGAGAAATCCTCGGCCTGCATCGAGCCGGAGATGTCGAGGCAGAGCATGATGTCGATGCCGCGGGTCTCGACCTCCTGGAACTGGCGCCCGCGTTGAGGTCGTGCCAAGGCAAGCGTCATGGATATGAGCGTCAACGAGTAGAGCGTATGGACGATGACCCTCCCGTAGCGTCCGCGCGGCGTGACTGCGCGCAGGAACCCGAGGTCGCTGAAGACGACTGCGGCCCGGCGCTTGACCAGTTGCCACCAGACGTAGGCCGGCACCAATAGCAGCAGCAGGAAGAACCAGGGATGCGCGAATCTCATGGACGGGTTCCCGGGTTCGGGGGTTCTGGGGTTCCGGCCTGAACCCCTGAACCCTTGGCCACTTGAACCCCAGTGCCTGGTTCGGGCTTCGGCGTGGTCGCTTTCACCAGTCCGCGCGCGGTCGCGATGACCTCGGCCGCTTCAGCCATCGGCGGCACGAACTTGGCATACTTGACCATGTCGGCCCGCTGGAAGAATTCGCCGAACCCCTCGCGCTCCGGCGTCTTGGCCGCCTTCATCGCACGCAGAATCTCGGTGGTTGTCTGGTCCAGAGCCGGGAACTCGAACCGGCGGGTCAGGTAGCGTTTCAGCACTTCTGAAACCGTGTAGTAGTAGCGCTTGAGATGGCCAGAGGCCAGCCAGTCTTCGACCGGAACCTTGTCGAGCGCCAAAAGGGCCTCGTCCCACGGGTCAGGCAGTGGCTCACCATAGAGCCTTATCCGGCGGTAGCGGCGATACAGGCGCCAGCCCGCATAGCCCAGTCCGGCCGCTGCGAGGATTCCGAGAATAATCCAGATGGGCAGGAAGTTCGGGAACTGGATCTGCGGCTTCAGGTCGTTGATGTCCTTCATATCCTTGGGCATCACGCTTACGACCTTCACGGGGATGGAGTCCGAAGCCGCGGCGAGTACCTCGCCTTCACCAGGGTAGGGGACAATGAACGGCGGTATCTTGGGCTCGCCGGTAGCGAACGCCGCCATTGTCAGCGTGTGGACGTCAACTATCGTGTCTCCCGCGTAGCGCGTAACACTCTTCCGGTCGAGAATCATGAACGGGTCGAGGTTCGGTGCAAACGGCTCTCCGACCTTCGCGTTCCGGTGATGGCGGACCACAAGCTCCAACTTGAACCGGTCACCGACTGTCAGGTCGCGTTTGGGGCGGGAAAGCAGCCTGGCGTTCACCGACACCGGACCGCCCGTGACTATGTGGTACGCAGGAGCAGTATCGCGCGCGACGGTATCGGCGGCAGCCGTGTCGGGCAGCGAGGCAGAGTCAGGTGCAGGCAGAGCGGCAGTTCCGATGCTCAGCAGCGCCAGGAGCAAGAGCCCCACACCCATTCCTGTCACCCTGAGCGAGCGAAGCGAGTCGAAGGGTCTCCGCGCCATGCGCTCCGCTCGGAATGACAGAAGGGTAATGCTCACCTGTACCGTCTCGCTCGCTTCTGGAAGAACTGGTGAAGCTTCTTGGTGAAATCCTCTGCGGTCGATACCGGAATGTGGTCAATGCCGAGCTGCCGGAACAGCTTCTCGGACGCCTCTTGGCGCGCCGACTGAAGCTCGCCAAACCGCTTCCTGAGCACCGGGTCGGAGGTGTCCACCGTCGCGAGCTCCCCTGTCTCCGCATCTTCCATCTCGACGAGCCCCAGCTTGGGCAACTCCTTCTCGGCTGGGTCGCTTACGGAAACCACGACGAGGTCGTGCTTGCGCGCGACGATCCCGAGCGGCTGCCGGATTGCCTCTGGCCGGTATGAATCGCCCGCGAGGTCCGAAATCAGGAAGACGATTGCCCGGCGCTTGAGCACGTGCACGAGGAACTCAAGCGCCTGTTTCGCGTCGGTTCCGCAGTGCTCGGGCTCAAAGTAGAGGATGTCGCGGATGAGCCGAAGGACGTGGACTCGCCCTTTCTTGGGCGGCACGTACTTCTCGATGTGGTCGGTGAAAAAGACCAGCCCGACCTTGTCGTTATTCCTGATGGCGGAGAACGCGAGCGTCGCCGCGACCTGCGCCGCCTGCTCGAGCTTGAACAGCCGCCTGGTGCCGAACCGGTCTGAACCGGACGCGTCCACGAGCAGGATGACGACTAGCTCGCGTTCCTCGGCGTACTTCTTCACGAAGGGCCGGCCGAACCGCGCCGTCACCTTCCAGTCTATCGTTCTGACGTCGTCCCCGGGCAGGTACTCGCGCACGTCGAGGAACTCGATCCCCCGGCCCTTGAATGACGACTTGTAGTCGCCGGAGAAGAGAGTGTTGACCAGGCGCCGCGTCCGGATTTCTATCTGCCGGATGTGCGAGCGACCGGCAGTGTCCGGCCGCTTCGCGGCACGGCCGGTCTGCTTCGTGTGTTTCTGCGGGCCGAGCCTCACGGAACTTCGACGCCCTCAAGCACCCGTTTCACGACGTCGTCGGTTGTCAGTTCCTCGGCCTCGGCCTCGTAGCTCAGAATCAGACGGTGCCGCAGCACGTCCGGCGCCAGTTCCTTGATGTCCTCCGGAATCACGAACCCGCGCCGGCGCAGGAACGCCATCGCCCGGGCCGCGGACAGCAGGTAGATGGAAGCTCTGGGCGAAGCGCCATATCGGAGCAGCGGGCTCAAGTCGGCGAGGTTGTGCTCCTTCGGCTGCCGAGTGGCGAATACGATGCTCAGGATGTAGTCCTTCAGCTTCTCATCGACGTAGATGCGCGTGCAGAGCGACCGAGCCCGAATGACTGCCGCAGGTTCGACGACCGGGGACGCCGTCGGCTCGACGCCGGTCGTCATGCGGTCGACGATCTGCTTCTCCTCTTCCTTGTTTGGGTAGCCAACGCGCAGCTTCAAGAGGAACCGGTCGGTCTGGGCCTCGGGTAGCGGGTAGGTGCCTTCCTGTTCAATCGGGTTCTGGGTCGCGAGCACCAGGAAGGGGTCATCGATCTTGAACGTGTCTTCGCCGATGGTGACCTGCCGCTCCTGCATCGCCTCCAGCAGTGCGCTCTGAACCTTCGGCGGCGCTCGGTTGATTTCGTCGGCCAGCACGAGGTTGGCAAAGACCGGGCCCTTGCGCGAGGTGAACTCGCCGGTGCGTTGGTTGTATATCTGGGTTCCGATGATGTCGGCCGGAAGCAGGTCCGGCGTGAACTGGATTCGGTGGAAGGTTGTGGCTATCGCCCGGGCCAGCGTCTTGACCGCGTAGGTCTTGGCCAGACCCGGAACACCTTCGATAAGCACATGCCCATTCGCCAGCAGCCCGACCAGCAGCCGGTCGACCAGGTACTTCTGCCCGACTATCACCTTCCCGACCTCGTTGGTAATGGCCTGGACGAAGAGGCTCTCGCGCTCAATCTCTTCGTGGACTCGCTTAATGTCGTCTTTCAGTTCTTCCATAGGTTGTGATTCCTTTCGGGTCGCGTGAAGATACTAGATGGACTTAGCTCCAGCCGAATCGGTTGCCAACTGGATATTGCTTGCCTGATGTCTATAAACTACAAGACACTATCTGCAATACGTCTTATCTCTGCGTCAGACTGCTGACGCCTCGTCCACCCGGCAGGAGACAGCTGTCCCGACCCGCAGCAGCCACGGGCGTTTCTCGGCGGCGGATGCCGCTTGTCAAACCCCGGCAGAGGCATGTGGAGGTCGCCCCACCAGTCCTAGTTATGCAGGACGTGAAACAGCCGACCCCTGTGGATGGTCAGCGGCTCGGAGGTCTTGCGGCCGTAGCCAACTACCGCGTACTCGAGCGGCGAGCCGCGGTCAGCGGGCGTTGCCCAGCCGAGTATCATGATTGTACCAGGCATGCCTCTGGGTGCGGCCAGCCCGACAAATGGACAGCGGGAATCCGTGCGGTCGTTGACTGCATTCAGCTCGGTCTCGGCAAGCGCCTCGGGCAGGTAGAAGAAGTCTCTGCCCCTGCGATAGCGCTCGCGCGTATAGGGGTTGAACGGAATGCTGGTCAGCAGCCCGTATTCGTTCTTGAAGTGCAGCACCATCCCGTCGTCGTCCTCCATCTCCCAGGAGATGCCCGACTTCGGATAGCGCCCCTCGTTTTCGCTCGCATAGTCATCAAGCGCGGCCCGAAAAGCCTGTATGTTCGACTTGACGACCCCGACCCGGTGAAGCTCGCGCTGCCACGCTATGATCGGCAGGAGCAACGCGAACGTAAGCACCAGCGTACCGAACGACCCGGTCACGAGTCCCGTGAAGGCCATCCCCCGGCCGGGGTGGCGACGCTTCAGGGCGAGCGCGGAGAGGATGATTGCGGGTATGCCGGTTATGAAAGTCGCGGGGGTGAGCGACGTAAGGCCCAGTACTAGGCCACTCGCGCTCAGAGTCTTAGTCCCTCGCGGGACAGCAATCGTCTTTCGGGCCAAGCTCTGTTGCTCGTACCTGAACTGGGTTTTCGGGACCTCCGACACGACCGTGCCGCACGTTACGCAGACCCGCGCTGTGCGGGGGTTGCGGGAACCACACGCGGGGCAAATCAAGCGGACAGACCTCTCTTTCTAGTACTTAGCAAATGTGCCAGGACTCGGTGTGACTCCACCCGGTACCTTCGCCAACTATTAAACAGGGAAACTGGTGCCCGGTCAAGCGTCAGAAAGGATAAGGCCCGCGCAAAGCGGGCCATCTCCTGAGCAGAAGGGATCAGTCTTTGCTTTCGACAGTTATTTCGTGCGCCTTGACCCTTTCGGCCTTGGGCAGGACCAATTCCAGCACTCCCGACTTGTAGCTCGCCACAGCCTTGTCTCCCTGCACGCTGACCGGTAGCCCGATCGAGCGCTGGAATGACCCGTAGGCGCGCTCGACTCGATGGAAAGTCCGGTTCTTCTGTTCGCTCTCGTACTTCCGCTCGCCGCTGATGGTTACTGTGTCTTCGGCGACGGTTACCTTGATCTCCTCGCGCTTCATGCCCGGCAGCTCGGCGCGGATAATCATCGCATCGTTGGTTTCCTCAACGTCGATTGGCGGCGCCCACACTGCCTGCACCCGCTCGCGGGGGTAACGGCTGAGCATCGAATCGAACAGCCGTTCCATGTCTTCACGCATAGTGCTCACTTCACGAAACGGATCCCATGCCATCAGATTTCTCGCCATATTCGAATCTCCTCGATAGTAATGCCTTTTGACTCTTAGACGCCGGGAGCCCGTATTCGTTTCAGCTCCGGACCACTGCCACTGACTTGACTTAACCGGCTCGGCCAATATGCTCAGGCGAGTTGAAGAAACGTCGACTCCACTGCGCGTGCGGCATCGCGCCGAATCCAGCAGACCGGAAACTGTGGCTGCGGGCGGGGTGCGGAACAGCCAAGGTGAATAACAGCGTCACGACGGCAGGTCGATGCGGGAGCGACCGCCTGTCGACCCAGAATGAGGAGTGCCCATGAACGTGCTCACGACCCTCTCGCCCGCGCTCATGCTGACTGCGGGCTTCGTCGTCTGCTTCTTCGGCTATCGGTTGCTCCGCCTTACGCTCGGATTGGCCGGTTTCGGTGTCGGACTCGCGCTCGGGCTGTTATTGACTGCCAAGCTTGTACCGAACGCCAGCCAAGTCCCGATGATCGTGGTTGGCATTGTCTGCGGGATGCTGGGCGCGCTCGCCGCGACCCTGCTCTACAAGCTAGGCGTATTCCTGCTCGGAGCAGGGGCCGGGATTCTGGTCGCCAGCGTCATCGCTGCGGCAGCCGGCTGGCGCTATCCGATGTTCGCCGGCGTGCTGGGCGCACTCGCTGGCGGCGTTCTGATTCTGTTCATCGAACGGCCGCTGGTCTCCATCCTGTCGGCCCTCGCCGGCGCCTGGGGAATCGTGCTCGGCGCATTCCGAATCCTCGGCTGGCATCACATCGCCACCGGCGCCAGCAAGCCGCCGGCCGGCTACGGCATAATGGTCGCCTGCTGGCTCGTCCTCGCGCTGGTCGGGGCCGGCGTCCAACTGCGGTCGGGCCGCGGCCGGAAGGAGAAACCGCGTCCGCCCGCCCATCCTTCGTAGGGCAGATGCGTCCGGTTTGACACCGGCTTGTGCGCCTCGGATAATCTCAGCGTCGAATCACACCGAAGGAAGCAAGTCTGATGACTGGTAAGTTCCTTTGCCTGGGCGCGTTCTCCCTGCGGGTCGCGGCCTGGGTTGTCGCGAACCGTTATCCGGAGCCGAAGGAGTCAGTGCCATAATGACTAAGCAGCTCGCCCGCGCGAACCCGGGGTGCCTCGCCTCCTGCATTCCGCTCCTTTTCCTGCTCGGATGCGCGACGAGCACGACCGTGGTCCCGGTCAATACGGCACCGGTCGAGGCACCGCTCGCGGCTGAGGTCCCGTTCGTGCCGCCGTCCCCGCTCGGCCCGATTGTCGCGCCGGGACAGGTGAAGGAGCTCGTACCCGGCGGAGTAATTGACTGGTCCGGCAAGACTGTCTGGTCCCGAGGTGCCGGTATTCTCGATCCGGGCAACGCGAATCGCGAACAAGCTCGGGAGATGGCCGAGCGGGCCGCAGCCGTCGTCGCCCAGCGTAACCTGCTCGAGATCATCAAGGGAATTCGGGTCGACTCCGACACCCGCATCCAGGACCTGATGGCGGGGAACGACACCGTGTACCTGCGCGTCGAGGCTGTCGTCAGGGGTGCGCGCCAGCGCGGTCCGGCGCGGTACGATTCGCTCGCCGGAACGGTAGAGGTCGAACTGGAGTGCGACCTCTGCGGCGAAGGCGGAATCGAAAGCGCGGTGGCGCCGCCCGTCGTCGGCCCCGAGGCGGCTCAGGCGGCCGCCCTCTCGCCGGCGGCGCAGGAGTTGCTCCGTCAGTATTCCGTCCTCGTCCTCGACGGCGGCAGCACCGGGCTCAAGCCGGCGCTGTTCCCGAAGCTCTACGACGACGGCGGCGCGCTGCTGCTCGACCCGCGAGAGCCGGGACGCGCCGGATGGACGCACCTCGTGCAGTACGTGGGTTCCCTTGACCAGATTCCGCTCAGCCCAGGCGCGGGACAGCCGATGGTGTTCTGGGTCAGGGAGGCCCGCGGCAGACTCGGTTCCGACATCGTGGTCAGGCGCGCGGATGCGAGCGTGCTGCGCGAGGCAAGGGACGGCCTCGAGTTCCTGCTGAAAACGGACCGGGTGATTATCAGGCTGGCGCAGTAGCGGGAGCCAACAGGAGGATAACGTGAGTGCGCCGAGAAAAGCTTGGTTTGTCCAGCCGGTGAGAGTCCGGCTTGAGGAAGGTTGGCAGCCACCTCAATAGTGAACGCTGCATGGTTAGGGTAACCGAAGCTATGAAGCCAGCG
>Ga0172366_10001069_pt1 | contig 21169 bp, 15 predicted proteins | sample LakKivSesite69cm_FD_114533 | JGI IMG/M metagenome (GOLD analysis project Ga0172366, IMG submission 114533) | Sediment microbial communities from Lake Kivu, Rwanda - Sediment site 69cm | ecosystem: Environmental > Aquatic > Freshwater > Lake > Sediment | place: Rwanda: Western Province, Lake...
CTGGTGATAAACGGCACCGAGCTCACCTGACCTCGCCACTTGGCTTGAACGACTACTTCAGGGCCTTCTTGAGGCGTTTGATCTCCTCTTCCAACGCCTTGATCTTTTCCAGCAGTTCAGGCAGCTTCCATGTCAGTGCCAGCACCCGCATGGCCTGTCCGTGCGGCTTTGCCGGGTAGCCGGAAACGCGGCTGTTCGGCGGCAGACTGCCGAAGACGCCACTCTGAGCCGCAATCACGCTGTGCGCTCCGACTGTAATGCCGCCCTGGAATCCGGCTTGCCCCCCGATAACGCACCATGAGCCGATGGATGTGCGTCCGGAGATTCCCGCCTGCGCTGCAATAAGACAGTGTTCGCCGATATGCACGTTGTGCGCGATCTGAACAAGGTTATCGATCTTGGTGCCTCGGCCGATCCGTGTCTCGTCAATGGCCGCGCGGTCGATGGCGCAGCAAGCCCCGATCTCGACTTCATCCCCGAGCACCACCTTGCCGGTCTGGGGGAACTTGCGGTGCCCCTCGCCGGTTGACACGAAGCCGAACCCGTCGCTGCCGATGACGGTGCCGGAATGAATGATGCAATTCGCTCCGACTTCGCAGCGGGCCATCACGGAGACGTGCGGGTAGAGCTTCGTGCGCGCGCCGATGCGAGCGTGCGGTCCGATGTAGCATCCCGCTCCCACCTCGCAGCCGTCCTCCAGCACCGCGTGCTCGTCGATAACCGCGAGAGGTCCCATCCTGACGTCCTTCCCAACCTGCGCCGTCGATGCGATGCGGGCGCTGGTGTCAATCCCCGCTGGCGGCTTGTGCTCCAGCGTGAGGAAATGCTCCATCACCCGCACAAAGGCCAGTCGCGGATTGGCGGAGGTGATGACCGTGGGGAAGTGGTGCGCTAGCTGCTCCGTTGTGATAAGTGCTCCCAGGGCTTCAGTGGAGGGCAGCGCGCGCTTGGGCGCAGATTCCATGAATGCGATATGCCGTGGCTTGGGGTGATCCAGGCTGCAAAAACCCTCGATGAGCAATGTGCCCTCGCCACGCAGCTCCCCTTCGACCAGGGCGGCAAGTTGTCGGAGTTCCGTCATCGCCAATCCTCTAGATTCTGACTGCTACCGCGCCGAAGACCTCGCCCTTCAGGTCGCTGATTATCTTGAACTCGTAAGCGTTCCGATAGATGTAGGTGAACGAGTATTCGTTCTCATGCTCCAGCTTTCGCTTGGCGTAACGCTCCGCACTGATGTAGAAATCGGGCAGCAGGTTGAGCCGGGCGCGGTATACCGCGCTGTTCAGCTTGAAGTCGTAGGCGGCTTCGGCGAACCCGTGCTTCCCTCCGTGGGCCGCGACGCCGAGCTGGGGCCGGAATTCAAGGTCCCCCGGCAGCAGTATCCCGTGGAAGAAGGTGTCGAAGTCGCGCCCGAAGCGAAGGCCTGCCGTGAAGTCAAAGCGTGCATTGTCGCCCTCGCGGTTGAAGTCGACCCGGCCGGTCAGGTCGGAGCGCCACCGCCGGGAGTCCACCCACAGGACGAACGATATGTCGGTGCCAGCCACGTAGAGCTCGGCCCTCACCATTGGACGCATGATGGACAGCACTTCCATGCCTTCCACCTCTTGCACCACGTAGTCCTGCACCGTCCGCGCCTTGTCCTCCACGAAACCGACCGGCAGGTCCCGCAGGTTCTCCAGGTGACTCCCGACAAGCGCCCCGATGTCGGCGAGCATAAGATTCAGCATCGTCTCCGAGCGCAGTTTCAGGAAATAACGGCCGACTCTTGTAGCCTCTTCTCGGGGCAGGAAGGTGACATACACGTGCGTCGTGCTTTCTGGAACAACCAGGACCAGACGGTTGAAGTCGGTGTACGCCTCGCGGCTGGAGAAGAAGTCCTCCACCTGCCGCCGCACCAAGCGTTCCACCCAGTCACGGTCGGAGAAAGGCGTCCCCTTCAGTTGCGCCGCGAGCTCGTCCGTCAGTGCGAGCCGTTCCTCGGCTGTGATTGCGTCCAGAAACGGAGTGGAGCTGCTGAAGCGGAAATGGACGACGAAGCTCTCTATCTTCTCGCTGGCAAGCCTGATGACCAGATGCGCCTTTGTCACTCGACCGGGGACCAGGTCAATGCTCCTCAGCTCCATCCCTTTGCGCTCGAGCACGGTATTGATGACATTCTTGAGTGTCGCCGTAACCTGCTCGATGCTGCGGGTGAGAGCGGGGATGGAAGCATCCATCTGGTCCAGGATAGCCAGCTTCAGGGTTTTCTCGATGGCCTCGTCTATCTCTCGTCCGAGGTAAGGCGCAGGTTCCCCGCCTTCCCAGTCGATGCTGAGCTGGATCTCGTCGATACGGTCTTGCGGCACCTTCTCCTTCTCCTGCTCTTCATCACTCGCCAGCAGCCCGCCGGGGCATAGTAGCAGGAGTCCCCATGCGAGGGCCGCAGCAAGAGCGAGCTTACAGGCTTTCATAGTCTTGCCGGGGTGTATCTAGAACATCTCACCGATTCCGAAGTGCAGGTGGGAGCCGCCATCCTTCAGGTCCCAGCCGAGGTCAAGGCGTAGCGCGCCCAGGCCAAGGGCCGGAATGCGGAATCGCACGCCCAGACCGGCGCCGCGCCCGTTTTCCATCTCCGCGAAGCTCTCTCCTACCCAGGCCCAGTCGGTGAATGCCGCACCCACGAAGGTGCCTTTCTTGTCCAGCGGGAATCTGTACTCCGCGTTGAGCAGAATGCTCTTGGTGCCAATGAGCGCGTCCTCGGGCAATCCGCGCACGCTGTTCACGCCGCCGAGCCGGAACTCCTCAAACACCGGCACCCCTCCCTCTCCCAGTCCCAGCCTGGTCCGAAGACCGAACGTGCTGTTCTCGCCCTGGGGGAAGAAATGCCGCGCGTCAAGCACGTACTTACGGAAGTCGAAATCCCCTCCGAATGCAGCGAACTGCGCCGATCCGGAGACAAACTGCCCCGAGTGGGTGGTAAAAATGTTGTCTCGGGTGTCGTAGCTCATGCCCAGGGTGACGCTGCGCGTCTGACCTGCCTGCTGCAGGCGTGCGCGGCGTAACGGGCCATAGTCTCTAAACGGATCGCCCTTCAAGACAGTGTAGTCGTAGTCGACAACGCCCAGGCCGACGGAACCGGAGACACGGTCCGAGAAGCGGCGACCGAAGCTGAACGAGCCTCCCTTGCTGGTGACGTCCATTTCGCTTTCCACCGGCGTGCCCGGACTGCGCTGTTGGCGATAGTTGAGGTCATAGAGGCTGGTGGAGAAGAAATCGGTTGCACTCAAGTACGGGTCAGAATAGCCGAGCTCGAATCCGGGGTTGTTCTTGCTGAAAATGAGGAGTGCGCTCAGGCTCTGACCCCGTCCGCGGAAGTTCCGTTCCTGATAGGAGATGGTTCCTTGGACTCCATTCACTGTGGAATACCCCAGTCCAACGCCAGCCTGACCCGTCTGGGCCTCCACGACGTGCACCTTCAGGTCTATCAGCCCTTCCTTGACGGACGGCTCCACTGACGGCTCTACCTGCTCGAAGACGCCCATGTTGTAGAGGTCCTGCATCAGACGCTGCACCGCGTCCTTCGTGAGCGGGCTTCCGCTGCGAATGCGACGGTCTGCGAGCATCCGAAGAAGCGCCGCACTCGTCTTGTCGTTCCCTTCGAAAAGCACCTGGTCAACGATGCCTTCCCCTATCTGCAGGTACACCGTTCCTGCATCGTCGCCTGACGGCGAAAGGCGGAAGTCGACGATGTAAGCGCCGACATATCCGTCGTCTTGGTACTTCTTCAGGATTCCCAGCGAGATATTGTCCTCCAGCGTACGTACATTCGTGACCTCGCCCGGAGTCAAGGTTATGAGCGGTTCCAGCTCCTCTGTAGGGTATATCGTGTTGCCAGTGATGACGATGCCGCGATAGGGGGGGTTTTCAAGCACCTCGATGACCAGGATGGTGCGCTCTTCGTAGTAGTCGAGCGAAAGCGCCGGCGGCTCCTGGAAGTAGCCGGTGTCGTAGAGATACTGCGAGTTCTTATTGAGCTCGGTAAGAACGTTGGCGGTGATGGTCGTGCCGGCCTTGATGTCGATGGAATCCAGAACCACGCTCTCGTCAAGGTGTTCCAGGCCGATGATCTGGATGTTGTTGATGGTTATGCCTTGGGCGTGCGCCGTAAGCCCTCCCGCGAGCGGGACGAGAGCGAGCGCTGTTAGGCCCAGGAATAGCTTTCCGGTGATGAGATACCCTCTGATGACCGTCCCTCCCAAGAGTAGGTAACAGCAAGCACCAGGATTATAGCAAGCCGTGGGCTATTTCTCCAGTTCGCTCTCCAGAGCAACGAGCAGTACGAGGGGGTCGAGCTGGCGTTCTTGGTCGGTGACAGCCGGAGGCTGGTGGGCCATCTCTTCCACAGACGCGCCGTCCAGCGCGGGCGGAGGAGGAGTTGAGTGCGGAACCTGTGCTGTTGAAGGGGGCGGCGAGGGGCTTCGCTGTGGCGGCGCTACGCGTGAGGGCGCCCTTCGCTCCCGGGTCGCAGGCGAGCTCCTCGCGGAACCCGAATCTCCCTCCGCGACCGGAGCCGGTTGCGGCAAGACCGTGGCGTCCTTTGCCGGCGGCAGGAATTCCCCGAGCCGGGCTTGCAGGACGCCCCCGGTGTCGCCACGGTCAGGCTCGGGCGGGGACAGGAGCCAGAGTGAGCTGAGGACTAACAGGAGGACGGCGAGAGTGGCACCGAAGCCCAGAATGGCGCCGGCCCTGCGACCGGTGCGCGAGATGCCGTCCTCGCGGAGGGTCTTGCGGATTTCGGCCTCCAGCAGATGGAGCTTGCGCCTCAGCCCCTCCTCATCGCTGGAGCCGTGGACATCCTGAAAGGCCTCCCACCAATGGCGCAGCCGCTGATACCTTTCTTCCTGCATAGGCAAGCCATTATCGCTCTCACTCCGCCGGAAGTTAAACACCGGCCCTTGTGCTAGAATCCTTGCTGGTGCTGATTCGAATCGAGGGATTGGGGGTCAATATGGTTGGATCCTATCGGATACTATGGTCGCTGGTAGTCGGTCTGGCCCTCGGGCTTGTCGTGGCTTTCGGGGCGCAGGCGAAGCTGGTGAACGTCGCTGTCCTGCACACGAATGATACCTGCGGTCGCCTGGAATCCTTCTACCACCAGAGCACTCGTCCTCTGGGCGGTCTCGCCAAGCGGGCGATTTTCTTTCAGGAGAAACGCCAGCACAAGAAACTCCACTGGCTCGCCCTCGATGCCGGAAACATCTTCGGTTTCACTCGGATGTCGTACTACTTCGAAGGCTTCATCGACGTGCATCTGTGCAACTGGCTGGGCTACGATGCCGCCGGCATCGGTCCGATGGAGTTCATCTTCGGGCGTGAGGTCCTGGAAACGCGCTTGCGCGAGGCGGATTTCCCGTTCATCTGCAGCAATGTGCTCGACTCGTCGACCGGCAAGTACCTTGGGGAGCCGTTCAAGGTGTTCACGTTCGACGGCTTCCGCATCGCCCTGATCGGACTGGCGGACCCGAGGATTCCCGACTTGTGCTCCGCTCCTTTCACGGAAGGACTGACCTTTCGGGATCCTGAACAGGTGGTCTCGGAATGGATTCCTCAGTTTCGGGGGCAAGCGGACGCCATCTTCCTGGTGAGCACTTTGCCGTTCGAAGAGAACGTCGCGCTGGCGGACAGACACCCCGAGATAGCGGTCATCATCTCGGGCGGGCAGGGCGCGGCTCTGCAGGTGCCGCTGAAGGTGGGCCCGACGCTGATAGTCCAGGCTGGCAAATGGGGAATGGATGTGGGCGTCCTCAAGATGACCTTCGAGGGAGACTCGGCTACCGGTTACCACGTGCGGTATTTCGACGAGGAGCTGGTGCCGATGGACGGCAAGTGGGTGGAAAACACCAAGTTCCTCGCCGAACTCTCGACCTATCACGAGCGCCTGGAGGAGAAGCTGGGGGTCGTGCTGGGCAAGCTAACCGCAGATATGCCCGCCACCAAGGTGAACTCGTATGAGACCAAGCTGGGCGATTTCTTCGCCGATGCGGTGAGGTCCGCTACCGGCGCAGACGTCGCCCTGCTCGACGCCGGTTCCTTCCGCGACGGCCTGCTGGCGGGAGCGGTGACCGAGGGGGACCTCTACCGCGCCTATCCCAGCGACGCTCAGGTGGTCACCGGGGTGGTTGACGGGGATGCTCTGCGCAGGATTCTCAGCCAGGGCGCCGGGATGGTCGGCCGCGGCGGCTTTCTGCAAGTCAGCGGTGTGACCTTTGGTCTTTACGGAGCCAATGCCTACGATGTGAAGGTTCAGGGCGAGGAGCTCGACCCGTTGCGGCGGTACGGGGTGGCGGTTACCGACCGCATGCTGGAAGGCTTCGGCGGCCTGACATCGATGTGCCTGATTCAGGATGCGAAGCCTACCGGCATCCCCGTGCGCAAAGTAGTGGGTGGGTTCCTTGAAGAGAAGCGGGAGTTCACCAATGAAGTTGAGGGCCGAATGACCTACTACGCGGAGCCGCCTCCGGAGGAGGTGTTTGCTCCGTCGGAAGAGGAAGCGCCGCCGCTAGAGCTGCCGACGGAGGAGACAGCTCCTGTGGAGGAGGGAGTCGGTGCCGAAGAGCTGCCCGAAGAGGTCCCGGAGCTCGTCGAGGAGGAAGGTGTTGAGGCCCTCCCAACGGAGGGGAAGGTCGCCGAACCGGGTGCCTTAGAGGAGCTCGCACCACAGGAAGAAACCGGCGCTCTTCCCGGTGCGGAGCCGCCCGGCGAGTTCGAGGTGATCGCCGAGGAGGAGGTGGATACTGGGCTGGCGCCTCCCAAGATTGCCACGGAAGAAGAGATGCCGCCAGCACCGGGTGAAGCTCCCGAAGCAACCCCGGAGGGCGAGCCCGCTCTCATTGGTGAAACCTCCCAGGTCGTGGAAGGTGTCGAGTACATCTTGCGAATTGAGCGGAATGAGCTGGAGGGCGAGCCATTCTTCGTCATGAGCCTCGTTCTGAGAAACGACGGCGATAGCTTCAAGTTGTTCGACTTCCCCTCGGGGCAGCACTATGATTTCCGCGTATTCAAGGACAAGAACCGGGTCTGGGAGTGGTCCTACAACCGATACTTCGTGCAGACAAGGTCGAGTCTTCGCCTGGACCCCGGAGACAGCCAGACGTTCACCGTGCATTGGGACGGCGCGACGAACCGGAAAGTCCCCCTGGAACGCGGGCTCTATCGCTTCTGCGGGCTGGTAACAGCGGTTCCCGAACGCGAGATTTCCTTTGTCGCGCTCTTTGAGCCGCCGCTCATCTGAGCGATGGGCGCGGTGATTGATAGAGCTGTAGTCGTGGTCGCGGTGCTCATCGGCATAATGTCGATGGTCGACACCCTGGCTCTGTCGGTACGCACTTCGGGGGCGATGACCCGGCGCCTGGCAATGGCACTCTCGCTGTTCAATCTGCTGGTGGTTTTCTCTCGCGTATCCAATCTGATTCAAGCGCCGATCGTCGGGAACATGGCAGACAAGACCGTGGTCGCCGACCCCATGCTGCATCAGCAGCTAATAGGTCTTCTCCTCTGCAAGATTCACGTCATCATTGTGGCGACCAGCATCGGCACGATAATCGGCGGGCTGCTCACGCCTTCGTTTGTGCGCATCTTCTCGCGGATGATTTCTCTCTTCGAGGAGGTGAAGACGCTTCCGAGGATGGCCTGGGCGCTGATGAACCCGCGGCGGTCCTTTGAATTCCTCAGGCACCTGACCCGGCCGTTCGGACCCCGGCTGCCCGGCTACTTCCGGGGCCTGCGTAGGATTCCGGTGGACTTCTTGGTCTTCCAGGTACTTGTGACTGCCTTCTATACCGTAGGCGTGCTTTCGACCATTTACGCTGCAGCTCTTGAGCCGGGTCTGCGAGCTACCGCGGTTACTCTCTCCGGCATCGTCAACGGCATCGCGACGCTGTTGCTCTTTATCCTCGTGGATCCCCCGGGGGCTATGATTACCGACCAGTGCATCAATCAGAAGCGTCCACTCGAAGACGTGAAAGTGATGAACCTTTACCTGGTCATTGCCCGCTTTCTCGGCACTGTGCTTGCGCAGTTCATCATCGTGGCGACCGCCTACCTGGTCTTGTGGGCCGCGGGCATTGTGAACAGAATCTTCTGAGTTCCGACTGATGGCGGAGAGACTTCTCGTTCCAGCGATTACCGGCGCCACCGCCTGCGGAAAGACGGAGCTCGTGCTGTCTCTGTCCGACGAGTTGCCGCTGGAGGTGGTGGTGTGCGATTCGCGGAAGGTCTTTCGAGGTCTCGACATCGGGGCGGCCAAGCCGGACCGGGAGATGCGCGAGCGGCTGCGCTTTCATCTGCTGGATATCGTGGAACCGGAGCGCCCCTTTACGGTCCACGACTTCCTGCCATTGGCGGTTGGTGCCGTGCGGGACATCTTGCAGCGCGGGATGCTGCCGGTTGTGGAGGGGGGAACCGGTCTCTATCTCTCTGCGCTTGCCCGGGAGTTCCGCTTCGAGCGGGGGCCCGCCATTCCCGAACTGAGGGCGGCCCTGGCTGACAGGTGGGCGAAGGATGGCTACGACGCCTTCGCGACGACTGCTCTGTCCGTCTTCCCGGTAGCGCGGAAGCGGACGGACTTCCGCAACCCCAGGCGCATGCTGCGGTTTATCGAGGACCAGCTCGCAGCACTGTCGGCGGAGGAGTTGCCGGGAGTCCTGACCGCGCTGGAGATGCCGGAAGTTGAGCCCGCCGTCCGGAGAGTCGCCCGGGAATGGCGTCGGCGTCGCGGGGAGGGCTCTGTTGCCTCCGGCTTCAATGTCGTTGTCTTCGTACTCGAGGTGCATCGGGATGTCCTCTGGGAACGCATCCGCGTCCGCACCCGAGAGATGTTCGCGTGCGGCCTCGTCGCTGAAGTGGGAGGGCTGCTCAATGCGGGGGTTTCTGTGGACTCGCAGGCGCTTCAGGGCATCGGATATCGCGAGGTCGCTGAATTCCTCCTCGGTCACCTCGGCCTGCAAGAAGCGGAATCCAGCGTGGCCATCCACACGCGCCAGCTGGCGAAGCGCCAGGTTACCTGGTTTCGGCACCAGCTTCCGGAGGGCATCCGGATGCCGTTCACCACGCCCGAGGAGCGGCAGGAAACCCGTTCGGCGCTTCTTAAGCAGCTCGCTGAAATGCACCAGGGCAACCTCGAGCTGTTACGCCGGTAGCTGCGAGTCGAGGATGATGGTTACCGGTCCTTCATTGACCAGCGCCACATTCATCAGAGCCCCGAATCTGCCGGTCTTCACTGAAAGTCCGAATCCCGCGATGGCGTCGGCGAGACGCTCGACCATTTGCTCAGCCACGACCGGCTCCATCGCTTCCACGAAAGATGGGCGGTTGCCCTTCCTGATGTTCGCGCAGAGGGTGAACTGCGACACCAGCAGAATCCCCGCCCCTACCTCAAGCGGTCCCAGGTTCATCTTGCCTTCGGCGTCGGGGAAGATGCGGAGATGAGCGATGCGCTTGGCCATCCACGCAAGGTCCTTCTCGTCATCCCCGCGAGAAACGCCTGCGAGCACGAGCAGCCCGCGACCGATCTCCGCCACCCTCCGTCCTGCCACGGTCACGCTGGCCTCGGCAACTCGCTGCACCACGCACCGCATCAGGGCTCGTCTCCGAGCGTGACTTCGTAAGCTCGGTAGACGCCGATTACGTCCTCGACTTCCGAGACCGCCTCTATCGCCCGCTCCAGTTGCTTCAGATTCTGCACCTCGACGACCAACCGGAGGTGTGTGGTTTCTTCCTCACCCGCCGGTGCGGGCTTGAGGCTATGGCTTCCACTCGCCAGGTTGATGCTGAGCTCCGAAAGCTTCCCCAGCACGTTGTACAGGAGCCCCACGCGATTGAGAGCGAGCACGTGGAGAAGCGCCGGGTAGTACACGCCGGTGGATTCGGAAAGCCACGCTACCGGCACTAGGTCGCCCTGAGCGGAGCCCGCAGCCTCCGGGCACTCCCGGTGATGGACCTCCACTCGGTGCTCCTTACGATTGTCCACGCCGAGGAGGGAGTCTCCGCGAACGGGCGTGCAGCACGGGGAGAGCTCTACCTTCCGGCGGAGCGGACGGTTCTCCTCACTGCCGACTCCCAGCTCGCTCGCCAGCCCCACCGCGTGTCGAAATGATGGCCGAGAAGGTGAGGCTGCATCGGCCCCCTCCGTCTCAGGACGCAACAGCTTGACCTGTGCCGCGCGTTCGAGCAGCTTGCCCTTGAGCTGCTTGACCACATCGCGCGCCATCAAGCGCCCGGCGGCTATCTCTTCGAAGAGATCGTCGATCTTCCGGATGCGCAGGGCCTTGATGAGCTCCAGGAGCCGCCGGTTATCCATCAACCTCAGCGGGCGCAGGCCCTCAGATTCAATGTGCGCGCGCAGGAGGAGTCTCCCCACGTAGATCCTCTCCTTGCGGGGGCGGCGGCGGAACCAGCGCTTTATCTTGATGATGGACTTGGGGCTGCGCACAAGGTTCAGCCACTCCGGTCTTGGAGCGGGCTGCCCGTCCGGGTTCTTGACAATCTCCACAGCGTCGCCGTTGTGCAACTCGTAATCCAGCGGGACCTCGGCGCCGTTCACTTTCGCCCGGCTCGCCGAATGTCCGAGTTCGGTGTGGATGTAGTAAGCGAAGTCAAGAGCGGTTGCCCCTTCGGGAAGTGAGACCACTTCCCCCTGCGGGGAGAGCACCAGCACTTCCTTCTTGGCCAGGCTCTCCCGGGTTTTCTCCACGAAGTCGCGGGAGTCCAGATGATCCTCGCTGAGGTCCTCCATGAATTTGAACCAGGCGAAGGTCTCGCGCAGCTGGAGCTGGCTGAGCTGATGCTTGTACTTCCAATGGGCGGCAATCCCGCGTTCAGCCACTTCATCCATCCAGCGGTTACGAATCTGTATCTCGGTGATCTGGCCGCCCTCGCCATCGACGGTCGTGTGCAGGCTGCGGTATCCGTTGCTCTTGGGCGCAGCTATGAAATCGCGGAACCGGTTGAACATCGGACGGTACAGCCCGTGGATTATGCCCAGTGCCCGATAGCAGTCAAGCTCGTCGCCGTCGATGACCACCCGGATGGCGATGAGGTCGAATATCTGTTCGGAGATGAGGTTCTGTGTTCGCATCTTGAGCCAGGTCGAGTACGGCGATTTCCGCCGTCCGAAGCAGCGCACCACTCGGAGGTTCTCGTCCGAGAGCGCCTTGCCGATGTTGTCCATCATGCGCTGATAGGCGTCGCGCTTCGCGTCGTGGTGTGCGGAGAGCATCTGCATGATCCACTCGTGCTCCTGCGGGCTGAGCTGCCGGAAGCAGATGTCCTCCATCTCGTTGGCCATGCTCCTCAGGCCGAGGCGTCTCGCCAGAGGAACGTAGAAGTCGAGAGTCTCTCGCGCCATTCTCTCGAGCCGGTCCCGCGGGAGAATGTCCACGGTGCGAAGGTTGTGCAAGCGGTCAGCCAGCTTGACCACCAGCACTCGGAAGTCGTGCGCCATGGCGACGAACAGCTTCTGCAGGTTGCGTGCCTGCTCGTCGCTCATTGTCCGGCCGGGAAAACGGGCGAAGAAGTCGATGCGCTTGATCTTGGTCAGCGCATCCACCATGTGTGCGACATCTTCGCCGAACAGCTGGCGGATTCGCTTAAGCCGGATAGGGGTATCCTCGACCGTGTCGTGGAGTAGGGCGGTAACCAGCGAGGTCTCGTCCATCCCCAGGTCCGCGCAGATGTGCGCTACTTCCAGCGGATGCAGAATATACGGCTCGCCCGATTCCCGGAACTGATTCTCATGAGCGCGCAGCGCCATCTCGAAAGCGGTCTCAAGTTGATGGTCTTCTGCCGCACCGTGGTTGGCGGCGAGCTTCTTCACAAGAGAATCGAACAGGTGCTGGATCTCTGGATACTCCAGGCTCGCCGGTGTTTTCTCCCGTTTCATGCCGTTCCATTATAACCCGGATTGCGTTCGGATGAAGAGGTGCTCGGGTCTCCGCAATCGGCGCATGGGGCCCGGGTGGGTCGCCGCCGGCTTCAGCCTTCGCTGCTTGACTCACAAACGCGATTGTGCTAGCTTTCACTAGCCCGCAGCCGGGCGCATATGTCACGACGATGTGAGATAACCGGAAAGAGGCCGACAAGGGGCCACCGAATAAGCCATTCGCAACGGCACACGAAACACCGGTGGCTGCCCAATTTGCGCACGATCACCATCACCGACGAGAAGGGAAGACGCCGGAAGGTCAAGGTTTCGGTGAGTGCGCTTCGAACGCTGAGCAAGAGCCCGAAGCTCCGCCGTCCTGTCGCGGCCCAGTAGCGCCTGTCCCCAACCGCCGAAGCAATGCTCATTGACATCAAGCCCCTCCCCGGACCGGGAGTCCTGCATCGATTGCAGTTTTCGGAGCGTCTTGACGGCTGCCCCGGGAGCTCGGTTGGCAGTGTATAATATCGGCTTCGCCCGCGGACTCTTCTGATGAGTGGCCTATGGGAAAGCGTGGTTGTGACGATCATCGGGATGGGCGCTGTCTTCGCGTTCCTGACCATTCTCGTGTTCTTCATTTCGCTCAGCGGGCTTCTGTGCAGGCGCTGGCCTGCGAAGGTCGAGGAGGCCACGCCTGAAGAGGTGGCAGCCATCTCTGCTGCCATACAGGCCTACTGGCAAACCTATCGAGGGAATTAACAGGTTTCAAGAATGAGCAACCCACTGAAAATCACTGACCTCATCCTGAGGGACGCGCACCAGTCGCTTATCGCCACCCGAATGCGCACCGAGCATATGCTTCCGATTGCGGATAAGCTGGATTCACAGCCTTTCCACTCATTCGAGATGTGGGGAGGCGCCACCTTCGACTCCTGCATCCGCTTCTGCGGCGAAGACCCCTGGGAACGCCTGCGCAAGCTGCGGGCGGCACTGCCCAATTCCCGAATGCAGATGCTGCTGCGCGGGCAGAATCTCCTCGGCTATCGCCACTACCCGGACGACGTCGTCGAGAGATTCGTCGATCTGGCGGCCCGGGACGGCATTGATATCTTCCGCATTTTTGATGCGCTGAACGATGTGCGCAATATGCGTACCGCCATCGAGCGGGTGAAGAAGAACGGCAAGCACGTGCAGGCGGCCATATCTTACACCACCAGCCCTGTGCATACGCTTGAGCTTTGGCAGGACCGAAGCAAGGAATTGGCGGACATGGGTGCGGACAGCATCTGCATCAAGGATATGGCGGGTCTGCTGGAGCCGCGGGACGTTCGCCCTCTGCTGCGCGCCATCCGAGAAGTGGTGAATGTGCCGATTCAGCTTCACTGCCACTACACCAGCGGACTTGCAGGCATTTGCTACGCGGAGGCCATTAATGAGGGCGTGGATGTGGTGGATACCGACATATCCAGCTTCTCGACTGGCACCGCCCATCCTCCGACTGAGTCCATCGTTGCTCTGGTAAAAGGCACCGACCGGGATACCGGCATGGACCTCAAGGTGCTGAATGACATCGCGTCCTACTTCCGGGACGTCCGGCTCGAGTACAAGGAGTTCGAAAGTCCTTTCAGCGGCGTTAACCCCAATGTCCTGGTCTTCCAGATACCTGGCGGAATGATTAGCAACCTCGCCAAGCAGCTCAAGGACCAGAAGGCGATTGATCGATTCGATGAGGTGGTGGAAGAGGTTCCTCGCGTTCGTGAAGACTTGGGTTATCCCCCGCTGGTGACTCCCACCAGTCAGATCGTGGGTTCGCAGGCGGTGTTCAACGTTCTTGCGGGCGAGCGCTATAAGATTGTGACGGAAGAGACCAAGCACTACTTGAAAGGAATGTACGGCAAACCGCCGGGCCCCGTGAATGAGGATGTTTGCAAGGCTGTGCTGGGAGAGGAAGAACCGATCACCTGCCGCCCGGCGGACATGCTGGAGCCCGAGTTCGACAAGCTGAAGGAAGAGATTAAGGACCTCGCGCGATGCGACGAAGATGTGCTCATCTACGCTCTCTTCCCGCAGGCGGGTCGCGAATTCCTCGAGAAGCGGAACGCCGGGACCCTGGCGCCGGTGATAGAGAAGAAGCCTGAAGAGAAGAAGCCGGCACCGGCTCCGGCTCTGGCTGCTGCCCCGGCACCAGTCGCTCCCGCCGGACCCATGCAGTTCAAGGTCAGCGTGGGCGACAGGCGATTCGACGTCGTTGTTGAAGTGGTTGGCGGCGGCGCGAAAGTGAAGGAAGTGCAACCGGCGGTTGCGTCTTCTGCTCCTGTTTCCGCTTCGCCTTCATCCAATCCCTCCCCGGGAACGGCTGTAGCCGTCGAGGAGAGGGTCAGGCTTGCCGAGATCACCGCTCCGGTTCTCGGCAAGGTGCTGAGAATCGTCCGCGGGCCGGGAGAAGCCGTCAAGAAAGGCGAGACAGTGCTGGTTCTCGAGGCCATGAAGATGGAGAACGACCTGCCATCTCCCGTCGACGGCACGGTGGTAGGAATCTTCGTCGAATTGGGGCAGGACGTTGACCCCGGGACCAAGCTGGCAGCCATTAGGGAGCAGTGATGGTCCTGTTGGCTGGTCTAGCTGGTGCCGGGATCTGGGAGCAGTTGGAACGATACTTCGGCTCCCTCGGCATCGCAAGCGTCACCTGGCAGGACCTGGCGTTGATGTTCGTCGGGCTCCTGCTCATCTGGCTGGGCATCTTCAAGCGTTACGAGCCCCTGCTCCTGATCCCTATCGGATTCGGCGTGCTGCTGACCAATGCTCCCCTGGCAGGTCTGTATGAACCGCAGACCCGAACCGGCGTTCTCTACATCATCCATGCCGCGGGCATCGAAACGCTCATCTTCCCTCTGCTCATCTTCCTGGGAATCGGTGCGCTGACGGATTTCGGTCCTCTCCTGGCGAATCCGAGAACGGCGCTGCTGGGAGCGGCGGCTCAGTTCGGCATTTTCGGCACCCTGATCGGGGCGGTGCTCACTGGCTTCTCCCTGCGTGAGGCGGGTTCGATCGGCATCATCGGGGGTGCGGACGGCCCGACGACCATCTATACCGCCCAGATTCTCGCCCCGCATCTGCTGGGCCCGGTGGCCATCGCCGCCTATTCGTATATGGCGTTGGTGCCCTTCATCCAGCCTCCGGTCATCAAGCTCCTGACAACGAAGGCCGAGCGGAGGATTCGGATGGCCCAGCTCAGGAAAGTGAGCCAACTGGAGAGGATATCCTTCCCCATCATATTGGTGGTTTTGTGCATCTTGCTGGCGCCGAGTTCGGTGCCTCTGATCGCGATGATCGGCTTCGGCAATCTGTTGCGCGAATGCGGGGTGGTAGAGAGATTGAGCAAGACGGCCCAGAACGAGCTCATAAACATCGTCACCATCTTCCTCGGTCTCGCTGTTGGGGCGACGCTCAAGGCGGACGTATTCTTCCGCTGGGGCACCATCGGGATATTTGTGCTGGGCATCTTCGCATTTGCCCTCGCGACGGCTGCAGGCGTATTGCTCGGCAAACTGATGAATTGCCTCAGCAAGTCACCCATCAATCCCATGATTGGCGCGGCCGGAGTCTCCGCTGTGCCGATGGCGGCCCGTGTCGTTCAGTCCATCGGGCGGCAGGAGGACCCCGACAACCATCTGATAATGCATGCTATGGGGCCTAACGTCGCCGGAGTGATTGGCTCCGCCGTGGCGGCAGGTGTCCTGATCCAGCTTCTCGGGTAATCCCACTGCCGTGGTCCCTTCACCACAATGCTACGCCGGACACTGCGAACCGGTTCTGGACGAGCGCTTGAACTCGCGGATTCCCTAGTGTCTCGCCTGCAGCTTGGCATCGACTTCAGCAGCCGACAAGCCCAGGATCTTCACCTGCTTTTCCTTGGAGGTCTCGCCGCTGAGGATAACGACATCGGCTTTCGAGACGCCGAAGAACTTCGCCAGCAGCGCGATTGCCGCTTCATTCGCCCGCCCGCGTTCGGGAGGCGGCGCCACCGCAATCTTGAGGAATCCCGCGTCAATGCCCCGCACTTGCTCCTTTCGCGCTTTGGGAGTCACCTTAACGCGAAGCAGCACACCGTCAGCTGTCTCCTCCACCACCTTCATTGCGCTAAGAACACGAGCTCCCTGATAGCCGCGAACTTCTTTGGGCCGATCCCTTTTACCTCCAGAAGCTGCTCCAGACTTGTGAATCCCCCGATTTGCTCGCGGTAGTCGAGGATGCGTCCTGCAAGCACGGGGCCTATGCCGGGAAGCGCTTCCAGCTCATCCTGGGTGGCCGCGTTCAGGTCCAGGGGAAAGGGCGACGCCTGCGAGGCCGGTGTCTTCGCCTGCTCCGGAGCGGGCAGAGTCCGCTCCGGAGTGGGGGCGAGCGTCCAGGAATCAGCGGGGTTCTCACCGGTGGGCACGGCTTTCGGCGCGGCTCCCGGCCATTTGGGCTGCCCAAGCAGGCTCGAGAAGCCGAATACCGCCGCCGCCAGCAGCAGCAGCGAAGTCCCGAATGCGACCACTTTTGTTCTGAAGCTCATCGCTGAGGTCACTTGACCACGATATTGACCACCCGTCCCGGAACCACCACGACTCTGAGCACCTGGCGCCCCTCCACGTGCTTGCGGAGCTTCTCGTCAGCCAGCGCCGCCTTACGCACCTCTTCCTCCGGGGTGCCTGCCGGAAGGGCAATCCGACTCCGGAGCTTCCCGTTCACGGTGACGCCGTACTCGATTTGCTCCTCCTCGATGTAACGCAGGTCGCACTCGGGCCAGGAGGCATGCATCACGAATCCTTCCTGCCCGGCAAGGCTCCAGAGCTCCTCGGCAAGGTGAGGTGAAATGGGCGAGAGCAGCCTGATGATGGTCAGCAACGCATCGCGCATCAACGCTCGATGCTCGTTGTCCTTTCGCGCAGAGCCAGAAGCTTCCTCCCAGGTCTCACTCAGTTGATTGAGGAACGTCATCAGCGAGCTCACGGTGGTGTTGAAGCGCCAGCCGTTCATGTTCGCCGTAACGTCCCTGACGGCCAGATGCTTGACGCGCAGGAGCTCCCGCGTCAGTCCGTCCTTCGCTTCTTGCGGAACTTGCACGGAGTCCGCGACTTGAGGCCAGACCTCGGCGAAGAAGTTGTAGAGTCGTTTCAGGAACCGAGCACAGCCCTCGACCCCGCCTTCCTGCCATTCCACATCTCGGTCCGCGGGTCCCCAGAAGAGGCTGATCATGCGCGCGGTATCAGCCCCGTACCGCTCGAGGAAGTGGTCGACGCTCACCACATTGCCGCGGCTCTTGCTCATCTTCGCGCCGTCTTTATACAGGATGCCCTGGGAAAAGAAGCTGGTGAAAGGCTCCTTGAATACGATGACTCCGGCACGGTAAAGTGCATGGCAGACAAAGCGCGAGTAGAGCATATGCCCTACCGTATGCTCCTTTCCGCCGATGTAGTCGTCCACCGGCATCCAGTATCCGACCTTGCCCGGCTCAAACGCCGCCCTGTCGTTGGCGGGATCGCAGTATCTCAGATAGTACCACGCGCTATCCATGAAGGTGCTGAGCGTATCGGTCTCCCGGCTTGCAGGCGCGCCACATTCGGGGCAGGTCGTGTTGACGAACTCAGGGCTGTTCGCCAATCGCGCCGTGTCGCCGGCTGAGAAGGCTACCTCTTCCGGGAGCAGTACCGGCAAGTCTTCCGCCGGCACCGGCTGCCAGCCGCATTTCTCGCAGTGGACGAGCGGAATGGGAACTCCCCAGTACCGCTGCCGCGAGACCAGCCAGTCGCGCAGCTTGTATTGCACCCGAGCCCCACCCCGGCGCAACCCGGCGAGACGCCGGTTGAGCAGCCCGATGCCTTCAGCGCTGGATTTCCCATCGAAATCGCCTGAGTTGACCATCACCCCGTAGCCGGTGTATGGAAGGGCATCATCCTCCTCGTCAGTGGGCTCTATCACGCGCACAATCTCCAGCCCGTACTTCTTCGCGAAGGCATAGTCGCGGGTGTCGTGAGCGGGGACTCCCATCACCACGCCGGTGCCGTACTCCATCAGCACGTAATCAGCCGCGAGAATCGGGATATCGTCGCCGGTTAACGGATGCCGCGCCATTACGCCGAGGTCGAGTCCTTCCTTTTCGCGCTCCTGGGCGCTTCGGTCTATCGAGGTCTGCCTCATGACCTTCTCGCGGAACTCCAGGAGCTGTGCCCGCGTGCCGCCGGCGTCCGCCAGTCTTTCCGCCAGCGGATGCTCGGGGGCGATGGTCATGAAGGTGACCCCGAAAAGGGTGTCCGCCCGCGTGGTGAACACTTCGACCTGTTCATCAAGCGCCGGGATCTCGAAGGCAATGGAGGTGCCTTCGCTGCGCCCGATCCAGTTGCGCTGCATCGCCTTGATGCGCTCTGGCCAGCCGGGAAGCTGCTCCAGCCCGGCGAGCAGCTCTTCTGCAAAAGCCGTAGTGCGAACGAACCATTGCGAGAGCTCGCGCCTTACCACCGGCTGCTCGCAGCGCCAGCAGGTGCCGTCCGCTGCCTCTTCGTCAGCGAGTACGCCGTGCTCCGGGCACCAGTTCACGGGCGAATCCTTCTTGTAGACGAGTCCGAGCTCGTATAACTTGAGGAAGAGCCACTGCGTCCAGCGGTAGTACTCCGGCTCCGAGGTGTTGACCATGCGCTCCCAGTCGTAAGATATGCCGGTGGCGACAAGCTGACGCCGGTAGGTGGTGATGGCTTCGTTCGTCCAGTCGCGCGGGTGCACTCCGCGGTCGATCGCCGCCTGCTCCGCCGGCAGGCCGAAGGCGTCGAACCCCATCGGGTTGAGCACGTTGCATCCCTGCATGCGGCGATAGCGCGCTACCACATCGCCGATCGCGTAGTTGCGCAGGTGACCCATATGGATGTCGCCGCTGGGGTAGGGAAACATCACCAGCACGTAGGCCTTCTTGCGGTCACGTGCGAAGTCTTCGGCAGCGAAGGCGCGGGCGTCGGCCCACTTCTGCTGCCACCGTTGTTCCACCTCCTTGAAGTCGTGCCCGTTCACGGAAGCTCACTCCGTTTACCAGATTCGGCGCGGGTAGTCCGCCGTCAGTTCGGACGCGCAAAGTTGCTATTATAACACCGCACGTATGCCCGAGATACCGGCAAGGCTCCTTGTCGCAGGCCCTCCCCACTCCGGCAAGACCCACGTGCTAATTGACCGCTATCTGCAGTCGCTGGAGCGGGATCCCCTGGCGGAGCGCGCTTTCATCGTTCCCAATGTCAGCTACCGCGAGCATATGAAGGGCCTGATTATGCGCCAGGGCGGGCTGGAAGCCCTGCCGGAGCGGGAAATCGTCACGCTCGCCGAGTTCCTCTACAACCTCGCTCATTCGTGCGGTCTTCTCGCGGGGCGTCGGATGACCTCGCTCGAAGAGCGGGCGGTACCAGTGACGCTGGCGTGGAGCGTCGCGCTAAAATGCGGCATTCCACCCCCGCAAGGTCCCACTTCCGCAGGCAGCTTGCACCAGAGCGTGTTGTTGCTGCGACATGCGGGCCTGTTTCTCCATTGGTTGCGTCGGAGGCAGGAAACGCCGCTTCCCCCGTCCGACGAGTCAACGAGTGATTTCATCCTGCAGCTCGCATTCAGCCTGTTCCGCTACATGCGCGACCAGCGCCACTTCGACAGTCTGTTCGGTCAGGAGATCGCAGTTGTCGCGCTGGCCCGGAACTCGGGCGAGTTGGCACTGCCCGGCCTCGTCCTCGTCGACGGCTTCTACGACTTGAACGAACTGGAGCGTGAGGCGATGGCTGGAATCTCGCGAGCGGCGGCAGGCTTCGTCCTCGCGCTTCCGCTGATTCCGGGCGACGAACGCACCGCGAGCCTGCTGGATTGGGCTCGCAAGGAGTTGGCGCTACCCGAGCACACACTGAACCAGCGCCGTTCCGGGCATATGGACCTTCTTTCCCGTATCGCCGAGGAGAAGGCCGCACCTGGAGCCGAGTTCCGCGACCTGCCGCCGGTGTTCGTTGCCGGTCAGGTGCAGGTTCGGTCGCTTCCGACGTATCTCGCCGAGGCGGAGTTCATTGCCGACAGCGCTCTCGCCCTGCACCGCCGCGAAGGCGTCTCCCTGGATTCCTTCCTCGTAGTCCTGGCGAGAGAAGACTCCGAGTTCGAGGCGGCGCTTGAGAGCGAGTTCACGCGGAGGGGAATCCCTGTCGTGGATATGCTGAAGAGCCAGCAGGGGACCCTCGTGACCGCCTTCCTTTCCTCAGTCGTCGCATATCTCGAAAGCCCCGATGGAGAGACGGCGGAGGCGCTGATTCTATCGTCGGTCGGGCACTTCGAGCCTCCCGCAGCCGCTGTGTTTCGGGAGCTCTACCGTTTCCGCGGCTTTCTGGACCCTGCGCTTGCCCGAGACCTTCTGAAGAAAGCCGAGTGCACACACACGCTCACGCTGATGGAGGAGCTGGATGCATTCCGCAAGTCCTTCTTCCGCAAGCCGGACTGGCAGTCGCTTGCCGATCTGTTGACGAGGTTTGGCGGGGAGTCTCTGGAAAAGCTGCAGTCGAATCTTACAGAAGAATCCGCCGTGCGCCCGGCAATCGCGCGGGTGCAGCAGGAGGTGCAGCGTCTGCCGGAGATTCTGCAAATGGGGGAGCTTGGCGACCTCGGCGCGACTGGCGGTGCCGCGGATATGCTGGCTCTGGCGCAACAGGCTCTGGCTCTTCCGGGCGCCCTTGTTCGGGAACAGTATTCAGGCGCGGTTTACGTCGTCGACGCTCTGGTGGCCCGGCAGTGGCAGAAGCCGTACGTGTACATCCCGCGACTGGATACCGAGCACTGGCCCGGAGGTCGTCCCTCCGCGCTGCTCATCGATGAATTGAGGGAACGGCTGCACCGCGAGGGCGTGAGATTGCGGGACTACCGTGAGGAGTACGAGTTCAGCGAGAGCCTGTTTCTGTCCGCGATTGCACGGAGCACCAAGCGGACCTTCGTCACCTGGGCGAGGCGCACCGTGGAGGGAAAGGGACTGCTCGCGTCGCCGTTTCTGTATTTGCTTGCGGCGGCGCGGAACGGGAGCCGGCGGGTCGGGCTGGAGGCATTCGCTCCCGCGGACAAGCGGCATCTGGCGCTCGCGGGTGCGACATCCTTGCGACTGGGCAGCACCGTGGAGCCGGGAGTCTCGCCTGAGACGGGAGCGGCGGCGCTGGCCCTGCTTGGCGAGCAGGAACTTGAGAGAGTGTTCGCGCACGGGGCAATAGCCGAAGAATCCGCAGCCTTCTTTCATCC
>Ga0172366_10001070_pt1 | contig 21168 bp, 19 predicted proteins | sample LakKivSesite69cm_FD_114533 | JGI IMG/M metagenome (GOLD analysis project Ga0172366, IMG submission 114533) | Sediment microbial communities from Lake Kivu, Rwanda - Sediment site 69cm | ecosystem: Environmental > Aquatic > Freshwater > Lake > Sediment | place: Rwanda: Western Province, Lake...
GTCGTGCCTCCTGGTGGTGATTTTTTTCCTCTAGCGAGCCCTTCCGCCCGTCCGACTCCTAGCGACGTGCTTTGGAGCAAGGGCTGCTTGTCCAGACAAGCTTACGTTTTTTATTTACGGGAGGGAAAGTCAATTAAATCCTGACAGACGTGGTGAGCCTTATCGCGTTCCTGGACAAGTTGCGGCGGCCTTTCGAGACGAACGACCCGGGGCGCCGGATAGCACACGAGGTCTTGTTCATGGTGCCGGTCATCGTCGCGGTCGGTTTCTTCGGCCAGGCGGCGGCCTCGGATGTTGCCTACACGGTCGTCCTCACGGTAGTTTTTGCCGTTACGATCGTGCTCCGGTTCTTGCTGATCAACGAGAAAGGGGACTGGCTCTTCTTCTTGGTCGGCATCATCGGCGGGGGCGGCAACGACATGTCGTCAATGATCAATGGCGTCTACAACTACACGTCGCTGACCGTGTTGCCATTCCTCTCTGGACTGATGCCCGCTTGGATGATCGCCTTCTGGGGCCAGGTTTTTTTGCTCTTCAGGAAGCTGTTCAATCACCCGTGGTTCAAGGGCCCCGGTTTCAAGAAGGACAAGGAGCTGTTGCGCGGCTGGCTTTCCAAGAAGCTGCTCGTCGACATCATCCTGCTCGTCGTGCTCCGGATCGCCATTTACCAGACGTATCGCGAGCCTGTCTTGCCCGCGGCGATTTACGGGGGCATCGTGCTGGCACGCCTCCTGGTCTTCCGCCCCCAGAAGCACGAGCTCCGCATCATCTGCATCCTCCCGTACGCGTTCGCGTTCGAGGGGTTGATGGTCGCGTTCGGGCTTTACGAGTATTACAACCCCGTGTTTCTTGGCTTGCCCGTCTGGATGTTCATCTGGTGGACGTTCCTCGTGCCCATCGTGGTGAAGCAAGCGTTCGACATGATCGAGTACGTGCTCGTTAGAAAACAGGAGGATACAACGAAATGAAGGACACGACCGCGGCTGGCATTCCGACGACCCCGCCGTTCAAGCTATATACACCTAGTGAATGCCACCCGGAATGGGGCCGTCTCTTCGCGGAGGCCGCGGATCTCGCCGCTCGTGTCTTGAAGAACGCCGGGCCATTCACGTTGCGTGACAAGCTCGCGCGCTCCAAAAAACGCGCGGGCGCGATGTTCAAGACCCTGGCGAACCTTTTGAGGAACGAGCGTGCCGCGAAGAAGGGCAGCGAGAATTTTATACCTCTGTTTTACATTTGGACGATGACCAATGCATGTAACTTCGTCTGCTCGTATTGCAGCAACCACCGGGGCGGCAAGTATCCCTTGCTGTTCAAGCAGGGCCTCCGCGACAATTTATCAACGGAGCAAGGCAAGCGCCTCATCACGATCATGAAGGCGGCGACCGCCATCTACTTCTGCGGCGGGGAACCGACCATCCGGAAGGATCTCCCCGAGCTGCTGGCGCACTCGCACGAGGAGGGCATGTTCAACTTCATCAACACGAACGGCGCCCTCATTGGTAGCCTGCTCGAGAAACCCGCGTACAAGGACTTCTTGCGCCAGATGGACGTGATCATCGTGTCGCTCGACGGCCTCGTGTTGAAAGACCTGGCACGCATGTACAACGCCAACGAGGGCGCCGCCGAGACGGTCGTGCGCAACATCGTGGCCTTGTGGATGCTCAACAAAACGTTCCCGTTCAAGCTCGTCGTGAATGCCGTCATTTGCAAGGAGAACATCGCCGAAGTGGGCTCCGTTCTCGACTTGTGCAACGACCTGGGCATCACGTTCTCGCCCGTGAGTGCCAACGTCGACAACCATCCCGACCGCTCGCTGCTCGCCGACCCCGAATACCTCGCGCTCGTCGACCGGATCCTCGAGCGGGCACGCCAGGGTCATCCCATGATCGCGTCCGCCGCCATGCTCGACCGGCTCCTCCATGCGAAGTTCAAGGATTGCTACCCGGCCGTCTTCAACCACATCGACATCGATGGCAAGGCGTTCTGGCCTTGCAAGTCGTACCCGGATGCCGTGAAGGTCGACGTCATGGCGTGCAAGGATGCCAAGGAGCTGCACGCGAGGGGCGACGAACTCGTGAAGGTGACCGGCTTCCACGGGGATGGCCCAGGCAAGTGCGGCGGTAGCTGCGCCTGGATGCAAGATTGCGTCACGGAAATCTACGGCCGCGCCGCCATCCAGGGCATCTTCAAGAGCGGCGTGCTCAAGGAGATCCGCGGCTTGATGAAATGACCCGATTCCCCTCGTTCTCCTCGATTCTGCAACCTATTCAAGGACCGAGCAGCACCCGTCTCTTCTCACAAAAAAAACAAGCCTATTTTATAGAAAAGCACCAAACCACGTTTAAAAACCTCGTTTCTTAACAACAGCCAGTTCATTTTCTAATTTTCTAAACAATAACTCATTCTTTAATAGATCTTTGCTCGAATTGATGGTAATTTCTCCTTTTTTGATTAACCAATCAAATAATTCCTTGTGTTGAGCCAAATGAAAATAAGGAAGGTTAGCAATCCGGTCAGCAGTGTCAACAATGCACACATCCATTCCAGCTTTAATACGTTCTTGAACGACGTCAAGATATCTGTTTTCATCATACCTGGTACCTTCCTCATGAGTTAATGCCTTTACTATCCTGGTAACCACTTCCCCAAATAGTGAACGAATTTCACGCTCTTTAGCATCAGAGTCTTCGAGAACGTCGTGCAGCAAACCTGCAATAACAATCTCTTTGCGGTAATGATAATCCAAAAGCAACATGCCAACCTTAATGCTATGGAGAATAACTGGCTTCGGATTATGCCCTGAAGCATTAATTGATTCAACTAAGAACGTTATTGCACGTTCAATATCCTTACTATCCGTTGAATTCTTATCGCGTTCAATATCTTTGTCTATCATTACTGAACAACCTCGCAATTTAGTAGCAGCATGAATATGTCCTATGGGTGATCATTAACTCATATAAATTAACATGAAATAATCCGCTTCCCCCGTCCTCCTCTGCGTTGCAAACCTATTCAAGGACCAGGCAGCACCATTGATCATCACGCGAGCTCGGCCGCGCCGGCGGGATGTGTCCCCAATGGAAGAAAAAACGCAAATCTTGGACAAAGGAACTAGCCTCATCGACGTGCACGGGAACTACACGCAAGGATGGGAAAGAATCGGCTTTCACAGGGCGATCGCAGGATTCTTCGTCAACTACGTGCCGGCTTTGCTCATGGCCATCTTGTTCATCTTCGTCTCGGGCATGCTCATCCCCTCGCTGCTGCCGTATCCCGATGCGACCGGGTATTACGAAGTCACGAAAAGCATGTACGCGCTCATGTTCATGCTCTTCGACGCGGGCGTGGGCTCGGCGCTGGGCCGGTTCGTGCCCGAGTACCGCGTGAAAGACCCGAAACGCGCACTCCAGTATATTTCCTTCTTTATATGGTTTCAGATGTTCACGGGCCTTGTCCAGGTGACCGCGATATCGATATTCGTGTTGTACTGGTTGCCGAATCTAACGACCGCGCACCTTGCCTGGGTATTTCTCGTGTACTCGACAATTCAGTATCCTGGAATGCTTTCTGTACTTGATAGCGTGCTCAAGTCGTTTCAGCATTATGGAAAATATATAGTTGTAAAGGTATTCCAAGACGTTTTCCAGTTCGGCACGCAAATCATCTTCATCTTGCTCGGGCGCTGGTGGGGCGCATCGAATCCTGCCGTGGGCGAACTCGTCGGCATGAGCGTCGGGCTCGTGCTCGGCCTCTACATCGACGATTTCCTGGCGTTCATCCTGGCCGCGAAACTCTTCGACAAGATCTTGAAGGGCATCGGGCTGTCCATCGGGTCTTGCATCCGCCCCACGTTTTGTCGGGCGATAGCCATCCAATCGCTCAAGTACGGGCTGAAGACGATGCCCGCGGGCATCTACGGCAACGTGCTGGGTTTCGTGTCCTTCCTGGTAACTTTTTCCATCTTGCCGCAGTATGCAGCGTGGATGGGCATGATCTCGCTGGCAAAGAACTTCACGGGTATGATCGACCTACCGGGCACGATCAAGAGCAACACGGAATACTCCATCTCGGAGAGCATGAACAACGGGAAAAGGAACTTGTCGCACTACTACATGGCGCTCGAATTGAAGTGGCGATTCTTCCTCACGACGTATTTGTGGATTACAATAATAATAATGATACCCATCGCCCTCGGCACCATGCTCAGCGTGTTCGGCGAGAACTGGCTGCCCGCGCTCGGCCTCATCCCGCTCCTCTCGATCCCGGAGGTCATCAAGATCTTCGAGAAGCCCGTGTCGTTCACGCAGGTCAACCATCCCGGCTACGACCAGGCCATCGGGCTCGTGCAATCCACGGTTTCTTTCTTGTGGTACATGTTCCTCATCTACGTCGTGAACGTGAACCTCACGATCACGATTTTCATCTTGAAAGACATCCCGATCTTGCTCGCCTTCATGGCCTTGAACTGGATCGTCTTGCACGTGAAGATATTGCGTGTCCGGCTGCGGGATTTCGCAATGCAGTCGTTCGTACTGCCCCTCTTGCCCATGGCCATCTATGCCGGGTTTTGCTGGCTCTTCGGCACGTACGTGTTCCCGCTCGGTGCGGCGCTCGTAGGGGCAATCCCGTTCGCCGTGATAACGATCGCCATGGTCTTGTTCTTGTGGCCCATCTTGATCGTGTGCCCGCTGATGGGCATCTTCGGCGCGTGGGACGATTACAGCGTCGACTCGTTCAGGCTCACCGTGGAGCTGTCGGGGCCGTCGAAATTCATGATGCGGCTCATGTATAAGGCATCGCTGCTCATGTTCAACATCAGCCCGCTCAAGGGCCGCTTCCCCATCAAGGGTAGCGAGATCGCGACCAAGGAGGCCCTGGAACTCGAGGAATTCAAGCGCTCGCACGATGTGAAGAACGTCAAGGAAATAGTTAATAGGTGATGACCGCACCTATAGGCGTGGATGGATTAAAGCCACGTAATCCCTCGGAGAAGACATCGGCGGACAAAACGAGGCCAGCGCGCTGCCATACGTATTTATCTTTGGTCCTGGGCAACCAGATCACGTCGATCTCCATGATCCCCTCCCTCATTCCGGGTATGCTCCCTGCTGGTGTCAACCCGCTGATGATATCGATCAGCTTCGGCATCGTGCTCGCGTCTATGTTCATGACCATCTCCTTGGTCAAGTTCAACAAGATGCAATTCTGAACCAGGCATTTCTTTCAAAAATCTCATTTTATTTCCTTGCTGTCACAAGCCAATTGCTCCATTGCGAAAAGAGCGGCGAAGAGATGATAGCCTATCGAAATGGCTCAAATTGGAAATTAACGCGTTCCTTCGGGCATCCCCCTAGTGGTTGAAAAAAAGAATCGCTATTTCTATCAAGGATTTTTGTCTAACATCTTTATATCCTCGGATTTTTTTTATCCACGCGAATAAGAACCTTTTGCAGATGAACGCTTTGAGCACATCGCTCGTGAGATTCGAAAATATAGAAAAGTCGTACAAGGACACGAAGGCCTTGAAGGGTGTCTCGTTCGAGATCAAGAAGGGCGATATCTTCGGCTATGTCGGGCCGAACGGTGCCGGGAAGACGACCACGATCAAGATCCTCGTCGGCTTGATACGAGACTTCGAGGGTTCCATCCTCATTAACGGCGACCCGCTCGATTACGGTAGCAACGGCTTCCACCGGATGCTCGGCTACCTTCCACAAGACGTGGGCTTCCAGGAATGGCGGACGGTGGACCACGCGCTTATGACCTTCGGCCGTCTCTCGGGAATGCGCAAGGAAGAAGTGCGGGAGCGCATCCCCGGCGTGCTCGAGCTCGTCCAGCTCGAGGGCGTCCGGTACAAGCACATCCGGAAGCTCTCAGGCGGCATGCAGCAGAAGCTGCTCCTCGCCCAGGCATTGCTACACGATCCTGAATTCCTCGTGCTCGACGAGCCGATGACCGGCCTCGACCCGCTGGCCCGGCATCACTTGAAAAACGTGTTCCAGCAAGTGGCCAAGAAGGAAGGCAAGACCATCTTCTTCTCGACCCACATCTTGAGCGACCTGGAGGGGCTCTGCAACACGATCGCCGTGCTTTACAACGGGCAGATCGTCAAGATCGGGTCGCCCAAGGAGATGCGGGAGGAATACCGGGCGCGAGACATCGTGGAGATCGTGTACGCGGATGGCGCGCCGGCCCTATCGGATGTCTCCGGCCTCGACATGGTCGAGGAGGTGTCGATGGCAGAGGACGGGGCGCAGCGGATCCTCTTGAAGCGGGGGAACGACCTCGACTCGTCGATGACGCGCCTCATGGCGCGGCTCGTCGAGCAAGTATGCAAGGTGCGCAACATCAACCTCGTGCGGCCGACGCTCGACGACGTGTATCTACAGCTAATAGGAGGGGAAAGAAAGCCATGAGCTTGAAACTGTTGCTACTCGACGAGCTGCAAGGGTTCGTCAAGTCCAAGATCACGATCATCCTCTGGATCGGCTTGCCCGCGCTCACGATATTGATGAATTTCTTGACGGACACCAGCTTCAGCGGTATTCTCACGTATTTCACGACCATCCTTGCGACCAGCATCGCTGGCGCCCTCGGCTCGGTCATGCTGTCGACGTCCATCACGAGCGAGATGAACAAGCACGTCTACGACTTGTTCCTCATCCGGCCGGTCAAGCGGCGCAACATCATCATCGCGAAGTACGTTGCCGTCTATACTTGCTTGATCGCTGCGGTCTACATCGCGATTGGCACCAGCTTGGTCATCGACACGCTGCGCCACACTACCATAAACGAGTACATCATCGAGGAGATGACCAAGTCCATGATCACGGCCTTCTTCGCGCTCGGCATCACGTGCTCGTTCGGCACGCTGTTCGGCATCGCCATGAGATCCGTGGCCGCGTCGGCGTTGCTTTCGCTGTACGTGGGCAACCAGGCCAGCAGTATCCTCACTCTCGTGATCCCGCTCATCTCGCAGATGATGGAACTCGAGTTCGGTGTGACCTTCCCGGTCGACCCGTTCGTGATTTCCATGATCATCGGCGCGGGAGTCGCGGTCGGGATGATCGTCGTCGCCTTGTTGGTGTTTGAAAAGAAGCAATTTTAAGCCTTACCTTTTTTTCCTGGCAACTCATTATTGCTGCACGTTGATTTTCCGAGTTTTCAACGAACCAGAAAAAGCGGTTACAAGAGCGGCCGCTACGACGAAGATAACAAGCACGTACACGTATCCGAAGTTCGTGTCGAGCACGGGAAACACGAACATGGAGAAATTGAAGGTCGTATGAAACAAGAGCGAAGTCATCATACTGCCGTTGGTGTTGTTGTAAATCCACGTGAAGAGAAACGTCGCGGCGACGACGGTTGGAAAGAACGTCCAGAGCGGAGTCTTGTAGAACATGCCATTGCCAGGGATTATAAACTGTGGGAGGTGCCACGCTGCCCAGACCATGCCGAGGACGACGCTGGAGACGTGCGGGTTGAACCTTGCTTGCAAGCGGGGCAATGCATAGCCACGCCACCCGAATTCCTCCTCGAATGGGCCGCTGAGGAGCAAGACGGAGAAAAATGCAGGGACCAGGATCGCGGGCTGTGATAGTGCCTCCAGCGGGGGCACGATGCCATCGGTCAAGACAGCAATCGCGAACGCGACGAGCACGAGAGCAGGCATAAGGAAGAAAACCGGGAGCCACCACCGCTTTTTGAACCGGTGATCCAGCACTTTCTTGAAAAGGTTCTTGACACCATCTTTACCTTCATAAACCGATGTCACGATGATGGCGGACACGAGAGGCCCGAAAGCCCCGATAAAGCCGAGACCCGTCAAAGGAGAAACGGGGATGAGACCCATTTTGTTCAATGCATCGGGTATCCAGAAGAACCAAGTAAACACGTACGCTACCAAGATGAACAAGAAACATCGTCTGATTTCCCTTGAAGAGTTCTCAGTTGCTACCATGATGGTTACACCGGTTACTAATACATGCTATCGATTATTGGGGGATCTGGAGGCCATTCCTTGAAAGGAAAGCCGTGCGTTAGAGCGGGTCATGCTAGCCATTATTCAATTGATTTTAAAAAACGAGCGCGCGTTGTCGACCGTCTTCTTGGCCACGATGCCTTGTGCCATGTTCCTCGCGTGCGCGATCGCCGCGATCGCATATCGTGCATTGGCAGGCATGTTCACCGGCTCCATGGATCGCGGGTGCTGGAACGGTGAATCGGTCTCTGTCACGAGCCGGTCGAGCGGCAGCGTTCTCGACACCTTGTTCCACCTCTCGATGCCGAACGCCGAGCTGGGCACGGAGAACCAGAATCCCCTGCGGGCAAGCTCGCCGTTCATACTCGCGGGGCCAGAATAGCAATGGAACAAGACAGTCGAAGGCGAAACCCCATAGCTATCGAGCTTGGCAAGGACCACTCGCAACGCGCCCTCCGGCTTGTTGTACGCGTGGTCCGGGTGGCTATGATCCACGTCTCCCGGCCCCGCGTTGCGCACGTGGAGCACGATTGGCTTCTTTTTCGAGGTGACGATGGACAAGATCTTTTCGAACGCTTCGATCTGTCGCTCCCGCTTCTCGAGGGTTTTCGCGTGGTGGAAATCGAGACCGATCTCTCCAAAGGCGACGATAATGGCGAGATTTGCTTCCAAAAAACGATTCCATTCCCCGAAATCTTTCTCGTACTTGTCGATGGGCGTGTAGGTCACGGTTTGCGGTGCCCAACCGCAAGAGAAATACACGTCCTTGCTGCTCCTCGCAAAGGCCAGGCAGGTCCTAGCGCTCTCCATGTCGATCGAGCAAACGATGAGGAATTGGCCTCCAGCGGTTCGATAGTCCGAGAGCTGCTTTTCAGGCGAGGGGAGCAAGCCCTTGAAAGCGCGGTCGGCGACGTGGCAGTGCGTGTCGACGAAGGGAAACCCCGCTTCGGGCTCGGGCACGTCCAACAACTTTACCATGTGTCTCCAAGTCCGGACGGATTTATGTTGTTTTGCATAACATCCGGTACGCGACGAGTAAATAGACTTTACACGTCCGGACAAGGTCACCGATGTCGACAAACTCGTTAGCATCATGCATGTGACCGCCGGTAGGACCGAACAGAACCACGTCCTTGATGCCACCCCCGCGGAAGAAAACTGCATCGGAGCTGCCGGGCGCGAAGAAATGGACTGCCTTCACGTGGTACACGTCCTCGAATGCTTCGCTGAGCAGCTGGCTGAATGGCCGGTTTGGATCCTCGAACGTGCCAGGCGTGGAGGAGATCACGGATAATTCGACGTCGAACGGGTGTTCCAGCAAGAACGCCTCCCATCGATCCTTCCAAATGTCCTTCTGGAGATTACGAAAGCCCTCGGGTAATTTGATAGTGTAACCCAGATCCGTGCAATAATCGAGCCACGCGTGTCCCTTCTCGCCGACGATGTCCCTTCTCGCCGACGATGATGGCGGGGGACTTGATGGGTGGCTGCCCCGTGGGCTCCGATATGATGGTCGGTGCATCGATCGCGGCCTTGTGCTCGCGAACCATGAATTGCGAACCGTAATCGCCATTCATCTCCTCGTCCGGAAGAAAGAGCATTTGCAAGCGACCGTTCAGTGGGATCCCGGAGTTGACGAGGATCTTGAACGCCATCATCTGGCTCGCGACACCTCCCTTCATGTCCGCCGTGCCTCGCCCGAAGACCTTCCCGTCCTTCTCGACCGCCACGAGCGGGTCGGTCGACCAGCTCTCGGGCGTGAAGGGGACGACATCCAAGTGACCGCAGAACTGCAGCGTCATGCCCCCGCCCTCGCCGGCGGCCGCGATCAGGCTCGGCCACGACTGCTTGCCGGTCGCGGGCCCGTGGAGGTGCGGGCAGCGGTAGTATTCGCACTTGGCCCCGGCCTCCTTCATGAACGCCTCGACGAGAGCGAATATGCGCGATTGATCCGAGAACGTCTCGAGGTTGACGACACGCGAATCGATTGCAACGAGTTTTTTTAACAGTTCTACAAGTTCGCCCTTGTGCTCGTCAACGCGGGCGATCAACGCCGATTCCGCTTCGGGAAGGGGGCGCGCCGGGATCGTCTTTTCAGACATGCGGGCATCACGTTCGTTGGATTGTCATTTATTTATCGCGCCGGATAATCAAATAATGATTTACATGTCGGATAATCGAAATGCAATCTCCGCCGTGATCTATTCCGGTGTCGCCATGCAATTCGTTGGCGTTGCGATGCTCGCCATACCCCACCTGGCCTTTGACGCTTCGAACCCGCTTGTCGTGTTCCCGGCATATATTATCGCATTCGTGATCATCGGTATCGGGACGGGCATCACTCTCACTGGTGCCAGAAACGCCATCAGAATCGCCAAGCAAGCTGGCATGCCGACAAACGTGTCCGGTGAACGGATGGCCGCCGTCGGGGGGCCGAACATCATCCGGCCGGTCCTGGCCAAGAAAGGAAAGAGCGAGACCCCCGCCATGACCAAGGTGGCATCGGTGATACCCAGCCAAGCGCCACAGCTTGCCAAGCCTGCCGCCCCCGTCGAGAGCATGGTACCGTCGAGCAGTGGCCCGGCTGATCCGGAGTCGATCAAGGCTGCTTTGAACACGATTTCTGAACGGTACAACAAACCCGACGTGCGGAGCAAGTTCGATGGCTGGGTAAACACCCTTGTAATTTCATTCCTTGATATCAACAAGGCTTATGTTTTCAAGATTAATGGCTCCGATGGTATCGAAATGTCCGAGGGCTTCGATGAAGCAGCTACCATCCAAGTTTCTATGGCTTCGGACATGTTCGTGAAGCTCCTCAGCAAGCAAATCAACGCGATCAAGGCATATTCAAGCGGCGCCCTCAAAGTCAAGGGGGAAATGAAGAACCTCCTCAAGCTGAGGAAGCTGATGTTCTAGGCATCCTTGTGGTGAACAACGACGAAAGCCTTCGTAACCTCCGAATTTTCGCAAGAGGCACTCCTCCGGTTGGGATCCGTATTGAAGGATGAAGTCATCTACGAGAGCTGGCGGGACACGAAAAACTTGTATTTCAACGATGAGGACTTGATCGCGAAGATCAAGAATACCGGGGCCGAGATTTTCATCTGCGAGGGAGACAATGTCAAGAAGAACGTCATCGAACGAACAAACTTGAAGATCATCGGTTCCACCCGAGACGACCCGAACAATATCGACGTCGTGACGGCAACGAGTAAAAAAATCCCGGTCATATTTGCCCCCAAGCGCAACACGCTCTCCGTCGTGGAGCTCGCCGTCTCGTTGATCCTTGCGCTCGCGAGGAAATTGCATGTGGTCGACCGGACGCTGCATTCGAAGGCCTTCCGGGTCGAAGAGTTCACCGATTATGTAAAGTACTACAACATGTTCAAGGGCATAGAGATCCACGGGAAGACCGTCGGGATCATCGGCCTGGGTGCCATCGGCATCGAGGTCGCCAAGCGGCTCGTGCCGTTCGGCGTGAGGATCCTCGTGTTCGACCCGTATATGAACCAGGAGCGCCTCAAGCAAGTGAACGCCACGAGCGTCCCGCTCGACACGCTCATGGCCGAGTCCGACTTCATCACGCTCCATTGCCCGCCGACCGACGAGACCGAAGGCATGGTCGGCGCCAAGCAGATCGGGCTCATGAAGCCGACCGCCTACCTCGTGAACCTCGCCCGCGCGTCTGTAACGGACGAGGCCGCGCTGCTCGCCGCATTAAAGGACAATCGGATAGCGGGAGCAGCATTGGACGTGTTTTCCAACGAGCCTGTCGACTATGATAATGAGTTCCTCAAGCTCGACAATGTCATCGTTACCCCCCATATTGGCGGGGACACGATCGACACGAACAACCGCCACGCCATGATGATGGTCGATGCTATCGAGCAAATCTTGCAAGGGAAGGTGCCTCCTAATCTCGTGAACCCGGAGGTGCTGGGCGGCACGCGCCCGGCAAAGCCAGCCGCGCCCCCGGTCAGCGAGCAATCGACTTTGCTCGAACTTAAGAAGAAGGTCGTTGATGTTTGTTCCAAGCTAGCCCAGAAAGGGTACGTGGTCGCCACGGCGGGAAACGTGTCGGCACGGGTGAAGACGGGGGATGGCTCTGAACGATACCTGGTCACGCCCAGCACGAAAGATTACTCGAGCATGGAACCCGATGATTTGCTCCTCGTGGACGGCACCGGCGCCGTGATCGAGGGCACGCGCAATCCGACCTCGGAGCGCATGCTCCACATCAAGGTCTACCAGGCGCGGCCAGACGTGCACTTCATCATCCACTCGCACGCGCCGTTTTCTACCGTGCTCTCCATCGCCCGCACCCCCATCGGGCCATTCGTCGATGAAATCATCCCCTTCATCGGCGGATGTAACGTTGCCGAATACGGCGAGGCAGGATCCGAGGAACTTGCCGAGAACACGGTGAAGGCTCTCGGGGACAACTATGCCGTGTTCATCGCCAACCACGGGAACGTGTGCGTCGGTGTCTCCGCGGAGCACGCGTGGCGTAATTGTGAACTAGTCGAGTTCGCGGCAAGGATCCAGTATCACGCGTCGCAGCTAGGAACGATCTACGCGATACCCGAGGAAGCCGAGGCACGCGCAAAGGAAATCTTCGAGATCATGAAGGAGACGCAGAAGGAAGACTGAGGATTCCTACAAGCCCTTTATTTTCTCCCGCATGATGAGCCATTTCGAGTACCGGCTCCGGAGCGCCTCGGCCGAGCCCGGGCGGGGCGCCATTGTCACCAACCCGGCTCGTGACTCGATCTTCTGCTTAAGATCAATTCCATTCTTGATATCCCCCGCCGCGACGGAACACGTATGGAACAAGCCCGATATGGTCGGTTCCTTCTCCACGGTAGAATATACAAGGGTATTCGAGAGGTCTGCAAATCTCTGGCAGAACGTTGCACTCCGCGTCACGCCGCCGAGCAAGAACGTGCGCCCCGCATTGAAATGCCTGATATTTCTCAAGAACTCGAGATTCTTGTATGCTGCGAACTGGATGTTCTCGAAGGTCGCTGCCACGAGCTGCCGGCGTGCCAATATCGCCTCGTCCACCGTGCCAGGTGTGGGGAACACGAAGGCACCAGGCACGATCGTGTTGGACGATGATGCGAGAACGTCCGGGCCTAGAAACGCCAGGACGTCGCGCCCGTCAGCGGGTCTCGCAGTTTCTTCCGCATCGAAAAGCTCGTATTCCTCGTCGATCGCTGCAAGATCTTCCCTTTTGAACTTGCCATCCTTGTTGAAAAGTAAGCCGCCGAGCCACACGAGTAACTGTCCCGTGATGCCCGTGCTTGCCTCGACGACGTAGGTATCGACTACGCTTTTCAGGTTGAACATGGTCGTCCAAACCCGTGCCTTGTCATCAAGGTAGAGCTCGCGCTTGAGCACCTGGACGGGCGTGGTGCTCCCTACGACGATGGCCGCGTCAAGCTCGTCGATACAGCCAGCACCGACCAGTGCTGCTTGCGTGTCTGGCATCCCGGAAACGACGACTGCATCATTTGGCAAGCCGAGGGCCTGCCGGGCCTCTCTTGACACGTCACCTACGATCTCGCCGGAATCCACGACGGGCGGGAAGAAGTCGGGGGGCAATTGCAGGATCTCCGGCCATTCCTGGCCCCAGTCCCTTGCCTCGATGTCGTAGAAACCGGACTCGGCAGCGCTCGCGACGTTCGCGTGCTCTTCGGCACCGAACATCCCGAGGATCCAGCTGTCCACGGGCAAATATTTCGCGATGCGCTTGAACGAGGCAGGCTCGTTCTCCCGGTACCACGCGTATCTCGCGGGGGGATACATGAGAATCGGGAAGTGCCCGGTCGCCTTGAAGAACGACTTGCCGGATGCCTTCTCGAAGGCAGCTTCGACCGTGTCGGCAGCATGTATGCCCCTGAGGTCGAAACTGGACCCGATGTACATCAATGCCCCGTTCGAGTCGACAAAAACGCACGACGGCCGGATGGAAGAACACGTGACATATTTGATCTCGCTGGCGGGGATACGCGATTTTTTGATCGTGCGCCGCGCCAGGTCGAGAATTTCATTCCAGAAAGACGATGGATCGTAACAGCGGCAGAACCCGTCTTCAGAACATAAAACCAGTGGCCGGTTGGATTCGATCGCCAAGAGTTCGTCGTTATCGCTGCCAATGGCACATTTGCAATTTTTGCTACCGATATCGAACACGAGCCGGTTTGCCATGACTGAATATTAGAGGAAGGGACATATCAATATCGACGTTCCCTCAGCCACATGTTCATTCAAGGCCTTAAACATTTCAAGTTTCCACGGCTTGATCATCTACCTTAACCGAATTTTACGTCTTGCATCCCGATTATCCGGCAAAGAAAGATCCTAACCAGTTCTGGCAAGTTCCCTAGCACTTGTAGATGGTCTGAGAAGTAAATGTAACCTCGATCGCGTGCGCAACGTCCCAGACGCCCGGGGAAACGCTGTTCATCGAACTAATCTTGACGCCATCATCTCCACAATAGAGTCTTGCGATATTGATGGCATCATAAACCCCTCTTGCCAATCCATCGACAAGCATTCCAGATTTATCATAGATCCGAAGTTCCAGCTGCCACGGATCCCGCGTGTGCCAGCCACGCGCCCTCTTTCTTGCAGAGAAGTGGTAGAATATCTCGCCGGATTCCTCCTTGATCATCTGGAAGGATAGGCCGGAGAACTCCGCCCGGGTATCGCGGGGCGCGGACGCGCACGTGATCAGCACCGGGTCCGGCGAAAAGCCGGACCAGGACCTGTACTCGGCATGGGCCTCCTTCACCTCCTTTCCTTCCAAAAACGCAGAGAGGGAGGCCCCTGCCCGCTTCTGCGACATGTTGCTCATTGTTTCCTTGCGCGTGGTCGTGTCGCTTTTCTCCCTTGGCAGCGGTCCTCTTTCCACGATGGCATCACTAGCCGGTCTCGTCGTTCTCTGATCCATTTCAAGTAAACAACGGTAGTTCCGCCCCGAGTGCCTTGGCGAGGTCGGGCACGGCGAAGCCGAGGCCAAGCTTCTCGAGCGTTTGTTTCGTGGGGACGCCCCTTTCGTCCAATCCCATGGTACTTTGGTACAACTCGATGCCCTCCCGTGGTGCTATGGTCGCGCCGGCTAGTGGCCCCTTTTCGAGCGGCGTGATGCCGAGGGCACGCTTCGGCACGTTGTACCGTATCGCTGCTTCGCGCGCGTTGAACATGTGGCGCATGACTTGGATGCGCTGCCCGATCGTGAACAAGTCGGCGGGTTTCAAGTCCAAGCCCGCAACGGCCTTGAACATCTCGAACAGGGGATACCGCTCGAAGTTGAGGGCGAAATAGCAGAGGCCGACGACGTTGCAGACTTGCAAGAACATGGCGAACCGGGCGTGCTGGTCGCCCTTGACTCGCCCCTTCTTACTGAGATCGAACGAGATGCCGTCGACGAACGCGTTGAGCTGGCCCATGGAACTGAAGTCGAGGGAAGCTGCCGTGTGGCGACCCGGCGTGGGGTCGGCGATATAGGTCATCATGAGGCCAAGATATTTGCGCGGGTCGTGCATGGGGATCTCCTGGCCGTTGATGGCCATGGCATATTCCTCGGCACCCTTGCTGATGACCTGGGCGGCTTCAGCGACGCCTCTTGCCAGCAATTCGCCGATCCCCTCCCGGTTCACGATCATTCGCAGCAAGGGGAGGATCCAACCCGGCTCGCCCCACGCAGGCGTGAACCCGTCGGGATGCTCTTTACACTCGAAATCCTTCTTCCCGAGGATTCCCTTCTCGCAGCACTCGGCAACGAATGCGCACACGACGCCGGCCGAGATGGAATCCATCCCCGCGCGGTTCAGCATATCGTTGGCTTGCAAGACGACCTTGACATCGGGATTGAGCAGCAACGGCCCGAGGCTCGCGAGCGTCTCGTATTCAGGACGGTGGGTTCGCTCCATGCCGAGCTCGGGGATCTTGAGGACGTGGCCGCATTGGATCGGGCACGAGAAGCACCCTTGATGTCCCGTTATCCATTTCTCGAGCCCATCGGTCGTGAATTGCTGGCCGACCTGGAACGGGAATTCATGGTAGGTTCCCTTGAAGTTCTTGATCGGCGTGTCGCCCACAGCGACTTGTATCGGCAACGCATAGGCGGTGCCCCAGTTCTTGAACACCCGGCAGCTGATCGCGTGGGGTTGAATCAGATCCATCTTGACAGCTCGCATCAGCGGGCCTGCCTTGGGCCCGACGGCGGTCGCCGCCCTGGCGATCAGGTCATTCTCGTTCCTATTGACTTTTTGATTGTACGCCTTGGCCAGCTCGACGATAGATTTGCCATCCGCATACTCGATCCTCGCCGCGCCGGCCAGGCACAAGGCCTTGAGCTTCTTGGAACCGGCCACGGCACCCATGCCACCACGCGCCGCGATGCGGCCGCCGTCGCTCACGATGCCGGCCATCGGCGAGAGCAACTCGCCCGCCTTGCCAATGGAGCAGGTTCTCGCGGAGTTCCCGTGCTTGTTCTTGAGGGCATTGGCTGTTTCCTCCGTGTCGAATCCCCACAAGTCGCCCGCGTCGAGAATCTCCTTCTTTTCTTCACCAACAAACACGTAGACGGGGACCTCCGACGCGCCCTTGACGAAGATGGCATCATAACCAGCCTTCTTGATGGCCATGCCGAGGAAACCGCCCACGCTCGAGTCGTTCCAGCCCCCCGTCTTCGGGCTCTTGCCGACCACGAAGCATCGCCCCGTGATCGGTGCCGCTGAGCCCGTGAACAGGCCGGGAACGAACCCGAGCACGTTTCCGGGCCCGAGCGGATCGCTCCCGGGCTTGATCGCCTTGTAAAGCTGGTACACGCCGAGTCCATAACCGCCTAGCCAGTCCTTGTAGACCTGATCACTGAGCGTCTCGTCAACGAGACTCCGTGCGGTCAGATCAACCCAGAGTATCTTCCCGTTCACACCTTTCGTCGTTCTCGCCCCTTGGTGGAAGGCCATGTTATTGTACTACTTTTTATCGCAGCACAGAAAAAAGCAGCGTTTATCTTTTATCACGACACGGGCTTCCAGGTGACGCCGAGCCGGGTCGCGAGCGCCCTGACGGAGTCAATCTCCTCGAAGGAGGGGCGCCGGGTGATTTCCTTGAACTCTGCAAGCCTGGTAAGGACCTCGTGCTGCGGCCGGTACTGGCCCATGATGTTGACCATTGCAAGCGGGATTTCTTTTGCGATCCACTCGATTGTGGGAATTGAACAGCAGTTTACGTGTCCTGGCAATACCAGGTGCCTGATGACGAGGGATGCATAGCCACGCACGACCATTTCGTCGTGCACGAATTTCAGGTTTCGGGTGAGGACAGACCAATAGTTGACAATACCAGATAACCGCTTGGCACATGAATCATTGCCGTACTTCAAGTCCGGGAGCCAGATGTCCATCACGTCAATTAACAGCTTCATAGCTTCGATCGTGTTGAAATTGTTGCTGTTCCACAGCTGCGCTGCGGGGGCGCCCTGATGGGCGAGCGACTCGAGGATCACGTGGAGGTTCGGCGTGGGGTCACCACCGACATAGTTGATGTTCCGGGCGCCGTCCACCACGAGCGCCGTGGCCATGCTTGCCAGTTTTTGCGGCGTTACGGGCATACCATTCTCCGGATCGGTCGAGATATCCTCGTTCTGGCAAAAAACACACGTGAAATTGCAGCCCGCGAAGAAGATCGTGCCACTGGGCACGAGGGGGCTTTCCTCGCCGAAATGGAGGAATGCTGAACTCACGCGCGGGGTGGCTTTCACCCGGCACGTGCCCTTTTTCCCGGCGGCCCGGTCGACCCCGCAGCCGCGCTCGCAGAAGTTGCACGACCCCAGCATCGACCGCGCTAGCTTGACCTTCACGTCGAGGAAACTCGGAGATGCTTCATCGTGGGATGCACTAGGATCCGCTCGCTTTTCAAGGAATCGCTCGTGCAACTGATCATGTAGCGCCCAGGCGTCCCCGGTTGCCATTCGTGACAATCCGTGAGTGTCGATCCCCGCCGGGATGGATTGAACGATGAAGTGGTTTTTCACGTGGTCCCGTGCCTGGACGCGTTCAAGCAGCTGCAGCGCACTTGCCTTGGATGCCATGTTCATCGATGCCCATGTTATAAAATCGCAAGTTTATTATAAAATCGCGTTATGACTAAGATAGCCGACTTCGTGAAGACAATGGACGTATCTAACGCGAACCCCGCGGGCGCGCCTCGCTCGAAACAGCACGCGCTGCGAACGGGCACGACAACGTTGGGAATGGTCGTTCGGGAGGGTGTCATTTTAGCAGCAGATAAACGGGCAACCGAGGGTGCTTTCATCGCGAGCAAGACCGCTGACAAGATACACCCGATTTCGAAGAGCATCGCGATGACAATCGCTGGCTCCGTGGCTGACGCGCAGTACTTGATCGATCTCATGAACGCGGAAGCCCGGCTCTACGAGCTCAAGAATGGAAAGATGGCACCCGTGAACACGATCGTGAAGATACTGGCCAACGAGCTCTACCGGTCCAAGTACCCGGTCCCTTACGAGGTGCAGCACATCGTTGGCGGTGTCGATGATGAGGGCCCGAAACTTTATGATGTTGGCGGAGATGGTTCTATATTGAAAGAAACTTGCACCAGCACGGGTTCTGGCTCATTATACGCGTACGGCGTGCTCGAGGATGGCTACAAGGAGGGGATGAGCATCGAGGAGGGTGTCGAGCTCGCCAAGAAGGCAGTTAAGGCTAGTATCTCCAGGGACATTTTCTCGGGTAATGGCATTGATCTATTTGTAATCACGAAAGAGGGTATCGAGAAGCGATGGGTTGACCTTCGAAAATGACGACGTGGTTGGATTAAGTGGAATGGTTTTTAAGGTTCGTCATTAATTACTTTCTCGAGTTGATTTTACCTAACTTGTTTTACTATTTCTAGGTAAAAATCGAAGACCCAAATCGACCTTAGAATTTGGTTATATTACCGATCCTCGAATCATATGAAATACAGTTGAGTTACCGGGCGTGGCACATCGATTGCTTTTTCGTATCGCTGCCGGCATCGATCGAACGCACGCCGTGCAAAGAAATCATCAACCAATAACAACATATTGTACTGTGGAATAAACATGTCTTCAGTCGACGTTCTTGAACACTATAAAAATATAATTCGCAAGTACATTCCGGACTTTAACACCGTCGAGTTCGAGGGGCCGGAGATCGCCGTTTATAGCAAGAACCGCAACGAGGTTATCGCGAACGGCGATGCCTTGAAGACCCTGGCAAAAGAAATCCGCAAACGCATTGTCATCCGCGCGGACCCATCGATCCGCGCCCCGTCCGAGGACGCAATGGTGTTTATCCAGAAGGAGGTCCCGCAAGAGGCGGAAATCTCGAAAATCACGTTCGACTCGAACCTCGGCGAGGTTATCATCGCCGCGAAGAAACCAGGTCTCGTCATCGGCAAGGGCGGCCTCACCCTCAAGATTATCAGGGAAAAAACCCTCTGGCGCCCCAATGTCGTGCGCATGCCCCCCATCGAGTCGAAGACCGTTGATTCCGTCCGCGAGCTGATCAAGAAAGAGAAAGAGTTGCAGAAGAAATACTTGCTCGCCATCGGCCACCGGATACACCGGCCCACGTTGTACAAGAACACGGAGGTCCGCCTCACGACGCTCGGTGGCTTTAGAGAAGTCGGGAGAACGTGCTTGCTGCTCCAGACCAGGGAATCGAACGTCATGATAGACTGTGGCGTGAATTTTAGTTCGAACGAGAACGAATTCCCGAGATTTGACATCCCGGAATTCAATCTCGACAAGCTAGACGCCGTGATCGTGACCCACGCGCACATGGATCACTGCGGTTTCGTGCCCTATCTTTATAAATGGGGTTACCACGGCCCCGTCTTCATGACGCAGCCAACGCGCAACCTCGCTACGATGCTCCAGCTCGATTACGTGGACATCGCAGACAAGGAGGGCAGGGACCCGATTTACACGAAGAAAGACATCAAGAAGGAGATCTTGTCGGCTATCCCGCTCGAGTACAACGAGGTCACAGACATCGCTCCCGATGTCAAGCTCACGTTCCACAACAGCGGTCACATCCTCGGATCCGCCATGGCACACTTGCACATCGGCGACGGCAATTACAACATCGTCTACACGGGGGACTTCAAGTTCCAGCGCACCAAGCTGCTCGAACCAGCATCGTACAAGTTCCCCCGGTTAGAGACCATCGTGATCGAGTCAACGTATGGCGGGCCCCATGACGTCATGCAATCCCGCCACGAGAGTGAACGCCGCCTGGTGAATCTCATCGTCGATGTTATCAACCGGAAGGGCAAAATACTCATTCCCGTACTCGCAGTCGGCCGTGCACAAGAAATAATGATCGTTCTCGAGGAAATGCTCGGTAAACGCATCCCGGATATCCCCGTCTTCATCGACGGCATGATCTCGGAGGCCACCGCCATCCACACGACGCACCCGGAGTACCTTTCCGAGGAGCTTCAAGAGAAAATATTCCATCAAGGCCACAACCCGTTCTTGTGTGAATCGTTTCACCAGGTCGATAGCCAGAATGCCAGGGACGACATCGTCGAGGGGGATCCGTGCATCATTATGGCGACGAGCGGCATGCTCCAGGGCGGCCCATCGGTGCAGTACCTCGAGCGGCTCGCCGACAACCCCAAGAACTGTCTGCTCTTCGTTTCATACCAGGTAGAGGGCACGCTCGGCCGCCGCGTGCAGAAGGGATGGAAGGACTTCACTGCCGTTGACGAAAAGGGCAAGCGGCACATGGTCAGGCTCAACCTCCAGGTCGAGACGATCGGGGGCTTCTCAGGCCACAGCAGCAGGTCACAGATCATGGGTTATCTGCGAAAATTGCGCCCGAAGCCAGACCGGATCATCACGTGCCACGGGGAGGCCACGAAGTGCGTCAACCTCGCGTCCACGATCCACCAGCGCGTGAAATGCGAGACCAAGGCCCCGAAGAACCTCGAGACCATGTTCTTGAATTAAAGAGACCAGCAATTCCGCCTTTTTTTCAAGATCGTGAATTATTAATGAGTCTGTCTAACTAATAATTCACACCTCGTTCTCTTTAAACTTCTCACCCAAAGAAATATGTCGGCCTCAAATACATGTCGTCCATCCCCGTCTCGGCCGACACGACTGCAAGGAA
>Ga0172366_10001072_pt1 | contig 21163 bp, 20 predicted proteins | sample LakKivSesite69cm_FD_114533 | JGI IMG/M metagenome (GOLD analysis project Ga0172366, IMG submission 114533) | Sediment microbial communities from Lake Kivu, Rwanda - Sediment site 69cm | ecosystem: Environmental > Aquatic > Freshwater > Lake > Sediment | place: Rwanda: Western Province, Lake...
CAAGATCAACGCAACCATAAACACATGGAGGAGCGCTGCGGCGAACCCTGCCCCCCACCCTGACAAGGGCAGCCGGGCGACGATCGTGTTGACCACCGGCCTCGTTCTGTCGCTGATCTTGGTGGTGGCTGCGTGGATCTACCTGATCGAGCCCCGGCGACAGCCAAAGACCTAGGCAGCGTCCGCGGTGTTGGCGACCATTTCCAGCGCGTCCTCCCCGTCCCTATAGTATCCGCTCATGACCCCGACCTCCTTGTAGCCCATTGAGCGGTAGAGGTTTACCGCCGCAAGGTTGCCTACCCTTACCTCAAGCCGTACGAGCCGGATGCCAAGTTTCCTGAACTCCGAGGTCACGGACCTAATCAGGAGTTTCGCGACGCCCTTTCTCCTCTCGTCCTCCCTGACCGCTATCGATATTATGTGGCCCTCGGTCCGGTACCTGATGTCAGCAATCAGGTACCCGACGACACCCGATTGGTTCTCGGCCACCAGGAAGGTGTAGGGATTGACCTTTGCCAGGAAGCGGAGATAGCCCAAAGGGTAGGGGTAGGGAAATGAGCGCTCCTCTATCCTGAAGATAGCTGGCAGGTCGCTTTCCCGCACAAGCCTGACCGTGAGCCCGAAGGGGACTGCCATCGCGCAACTCCCAGAGGCACTAGCCGGGCGGAACGGTGGAAACCGCTCTATATATATAGCAACGCACCCTCCGCCCCCGATTCACGATACTCCCCGACGCCTCCTCAGATCCTTCGCCGCCCCCTGCCCACCCTCCCCATTTTTAGAATCCTCCCCCTCTCCCTACCTCAATATATTTCAGTCCTTGCGCCCGCCTGAAGGTCCAAGCCGGTGTTGACCCTCTTGAGCAACAAGAGCCGGGGCTGCAATTACGAGAGGCAGCTCGTGGACCTTCTGCACGATGCGGGCTTTGCCGCAGTTCGCGTAGCGGGCAGCGGGGCGATGCCCCTCCCCTGCCCTGACATCGTCGCATGCCGGAGGGGCAGGATACTGGCAATAGAATGCAAGACCACAAGAAAGAACCAGGTCTACATATCCCACGACCAGATGGACGACCTGAACCAGTACTCGAGGGTTGCCGGTGCCAGGCCATTCGTGGCGGTCAGGTTCCCGCACCAGCAGTGGTCTTTCTTCCCGCCTTCCGCCATCCCCAAGACGAACGGCAGCGTCTACGTCGTTTCAAGGCAACTGGTGGCAACCAGCGGCTTGACGCTTGCCGACCTCGACGCCCTCAGCCCGAAAGGTGCTTAGGCCTTGCAGATCCTGAAGCTGGACCTGAAGAACGACACGATCAAGCTCAGGACCGAGAACCTTGACGACCTCTGGACGATCTACAACACCGTCCAGCCCGGCGACCTTGTGCGCGCAAGGACCTTTCGAAGGGAGAAGATCCAGACGGATGACTCCCGCCCGGAGAGAGGGCAGAAGCAACCTGTCTTCCTCAGCGTCAGGATCGAGAAGGTTGAGTTCCACAAGTACGTGAACATGCTGCGCCTGATCGGCAGGATCGAGAGCGGAACCGACATCGGGAGGCACCATTCAATCAACATCGAACCCGGAACGTCGTTCTCGCTGGTCAGGGACTGGAGGAAGGCGGAGATAGACCTTTTGAAGGAGGCGGCCAGGGAGAGCAGCAGACCCATGGTCCTGCTTGTCGCCTTGGACGAAGGCGAGGCGAGCCTTGCCCTTGTTCGTCAGAGGGGCGTGGATTTCATCGATCAGGTCTCGACGCACATCCCCGGCAAGAGGGAGGAGGGCGCAAGGGAGGCCGCAAGGAAGGAATTCCACTCCACCCTGCTTAGGGCCGTGGTTGCAGCCGCCTCGTCCCGAGGACTCAAACAAGCGATCGTCGTCGGCCCGGAACTGATCAGAACGGGCTTCAAGAAATTCGTGGAGGACCGGGGAAAGGAGCTTGCCGGCGATCTCAGCATTTCCTACGACACCTGTTTCAGCCCAGGGAGGACGGGCATCTACGAGGCCATACGTAGGGGGGCCGTGGACAGGATAGTGGCCTCCAACAGGGTGTCCACGGAGCTCTCGGAGGTCGAGAACTTCCTGGGCGAGGTGGCCCGGGAGGGACGCGCGACCTACGGACTTACAGAGGTCACCGACGCAGCGCGATCCGGGGCGGTCGACACGCTTCTCGTGACTGACCAACTCTTCAGGGAGAGAAGGAAGGAAGCAGATGCCCTGATGCGCGAGGTGGAAAGGTACTCCGGGCGCCATGTGATGATAAGCACTGACCATGAAGGAGGCACGAAGCTCCAGTCCCTCGGGGGGCTGGGAGCAATCCTGAGGTATCGCATCGAGACGCCCAGCGCTCCCGAACCAAAGTAGCGGAGCGCGAGTGGCCCGGAAATGCCAGGAAAAGGCGATCGCAACTACAGATCCTCTACCCTTTTCCTGATCCGAACACGGACCTGGAGCGACCTTGAGACATTAATAGGTGGCTGACCTAGCGCCTTGCCCGAATGAAGGTCCTCATCACAACATGGGTCTTCCCCACCCACGGCGGGGTCTTCTCGTTTCTGGAGAGGGTGATCCCCCAGCTTGCGGCCCGGGGCGACGAGTTCGATGTCATGGCCGTTGCACCCTCTTCGCAGGCACGCAGGCCATTTCCGGGACTGCCCTCTGAGCGCGTCCACAACGTCCGCCAGCTTCGCCTGCCCAGGCCCTTTTCCTTCCCCCTTCTCAGCTTCATCCTCGCGACCGTGAGGACCGCGAAAACACGGGGATGTGAGCTCATCTTCTGTCAGGACCCGTTCTACAGCGGCATTCCCTCACTGTTCGCATCCAAGCTGCTGGACCTGCCCCTCATAGTCGCAGACCACGGCATGATCACCAATTTCACCGAGCGGGACTACTGGCACAACTTCGGTTTTCGGCTGGTACCGGCGTGGCAGATGCTGTCAAGGGTTGCCATCAAAGCCGTGCTGAATGGAGCCTCGCTCCTGTACGCCCCCGGGCCCGACATTGCCGAGCGGGTAAAAGGGCTTTTCGGCACAAGGGCGGCAGGGAAGATGCGGACTTTCCCGATCGGCATAGACACGGAGCGCTTCCGCCCCAGCGGCGAGGCCAGGGATGCCGTGCGAAGGGAACTGGCATTGGGCAACTCCCCCACCGCGGTCTTCGTCGGGCGCCTCCACGTGGAGAGCGGGCTTGAGTACCTCGTTGAGGCGGTGCACCTCATCCCGGAGGAGGGGAGGCCGGTGGTCCTCATCGTAGGGGATGGGGCGCTGAGGCCCAAGTACGAGGGGGAGGCGGAGGCGAAGGCACCCGGCGCCTTCCGCTTTCTTGGCTACAGCGATCGCGTCCCGGAGTATCTCAACGCCGCCGACATCTTCGTCTTTCCAAAGGTGTTTGCGGGCGGCTACTCGATCTCCCTGAGGGAGGCGATGGCAAGCGGCCTGCCCTCCATCGCAACCGCAAGCGTGGATTCACACGACCGGATCATTCGAACAGGCACCGATGGTCTGCTGGTTCCCGCCAGGGATGCCGGGGCCCTCTCCCGGGAGATCGCCCGGCTGCTTTCCAACCCGGGCCTCCGAGCCGCTTTGGGCTCCGAGGCAAGGCGCACCATCCTGGAGCACTTCAGCATGGAGGGCTTCCGCTCACAGCTGGAGGAACTGTTCTCGCAGGCAACACGGCGGCGTAGCCCTCGTTCAGAATAGCCGCCATCCTTGCCCAGCTGTACCTTTCCTGGCACCGCTTGGCAGAAGATGCCATGGCCTCGTACCCCCGGGGGTCGCCTTTGAGGGTGCGGAACGCCTGCGCGATCGCACCAACATCGGATGGATCCACCACGATGCCGTTCCCCTCCGCCGAAACCAATCTGCTCTTCTCGCCTATGTTGGAGACGACTATCGGCTTCGCAGCAGCAATCGATTCGAAGAGCTTGTTGGGGATGGTCAGCACGTTGTTTGGATCCGTCGCCTTGTACATGGCAAGCAGCACATCCGCGGCCGCATCGTACGCCGGAACATTTGCCGGGTCGATCTCGCCCCCGAAGATGACCTTGTCCGCGGCCCCCAGCTTTGCCGCAAGCGATCTCAGATCCCCCTCCAAGGGTCCATAGCCGCCCATGAAGAGCTTGACCCCATCTACCATGGACACTGCTTCCACGACCTCCTCCAGGCCCCGGCCTGCGAAAAGCCCCCCGACGTAGACGATCAGCAGTTCATCTTCCCTGATCAGAGAACGTCGGATCTCACGCGCCTCGTCAGCAAGGGGGGGCAGGGGATCGAAGCAGTTCATGACCACGATCACCTTCCCCGCCCCCGCACGAGCGGCGATGTCGGCTATCATGGAGCTGGTGGCAATCACGAGATCGGTCCGGCGGATCAACATAGGCTCAGCGAGCCTCAGCAGCCACACCAAGCCCCGGGGGGCGAACGTCGATATGAAGTCGGGATACGACTCGTGCATGTCATACACAAGCACGGCCCTCTTGAGCCTTGAGACAAGCAACCCCGGCAGGAGGGTATCCATGTCATGGCAATGGACGGCATCGATGTTCACCCGGATCGACTTCAGGACAAGGTTGAGGTAGAAGAGAAAAAACCCGGGCACCAAGGGCAGGAATCGTCCATACGGGGCCGCCACCCTGATCCGGGTGACCTTGACCCCATCGATACCCTCATGCTGTGGGAAACGGCATTCCCTGTCCCAGGAAAGAACCCGTACCTCATATCCAGCCCGTTGAAGGGAAAGGGCTTCCTTCTTGACCCGGAGATCCGGCTTGAAGGGGTTTGCTAGGAACATTGAAACGCTGGGCAATGGACTGACCCCGCGGTGAGGAGATCGAAAAAGCTTTTCCCTCAGGGATTCCTGGAGGTTCTACCCTGGAAGTGACGATCCTGTCCCGGCCGAAGTTGAGCAGGGTGCTTGCTCGGATTGCCTTCCCGTCTGAGGTTGAGCTCGCCCCAGAGGTCGGCCAAGTGAACATGCTCGGTCGAGGGCAGCCTCTCACCGGTGAATCGAAACGGAGGCACTCGTGCCTATGAGGATCCTGGTGGTTCCTGCGATTGACTGGTTCACGGCCCTTGAGAACAGAGTCCACCACCTTGCCAGGTCCTGGGCCGCTCGACATGAGATCCACATCGTGCATCTTCCGTTGGGGGGCGATCCGCTGCGCGGAAGCGAGGGCCACGCGATACACCGCCTGTCGACGGCGAACACCAAGAACCTGCTTTCCTATTACCTGATCAACTTCATCCCGCAGATCCTGCAGATGACCCGGATCATCAGGAGGAAGAAGATAGATCTGGTCGTCACAACGAACTTGTCGGCGGGAACGGCGGCGATCCTCGCTGCGAGGATATCGGGCGCCTCGGCCATCTTCGACTACTGCGATTACCTTCCCGCCTTCTCCCGGTATGCTGGAATCTCGGCGCTCCTCCAACCCCTGCTTCGGCGCGTGGGCGAACTGATCACGGTGCTCAACTTCAGGATTGCAGACGCCACGGTCGTCACCGGGCATCTGCTGCGACACCACGCCCAGGACTTCTCACAGGATGTGCTCGAAATACCAAACGGCGTCGACGGATCCCGCTTTGCTGGCGTGCCCAGATGGGAACCCATCTACCCCCCAGCACTGGGCTACGTCGGGATACTTGATTTCTTTGTTGATCTGCGCTCCGCAATCGAGGCCCTCAAGTCCATGGAGGGGTCAAGGCTGATCATCGCAGGCGACGGCAGGGACAGGGACAAGCTAGCGGCATTCGCCCATAGCGAGGGACTGGAGAACAGGATTGAGTTCCTTGGAAGGGTGGCCTATGACCAGCTCCCGCGATGGATGGGCTCCATGGACATATGCCTGTTGCCCTTCGTCAGCAGCGACCTGACAGAGTCCGCACTTCCGCTCAAGATCCACGAATACGCAGCTAGCCGCAGGCCGGTCATATCCAGCCCCCTTTTCGAGGTTGTGCGGATGTACGGGGACCTGCTGACCTATGCGCAGGGGCCAACCGAGATATCGTCAAAGGCGGGCGCGATCATGGAAGACCGCAAGGCGACGATTCGGAGGATCCGGCGGAGTTACCTCAGGGCGACCGTCACCTACAGCTGGGACCGGTTCGCAACAAGGTACCAAGAAGCATTTCTAAGAGCAGGCAGGTCGCGAGGAGAAGCCAGCTGATCGGGCGGATAGCTTTTGAAGGCAGAGCGCTTCAGGCCGGCCATCGTCATCGTCTTGGTGCTCCTTGCCCTATCCTTCGCCATCAGGCTGTACTTCGTCCATCGGTGGAAGGATCTGCCGACTAGCGACTCGTACTTCTTCGTCGCGTGGGCCTCCGGCATCGCCGGATCCGCCCACCTAGATTTCCCCGGGTCGGAGGACAGCGCATACGGGGACTATCCCAGCGGGTATGCGATGCTCACTGAGATGATGTCATCAGCATCCGGCATCCCGATCCTTTCCCTCGCCAAACTACTCCCGCTCATCATCGGCAGCCTCTGCACTCTCCCCGTCTACCTGGCACTTCGCAGGATCACGCCGCACCCGGTGTACTGCGCGGCCGGAACGGGGCTGGTCGTCTTCTCTTTCACCTTCATCAAATACACATCGGTCTCGATCCCCAACATGGTCGGGCTCTACTTCTTTCCGTTGGTCGCATGGATCGCCCTGGGAAGGGCGTGGACATCGAAGAGGATGTTGGCCGTTCTGGTCATGACAGTCGCGGCGGTGTCCAGGATCCACTACCTCTCGTTGGTCTGCATCGGCGTGCTGCTCGCCATCGTGGCCTCAAGGTCACTCATGCTGAGGGCATCAGGCAGGGAGCTTGACGTGCGCCGGATCGCCTTCCTGTTGATCGTTGCACTGGTGGCCGGCGTCCTTGCGTGGACCGCGGCTTACAGGATCATGCTGTCGATCTATGGCATCGACATAACCACCCAGCCTCCAGCGCGCCTGAGCCAGGCTACCCGGCCGCAGGGCTATCCCCTGATCTTCGGGCTCGTGCAGACCGTTGCGCTGCCGTTTGGGCTCTATGCACTGGCGTCGCTCTACCATGTCTCCAACTTCAGGGGGAAAGCGGAAACCACCATGGATGCGCTGCTTCTCTTCGTCACATGGCTTACCTTTCAAGTCTTCGCCTCGGGCTTCTTCAGGGTCGAGTACTATCCCTTCCGTTTCAACTCCTTTCTGATGTTGCCCATGGCCATGATATCGGTGCTCGGGCTGCGCTATCTCGAGCATTTGATTAGGAGGCGCTCGGCGGTCAGCAGGCTCGCCGGCCTTATGGTGCCCGTTGCGCTTGTCCTCGCGGCCCTTCAACCAGTGACACAGTCCTTCCTCCCAATGGACCAGGGCGAGAGTCTCTTGCCGTGGACGCAGGAATACGGACGCGTCGAGATCCCTGCGATGGAGTGGTGCCAAGCAAACCTATTGCTCAGCCTGGACGACGGGCGCCTTGGAGGAACTGGCAATACCTCGGATGGACTCCGCCAACGGATCCTACTGGCCGACTGGGTGAGGTCGAGGGCGCTCAGGGCCCTGGGCTTCGAGAAGGTGCACTTGCACTGGTGGTTCTTCCAGGGAGTCAACATCCTGACCGGTGAACCCAATCCATTCAGCGGCCTGGAGATCTACTCCGCCAACATCAGCGAAGCTCTGCTCCTCCTGGGGAGGCTGAATCTTCGATCTGTGCAGGGCCTGGAGGAGGCCTACTACTACAAGTACATCTACACAAGCGACTGGATGGCCGAACTGATTCGATGGGAGTTCAAGAAGGAGGCTGACTTCCAGAAGTTCGACGAATACGACGGCCGGTATGCCTACTTCGCCATGGACGACCCAGAACTCGACTACGTGACCAACAGGAGTTACCTGCCTCCGGGGCATACCAGGAAAGCCGGTCCAGGGGGGGAGGTCGTGCGATTCCTTTCGCCCGACATACTTCTCTACCGCCTGAGGCCCTTCGACAAAGTCTACTCGACCACGGGGGTAGCACTGTACGACAGAGTCTCGTTGACCCCTGGGTACTACACGGCCAGAAAGATGCTGTGGGGATAGCGCGGGAACCCCATCCTGATGGCACGGAGTTGCTGCAGCAGCCCTTCTGCAGTATTTTTATTCGGCGCCTTTCATGCGCCGTGGAACGACGATGATGGCGGCTGCCAAGCATGGGCTGATAGTCTATCTTGGGACGGCAGTCTCCAGCCTCATGATGCTCGCCGCCAAGGTCTACATCAACAGGGCGCTGGGGACCGAGGCCCTGGGTCAGTACGAGCTGGGATTATCGGTCATACTCCTCATCTCTGTCTTTGCCATGTTCGGCTTCCCGACCTCCATCGCGAGGATCGTTGCGAAACGGGGCTCGGCAGCATATCCACTGGTGAGAAGGGCGTTTCTCTGGGTCGTCTGCGTTTGCGCCGCCGCAACGGCGATCTCCAACCCGCTCGTGAACTGGGCGTACAGGGGCAAGGTCGAGCCCAACTTCGTCCTCTACCTGTCCCTCTTTCTCTTCGGCGTCTGCCTCCTGAACCTGAACATGGCCTTCTACCAGGGCAAGCAGAGGATGACGCAGGTGTCCCTGATAACGGCACTTGATTCCTTAGCAAGGGGCGCGGCCGTCGGCGTGTCCGTGGTCTTCGCCTTCACAGCCCGGTCCCTTCTGCTCACGATGGGCCTTTTCTCACTTGCCTTTGAGCTCGTGGTGACAAGCCGATTCTACCCCGCTCTCGCCGATGGGGCGAGAGGAGGCGGTGAGTTCAGGGAACTGGCCCACCTCTCCTTCTACATCTTCCTGATCGCGGCATCCGGGGCTATATCCACGAGGGTCAGCGCTTTCGTGATTGCCTACAGGCTCGACTCACTGAACCTCGGGTGGTTCGCCATGGCCACGCTCTTCACGCTCCCCCTTTCCTTGCTCGGCAAGACCATCGAGACCGTGCTCTTGCCGCGGGCTTCCGCCGCCGAGGATTTTCCGCTTCGGAGATTCGGGGCGATGGCTCTTGCGGTCGCGGTCGGGGCCGTGCTGTTCTACGCCGTGGCTTCTGGCACGCTCATGCTGGCGTTTGGCCGCGGGAACGTCGAGGCAGTGAGAGCGCTGAAGATTCTCTCGGTGGGCTACTCGGCCGTGGTCGTGTACTCCGTTTTCTCAGCCTACATCTTCGGCCGTGGATCGCAGTCATTCCTAGGAAAACTCGTGGGGCTGACCTTCATCGGGTCGGCGGCCATAGCACCCAGCCTCAACGCATACCTTGTGAACGAGATGGGGCTCATGGGCGCCGCATGGGCAACGAACATCTCCCTGCTGATACAGACCTGTCTCTGGGTGATCGCAGGCCTGCTCTTTGAGCGAAGAGCCGGATCCGAGCGGGTTTAGAACGTTATCCTCTTTACCTCGGTTGTCCCCTTGGCTTTCTTGTACGCCTCGCACTCACGCTTGCTGCAGTTGTCAACGTACTGATTCGTGAGGGTGCAGTAGGTCAGCCTCTGGTATCCCTTCTGTCTCATGTACTCGCAAGAGCGAATCATCACGATCCTTCCCAGGCGGTGGGAAAGAACCGCGGGCGTATAAAAATGCATTTAGCACAGACACGGAACCCGCGGCGAAATGGAACGGGGAAAGGTTTGACTAAGCTTTCTTCAGAATGGGAAGACCTGTCTTCTTGTTGACGATGACCTTCAGTCCAGGCGGGACTTTGTCAACAGGGATGCCGCCCTTCTTCTTGGCCGCTGCCTCGTCGCCGGTGAAGTAGAATATCCGGCCCTTCTTGAACAGATAGTAGGTCTTGCCCTTCGAAACATACGAGTAGGCCATTAGAACCCACCGGTAGCGTCGCTGCTGACCGGACTTATAAATATATTGCGATTTGCTATCGCCCAAGCGATAACGATTCGGATTGATTTCGCTTCACAACTGCCGAAATGCCTACATTTCCGTTCGTCGGCCAGCTGCCTTCGTCCCCTGAATTGCCTTGACAATTTCCTCCCTTGCCAAGCGACGCCCAGCCGCAACAAGCACCCCGTCAACCACAACAGCAGGGGTTGACCTCACCTGGTTCTGCAGAGCGGTCAGAAAATCCTCTTCCCTGTCCAGATCGTACTCCTCCAGCTTGACCTCATCGGCCATCTCCTGGGCCAGTTCCCTTAGCAGCTTCTTTGCTTGCGGGCAGTTTGGGCAATCCTTCCTCGTGAAAAGCATCACCTGAACCGGCATCGCACTTTGCCTCCTTCAGATTCTGTAACGCTTCCTGTTTAAGAGTTGTCTCCGTGAGCCGGCGTTCCACCCACCGATCTCATCGCGGATGCCGACCCTGCTCACCTCGCCCCCGATCCTTGAAATCCAGTCAACTTCCTCTGAACGACACGACCTGCATGCGTACGACAGCCCGGGTGATGCGGCGCCGCACGCCATGCACAGGGTCAGGTCCTGGGTGAAGCCGAAGAGCCCGACCCCAGTCTCTGCCATCCGAAGCGCCTGCTTCCACACGACCTCAGGCTCCGGGACATCAGCCAGCCAGACGTTGAAGGCCGCCCCGCCCCCAAGCAGTGGATGGAAACGGGCCTCAACATCGAGCCTCTCCTCAAGTGGAATGTCTGCCGACGCGCGAACCTGCGCCCCGTCCGTGTAGAAGACCGACCCATCGGAGACCTCACCTTCTCCGACGAACCGTCGCCTGAACTCCCGACGATCGATGCGCGCCAGCCTGTTGCCAGCCTCAAGTGACGGCGACTGGCAGATGGCAAACATCATGCCCGTCTCCTTCGAGCACTCGGATGCGAAGTCGGCCATCGTGTGAAGGATCTCCAAGGCAAGGCTGGATGCCTCGTCTGACTCGTGCAGTTCTGACCCCGTCATGGACTTCACCGCTTCGTTCATGCCGACGATTCCAAAGAGCATCTGCTGCCTGTCGATCTCGAGCCGTCTGGTTTGGCCAATCCTCTGTGCAGCAAAGCCCAACGAGCCTTCCTTCATCCTCGACTCCATCAGGTCCTTCTTGAGCATGAGCACCGACTTTGCCAGCGCCATTCTCTCCAGAATCAGGTCATGCATCCTGCTCTCCCTCCCGCGCGATTCGTAGGCAACGTTGGGGAGGTTGATCGTGACCTCCTGGAGCACACCGCCCCTGAGGCTTGCCGGCTGTTCCCCGGAGCCGTCCACGACCAGCAATGATTCCACCGAACAGTGCCAGGGAAGGATGTCCTTCCTGAACATGTTGAGGAACCTGGGCGATCCGAATCTTGCGGCAAGCTCACACGCCGACAGATACTCATCCCGAGCCTTGTTCACCATCTTTGGGTCGAGCTTGATCTCGACCTGGGGGAACGGGAACGGCTTTCCGCTGAAGTCTCCCTTCAGCAGAACATCGATCATGGCTCGAAAGATGGCGACCGATCCTTCCGTGTAGTCGGAGTACGTCTCGGGCCCCAGCGATCCCCCGGGTTTGACCGCCTCAACGTCAGCCAGGTCCTCGGGAACGCCCGGGTAGAGTGAGACAGAACTCAGTACCATCTGGCCCCCCCGGGCCACATACTGCTGGCTCATCTCGTAGATGAACATCTGGCAAAGCTGCGCGATTCCCTTCTCGTTCCTGTCCTCCAGGTAGGGAGCCATGAAGACGTTGAAAAGATTGTACGACTGTCCGCCCGACCAGAAGACCTGGGATGCGGCAAGGGTCTTGGCGGCGTGGAATATGGCCACCTCGCCGTGTCTGGCCGGCCCGGCCACGGCAGTGTCCTTCCCGGACCCATCTACCCTCAACCCCTGCATCAGGATCTCCCTCAGGTCATGAACGAAGCAGTAGGGGCGGGTCACGAAGTACTCAAGATCGTGGATGTGAATGACCCCGCGTCGGTGGGCGTCTGCAATCTCGTTGGGGATGACGCTGGACAGGGCATACTCCCTCGCTATCAGATCGCCCATGTACTTGTGGATCGATTCCGGGTTGAACTGGGTGCTCGTGTCCATCCTGTCTCCCTTGGAAAGGATCCTCTGAACGTCGTAGACCGGAAGGCCGAGCCTCTGATGCTTGGCCGCGATGTCGTCAAAGCCGTACTCTATCAGCTTCGCATTCACCAGCTCGCGGATCATGGTGGTCGTGGGCGAGATGTCGATCCTGCCAAGGTAGCCCTCCACTTCGGCGGCTATCTTCTCCGCCACGCGGAGGGGCGCATTGGCCTCGTTGACAAGCGCGATCACTATCTTGTTCCTATCGAAGGGCTCGATTGTGTCGTGGGATGTCCTTACCTTCAACGGCCTCCCGGCTTACGAGAATTTCGATGTATGTCGATTCGGAAATAAGTAGCAAGATATATAAAACTGCGCTTTTAAAGAGGCTGCGTCGGGGACCGGGCTGCTTGATGCTATCAAGGGCCGAGATTCACCTCCTCCTGTCGCTGAGGGATTCCTTCAAGACGAGGAGCGAGCTTGACTCCGAGGACCTATGCCACAGGGATACCCTCTCCAAGTGCCTCAGGAGAATGGAGGAATTGGGCTTCATACTGCGGACGCCAAGGGAGATGGACGGACGCTATACGGCCGAGTTCAACCTCACCAAGTGGGGCAGGGAGATGGCCTCGATCCTAGAGTCCCTCCAGCTCAAGGAGATGCCCGAGACCGGCCTCACCCAACAGCGATGGAGGATCATGCTCCTGTGCAGGGAGAGCAAGAGGTTCGGGGAGATACGCGACGAGCTGGAGATAGCGGAACCGAACGTGGACAGGCAGTTGAAGATCCTCCTTGCCGCAGGCATGATCCAGAAGGAGGGCGATACCTATACCCTGACGCCCAACGGAAGGGCGCTCGTTAGGGCCCTGGAGCAAAAGGCGATGCAGGTGGCGTAGATGAAGGAAAGCATCAGGTCGTTCATAGCAGTCGAGTCCCCGCAGGAGCTGGTGGCCAAGATCGAGCCACTGCTGCGGGATCTTGCAGGGCTCGGGGATCTGCGCGTCGTGAGGAAGGAGAACCTTCACTTCACCCTGAAGTTCCTGGGTGAGATATCGCCCGAGATGATCCAGCCGATCGGCGACTGCATGAGGTCGGTCCAGGGGATGCTTGGGTTCGAGATGAGCATATGCGGGTTCGGCGCATTCCCAAACGCAAGGAGGCCCAGGGTTGTCTGGATTGGATCATCGAGCGAGGGGGACAGGATGGTCGCGCTTGCTAGGCTGCTTGACGAGCGCCTCCACGAGCTCGGCTTCGCTAAGGAAAGAAGCTACGTCCCCCACCTCACGCTTGCTAGGAGCCGCACGGGAAGAGCCAATCCCGGCCTGACCCAGTATCTGGAGAGAATGCGTCAGATCGACATCGGATCCATGCTCGTCAACAGCTTGGTGCTGAAGAAGTCGGTCCTCACCCCCCAGGGGCCTATCTACTCCGATCTTCTCCGGGTCGGGCCTTCGGAGGGATGAAGCTGGTGGCCTATGACGCCCTCCTCTCGGGTGTCCTGAGAAGGATTAGGCCCACGCCCAAGACCCAGGCGACCGTAGAATCGCTGGGCCGAATGCTCGTCTCGGAGATAGAAGCAATTGTGGAAAAGCTGTCTCCAGGATGCCTTGTGGAGGTCGAGGGGTCCGTGGCCAAGGGAACCTACCTCGAGAAACAGCACGACATCGACGTCTTCGTCTTCTACCCGCCGGAGACCCCCAGGGAGAAGATGGAACAAGCCACCTTGGACCTAGGCAGGAAGTGGGCGGAGGGCCGGCAAGCAAGGTACCAGATTGCCTATGCAGAGCATCCCTATGTGAGGGTGTTCCTCGATCACGAGGGGCTGAACTTCAAGGTCGATGTTGTCGGAGCGTTCCTGATAACGTCCACAACAAGGCTCAAGTCCGCAGTGGACAGGACCAGGTTCCACACGGCCTACATCAGGAAGAAGATGGGCCCCCAGCTGCGCGATCAGATCCTGCTGACGAAGCAGTTCATGAAAGGAACGGGGGTCTATGGGTCCGAGTCCAGGGTTGGAGGTTTTTCGGGGCTCCTCTGCGAAGTCCTCACGATCGCCCACGGATCCTTCCTGCAGCTGCTCAAGTCGGCCGGCGAATGGCGGCCCGGGCAGATCGTTGATGTGGAGAGGCTGAGCACTTCCCCCGAAAGCTTCAACGCAGCACTGGTCGTCATCGACCCGACCGACGGACGCAGGAATGCAGGGGCTGCGGTATCGCTGGAGAAGATGTGCATCTTCATTCACGCGGCGAGAAGCTTCCTTGAGGACCCGAACGACCGTTACTTCTTCCCGAAGGCAAGGAGGCCGCTGCCCAAGTCCGAACTCAGGCGAATTCTCAAGGAGAGGCGAACCCGGCTGCTCGTCATCGAGTTCGAGAAGCCCGACGTCATCGATGACATACTCTATCCCCAGATCGACAGGATGACATCCGCTCTCAGGGGGCAGCTGGTTGAGATGGGCTTCACCCTCGTCGGGCCCGAGACCGACTACCTGCGGGAGCAGGGAGGGACCATACACATCCTCCTTGAGCTAGGCATCGCATCGCTGCCCCGTGTCGAGAAGAGGTGCGGCCCCGGGCTGGACAGGCCTGAGCATGCAAGGAGGTTCCTGCAGAAACACAGGCAGCGATACCCATACCTTGAAGGGGCCAACTGGTGCGTCGATGCCCCAAGGAAGTACAGCGAAGCGGAGGAGCTCGTTTCCTTCATTCTTTCCAGCAATCCCCAGGGCATACTTCCAAGCCACCTTGCAGACGCGCTGTCGAAGGGCTTCACGATCAGAACCGACGAGGAAGCCGTGAGATCGGCATCTCCGATCGTCAGACAGATGTTGACCGAACACTTCTCGAGGATGTTCCCCTGGCAGATCGAGTAATGTTCAACAGGCATGCTGCATGCTTACGATAATTTCGACATATATCCGAAGCGTTTATAAGTCCACGATGCACTCGCCATGGCTACCCGATTTCCCTCCGTGCTGACCGGGCGGCGATTACCATGGCGTGGACCAACAAGATGCCTGAGGTTCGGAAGAGCATAGGGGTGATAAAGCCCTGGAACCGAAAGGAGATTTACGATTCCCTGATCAAGGAAGCCGGCATATCACCCACAACCGCGAACAAGATCACAGACCTCGTCGAGCTGGAGCTCCGACGGCTAAAGATCGAGAAGAACGTGGAGTGGCTCTCGGGAGAGATGATCAGGGTACTCGTGGAGAGGGAACTGATCAACCAAGGGCTGGAGAACGAGCGCAAGCTCTACAGCAGGACCGGCATGCCACTCTACGACCTGGAACAGCTCTACTTCCACTACGAATGGGAGAACAGCAACCAACACCCGGCGCCGGAGTTCATCCACAAGAGCATGGCCGACCAGATGAGCAGGCAGTACGCCCTGATGAAGCTCTTCAACGTCGACGTGACCACATCCACCGGCGCTAGCTACAACCTGTCGGATGCCCACATGAGCGGCATGATCCACATCCACGATCTGGACTACCTTGACAGGCCATTCTGCAACCAGATCTCAGGACGCTATGTCTTCCGCAACGGCCTCTACATCGATGGGACCGGCCAGTTCTGCAACGTCTCCTCGCCGCCCAAGCACCTGGACACCGCCATCAAGCTTGCCTGCGAGTTTCTTGCAGCCTGCAGCAGGAACTGGAACGGCGGCCAGGCCTGGAGGAACATCGCCTGGGAGCTTGGGCCCTTCATCGAGAAGGCGGCCAAGACCAGCTCGACCACAAAGGCCGTGAACGGCATGCAGATCCCGGCAAACATCGTCCAGGGCGCACAGACCCTGAGGTATGAGCCGAACCACATACTGGTCTCAAGGGGTAGCCAAGCGGCATTCTCCACCTCGTACTTCCAGGTCAAGCCGCCCAAGTACCTGAGAGAAGCGGACGTCGTGTTGCCGGGCGGAGAGGTCGAGAGGGAATCCAGCTACGAGCAGTATGCCGACTACGTGTACATGTTCATGCACGCCTACCTCATGGAATCAATCAAGGGCGACCACTCAGGGAAGATGTTCGACTGGATGAAGGACGACATCAGCATCGACCCCAAGCTCAGGTCGGACCATGAGATCAACGAGTACATCTACGAGCCCACGATGAAGTACATCGCGAAGTTCGGCGGCCCCTACCTGCTCAACGGTCGGAACGTCGAGGACGACGAGGTCGAGTGTTCCTCTTGTTGCTCACTGGTGATAAGATCCAAGGACCCCGAGGACTTCGAACTCGCCGCAAAGGGCGTGCTACAGCAGGGCGGCTTCTCTTGCACGACGCTGAACCTCCCCAGGATCGCGTACGATGCCAAGGGCGATGACGAGGTCTTCTTCGAGCTTCTGCGGGAGCGCATGGAGGTAATGAGGGAGGTACACATGGTCCGGCGCGACTTCTTCCGCAAGGTAATGAAGAGCGGTGCCACCCCGTTCCTAGTGCAGCCCAGGATTCGCAGCGGCCCGGACAAGGACCTAACGCCCTTCTTCGACCTTGACAAGCAGACCCTGCTCATCGGGATGGTCGGGCTCAACGAGGCCGTCCAGAAGCACCTGGGACAGGAACTCCACGAATCCGCCGACGCCCACAGGTTCGGTCTCAAGACGATAAAGGCGATGATCGACGCCGCGGGGTCTTTCAGCGAGGAGACTGGCGCGCCGTTCGCGGTGTGGAGGACCCCCGCCGAGACCACGGCCTACCGGCTGGCCGGCATCGACAACGAGCTATACGGAAACGATGCCATCATCCAGGGTGACCGCAGATCCGGGGCGGTCTACTACACCAACTCGACCCACGTCAGGGTCTCGGCCGGCGTTCCGCTCTTCAAGAGGATACTCCTAGAATCGTCCTTCCACGCCCTGCTGGGCAGCAACCTGCTGCACATCTGGCTGGGCGAGGGCAACCCCGACCCCGACGCACTCTGGTCGCTGACCGACAAGATCATCAACCAGACGGCGGCAGAGTACTTCACCTACACCAAGGAGATCAGCACCTGCTACAGTTGCTTCACCACATTCTCCGGAATCGTGGATCGCTGCCCCAACTGCGGCCAGGACGGCAGCAACATCTACGTTCAGTCCCGGATCACCGGGTACATGTCAACGATCGGAACCGCGAAGGACATAGTCGCCCTGAAGAACAAGGACATGGCGGCACTGGGCAATCTCCACTGGAACAAGGGCAAGAGCATGGAGATGATCGAAAGGCACAGGACGCCCAACCTGATGTGAATGTGCCCCACCCTGCCAAGACACCCCACGTGTAGCGGAATTTAATAGGATCATTGCCGACGCAGGAGGAATGTCAAGCTCGTATACTACCGCGCCGCTCGCTCTCTTTCTCGTCTTGGTCACAACCGGCTGCCTTTCTGCTTCAACTGAAGACGACAACCAGACGAATCAGGAAGATAACCCTGGCTCGACCAAGATCATCTACTACTACATCTACAGCACCAGTTGCCCAGCCTGCAGACTGATGGAGGAGACCACGCTGTCCGACCAGACCGTGTTGGATGCGTTGGAGGCGGATTTCGTATTCAAGAAGATCAACGCTGCCACAAACAGAGCCCTTGTCCAGGAATACAACGTTGTCTATGTGCCCACAAGCATCTTCACTCGCCCCGACGGAGAGGAGCTCAGGAGAGTTGTGGGTGCGGTTGCTCCTGAGGATTTCCTCAAGTTGCTGGACGAGATCCTGCCCCTGCAACAAGGCTGACATTGGCAATCCTAGGGGGAGAAGCACTCCCAGTACGCCGCGAGCGTCCGGCGAAGGCTCTCCGATGTTTTGCGTGTTGCGGATACCCTTCTCTCGTCGTCAACCTCCGGGGGCAGGCGCTCCCCATTTGCTTGATAGGGGATGTTCAGCGTGCCCGTCATGAGCGAGTACCAGCAGCTCGGAATGGCAGCCAGGTCATACCCGCTTCCCATGATGTCAAGGTACAGTGCCCCAAGCTCATCCCTCAGGCTTCCGACCCATTCGCCCAGGGTGTGCAGGTCGGCCTTGCTCAGTCCAAGATAGGTCTGGTAGCCAAGGTGGGTTATGTCCATGGCGTAAAGATCGGACCCGCCGTTCCGTATGATGATCTGGGGTTTGAACTCCCTCGCGATCGGAAGCAGGACATCGTCCCGGAAGATCTGGTAGCACTTGATGCCGGCGAAGGGCGGCATCGGGAAGTTCACCGAGTACCCAGCCCCCTCGCCCTCCCCGATCTCCTCCACGAAACCCCTCTGCGGATAGAAGGCGGTCGGGTCATGGTGGACGGAAACGGTGAGGACGGTGGGATCGTCGTAGAAGATGTCCATGGTGCCGTCGCCGGCGTGGGCGTCGGTGTCAAGAACCATGACCCGTTCCATCCCAATATCCCGCGCATGTTGGGCCGCCGCCGCCACATCGTTGAGGACGCAGAACCCGCCTCCGCGCGATGGCCCCGCGTGGTGGAGGCCGCCGAAGGTGTAGACGGGCAAGCACCTTTCCTTCGCAAGCTCAACGCCCATCGTGGTGGCACCGACCATCAGCTTGTTGGCCTCCAGCATGTCCCGCTCAACCTGGGTGTCTGCGGTGAGGTAGGTCAGGAAGGAGCCGGGTATCTCATTGGCAAGCTGCTCCACGTGGTTGAGGTACTCCTCGCTGTGCACCGTAAGGAGCTCCTCCCGCGTGGCCTTCCTTGGTTTCACCACCTCGTAGAGTTCCCTCGGCATCCTCGGGAGAAAGAAGCCGTAGAAGTCCTTGAACCGTTGCCCGGAGAAGGCGTAGCTCGGGGGCACATCGTACTTGGTGAACCCCTCATCGTAGATAAGCAGGAACCGTGGCCCCATCAGAAGTTCAAGCTCCCCAGGACTATGAAGATCAGCACGCACAGGGCCAGGACCGCGATGATCAGGACCGCCGTGAATCCCTTGCCCATCGACATCATGGAGTTCAGGGTCGTGACTATCTCAGAGACCCTGCCTGGCCCGAAGACGTTGATGCTCGGCGTCATGCGGACATCCAAGCGGGCCGTCACCGCCGAAAGGCTCCCAAGGGCATCCTGGGTTGCAGCCAGGACGTCCTCGACAAGGCCCTCAGCCGAGGCGCCGACCGGGTTGAAGTCGCCCTTCACGAGGTTGACCGAGTGGTTGTCGCTGGTCATCACCTCACAGTCATCCACGACTCCCGAGAGCTTCTCCGCGATTTTCTCCCTCAGCCCCTGGGCCATGTTGTTCGCATCCAGAACGACGTACGCGACCTTCTGCTTTCCCACCTCAATGGCACAGACCCGGATCCCCAGCGGCCCGATGCTCTCGTCCTCGCGGTGTCTTACTCCGAAGCCCGCCCTGATCGGGAAGGTCTCGGCCACGGAGAGCTTTCGCGCAAGCTCGGCTACCCCCTTCACGAGATCGTAGCCTTCCTGGTCGCCAGCGTGAATTGCTTTGGCGGATTGGGTGAAGCAGTTGTGGGCATCCACCAACGCGACTTGCCTAGCCCCGGCCCCCCTTCCGGCTTCCATCGCGGCGAGGCCAAGGCCGAGCTCCACATCCTCGGTGGGATTGGGTGAGAAGGTGTTGATGGCTAAGAGCGACCCGTCGATCATCTGCCCACACAGCTTGGCAGTTCCAATCTGGACCCTCTGCAGGCACGTGCTTGCGGGGAGCCAGCCGTCCTTTTCCGAAAGGACCTCCCTTGCCACCTGGGCCAGCTTGCGGGTTTCCTGGGCCGACGTCGGATTCATGTCGTGCGTGGATGATCCGTGCACGACCAGCAGACATCCTGACTCGGCAGAGAGCTCGTCATCAAGGATCTTCGTCACGTTCGAGGCCCCGAGGTTCCCGAGGGGACCAGGGTGTACGTAGGGCACGATGATCATCCCCTTCGGCTTGCCGGTGTCAGCCTCCCTCAGGACCAGGTGGGCCGCCGGGACCGTGACCGACTGGCCTATCGTCTGGAAGAATCGCTCCATCGACAGGGAATCGCTTGTGACGTGGTCGACGAACGAGCTAATCAGATCGAATATGCCGAACCCAAACGCCTGTTTGACTGGGGCCTCGATCACCTTCATGTACACGAAGACCCCTGCGGCCATCGTGGCAAAGACCGCCAAGGCCACAGTGGGGTTGAAGGTCTCGGGGAGGAAGTAGAGGCCTGGGGTGAGCTTCTCAAGGGCCAAGAGCGCACCTATCTGGAACAGGGGTTGAGTGCTCGCGGGAAGCACGCACGATATCCTGTTGATGTTTGTGATGGACAGGATGGCGAAGTAGCTCAGGGCAAAGGCCATCGCCTCGCCGAAAATGAGGGAGTCCAGGAGCAGAGAGGGGGCAAATGCGTAGGGTAGGAAGAAGAAGACCGCGGTGATCAGCATTGAGATCAGCGACAGGAACATGGACCTGCGGATGAGGAGACTCTTGCTCCAAGGCCGGGTCATCGCCGTAGATGCGGCCGCCGAAAGCAGGGCCGGCAGGCCGAAGACCAGAAAGGAGAAGATGTAGTTGCCGCGCATGGCCAAGCCGAAGAGGATCGAGATGAGCACCACTGCGACGGCGGTCGCGTAGTACCTCGGCACGCTGAAAACGTACTTCCTCAGAGATCTGAGCCTGTCTACGTCCATTCCCGGACGCCTTCTTACAGCGAAAGCCCTTGGAACAGATATAAATGAAACCGGGACGGAGAACCTCACGTGGATCCCGCAAAGGAGCCACAGTTGTTCGTTCTTGACGCTCACCAGTGCGACCCTAAGAAATGCACTGGACAGAAGCTCAAGAGACACGGCTTGGTGACGGCCGTGAGGCGCATACCCCGGGGGAGTGTGCTGTTGGATCCCTATGCACCGGTCACGCTAAGCAGGCAAGATGCTGCCCAAGCGATTGCCCGGGGGATAACGGCGCTTGACTGCTCATGGAAGAACGCCCAGGCAATATTTAAGAGAACCTTCGGCCGAACGGTGCAGAGACGGATACCCTGGACGGTCGCCACGAACCCCGTCAACTACGGGAAACCGTACGAGCTGAGCACGGTGGAGGCCTTGGCGGCCGCCCTGTATGTGCTCGGGTTCAGGCAGAGATCTGATGAGCTTCTGAACAAGTTCAAGTGGGGTCCCTACTTCACTGTGCTCAACGGGGAACTGCTCGAACTCTACTCGGAAGCCGACGCGTCCCAGGGTGTAGAGGAGGCCGAAAGGAAGGCTTTGGAGCGATTGCGATGCCAAGGTTCGAGGAAGCCGAAGCAAGGCTGTTCAACAAGAAGGTCTGCATGAAGTGTAACGCCAGGAACCCGCCCAGGGCTTCGA
>Ga0172366_10001073_pt1 | contig 21160 bp, 20 predicted proteins | sample LakKivSesite69cm_FD_114533 | JGI IMG/M metagenome (GOLD analysis project Ga0172366, IMG submission 114533) | Sediment microbial communities from Lake Kivu, Rwanda - Sediment site 69cm | ecosystem: Environmental > Aquatic > Freshwater > Lake > Sediment | place: Rwanda: Western Province, Lake...
AAATATTTTTAATCCTTTGTCAGACGAACCATTTGTTTTAAGTCGTTCCAAAATTGATTTGTTTGTGGAATGTCCGCGCTGTTTTTATTTAGATGTACGTTTGGGCATTTCTCGGCCGCCGGGCTTTCCTTTTAGTTTAAATCAGGCCGTTGATACGCTTTTAAAAAAAGAATTTGATATTCATCGCGCCAAAAACGAAAAATATCCTTTATTAGAACGATACGGCATTAAATTAAAACCGCTTGATGATCCACGTATTAATGAATGGCGGAATAATCGAGTTGGCATTCGTTATTATCATCAACCGACTAATTTGGAAGTTTACGGTGCCATCGATGATGTTTGGACTGATGAAAGCGGCGTTTTTTATATTGTTGATTTTAAAAGTACTAGTTCCACTAATGAAGTGACTTTAGATGATGAATGGAAAGATTCGTATAAAAGACAAATGGAAATTTATCAATGGCTTTTTCGAAAAAACGGTTTTAAAGTTTCTCAAACTGGTTTTTTTGTTTATTGCAACGGCAAGACCGACCGCGAAGCTTTTGATGGCAAATTAGAATTTGATATTTCGGTTTTATCTTACAAAGGCAATGATAGTTGGGTTGAAGAGACCATACATGAGATTAAAAAGACGCTTGAATTAAATAAACTGCCTTTGCCGAGCACTAATTGCAATTACTGCGGTTATTATCTTTTAAGAAAAAAAGAGGAAAAATGATAAGCAAAATTAGCTGTAATAAAATAGACAAAGAAGAATAATTTTGTTATCATAATTTAAAATTGAATACCAAAGTTATTGCGAGTGCGGGGAGGGAACTGGCCCAAAGAACCGCCGGCGACCCTTTAAAGTGATTCTTTAAAGAAGGTGCCAAATCCAGACCCTAAAAAGGGAGAGATAACTGGTCGACATACTCTTCTTTATTAGGAAGAGTATTTGTTTAAAAAAATAAAATCATGATGGAAAAACAAATTCAAATCAAAACGGCGGAGTTTGTTTCGCCAAAACATCCGGATAAATTATGCGACCAGATGGCGGATGTTTTGCTTGATGCTTATTTAAAAAAAGATCCGTTGACGCGAACGGCTATTGAAATTTTAGCCGGGCATCATTTAGTGGTCGTGATGGGCGAAATAAAAAGTCGGGTGCGGTTAAATCAATTTGAAATTCGAAAAATTATTCAGAAATTTACAGGGAAAAATTTTAAAGTGGAAGTTCGATTGGTGGAACAAAGCCCGGAAATTGCCCGTGGCGTGGAAAAGGGCGGCGCCGGAGACCAGGGCATTATGAATGGTTATGCCACCAGTGAGACGAAAAATTTAATGCCTTTGGAATATGAATTAGCGCGGCAGTTGTGCCAAAAAATTTACGCTCAATATCCTTCTGACGGCAAAACGCAGGTGACTATTCAAGGCAAAAAAGTTTTGTCAGTAGTGGCGAGCTTTCAAAATGTTTCGCGTGAAACATTGGAGAAACTGGTGCGAAAAATTATTAAAGCGGGGGAATACTATATTAATCCGGCTGGCGATTGGCAAATTGGCGGGTTTGAAGCTGACAGTGGTTTAACCGGTCGCAAATTGGTGATTGATTCTTATGGTCCTAATATTCCGGTGGGAGGTGGGTCTTTTAGCGGAAAAGACGGTACCAAAGTTGACCGGAGCGGCGCTTATATGGCGCGAAAAATAGCAGTTGATTATTTAAAAAAATACCAAGCAAAGAAAGTTTTTGTTAAATTGGCTTATGCGATTGGCAAAGAACAGCCCTTAATGAAGCAAGTGATTGTTGACGGGGTTGAAGATGAAATTAAAGGATATGATTTAACGCCGCAAGGCATTATCAAATTTTTAAATTTAAGAAAACCAATTTTTTTGAAGACAGCTTGTTGGGGACATTTCGGTCGTGGCTTTTCGTGGGACAAGTAAAGACAGTATTAATGAATTTGAAAAAGATATAAAAATTATTTAGAATATAAATCATTATGCTTATTAAGAAAATTTTGCCGATTTTTCTTCTCCCTTTTTTATTAATTAGCAATTTTTTTGTTTTTTCTCCAAAAACTTTTTCTGCTTATCCGGTTAATATTTATTTTTTCTGGGGGAATGGTTGTCCGCACTGCGCAGCTGAAGAGTTATTTTTGGAGAAATTGCAGCAAAAATATCCGGAGGCGAAGGTTTATGATTTTGAAGTTTGGTATAACGTCAAAAACAGAGATTTATTAATACAAGCCAGTCAAATTTTGAATAAGCAAATTGGCGGTGTGCCTTTTACGGTCATCGGCAATAACGCCGTTGTTGGTTATTTAAACGATGAAACAACCGGCGCGCAGATTGAAAATTATGTTTTGCAATGTTTTAAAAACGGTTGCGATGACCTCTTAGCTTCTTTAATTAACGATATTTCAATTACGCCGGCGACTACGCCGCAACTAACACCAACGCCAACTCCTCAACTAACTGTTTTGCCAACCACCGTCTCTGAAGCCGAGATTAAGGCTTATTTTTTCTGGAGCAGCGGCTGTCCTTTATGTAATGCCGAAAAGCAATATTTAGAAAAATCGAAAAATTTGTACCCTAATTTAAAGATTGAAAGTTTAGAATTGTCAAAGAAAGATAATTTAGAAATTTTTAAGAAAACCCTTGATGAACTGGGGGTGGAAAATGCGGCGGTGCCATTTTTAGTGATTGGTAAAAAATATGTTTTAGGTTGGAAAAATGAAGAAGTAACTGGTCCGTTGATTCAGGATTTAATTCGATGTTATATTGAAACTGGTTGCCCGGATGTGGTTGGCAATTTAATTTCTTCGGTTCAAGTTCAAACCGACAATATTGCTATCCCGGAAACATTAGAATTGCCTTTATTTGGTAAAATTAAAACCAAAAATGTCTCTCTGCCGGTGTTATCGGTAATTTTGGGCACGCTTGATGGTTTTAATCCCTGCGCAATGTGGGTTTTGATTTTTTTGATTAGTTTTCTTTTGGGAATGAAAAATAGAAAAAAAATGTGGCTTTTGGGTTCGATTTTCTTATTTATTTCGGCCTTGGTTTACTTTTTATTTATGGCTGCTTGGTTAAAATTACTTCTTTTTATCGGCGCGATTTTCTGGGTGAGATTGATAATTGCCTTAGTAGCCGTTGGCGCCGGAGTTTTTTCTTTGAGAGAATATTTAAAACAAAAGAAGGACAATAAAAAAAGTATCACATGTGATGTTACTGATGAAAAAAAGAAGCAAAAAATTATTGAACGAATAAAAGAAGTAGTTCATAAGAGGTCTTTGTGGTTGGCGATTATCGGAATTGTTGTTTTGGCCTTTTCGGTTAATTTGGTGGAATTAGTTTGTTCGGCCGGTTTTCCAGTTGTTTTCACTCAAATTTTAGCGATGAGCCAGTTGTCAACTTGGCAGTATCTTTTGTATATGTTAGTTTATATCTTTTTGTATATGTTTGATGATTTGGTGGTTTTTGCGGTAGCAATGATTACATTAAAAGTAGCGGCCAAAAGCAATAGATACACTCTTTATTCTCGTTTAATTGGCGGAATTTTAATGATTATTATTGGTTTGCTTTTGGTATTAAAGCCGTCGTGGCTGATGTTTGGTTAATGCCAGCAATTTGATTTTTTCAGCATTTTTTAGTATAATATTTTATAGCATATCCATCAAACAAAGGTCGGTTTTTTAAATTCATATAAATATATGAACCTCATTCATTGGAATCCTTTTCAGGATTTGGACCGATGGTTTGAGAATGAAGATTGGGCATTACCTGTGATTCCATCTTCATTTTTAAAAGAACCGGCAATGGATATTTATCAGACAGACAAAGAAGTTGTTGCTGAGTTCAATTTACCAGGTCTTAATCCTGATCAGGTGAATATCTCAATAAAAAATCAAATTTTAACAGTCAAGGGCGAAAAAGAAGAAAAAGAAGAGGAAAAAAAGAAAGATTATTGGAGAAAAGAAATTCGCCGAGGCTCCTTTGAACGAATGGTTAAATTGCCGGTGGAAGTGGACGAAGATAAAGTGGAGGCAAGTTATGAAAAAGGGATTCTAAAAATAGTAATGCCTAAAAAAGTTTCTTCTTCGTCAGAGAAGAAAATAAAAATTAAAATTAAAGATTAATGCCTAAAACTTTGCCCATTGTTTTTCTTTTAATTAGTATTGCTATTATTGTTTTTGCTTTGACGAAATATAGTCCGATACCCGTTTCCTTGCCCGGCCTAAATTCTAATCCAAAACTTTCTGCTCCCGAGGGGGAGGGTTATCGTCAAACCCCTTATACTGGTCCGCGACCAGAAACAGTTATTGTTAATGGACCCCGAGACTGGGAAGAAGTTACCACCACGCCAGTTGTTATTTTTCAATTTGTGGCCATTTGGGACGGAGATTTTCGAGACATTATTTTTGAAACCAAAGTAGATGAAATTGATAAAGATTGGCGAATAACTTATACCAACAGCCGCACCGTTCAATTATTACCCGGCAATCACACTTATCATTTTTCTGTTCGAGCTAAAACAAAAGATGGTATTGAAGATTATACCCCAGCCACGCGAACTTTTATTGGTAAAACCTCCCAATATGTGGCTCAGATTAGAATTATTTCTTTATCTCCAAATGCCTCTCCTCAAAAATTGATTTTGTATAATTCCGGCTCGGAAATTAATATAACCGACTGGATGATTGAAACCTCATTCAAAACAATAACAATTTCTAATGGCGTAAGGATTTTCCGCAGCGACAGCCAAACTATCTACCAAAATATTGTGTTAAAAAATGGAGATTATCTTGTGGTGGTGGGACAAACAAATCCCCTTGGTTTTAATTTTTATCTAAACCGCTGTTTTGGTTATCTCTCTAATTTTTATGATATCGGTTCTATTATTCAAAAAGATTGTCCACGGCCAAGCGCAACCGAAATTTCTTATTTATCATCAGCCTGCCAACAATTTATTAATAATTTAGGCACTTGCCAAATTCCTTCATCATCGGATATTAATTATTTTGATAACGATGCAACTTGTCGGCAATTTCTGAGCGATTATTATAATTACAACGCTTGCGTCAACCTTTATCAATCGAGAGCCGATTTTTTCAAAAATGAATGGTATGTCTTCGCTCAAAATCAGTTTGCTGATATCAATCATGACCGAATAATTTTAAGAGATGATGAGGGATTGGTGGTTGATGTCTACCAGTATTAAATTGTTCTGAAATAAATCAAGAGGAAATGCCCCCGTAGCTCAAAGGATAGAGCAATCCCGTCCTAAGGGAGAGATGCGGGTTCGATTCCTACCGGGGGCACTTTATATAATTAACTCAAAACTCAAAAGTCAGAAGTCAAAATTAAAATTTAAAAGCGAAAATTTAAGAGTTAAAAAATTTGGCGGGGATACATTGGATTTTATTTAGTTTTTGTTATAATAAAAAAAATAGCCGAGTAATTTTCAATTGATAAATTATGGTCAAACAATCAAAGAAAAAAGAAGAAAAAGATGCAGTCGGCGAAAAAGACGAAATTTTAAAGGCAACGATTAAAGATATTCAATCAAAATTTGGCGAAGGCGCAATTATGAAGTTGGGCGAAGCGCCGAGAGTTGATGTAGAAGTTATCCCTACCGGTTCTATTTCTTTAGATTTGGCTTTGGGTGTTGGCGGAATGCCACGAGGCCGAATCGTTGAAATTTTTGGTCCAGAATCTAGCGGTAAAACAACTTTGGCGCTTCATATTGTTGCCTCGGCTCAAAAACAGGGTGGAAAGGCAGCTTTTATTGATGCAGAGCATGCCCTTGATCCTGAATATGCTAAAAAAATCGGTGTGAATGTTGATGAATTGTTAATTTCCCAACCCGACAATGGAGAGGAGGCGTTAAATATTATGGAGCAATTAGTACGTTCTGCTTTAATTGATGTGATTGTGGTGGATTCGGTGGCGGCTTTAACACCGCGGGTGGAAATTGAAGGCGAAATGGGCGCTCAACATATCGGTCTTCAGGCGCGATTAATGTCTCAGGCCCTCAGAAAAATTACGGCTATTGCTGCTAAAACCAAGACCGTTATTATTTTTATTAATCAAATTAGAATGCAGGTGGGAATAATGTTTGGTAATCCCGAAACAACGCCGGGCGGCCGAGCATTAAAATTTCATTCTTCTCTAAGACTTGATATCCGACGTACTGCCCAAATTAAAAAGGGTGAAGAAATTACCGGTTCGCGCATCAAGGTTAAAGTAGTTAAAAACAAAGTGGCCCCGCCCTTTAAAATAGCCGAATTTGACATTATGTATAATGAAGGAATTTCCAAAGAAGGAGATTTAATTAATACCGGCGTTAAAGCTGGCGTTATTGGACGAACGGGGAATTCTTATATTTTTGGCGAAACTAAGTTGGGTGTCGGCATTGATAATGCCAAAGAGTTTTTGAAACAAAATCCGAAGATTTTCAACGAAATTGACAAACTTATTAGACAAAAAGTTTTAAGTGGTGAGAAATAAAAATCTCCCACCTTCAGGTGGGAGATTTTTATTTAAGATATTTTGCCTTCATTTCATTATGTTCTTTTAATGTTTTGGAAAAGATGGTATTTCTGGTTTTGGGGTCGGATAAATAATACCAATAAGAACTCTCCAAAGGATTAAGGGCCGATTCAATAGCATTGATGCCCGGATTATTAATTGGCCCTTTGGGCAATCCCACATTTTGGTAAGTATTATAAGGAGAATTAATTTGAAAATCATTTAAAGAAATTTTACGGCAGTCAGTAGTTTTCAAAATGTCGCATTTAATATAAACAATTGTTGCATCAACTTGAAGCGGTATTTGATTCCCCATTCTTTTAATTAGAATTCCTGCCACCAACGGCCGGTCATTATAATGCGGCACCTCTCCTTCAATCAGAGAAGCCAAGGTGATAAGTTGATAGAAATTGAATGTGGAGTTTTGGATTAAAGTTTTTAATTCGTCTGTTAAATTTTTTTCAAAATTATCAAGCATTCGTTTGACAATAATTGTTGCCGGAGAATTTATTTTAAAACGGTAGGTGTCAGGAAACAAAAAACCTTCGAGATTAGCATTGGTCGGTGCGCTTTTTAAAAAATCATAGTCATTTTGAAAATCGGCTATTTTAAAATTAAAAAGAGATTCTCCTTCATTTAAAACCCCCTCATTTTTCAATTTATTTTCGATATCTAAAAGGGTGTATCCTTCGGGAATGGTAATGGTTTTTTCGTTCGGCATTCCTTGAATGAGAATTTTCGCTATTTCTGAAGCTGGTAAACCATAATCAATCTGATAAATGCCGGGCCGCAATTTATTAGCCAAACCGCGAAACAAAAGATAAATCTTAAAACTTTTTGAAGATTTGATTAATTGTTGCGCCTCTAAATTTTCGGCAATTTCTTTAAAACCCTCCCCTTTCTGAACAATAAATTCTGCTTTTTGATTTTTAAGATCAGCACTTACGGGTAGGGGTTTTAATTGATAATTAAAGATGCTGATAAAAAAAATAATTCCGATGAGATAAATACTGGCGACCAAAAGAAGAAATTGTTTCATAGCAAAAGTTAAAAATTGAAAATTCAAAATTAAAAATTAAGATGAAAGTTTAAAAATGATGATGAGGAATTAATGAGAATGGATTTTGGCAATATTTTGAATAATACCCAAAGCAATAAAATTAATCAAGAGATTAGAACCACCGTAGCTTAAAAAAGGAAGCGGCAAACCAGTGACCGGAAGAAATGCGAGATTACTGCCGAGATTGATAATAATTTGGATGACTAATATTAGGAGATAACCAAAACAAAAGAGTCGGGAAAAATTATTTTCAGTTTTTAGTCCGATACGATAAATTTGTAAAAATAGCCAGCTGTAAACTAAAAAAAGAATAAATGCTCCGACAACCCCCCATTCTTCTACAAAGGCGGCAAAGAAGAAATCTGTTTTGGCTTCGGGCAGAAAATGAAGCTGGGTCAAGAGTCCTTGTCCCAACCCTTTACCAAAAAATCCAGCTGAACCAATGGCAATTTTTGCCTGTAAAACATTATAACCACTGCCCAGAGGGTCGCGCATTGGTTCAAGAAAAGTTAAAATTCGTTCTTTTTGATAGGGTTTTAGAAAATACTGCCAACCAACGATGCCTAAAATCAAAAAAATAATTAAAAGGATAATAAAATGTTTGAATTTTAAACCGGAAACTAAAAGCATTCCTACCCAAATGACAATGAAAAATATTGTTGATCCCATATCGGGCTGGAGAAAGGTGAGAAAAGCAAATAAACCAGTATAAAAAGCAGTAATTAACAGGCGTTGAGGCCTCCAAATTTCTATGTGCCAGATGGCAAAATAACGTGCTAAAAGAATAATTAAAGCCAATTTTGCCAATTCCACTGGTTGAAAACTAAATAATTTAAAATTAAGCCAGCCGGTGGCGCCTCTAATTTTTGGGCCAAAAAGCAGGACCAAAATTAAAAGTATCAGCGCCACCAGATAAAGTCCGATGACAAAAAAATTTTGAGTATTTAAAATACGATAATCAAAAAAATAAACAATTAAATAAAAAACAGCAAAACAAAAAATAAACCAAAATAACTGCTTTTTAAAAATCTGCAAGGGATTGGCGTCTTGGAAGGAGAGACTATATAAAGTCAAAAGGCTGAAAATGGATAATAAAAAGATGGGCGCAATTAAAGAAAAAGCTGTTTTTTTCCATGGGAAATTCATAGCGTGTTAAAAAATTTTTATTGGTAGGCGTCGGCAACAATATCGAGGTGATATAAATCCAAAATATTAGAATTAGGAAAGCTGTATTGCCAGACATAGTTAATACTCCTAGTGTTATAAGCAGGTAAGTTGTAAATTTTGGTTTTCGCCGCATTAATAATTTCTCCGGTTTTGGAAAAGAGCAAAATTATTAAATCCACTTCAGAAAAATCCATATTGGTATTGTTTTTAATTTGAGCCAGAAGTTCTAGAAATCCCGCTTCATCCGGCCGCATCATTCGCAAACGTTTGTCGGGGATAGAAAAAAGTTGTTCAGTTCGGTTGGTGCTATAAAACCAATCATTCTGCGTATAATCAAATTTAATTTCAACACGATTAATTTTTTCTGCCGGCACGGAAACTTTTTGTAATAAAAGATATTTTGTTGAAAAAGGCAGGATGAAATTTTTATCGGTTATGACTGCTAATCGTTCGCCAAAAACGCTGTAGAGAGTGGCGGTATATCCAAAATGAACCCCATAGTTAGCATTGCTGTTTTTAATTTTTATTAAAATTAAGCTATTATTTAGATTTTCAGCCAATACTTTAGTTGAAATCAATTCAATGGGCATGGCGTATTTGATGCCGCAAGGAATGCAAGGACCGCCGCAATCAATTCCTTCTTCTGTTCCATTTTTAATTCCGTCAAAACAGGTGGGCGCTGGTTTAATAAAGAAAACTTTTATCAAAACAATCAGGAGAATGACCAAAATCGGTATGGCAATGATAATAATTTTTTTTCTTCGGCGGATTTTTTCTAGATGGGCTATTTTTTGAGAAAAATTATCATCCATATTTTTATTATACCAAAAATTATTTTTTTATCACGCCGCCGCCGATGACCTCATTTTTAAGATAAAAAACTGCTGACTGGCCGGGTGTAGGCGCAAAAACTGGTTTTTTAAATTTAAGATAATAAAATTGATGATGACAAACCTGCGCCGTGATCGCTTTGCTTCGATAACGCAGTTTCGCTTTGCAATTTAAAGGCAATTTTGGCTTCGGGCCAATGAAATGAATTTTAGAAAGTCGAACAACATTTTGTTTTAAAATCTTTTTCGCCGAAGCCGGCACAATAATCAACGTATTCTTTTTCAAATCTTTTTTAATCACATAATAAGGTTCTTTAGCCGGAAGGCGGATATTTTTCCTTTGGCCAATAGTATATAAAGGAAGTCCGAGGTGCTGTCCTAAAACTTTTCCACTCAAAGCATCAATGATATTTCCTTTTGGCGGTTTAATTTTTTTAATAATTAATTCTTTGAGATTGTTGCTAAAACAAATATTTTGACTTTCGGCCGGTTTAAAATTCAATCGCCAGCGTCGAGCCATTTCTCTTACTTCATCTTTGGAAAAAATACTTAAAGGAAAAATAATTTTTTGAAGCAATTGTTGATTTAAACGCCAAAGAAAATATGATTGGTCTTTGTTGCGGTCAGCGGCCCGAAGTAATTTATAAATAGGCCGGCCTTTTTTAAATTCTTTTTTAATTCGGGCATAATGACCGGTGGCAAGGTAATCGGCTTTTAATTTTTTTGCTAAATTATTTAAAAGCTGAAATTTTACATAATAATTACATTCAACGCATGGATTGGGAGTTCCCCCAGTTTTTAATTCCTTCCAAAAATCATTCACCACGTATTTTGTGAAGTTTTTTTCCGCATCAATAATTAATAAAGGAATGCCGATTTTCTGAGCGACTTTTTTAGTTAATTTTTCTCTTTTTTTGAGAGTATCTTTTTTTTCATGCCAGAGCCGTAGATGAATGCCTATAACATTAAAACCAGCGGTCAATAATAATTTAGCGGCTACGGCGCTGTCAATACCGCCCGATAAACCGATAAGCGTTGTTTTAGGAATAAAATTTTTCTCATTCATATCAAAGCAATTTTAATCGCATAATTAATATTTCCAATGCGGCACGATAGTCAATCACGCCTCTTTTTACCAATCGGTCAATTTTACTTAACTGGTCGTAGATTTTTATTAATTTTTCTTTAGCTTCGGACCATTTTGTTAATTTTTGTTTGATTCGATTAATCACAAAAAAGGGGAGGTCAATATTTTTTGTCTGATGGTTTAGAATATATAACGCCGCCCGGATTTGTTTAATAAAATAATTGAAAATTTGACCTTCATCAACACCTCCATTTAAGGCCCTTTCTATATTTAAAAGCATCTGTTTTTTGTTGCCATCAAAAAAATTATTAAAAATAGCAAAAAAATCTGGATGAAGTGGGAAATTGGTTAAAAGTTTAATTTCTTTCAGGGTAATTTTTTGATTAGGTTGAAATAAGGAAATTTTAATTAATTCATTAATAAACCGATAAGAGTCATTACCAAAGTTATCAAATAAAAGTTTCAGAGCTGGTAGTTCAATGTTAATTTGGTGTTTTTGCATTTGTTTTTTTAGCCAAGGAAACGCTTCAGAAAAGTTTTTAAATGGTATAAATTTTTGGGCAATTGATTTTTTCTTCAAAAAATCAAAGAAATCTTTTTTTTCGGCGGAGAATTTTTTTTCTTTTTCATTAAAATTAAAATCGGATTCAACGAGAATAAGATTATTTTCTTTACTTTTATTCAAATCTGATTCTTGAATAAAATGACTGATTTTTGAAAACTCAGAGCTTTTAAAAATGTTGCGAGCAACCGCCAATTTTTGAGGAGCAAACATAGAAATGCTTCCGAAGAAATTTTTAAATGAGTCAGCGTTTTCTTTCTCGCTCAAATCAAAAACATCAAAACCTAAAAGGTCGGGGTATTTGTTTTGGTAATGCAATTTGATCTCCTCAATTTTTTCATTGAGGCGATATTGATCGGAGCCGTAGAGAAAATAAATCATAGTTTTTGACAATTAGGGCAAAAACAACTAGAACGCCCGCCGATTTTAATCCTTTTAATTAAAGTTCCGCAACGATAGCATTTTTGATTTTCGCGGCGATAAACTCGACGAATTTGATCATAACTGCCTGGTTCGCCTTTTGGGTCGCGATAATCACTGACTGAAGCTCCCCGTGCTTTAATAGCTGTTTTTAGCACTTCTTGAATATAGTGATGGAGATTTTTTAATTCAATGACGGTTAATGATTGAATTGAGCGCAAAGGATTAATTTTTGCCCACCATAAAATTTCATCGGAATAGATGTTGCCGAGGCCGGCAATAACATTTTGATCCATTAATACTTGTTTGATTTTACCCTTCTTTTTTTTGATAATTGAGGCGAATTTTTCAAAAGTGAAATTTTTTGCCAACGGTTCTGGTCCAATTTCTTTTAGTTCTTTAAGCCCTTCAATATTTTCGGTTTTATCAAAAATAATTTTGGCAAATTTTCGCAAATCGGATAAAGCCAATTGATAATTATTGTTTAAATAAAGAATAAAATGAATAAAATTGTTTATTGGATCATTTAAAACGCCGCTGATTAGCGGAATAACTTTGTTTTTTTGAATGCTCCATTTGCCATATAAAAGATGACCGGTTAATTTTTGATGAATGAGCAATGTGTAATCGTTATCGAGGTCAATTAAGATATTTTTTCCTTTGCGACGAACATCTTTAATCGTCAATCCTTTAACCTCTTTTTTTAAATTTTCAAAATCCGGCTTTTTAATCAGTTTTTTGGTATCGGTCCAAACATCGGTGATTTTGCGATTTATCACCAATTTTTTTAAATCAGCAACAATTGTTTCTACTTCGGGCAACTCCGGCATAATTAAAAATCTTGATAAACTTCAATATCGCCGCTTTTTTCAATTTGTTTATTTTCATAAGAAGCGCCCAAGCGGCGATAAAATTCATCGGCGATATTATGGAAAAGACCGGTGAGCGAAGCAATCAGCCAATAGCGCATCTGCCCAAAAAGTTTTTTCGTGGTTTTTAAGGCGACGGTGGTAAAGACATAGTTTAAAATTCCAACAAAATCAGTTTTTGGGTCGTCTTTTTGAGCTTCTGAAACAATTTTATTAACGAGTTGGCTAATTTCTGGCTCTAAATTGTTGCGAATCTCCGGCTTAATGTAAGGCATATTAGAAAATAAAAAACCGATATTTTAAGTATACCTTTAAAAAAGAAGATTTTCAATGCGGTATTTTATTTTTTATATTAATCAATATCTTTTAGAGATATTATTGTGGTTTTTTCGTCTAATACCAACATAACCTCATATGGAAAAATAACTACACTTGTGTTAAAATTTGGAAAAAGACGGATAAATTTTTAATGTTTTTATTTATAGAGTAAAAACAATAAAAATAATTTAATGAAAAAACCCAGTAAATTAAAAATACATCTTATTAATTATAAAAAATGTTTAAAATAATCATAAAAATTTATTTTAAAGGAAGCTATCCCATTCGACGTGTTTTCGAACACGGCGGTTCCGTTTTTCAACCATCTTCTTATATCTGTCAAATAGAAAAAGTATTGCTCCCAAAAGTTTTTTTGTTGATTAAAAATTATCCTGAAATAAGCAAAATAATCTTCGATGAATTTAAACTTCAAATTTGTTGATTATATGAGCCATAGAACAAAAAAACGTCTTGATGTTATTTTGGTTGAAAGAAAGCTGGCAGTAAACAGAAGCAAAGCCAATCAGCTTATTCAAGCTGGGCAAGTCAAGGCGAACCATCAAATCATCAGAAAAAGCGGGCAATTGATAGCTGAGGGCGCGATTATTGAAATACAGCCCTCCCCCTCTTATGTGAGCAGGGGGGGATTAAAATTAGAAGCCGCTATTAAACATTTTGGGATTAATGTTGCAGATAAAATTTGTTTAGATGTTGGTGCTTCAACCGGAGGTTTTACAGATTGTTTGTTAAAATATGGAGCAAAGTTAGTTTACGCAGTTGATGTTGGGGAAAACCAACTACACCCAGCTCTCAAAAAAATAAAAAAAGTAATTTGTTGCGAAAAAACTGATATAAGGGATTTTTATTTGCCTAACAACACCAAGATTGATTTAATTTGTATAGATGTCAGCTTTATTTCTAGTACTTTAATTCTGTCGGTGATTAAAAAATTTTTAGCAAGCGGAGGTGAAGTAATTGTTTTAATTAAGCCACAGTTTGAGGTTGGCAAAAAAAATTTAAAAAAAGGCATTGTCAAAAACGAAAAAGCAGCTACGGAAGTTATTAATAATATTATTAAATTAGCTCAGCAAATGGGATTTATTCCGAAGGGCATTATTACCTCTTCGATTAAAGGGAAAAAGGGGAATCAAGAATATTTTCTTTATTTAAAATTAGCAAATAAAAAAAGGCTGTTTTAAAAATTTAAATTATTTATGAAAAGACAACTATCTTAGCAAAAAAGGCTAGAAAAGTTACTATTTTTTGGGTGGGGCGGAAAATAAAAGATGAGGGGATACAATCCAAAAAAATATTGGGAATGGCCCATGCTGGTTGTTGTTCGCAGGACGGCGGCTGTCCCAAGAAACATGGATAAGTTTCAAGAATGTCGAGTTAAGTTGACGGTTTAGTTTACAAAATTTTTAACAATATTATCTTTGGGGCCTAACAATTTTTCCGACCTTTTCATTTGTTGCTCCCAACGTTTTTTGATTTATTTTGAAACGAAAAATAGTTGGTATATATTAAATTGATAAACATTTGCAATATCATTTCAAAAACAAAATAGGATTAATATTTTGGTTATTGCCAACCCAATGATTTAACCAGAGCCGTGTATTAAAAAACGACTAACAAAGCCCTTTTTATATAAAATCAAACTCTGATTCAATTTGACAATTCAAAAATTTGCATTAAACTATCCAGTATGAATAAGAAAATATATGAAATTAGTTTTGTTTTAAGCGGCCGATTGATTGAAGCTGAACTTTCTGCCTTGATTGAAAAAATTAAAAAAATTTTTGAAGAAATGGGAGCGAAAATTATTAAAGATGCGGAATTTATTAAAATTCATCTATCTTATGCTATTAAAAAAGAAGAAGAAGCATTTTTTGGTTATTTCTGGTTTGAATTGGAACCAACAAAACTTTCCGAATTGAAAAGAAGTTTTACTTTCGAAAAAAATATTTTGCGTTATCTGGTTGTTACTCCGCCACCGAAATATAAATCCAAAATTACTAAGCCCCGGTTTCAGTCGCAAATTTATGAGAAGATAGAGTCGCAGCCGATTTTAACCGAAACTCCATCTTCTTCATCAAGCGAAGCCAACTTGGAAAAATTAGACGAGAAATTAGAAGAAATCCAAAAATTGGCTTAAAGGTCTTTTATTTAAAAAAATATGAATTTTAATAAAGTATTCATTTTGGGCAATTTAACTCGTGATCCAGAATTGCGGACAACACCGGCGGGCCAAAGCGTGGCTTCTTTTGGTGTAGCGACTAATCGTATTTGGAATGATAAAAATGGTCAGAGACAAAGCGAAGTAGAATTCCATAATGTTGTTGTTTGGGGTAAATTGGCTGAAACCGCTAGTCGGTATTTGGCAAAAGGAAAATTAGTTTTTATTGAGGGCCGGCTAAAAACCAGAAGTTGGACAGATCAAAATGGCATTCGTCATTCTCGTACTGAAATTATTGCTCAAAATTTCCAACTCGGTCCTCGTTTAGGCACGGAAAGCGGTTTATCCGCTTTGCGGGAAGGAGTTGACGTGGAGGCGCCGGCTGATTTGGATGCCATTCAAAATGATATTCCAGTAATTAGTGAAGATGAAATTTCTTCGGACGACCTACCATTTTAATTTTTGAAATCCTATGAAACAATGTTTTTTCTGCAGTCAAAATGTTAAAGATGTAGATTATAAAGACGTGGAATTACTTCCGCGGTTTTTGAGTTTTCAGTCAAAAATTATTCCAGCGAAAAAATCTGGTCTTTGCCGGAAACATCAGAAAAAATTAGCTCAAGCAATTAAACGAGCGCGTTATCTGGGGTTAATCAAATACATTCCTTAATCGTGTTAGATGCGACCCTATTTTTTTATTTTATTGCCATTTATTATATAATTATAGGAAGATACTAATAAAAAATTTTTAGAATTGTATTATGAAACCAAATACCAAATTTTTAATTTCGGTTATTATCATTAGCAGTTTGGTTGGCACCGGCGTCGGCATTTTGATTTCCCAGAAAATTGCTTATTCTACCTCTGATTTTACCGCCAGCTTGTTTGATAATTTAAAAAATTTAATACCGCATTGGTTTGAAAAACAAACAACGCCGACACCGCTGCCTTCTCCTGTTTTTTATCAATCCCCAGTGGAATATGAGCAGCGAATTATTGATGTGGTGGAAAAATCTTCTGATGCAGTAGTAAGCATTGTTATTTCCAAAGATGTGCCGATTATTGAACGCTATTATACCAATCCCTTTGAGGATTTGCCGCCGGAATTTCAACAATTTTTCGGCCCCTTTTTTCAGTTTGAAGCGCCTCAATATAGACAAAAAGGGACGGAAAAACAGGAAGTTGGAGGCGGGACCGGCTTTATTATTTCTCCCGACGGTATGATTTTAACCAATAAGCATGTTGTTAGCGACAGCAAAGCCGATTATACTGTTTTCCTGAATAACGGAGACAAATATCAGGCGAAAGTTTTAGCCCTTGACCCAATTGACGACATTGCCTTAATTAAAATTGAAACCAACAACCTGCCGACGTTTTCATTGGGAAATTCAGACGGTATTAAACTTGGTCAAACAGTCATTGCCATTGGAAACGCTTTGGGCGAATTTAGAAATACAATATCAGTCGGGGTTATTTCCGGTCTTTCACGTTCGGTTACGGCCAGCGATTTTTCCGGCAATGTTGAAAATATTGACAACGTTATCCAAACGGATGCTGCCATTAATTTTGGCAATTCCGGCGGACCACTCATTAATCTTAATGGCGAAGTCATAGGCATTAACACCGCCATTGCTTCAGGCGCGGAAAATATCGGTTTTGCTATTCCAATTAACAGAGCAAAGAAAGCGGTGGAATCTTATCAAAAATTTGGAAAGATTACCGCGCCATTCATTGGTATTAAATACATCATTATCAATTCAGCCATTCAAAAACAAAATAATTTGCCAGTTGATTATGGCGCTTGGATTAATAGCGGTTCTGAAAAAGAGTCCCCTATTATCGCTGGTTCTCCAGCGGAGAAAGCAGGATTAAAAGCCAACGATATTATTCTTGAATTTGACGGTCAAAAAATTACCGCCACCAATACCCTAGCAAGTATTTTGAAAAAATATAAAATCGATGATAAAGTGACTTTGAAAATTCTGCGGAACAAACAAGAAATAACAATTGAGTTAATTTTAGGCGAACGACCAGAAAATCTCTAAAATTATGCCTTTTAATCGTTTTACTTTCAAAGCTCAAGAAGCGTTGCAATCAGCCCAAGAATTGGCCGTTAGTAAAAATCAGGGCGAGTTAAAACCTCTCCATCTTTTTTATGCTTTAGTAATTCAGGAAGGCGGCATGGTGGGTATGATTTTATCTCGGCTGGGTGTTAATCTTAATACTTTAGTTAATGAGTTAGAAATAGAAATTAGTCGCTTGCCCAAACTTTTTGTGGTTAATGCTAATATCGGTCAGCTTTATTTATCCCAGGATTTGATTCGGGTTTTGGATAGAGCTGCTAAAGAAGCAGCAGGATTAAAAGATGAATTTGTTTCTTGTGAACATTTGCTTTTGGGTTTGATTGAGGCGGCTTTGGATTTAAAATTTCTCTTTGATAAATTTAATATTCGTCGCGATGATATTCTTAAGGTTTTGAAAGAAATTCGCGGAAGCCAGCGAGTGACCGATGAAACGCCAGAAAGTAAATTTCAGATTTTGGAAAAATATGCGGTCAATTTAACTCAGCTGGCTCGCGAACAAAAATTAGACCCGGTTATCGGCCGCGAAGAAGAACTTTATCGGGTAATTCAAATTCTTTCCCGGCGAACAAAAAATAATCCGATGTTAATCGGCGAGCCGGGCGTTGGAAAAACAGCTATTGTTGAAGGATTGGCGCAGAAAATTGTTAATGGTGACGTCGCAGAAAGTTTAAAAAACAAAGAAATTATTTCTTTGGATTTGCCCGGGATGGTGGCTGGCACAAAGTTTCGCGGTGAATTTGAAGAGCGATTGAAAGCGTTTATTAAAGAAATTAAAGCCGCTGAAGGAAAATATATTCTTTTTATTGATGAAATTCATACTATTGTTGGCGATGGCGCGGCCGAAGGAGCAATTGACGCTTCTAATGTTTTAAAACCACCTTTGGCCCGCGGCGAACTGCGTGCTATTGGCGCTACCACTTTAAAAGATTATCAGCGTTACATTGAAAAAGACCCGGCTTTGGAACGCCGTTTCCAACCAGTTTATGTTGAAGAACCGTCAATTGAAGAAGCAATTGCCATTTTGCGCGGCTTGAAAGAAAAATACGAAAGTTATCATGGAATTAAAATTAGCGATAATGCTTTGGTGGCAGCTGTTAATCTCTCGGTCCGTTATATTTCCGACCGTTTTTTGCCCGACAAAGCCGTTGATTTAATTGATGAAGCGGCTTCAGCCAGAAGATTGGAATTGGATAGCGCGCCGCCGGAATTAGAAGAAATGCGGCGAAAAATTTTTAATTTGGAAATTGAAAAACAAGCATTGAAAAAAGAGAGGAATTCCAATTTGTCTGCCAACAAACAAAGAGTGCGGCTTAAAAAAATTGAAGCGGAATTGAAAAAATTAAAAGAAGAATTCAAAAAAATCAATGAAAAATGGAGCGGTAGTAAAAAATTAATTGATGAAATTCATAATTTGCGCAAAAAAATTGATGATTTAAAAAAGGAAAAAGAAATTGCCGAACTGCGGGGCGATTTAGAAAAAGTAGCCCGCTTGATTTACGGCGAAATTCCTCAAACTGAGAAAAAACTTCAGGAATTGGAAAAGAAGAATCAATCAAAAAAACAGCGTATAGTTAAGGAAGAGATTAATGAAGAGGATATTGCTAAAGTTGTTTCTCAATGGACCGGCATTCCTGTCAGTAAAATGTTAGAAAGCGAAGCAGAGAAATTAAATAAGATGGAAGAGAGTTTGAGCCAGCGGGTAGTCGGGCAAGATGAAGCAATTAAAGCTGTGGCTAATGCTATTCGTCGCGGTCGGGCTGGTTTAGCCGAAGAAGATAAGCCGATCGGTTCTTTTATGTTTTTAGGTCCGACCGGCGTTGGCAAAACTGAATTAGCCCGGGCTTTGTCGGAATTTTTGTTCAACGATGAAAAAGCAATGGTTAGAATTGATATGAGCGAATATATGGAAAAGCACACAGTCAGTCGCTTAATTGGCTCTCCGCCTGGCTATGTGGGTTATGAAGAAGGAGGGCAATTAACCGAAATAGTCAAACATCGACCGTACAGTTTGATTTTATTTGATGAAATTGAAAAAGCACATCCGGAAGTCTTTAATATTCTACTTCAGATTTTAGACAACGGCCGATTAACCGACGCTAAGGGACGAACCGTCAATTTCAAAAATACCGTTATTATTATGACTTCTAATGTTGGTAGTGAATATTTAGAACAGATGTCAGAATTAGGCTTTAAAACTGATAACGGTCAAAATCAGCAGTCAACAGAAACAGAAAATCTAAAAAATAAAATTCGTTCAGCACTTAAAGAGAGGTTTCGTCCGGAATTTTTGAACCGCATTGATGAGATTATTATTTTTAATCCCTTAACCATCAAAGACATTGAAAAAATTGTGGAGATTCAACTTGTTGCCATTAAAAAACGTCTTGAACAAAAAGAAATTAAAGTGCAAATTGATGAGTTGGTGAAAAAATATCTGGCCAAAGAGGGTTTTAGTCCGGAATTCGGCGCTCGAGAATTAAAGCGAGTGATTCAAAAAATGATTTTAGACCCGTTGGCGCAAAAAATTGTCAGTGGTGAAGTGCAAGCTAATGAGACTGTGAAGGTAACGTTGATTGATAATCAAATTAACTTTAATCGCTTTCCTATTCATAAACGAAGCCGAAGCAGAATAAAATGAGAAATTTTTTAATCACTTTTCTTTTAGCAGAAATTTATTATTTTAGCGGCTTTAATAATTTTTGGCTGGCGATAATTTTATTATTTGCCCTTTATTTTCTATCGTGGCAATTTAAAGAAAATGAAAATTTGAAAACAAAAGATTTACTTTTTGCCTGGCCGATGGCGTTTTCTTTGGCGCTTTTTTTATATTTTCTTTCGGTTTATTCTTGGCCCAATGTTTTCCAGCAAATTTTTTTAATTGTTAGTTTAATTATTTTTTATTTTCTCAATAAATTTTATCAAAAATATTACCATCGGCCTGATTTTTTCCGGATTTTTTCGCCTTTAATTATCAGCATAGCGGCTTTTCTTTTCTTTCGCTCCAATCTTTTTCAAAATTTTCTTTTAAAAGAGATGATTATTTTTCTTTCCCTCTTTTTGTTTTTTGAAGCTTATCGCCAAATTTTTAGCCGGGACAAAAATTCTGTTTTAATGACGCTCATTCCGGCTTTGATTCTTTTGGAATTCGCTTGGGTTTTGAATTTTCTGCCAATTAATTTTTTGAGCATTGCGGTCATCTGGTTGATTCTGTTTATTTTAACCAATGAATGGGAGCTTTTAATTTACCAAGATCAGTTCAATTTGAGACATTATTTGCCAGAAGTGATTTTTGCCGCTGTTTTAATAACTTTGATTTTATTAAGCAGTTCTTGGAAAATGATTTGAGGTCATTCTGGCGTTAAAAGGTGTAACTTTTAATACTTTTCCTCGTTTTATTATAATGAAAGAGCCAAAAACCGATATCCCCAATTAAATCTTGAAAATGCTTGATTTCAGCATTAAAATTTTATAAAATAAAAAAGAGCGCTTGAGCGTTAAGTTTTTATTACTCGTCCTTTCAAAATTTAAATATAAAAATTCTCAGAACCAATTTCATTAAGCTTTTTAGTGAAATTGATTCTGCGAATTTTATTCGCAGACTTGCGTCAAGCAAGTTAAAAAATAGCCTTCTTTAATTCAACTTTTGCTAAAAAGAAGGCAAAAGAGGTCGATTGAGTTAAAGAATGAGCTATAAAAATTAAAATCGACCTTAAGAAATCTTTGTGATTCCTTTTGGTCGAGAATTAAAAGGTCCTTTTAATTCCTTATGAAAAATAAAGTTATTGCAATTGCCTTAGCCTTGACCACTCTGGCTTGGGTTGCTCCGGTTGGCGCAGCGACGGTTACGGTTGAAGAGCTTCAAGCTCAAATCAATCTTTTACTGCAGCAAATCGCCCAACTTCAAGCTCAGTTGGCAGCTCAAGGCGGAAGCACTGCAACTGGTTGCTTCACTAAAACCCTTCAAAAAGGGATGACTGATTCAGAAGTAACCACTTTGCAGCAAGTGCTAAAATCCGATGCTTCGATTTATCCTGAGGGATTAGTGACTGGATATTTTGGTTCATTGACCGAAGCAGC
>Ga0172366_10001076_pt1 | contig 21142 bp, 28 predicted proteins | sample LakKivSesite69cm_FD_114533 | JGI IMG/M metagenome (GOLD analysis project Ga0172366, IMG submission 114533) | Sediment microbial communities from Lake Kivu, Rwanda - Sediment site 69cm | ecosystem: Environmental > Aquatic > Freshwater > Lake > Sediment | place: Rwanda: Western Province, Lake...
GACGGAACGGGGAAAGTTGCCTAAAGTGATGCGGGAGCCGCTAGGAATTTCAACTAACCGAGGGACATGCTCGCCATCGGAGCCGGTCAGGAGGACCTCGGAACTCCAAGAGTTGGGTTCCATCTTCCCGATCAGTATCGTCGCCATTGGTGGCATTGCTATTCAACCGAGTTGGATAATAATAGCCATGGGTGGATTTCTGTCAATGAAGGAATTAGGAGGTTAACTTATTGTCTTCATGTTACTTATGCGCATGCACCTTGTTGCGCTCCGCTAGGGGTAGCGCGGTATTCATCTCCGGAGAAGAGGTTCGCATCACAAACCTGCTCTTCCCTATGTATCGCTGGCGGGCGAGTGTGGCTCGGGGAGCGAAGCCCTTTAGATTCTGGCAGCGAGGCTGCCGCTTTTCAGGCGTGGGGCTTGGGGCAGGTTCGGTGGAGATGAAAAGCGGGAGCGTTGCTCCCGCACTCCAAATCACAGGTCGGCTCGACCTTGCCTACATGGATGCCATGCGCGGCATAAGCGTATCCCGTTCGCCCCGCACTAGCGTTTTCCTTTCCAGCAGCCCGGACGTCGGTGCAGATGCATCACCGCCAAGACATGAACGCGGTCGCTCTCGACGGAATAGAGGATTCCATACGGAAAGCGGTGAACAAGACAGCGGCGGATATCGGCCTCCAAGACAGGCCAGGCATTCGGATACGACAGAATGCTCGTGATCGCCGCGAAGACCTCCAGAGCGAATTCCTCACCGAGGGAAGGTTGGACTTCATCGTAGAAGCCCATCGCCTCGGTGAGTTCCGCTTCGGCTTCCGGATGGAAGTCGAAGGTCATCGCTCGGCGCGGGCCTTGATTCGTGCGAGGACCTGTTCGCCGGGAATGGCCTTGACCCGTCCGGAGCGAAGCTCGGCCAGCCTCGCCCTGGCTGTTTCCGCCCACTCCCTGTCAATCTCGGGGTCAGGCACGTTCAGTGTGCGGAGAAGGGAGTCGACGACCTTCACACGCTCGTCAACAGGGAGGTCCGAGGCTTCTTCGATGATTGCCTTCACATCATGCATATCAGGACTCCAGTGATTGGACGATCGCTCTCATACTCTCTCAGAGACACCTGTAATCTAGCCTCGGAATCCCTCCTGGTCAAGAACAGCGCCAACGGCTCCAAACTTCAGAAAGGCGGTAGCACAGCTCGGTCAGGCGAAGCGAGGAGCTGAGGCGAGACCGCAGAAGCTAGAGTTCCGGGAAGCTCTGCGTTCTAGCTTCTGGCGTCAGACCTCGCCCGGGACGAGATATCGTGTCGCCTGCGTCAACGATGAAGCACGGGTCGCCGCCCGACAATGAAGGGCCGACTAGCTGGGGTCGGCAGGCACAGCTTTGTCGAGAACGGACAGCAGTTCGGGGACGCGCTGCGTCACAAGTAGCCAGAGTCGTTCAGCCAACACTTCACCGTATTCATGGGCAAGCACGTTTCACAGCCCAACCAGGCCACGCCATGGCACGTCGGGGTGCCTCTCGCGGAACCCTTCTGACACCTGTCGCGCGGCTTCCCCCAGTATCAAGAACTGGCGTTCGACCGCAGAACGGAGCATTTTGTCCCGTTCAAACCGGGAATACTTGACGCCGGCTGTGAATTCTGTGACCGCGCGACACGCCTCACGCATGTCCCAGAGCAACGCAGTGTCGCGATCCTCAGGGTCCTCAGGAAGCATAGACGACTTCCGCGGTCGAGAGAATCGCCCTCTGGCGGAACGGATTTCGCAATCCGGCGCGCTCAACCAAGTCGACCTCTCTGCCGAAGAGGTCCCTCAAGTCCTCGCGCAACTCGGCCAGGTCCAGGAGGCTGGGATGGGCGTCCGGGCTGAACGAGACCAGCACGTCGACGTCGCTGCCGGCGCGGAAGTCATCGCGCAGAACCGAGCCGAAGAGCGCCAGTTCCGCGACGCCGTAGCGCCGGCAGAGCTCAGCGACCTTCTCTCGCTCGAACGTCACCTTCGGGTTCATTACTTCAGTGTAGCCATCCATCTGACCCCAGTCAACGCCAGCCGCAACTCAGCCGTGGTCCGTACACCGCAGACAGCATGCCGTGAATCTGTGACATCTGCGGAATCTGCGGTTGCTCGTCACATCGTCCGTCGTCCCTTTGCCCGTCGTCATTCCTGAATCGGCGAGTTCCCAGCGTTCGCGCGGCTTGACACTGATGCGTTTCCGGGGTAGAACTTTCAGGCTAAGAACTGACGAGCGCACGATGACGAAGTTCAAGATACTTGTCGAGAAGCACAAGGACGGCTACGTGGCCTACCCGCTCGGGTTGAAGGGCGTTGTGGTTGGAGAGGGGGACACCTACGACGCAGCCCTGGCCGACGTGAAGTCAGCCATCCGGTTTCACCTCGACACTTTCGGCGCGGACGCGATTGACACGGACTCACCGCTGCTCGATGCCTACCTCACCGACGCGGCGCTTGCCGTCTGATGTCGAAGTTCCCGGTTGATGCACCCAAGGCGCGGGTGGTGAAGGCGTTTGAGTTGCTCGGCTTCGCGCTCGTGCGCGAACGCGAGCACATCGGTATGATTCGCGACAATCCGGACGGCACTCGCACGCCGCTGACCTTGCCAAACCACCCGACCATCAAAGCGTCAACCCTGCGGACGATCTGCACCAGGGGCGGAATCAAGCGCGACGACTTCCTCGCCGCGTACGGCAAGACCTGACCGCGGGTCCGCATCTTCGTATTCCGGCCTCTGCGATCTCGCTTCTGGCTCGTATCGCTTGCGGATGCTTCTCTCCTGTCCTTGGCGGCCTTGGTGGGTGTCGAGTCAGGGGCTAGGGATTGGGGGCTAGGGACTAGGGACGGCCCCGAATCCTCTTGGTGCCTTGGAGTTGAGACTCCGCTTCGGTCTTGGCGTTCTTGGCGGGCTTGGCGGTTGTCAGATGTCCGGGTTCCGAGGTCCCGACTGGAATCGGCGTGCATCTGCGTCCATCGGCGGTTTCATCCGGTTCGGATGCGGTCGGCGAGGGCGCGTTGCGGTCCAATAGCAGATTCAGGGTTCCTCTCTTGACTTGCGTATCTCGTCTGCTAGCCTAACGGTGCGTGGAGTGTAGATTGTCAGAGCCAGGTCCGGTAGCTGCCGGTTTGTACCATTCCGGCTTTGCCCTGCGGTAGGCCATGCGTTTTGAGTGGGACCGGCGCAAGGCTCTGCTCAACCTGAAGAAGCACGCAGTCGGCTTCGACGAAGCGGCAACTGTGTTTTATGACCCACTGTCGGTGACGTTTGATGACCCAGACCATTCGTCGGACGAACAACGTTTGATTACAGTTGGCTTTTCGCTGCACAGACGGCTGCTGGTGGTCTCGCACGTTGAGCGCAAGTCAGTCATCCGGATCATCAGCGCACGGGCTGCAACCGCCCATGAAAGAAGAAAGCATGAAGAATAAGCACCAGAGGTCAATTGGCTCGAACGAGCTGCGACCGGAATACGACTTCGACTACTCAAAGGGCATTCGCGGGAAGTACCAGCAGCGGCTGCTGGAAGAAGGCGCCAACATTGTAGTGCTTGAGCCCGAGCTGGCGAGGTCGTTTCGGGATTCCGCAGCCGTGAACGATGCTCTGCGCTCGCTCTTGGAGTTGACGCGAACGACCCGCCGTCTGACCGGCCGACAGAACCGACCGAAGCGCGGTGATGTCGTTGCGTCGAGCCGGGGCTAGCCCTCCAGCCTGGTCGCCGCGAGCTTGAGGCAACCATGCCGCTAGAGCCCAAGCAACGTCCGGCCGCAGAACGGCCTTTCGTCGACCGCGAAGAGCCCATCACCATCTTCACGGCCGCGCTCAAAGCGCCCCAACGTGACAAACCCCTCGTACTAGTTTTCCACGGCGGGGCCGGCACGGGCAAATCCAGGCTGCGCCGGGAACTGGTGAAGCTAGTAGACAGTAGACAGCACACAGCAGACAGGGCGGTCGCGACTGCTACGCTGGACTTCGATGTGCCAGTTCATCGCCAACCCGAAGCAGCACTCCTTGCCCTGCGCAACTCGCTCAGCGAGGCCGGCCAGGTGAGGTTCCCCAGCTTCGACATAGCCTATGCCTACTCCTGGCAGAAAGCACATCCGGAGACACCCTTGCGCGGAAAACCGGGGACAGTCCCCCAGAGCGCCTCCGTCGAACTTGGCGCGGGACAGTCCCCATTTTCCGCCGAATCGGACCTGATGCCCCTTCTGGAACCTGGTTCGCTCTTGTCCCGACTGCTTGATGACTCCGGCAAGCTGCCCGTCATCGGGCTGATACCAAAGGTCTCAGCCCTAGTAGACAGCAGACAGCATTCAGCATACAGGGACTGGTGGACGGAACGCGGCGAGCGTGAGCTTGAGGACCTGCCGCAGATGGAACCAGGGGCGATTGTCGAGTGCCTGCCCAAGCTGTGGGCTTCCGACCTCAGGGAGTTCATCGTTCATCGTTCCTCGTTCATCGTTGGTCGTAGTGCGGTTCTGTTCATAGACTCCTACGAGAAGTTGTGGGGAATCGGAGACGAAGGACGAAGGACGAGGGACGAGGGACAGAAGACTGACGCATGGGTGCGGGAGCTGGTGAAGCAGTTGCCTGAAGTGTTGTGGGTGATATCCGGACGGCAGAAGTTGCGCTGGGAGGAAGTAGAAAAGGAATGGGCCGATATCCTGAGCCAGCACGAGCTCGGCCCGCTGCCCGAGAAGTCTGCCCGTCAGTTCCTGAGTGGGTGCGGCATCACGAACGAGCCGATGCGGGATGCAATCGCCAAAGGCAGCCAGGGACTACCTCACTACCTGAACCTGGCCGTGGATACTTTCCAGGAGATAGAACAGGCCGGTCAGCGAGCGGGGCCGGTACAGTCACTGTTTTCCGGGGCGGAAAGCAGTGACAGTCCCGAACAGCTATTCGCGCAGTTCATCCGGCATCTGGACCAGCCGGAGCTCGCGACGCTCGAGATTCTGTCCGCGTCCCGGTACTGGCACTACGGGCTGTTTGAGCACCTTCTCACCGAGTATCAGACCGGGTATCCACTGGAATCATACGACGACCTGAGCCGGTTCTCGTTTGTTGGCGAGGGTGCTGCACCCGAGACCCAGACGATGCACGACCTGATGCGTGAGGCTCTGCAGGAGCATCAGGCACCGGAACTGCGCAAGCGCGTGCACCTATTCCTGCATGAGTACTACGCCAAGCAGCTTGAGGGCCTGGACGTCAAGAACATCACCGAGCAGCACAAGGCGGCTCTAACCGAGGCCTTCTATCATGGCCGGCAGGCGAAGAGCGCCGAGGAGCTCTGGGCATGGCTCAGGAACCCGTCCAGAGTCTTCTACAACGCCGGCCAGTACCGACTGATGATACCGCTTTGTCGAGAGGTGGTAGATACACTAGAGGCCAAACTCGGACCGGACCACCCCAGCGTCGCGGAGCCTTTGAACGAGCTCGCCGCGAATACCTTCCTCCAAGGCGGACACGACGAGGCCGAACCGCTATTCCGCCGAGCGCTGGTGATCGCGGATGGGGAGTCAGGACCTGAGCCCAAGGTCGTCATCAGTTGCCTGTCTCATCTTGCGGTGCTGCTGAGAGACCAGGCCCGCTACGATGAAGCCGAAGTCCTGTGCCGGCGTCAAGTGGCGATCCGCGACAAGCCGGGCAGCAGCGCGATCGACCGAGCAAAGGCGCTGGGCGGTTTGGCTGCGATACTGATTGAGCAACGGAAGTATACCGAGGCCGAGGAGTTTCTGCGCCGGGCACTTGGCATTTTCGAAGAAGCCCCTGAGCCGGCCCCGGAGTACCATGCCGATACCCTCAACACCCTCGGCTATCTGTTCGACATGCAGGACCGCTACGCCGAGGCCGAGCCGCCGTTCCGCCGCGCGCTGGCAATGAGTGAGAGGACCTTGGGAGCGAATCACCCCGATGTCATATGGCCTCTGGGGAATCTGGCATCAGTCCTGACCTGTCTTGGCCGGTACGCCGAAGCTGAGCCACTGTTTCGGCGAGTACTGAAGCTCTCCGAAGAAACCTTGGGGCCGGAACACCCAGGCACAGCGATAACTCTGAACAAGTTCGGTGTTCTGCTCTTTGACCTGGGTCGGTACGCCGAGGCCGAAGCGATGATGCGTCGAGCCCTGACGGTATTCCAGAAGAAGATGGGGCCGGACAACGACAACACATTCAGGATTGCCAACCGTCTGACCACCATGCTGGCCGAGGGAGGCAACTACGCCGAAGCCGAGCCGATGGCCCTGAGCTTGGTCGCGAGCTGCGGGAAGAAGTATGGCCTCGACCACCCGGATACAGCGCTGGCGCTGCACACGGCCGGTGTTGTTTTCGGCGGCGAAGGCCGATATGCCGAAGCCGAGAGCTATCTGCGCCGCGCCATGGACGTGAGGACCAGGCTGTTCGGCCCCGAACACGGGAACACGCTGCAATCGCTGGCTTCGCTGGCGGCGCTTGAAGTCCAGCAGGGCAGATACGCCGAGGCCGAATCGCTCACGCGGGACCTGCTGGAGAAGCAAGAGCGAGTCCTTGGTCCGGAGCACCCCGGCCTCGCAACTGCCGCCAACCGGCTTGCCGGCATCTGCTGCCGCGACGGACGGTATGCCGAAGCCGAGGCCCTCTGCCGCCGCGCGCTGGCGATTCGCGAGAAGGTATTCGGGCCAGACCATCCCTTCGTGGCGGAGCCACTCGAGGGTCTGGCCAAGGTTTGCGAGAAGACCGGCCGGGCATCCGATGCCCAGGAACTCTCCGCCCGCGCCAAGTCAATCCGCGAAAAGGCTGCGCAGGCTCAACCCCGGACATAGGAACTGGCCACGCCCGCACGAAACGAATCGGCGCCTGATGTCAGAAGTCTGTCTCATGCCGTTTTCGTGGCTTTCTATCTCGGCATCAGGAGCGTAGGACTGGCTTGACTCCAGCCGTCGTTGGGCTATAACTTAGCCGTGAACTGGAAAGAACGAATCACAGTTGATCCGCAGGTCTGTCACGGACAGGCGTGCATCAGGGGCACGCGCATTATGGTCTCGGTCGTCCTCGACAATCTCGCCGCCGGGCTCCGACCGGAGGAGATCATCAGGAGCTACCCGCCGCTGACCCTCGACGACATCAGTGCGGCACTTGGCTATGCCACCGAGCTTGCCCGCGAGCGGGTAGTACCGGTGCCGGCCTGAGCCGGCGCGTGAAGTTCAAGACCGACGAGAATCTACCGTCCGAAGCGGCAGAGTTGCTCCGATCCGCCGGACACGATGCGGTGACCGCCGGCGAGCGAGGTCTTGGCGGAGCCGTTGACGCGACCGTCGGCTCGGTCTGCCAGCGCGAAGGACGCGTGCTGGTCACGCTGGACCTTGATTTCGCGGACATCCGGACCTATCCCCCGAACCTCTATCCCGGGTTCGTGGTGCTCCGACTGCCGAGACAGGACAAGGCCGGAGTTCTGAGGATAATCTCGCGTGCGATTCCGTTGTTCGCCGGTGAGACAGTCACCGGGCGTCTCTGGATCGTGGAGCCACACCAAGTCCGCATCCACGGCGAGTAGCGACTCACCCGGACCCGCAGACTCACGGACTACGGCCAGCGGCTCAGGGCTGACCGCCAACCGCCCGAGCGGGTAGCCCATTTGACACGCTTCAGCTCCGGTCTATACTGAGTCGAATGTCAGATGATGGCAGGCGGATACTCGAAAGCGCCTTGGCGCTGCCCCCGGTCGAGCGGGCAGAATTATTGACCTTCGCGTAAGCAATGCAACATCCTGCCCCCTCCCTTTTATTCCCTCCCCCTTGAGGGGGAAGGAAGGGTGAAGGTGGAGGCGTGCCATTACTTGTGCGAAGCTCAATAGTTGAGGAGCTACTGTCCAGCTTCGACTTTCCAGCTCGCGCAGACGTGGACGCTTTGTGGGCAAGAGAAGCTGAAAACCGGGTTGATGCCTACGAGAAGGGGGAGCTGAGAACTCGGCCTGCCAGCGAGGCCATCGAGGGAATAGGCCGGCCGCGCAAGTCATGAAGGTCGAGGTCCTCGAACCGGCTGAAGCCGAGTTCCGAGAGGCCGTCGAGTACTGAAACCAGCAGGCTGAGGGTCTCGGCTGCGAGTTCGCGGCCGAGGTCAGACGCACCCTGTCCAGAATCGTCCGGTTTCCAAATGCCTGGCCCGCGCTGTCGCCAAGGACACGCCGCTGCCGAACCAACCGTTTCCCCTACGGAATAGTCTATCAGTCACGAGGTGATACGATACTCGGAGTCGCAGTGATGCACATGCGACGACACCCCGGCTCTTGGCGTGACCGAGCGAAGCGGGACTGACCGGACGCTGTTCGAGGACATTGCGCATCCGGAGGCGGAAACCCTGCCGGTGAATGCTGGCGTCCCGCGCGAATCCGTTCTGCCCGGACCACATCTTCGTGACGGAGCCACTCGAAGGACTGGCCAAGGTGTGTGAGCAGACCGGACGGGCCGCCGAGGCGCAGCAACTCTCCGCCCGCGCCGCGCGCATCCGGGATGGGCTGCCGCCGAGAAGCCAGCCTGCAGTAAGCAGTAGCCGGTAGACAGCAGATGCGGTCAGAACAGACAACCCAGAAGTCATGGCGGGGTCGCCGACGTCGCAGCACTTGACGCCAGCGCTGGGCGGCGGTATGATGGTGCGATGCCTACGAAGAAGGAACAGAATCTCATTCTGACCGGCAAGCCCGGCAACTGGGTCGCGGTCGAGCTCAGGACCCGCAGGGTCGTGGCCGAAGCTCCGACGCTCAGGGCCGTCGCGCGAATCGTGGAGCGGAAGCATCTGAAGCATACGAGCTTCACGCGCGTGCCCAGTCCGGACTGCGCCCTCATCCTGTAACGGGACCGTCATACCCGTGGCGGTCTTGTCGTTTCCATTCCAGGAAGTTCGCGTCGCCCGCAACCGGCTCTACCCGAATGGAACCAAGCTTGTCCCGTTCATCCCGGTTGTTCTAGTCCGAGCCGCCGCTCGGATTCCGCTAATGCTGGTCGCGGATTCCGGCGCTGACTACACGATAGTCAGCAGCGAGATTGCGCCGTTGCTCGGTCTCGACCTCAAAGCGGGCGAGAAGACGGGGTTCTGCGGCACGACTGGTCAGCAGCAGGCGGCGTTCATCCATCGAATAGACTTCGTCATTGAGGATGCCGGCGGCACCGTTCAGTACGCGGCCGATGTCGCGTTCGCCGACCTGCCGCGGTCAGTTGCCGGTCTGCTCGGGCGAGTCGGGTTCTTCGATCGGTTCGTGGTGACGTTCAACCACCCCAAGAATCAGATCCTCCTCAGGTCCGTCGGCTGACGGCCGCACAACGCCGGACCGGCTTGACGTAAGTCTGAGTGCTCTGAACTGGTCACATTTCTGCGGCCAGTTCATCTTTCTCATCAAACGTCAACTCAAACATGAGTACCTGGGGAAACCGGCCGAGGTTGCGCCGGACCTGTTCCTTGAGACGCCTGGTGCTGACCTCGGAGATTGCCGCAAGGTCTGCACCCAGCATCGCCTTCTGCCAGCGGATATCGAGAATCGCGCTGCCAATGCGCTCTACCGGAATCAGGTAGCCTGGGTCCTTGGGCTCGGTCACAGGCGAAGGACACCGTTGGTTGCGACGAGTCAAGCACGGCCCCCCGCCTTGGCACCATCTGCGGCCTGCCCAGGGTCTGCGACGAGACCAACCGAGCTGCCGAGGCGCGGGAACTCTCCGCCCGCGCGAGGCACATCCGCGAACAAGCTGCTGGCGGGAAGACAGCAGGCGGTAGACAGGGCTCGGCCAGGACAATTCGGAAGTCAGAGGCCTGATACCAGAGTGCGGACGCGGACCGGGTGTTAGGCAGAAGCAGGCCGCGCGAGTCGGGCCGCAGATGAAGCCGTGCTCCCGGCGGACAGAAGAGGGTGGCCCGTTGCGAGGCGAAGTGCAGGGGCTGTAGCGAGGCGGGCTCAGGGATGAGGAGCGGGAGCCGTTGCGGGGCAAGGACAAGGGTAAGGAGCAGAGTCTGTAGCTGAACCCGGAGCGCGGCGAGGAGCTGGGGTTTGATCTCGGCAAGGAACGGGGCCTTGAGCAGACGCTGTAGCGGGGCAATGAGCTGAGCCCGGAACAGAGACCGTTCCGGGACAAGGCGCGGGAGCCGGAGTGGGGCCCTGAGCGGAGTGAAGAGCGGCTCCGGCTGCGTGCACTTGAGCCGAGTCTGTTCAGTGCCCGGCACCGGGCTCCGCTCCAGGGCAAGGAACTCCCCCAAGGATATAGGGGATGGCACGTCGCAGAGAGTGGTCTATAAACCTAAGCAGCCAATCTCCAACAACTTACCATAGAATTGGAGCGGCAAAGACCGGACGAATAGAGTCCACTTTTAGGTAGACCTAACCTGAGAGCTTGCGGTGCCGAGAGGAATGCCGGCGGCCTTGCTCTCTTCGCGCCTCTTGTTCCCCTGCTGCGAGGCCTCAACTCCATCCGAATGTGCATTATTATAGTGTACATTCCGCCGACGGCGAGAATCGGGCTTAAGTTCTTCATTCTCAATTCTCTATTCTTACTCGCGGCTCGAACCCCTCCCATGCCTCCCCCGTAGTTTGGGTGAAGCCAGGTTGAGGTGGAGGTAGAGGTTGAGATGGGACTGCTTTACGAGCGACAATGACCTGAACAGCGAGAGGTTGAGGTTGAGGTTAAGGTTGAGGAACGAATTCAGGAACAACGCACGGTACAAGTGCGGATAGAGGTCAAGGTCAAGGTCGAGGTTGAGGTTGAGAAAGAGCGAGAGACACACGCGCCGACGCAGGCGACTACACCGGTGAAGATACGTCTGCCGGTGCTTCCCGACGAACTTCGACCGGTACTTCGCGAGACGCAACCGCGCTTCCGACGCGGCGCTCAGACTTGCTTGCTTCGATCGGTGATGGTCGCGAGTCTGCGCGAGACATGCCTGGGTCTGCGGGCGACGGTCAGGGCTTAGCCGGCTCCATGCAAACGTTGAGGGTCAGCGATTCCCATGGCTCAACGTTGACGACCCGCATCGCCTTCTTCCACCCAGCGTAGGTGAAGATGAGACGGTGCCGGGCGGCGGGGATGCCGGTCACGATGTAGTCACCGTCCCGGTTCGAGGCGGTGCCGAGCTGGGTGCCCTCGACGGTGACGTTCGCGCCGATGGCCGCGCCGAGGCCCTCGACTTCGACGCGGCCCGCGACCTCGCCGACCGCGAGCGAGGTGTCGTAGAGCGGCAGGTCTACCGACAGCGTGTCTCCGGCCGGGACCGACAGGTGTCGAATGAAGCCGCGAAATCCCGGCAGGCCGGCGATTAGTTCGCGGTCGCCGGGCGGGAACGGAATCGCATACATGCCGGTCGAGTCAGTCCTGGTCGTCGCCGCGTCGCCCACGATTCTCACGAGGGCCCGGGGCAGCCGCCTGCCGGTAGCGCCGTCCTTTACGAACCCGGTAGCGGTGCGGGGCTGCGCGCGGTAAAGCCTGAGCACGAGCCGCACGTCGGACGCCGCTACCGATGCCGTGTCGGTCGCCGGGAAGAAGCCGTCCTTTGATAGCCTCAGAATCAGGCGCCGGCCGGCAACTGCCGGAACGACGCACGCGCCGTCGGCATCGGTGAAGAGGGCCAGCTCACCGGCTTTGACCTCTGCGCCCGCGAGCCACCGCCCGGTGTCGCCGTCCCGCACGCGGAGCCGGAGCTTTGCCTCGGCCGCGAGCAGGCAGGTCGCGACAAGGATGACCGACAGAACGGTGCGCCTCATCGGGGTAGCCTGGGATTCGGAATAGGACCAATACGACCCACATGACCCATGGGAAGATTACTCGAATCGCGGCTGATAGCCGAGCGGCTCTCTTGGCTTGGGCCTTCGGAATGTAGCAGTGTAGTTGAACAAGCTGCCGAGGACCGATGCCGGCTCGAACCCGGCCTGTTGAGCGAGCTTCACCACGTCGTTCCGGAACCGGTAGTGAGGGTCGGGCAGGGCCTCGGTGACAGACAGGGTCGCGCCCGGACGCAGCACCCGTAGCGCGTCGCGCAATGCGGCGAGCCGGTCGGGAATCTCGCCGAGGACGTGGGCAAAGAACACAAGGTCGATGTCGAAGATGTCGAACGGCAGCTCGTCGGCAGGCGCGACGAATCCCTGCACGTTACGCAGTCCCTGCTTCCCGGTTCGCCTGAGCGTCTTCTCGACCATCCGGGGCTGGACGTCAACGCAGAAGAGCACCCCACCCGGCTGAATTCGCCGTGCGACGTGCGTGGAGAGGTGGCCGGTTCCGCACCCGACCTCGACCACGCGCATGCCCGGACCGAGGGCCATCCGGCTGAGCGTTACGTCCGCGGGCATCAGCAGCCAGCGCCAGGGCCCTTCGAGCAGGAACCCGGCCCAGTGCGGTAGCGGGAACGGAATCTCATGCAGCACAACCCAGACCACGACTACCGACGCGAGAATCACGACAAGCGCCGACCTCGAGCCGAGGGCGACCAACATGAACGGCATCCAGGGCGGGGGCGTGCCCATCGCGGTCAGCAGCACGGTGAGGGCGTAGATGCCGACGAGCGCGGCGACAATGACCAGCTTGCCGAGTTCGCCGATGCGGCCCAAGAGGGCCCGACGCAGGACCCGGGCCACGAGCCAGACGACGGCGACGAGCAACACGAGCACCAGCAACGGTCTTGCGGCAATCACCGTGGTGACCATGCCCGAGTCTAGATCAGCTCAAGCCCAAGCGCAAGCTCAAGCGAGAAGCGAATAGGACCTATAGGACCTACACCACCAAGAACGCCGGGGCCTTGCGGCCCCGGCGTTGCCGAGCCAAGCACAGCCCTGTCGGAGCTAGTGCATATCGCAGTCAGGACAACCCTGCGGCCCGCCGCAATCTCCGCCCATCGTTCCGCGCATCATTCCGCGCATGCCACGTCGCGCACGTCTGTCCATCATGCCCGGGCCCATGCCCATCTTCTTCATGGCCTTGCGCTGCTCAGGGGTCAGGAGCTTGCGGATTTCGAATTGGTGGTTGATGCGGGCGACCTCCATCTTCTCCCGGATGTCGCCGATCTCCTTGACCTTGGCGATGATCTTCTTCGCGTCCGGCTCGTCGGCGCGCCAGAGCGCGGCAAGCTCAATCCCCTCGACCCGCAGGTCGGTCTGGAGCGGCAGCATCTCCTTCAGGTGCGACGCACGCAAGGCGTCGATCTTGTCCAACTGCTCCGGCGTGAGGTCCGGGATTGCCGGGCCATGCGCCATCCTCTGCGTGCGGCGGGCTATCGGGGCCTGAACCTTCGCGGCCGGTGTCGCCGGGGACGGCCCAGGCTGCGCGAGTGCGAAGCCTGAGGCCAGCGCTAGTATCATTAGGGCGGTCAACGTTCTGTTCTTCATTCAGATTCTCCTTGAAAGGTCATCGTGGATTCTAGTCTCCTGAGCCGGGTGGTAGTTCCGGCGGCTCTGCGTCCGGAGGCAATTCGCCCTCGGTCGGTGGCGGCCCTTCCGGATGCTGGCGCTGAAACCGGCCCGTTCGTCGCCCCGGCCAGCCGATACCGCAGCGGCCTCGCAGCGGTTTCGCGGACCTCATTCCCATCATGCGCGTCAGGTACTCGGTTCGCGCCGCCGCCGGCATCAACAGCAGTTCCTGGTGCATCTGCCGGAAGACCATCGCCCGCATCATGCTGTGAATATGGCCGAGTTCCCGGCAGAACGAATCGACGCGAACACTGTCCGGCGTGCCGCTGCGCATCTCTGCCCACAGCAGCGAATCGGTTGTCTCCGCCCTGTCGGCCAGCGCGTCGAATCCAGGCAAGGCGGCCTCGCGAGTCTGTCGGAGTTTCTCGCGCACTTCGGGCGCGAGTTTCCGCACTGCGAAGCGGCGCGGCCGTTCACGACGCGCTCTGCGTACCAGGTAGGCCCCCACGAACGCCACATTCAGACACAAGGACGCTACCATGACTACGAGCAGCCAGCGGCCACGCATCAGTCGCCTCCCAGCATCAGGCTGTATACGCCGATAGTAGACGATTCCACGTAGCCGACCGCCGCCTCGGTGCTGTTCTCCGCAACCGGCGTGAAGGTCTGGGCCAGACCGGAACCGAACCAGACCCCGATGCCGATGGAAACCGCGACCATCAAGGCCGCGGCCAGCGACCTTAGAAGGCGGGCGAACCCCTGGGGCGCGGTCCGGCGCCTTTCGCGGATTTCGGCCATTACGCGCGTGACAAGAAACGGCGAGACCTCCGGCGTCCTGACCTGCTCAAGCAGGCCCACGTCCGTCCGGAGCGCCTCCAGCTCGGCGCGGCAGGCCGGGCAGGATGCGAGATGGGTCGAGACTATCTCTCGCACCCTGCCCGACAGCTCTTCGTCGAGGAAGGGAGGCAGTAGCCGTTTCGCCTGTCCGCAATTCATCGTAGAATTAGACACGGCATCCTCCTGATTCCTGCGGATTTGAGAGTGAGACCAATGTGACGTATGCGGCGCATTAGATGACGCCTTTGGCGCGGTCTTCGGCCAGTGCCTTGCGCACGTTGGCCTTGGCGCGGAACAAGAGCGAATCGACCGCCCGCACGGTCTTGCCAAGGGTCTCGGCAATCTCCTTATAGGTCATGTCCTCGTAGACCAGAAGTACGAGCGCGGCCCGCTGGTCGTCGGGCAGGCATTCAAGCGCCCGCCTCACCGTTTCTTCGCGCACTTTCTGCCGGTACTCAGCATCCGGCCGTTCCACGTCGGGCGCGGCCATTGTCTCACAGAGCTCCTCGGTCGGTTTCCGGCGCATGCGCAGGTTCAAGCAGAGATTGGTGCCGATGCGATAGAGCCAGGTCTTGAAGCTCGATGCCCCGCGGAAGGTCGCCAGCTTCTCCCAGGCTCTGACCATCGCCGCCTGCGCCGTCTCCTCGGCGTCGCTTGAGTTCCGGCACATCCGGTAGAGGTAGGAGAACAGGCCTTGCTGGTGCCGGCGCACCAGTTCCTCGAACGCGGCCATATCACCCGCCTGTGCCCGAGCGGCAAGTTCTCGGTCGTCAGGCACGAGCGGAACCTGCGGACTGTCGCCCATCACCCAAGACTAAGCAGAACCCGCTGCTGGTCAAGCAGCGGGTTCGCGCGCTGGGGCGGCGGTGACGCCGGTCAGGACCGCAGCTTCGGCGGCGGATACTTCTCGCAGGGCTCGGTTCGCTCCTCGGCCAGCACGAACTGGCAGAAGTCGCACCGCAGGCAGGACTCCAGTTTCGCAACGAAGCTGCCCTGCCGATGGCCGCCGCACAGGGTCCCGGCAATCGCCCAGCACACGCGCCCGCCGTTCCTGCCGCCGTTGACACCGTTTGCCTTCACCTCGGTCACGGCCGGACAGACTTCCTCGCCCGGCGCGTGCCGGCCCTTCTTTTCCCGGCCGCACTGCTTGAACTCCCAGCAGTTGAGCTTCCGGGTCGGCTTTCGGGCTGTCGCCGGACGCATCGCGACGCGCTCAGGTCGCGGCTGCCTTCGGCCTGCCCCACCAGAGGTTGACGAGGTCGAGCACCAGCACCAGGCAGAACGCGGTCGCCATCAGGAATCCGGCGCCCATGAATAGGTAGGCAAAACCGGTTGCGGTGTAGCGGGTGAGCCACATCCCGCCGGCGTCAAGCACCGGCAGGATGAACGCGGCGACCCCGAAGAACGCCTTCAGCTTCGGGCCGTAGGTCGAAAACATGAAGAAGAGCAGAATCCACATGAACATCATCGCCCAGCCGCCGAGGTGGAAGTGGGTGAGGCTGACCATGTCGCCGAATTCCTTGGCGTATATCATCTTCTCCTCGGAGCCGCGCTCATTCTCGATCGCTCCCTGGACCGTGAACTTGGTCTTGTGGTAGATGTTCACGACGCCGACCAGATAGGCCAGTCCGAGGAGCAGCAGGAAGAAAGTGATGGTGACCTTGGCATAGTTGGGGAGCGTCGGAAGGCTGAGCCCGTTCACTGCTCCCCCTTCTTCTTCGTGCTCGGAGGGAAAACCGTTTCGTACAAGACGACCACCTTCTTCACGGCAAAGGCGGTCGCCCGTGACGATATCGTGGCGCCAGAGACGGCGTCGATGTCCTTGCCGACGGTGATGGCGCTCTCGCCGTTCTTGCCGATGAACTGGTCGAGGAACCTGCGGGTGGCTATCGGCCGTCCGCGCTGCTCAATGTACGACATCACCGCCAGGTTCGTGACCTTGCCGGTCAGGTCAAGGGCGACGATGTACCTTACCGGGCCCCACTTGCCGGGCTGGACTTCAATCAGCGCCACGCCGGTCTTCTTGCCGTCCGTTGTCGCGAAGAAGAACGTAAGGCTGTCAACGCCCTTGTTCTCTTCCTTGGCTCCTGACTGGTACAGCGTCCATTTGCCGCCGAGCTGCGCCTTGGCCGCCTCCGCCTGTTCAGCGGTAAGGACATGCACTTCGGGCGTCACCTTGGCCGCGTCCGGAAACATCTGCTTCAGCGCTTGGTCCTGGCTCAGCAATACGATTCCCGCAGCCGGTCGTACCAGCATGAAGCCGATGGTTACGACCGCTAGCGTTATCAGCTTGTTCATGTGTTTTGCTCCTCTCGGAAGTGCTTGCATCCTGCAATCTACCGGCTCTTCGCCGGCTCTATTCCAGACTCTTCAAGGTTCAATTTCATGGCGTGGGCCAGGCCTCCGGACATGCTCGCCACTAGCTTGTCGCTGATGAGCAGAGCCTCGAATCCGCCCGCCTTGTCGCTCAGGGCCATCGCCTCCGGGCCGAGAATGAAAAGCACTTTCGACCAGCCCGGCGCCCAGACCGGGTCCCGCATTATCACGGTCGAGCTGACATAGCCGCGCGCCGGCCACCCGGTCCTGGGGTCGAATATGTGGCAGTAGCGGGTGCTGTCCGGTCCATAGAAGAACCGCTCATAGTCCCCGGACGTCACCAACGCTAGGTTCGATACCGCCGCGACGCCGATGATCCCCTCGCCGCGTGGGTTGCGGACGCCTACCTTCCAGTTCTGATTTCCCTTCTTGCCTATGGCGTAGACGTCGCCGCCAGCGTCGACCACGGCCGAGTCGACGCCGTTCGCACGCAGCACGCGGGCCGCCTCTTTCAGGGCGTAACCTTTCGTGATTCCGCCGAGGTCGATGGCCACGCGCGGGTCCAGCTTCGTTACCCTGTCGTCCTTGACCAAGAGCTTCCGGAACCCGACCAGCTTGAGGCAGGAGTCAATCGCCGCCTGGGACGGCACTGCATACTGCCTGGTGTAGAAACCCCACAACTGCAACAGCGGTTCGACCGTGATGTCGAACGCGCCGCCTGATGCCTCGCTCACCGCCTGCGCGCCCGCGATGATGCTGACGAGCTCCGAGTCGGTCAGCGGCCCGTCTCCGTGGTTGAACGCGAAGACTGGACTCGTGCTGTCAAGGTGGTTGAACTTCCGGTTGATTTCCTCAAGCCGGCCGAACGCCAGTCCGATCGCCTTGTCGATCCTTGCCGCCGGTCCGACCGCGGTGATGGACACGTAGGTGTCCATTATCAGCCGCGTCTGTTTGTGCACCTCGGGCTTGCCCTGACGGCAGGAGGGAAGCAGAATACCTGCCGCCAGGGCTAGGAAAAGAGCGCTCCATGCCCACAAGTACGGCCCGCGAGGCGCAGCAGGCCGGGGGCGGCGAGCGCTCAAGGACCCCATCTACAGCCTAGAAGATTGTCCGCCATCCAATGGTGAAGCGGTTGAAATCGAGCTCGCAGAGCGTGCCGTCCCCGACTTTCCACATGCCGCGGTCGTACTCTATCAATACTGCCGAACCCGGGATGACCCAGTACTGCACGATGGCGCCGATGGTAGTGTAGCTTTCGGTGGCTTCGGTCGTGGCATTGGAGCCGCCGCTGGTGTAGCCGAGCTTGCCCCAGGTCGTCCAATCCGGACTCGACTGGTCATAGACCAGCACCAGGCCCAGCTTGTCCGGGATGAAGTTGTACCCGGCCTTGACGTAGTAGGCGACGGGCTTGCGGGTGTAGGTCGTCGTAGCCACGCCGCCGCCCGGCTTGTGGTTGAACACACGTGCGCCGGCCCAACTCCCGCTGAAGAACTCGGTGCGGAACCAGAATTTGCTGAAGTCACCACCCAGTCCAAAAGCGTAACGCGACCAGGGTTCCTCGTTGGGCGGATTGCCGTCCTTGCCGAAGCCGTAGGAGCCGAGCACGCGCAGCTTCCAGAATGAAGGCGCGACGTGGAACAGCAGGGTTTTGTTCGAGTTGTCGTCGCCGTACGTCTGCTCGCCGGCCAAGAGGTACGCGTAGGCCGGAATCGAGAATCCACCGCCCGGCTCGAATGACTTGTAGAACTCGACGCCGAGGTCGTGCCAATCACCGCCGTAGGCGTTCGCCGACGACTTGAAGAACCGGTTCGCTTCCTGGTAGCCCTTCGTTTCGCCGTAGTCCTCGGAAAAAATCGGCCGGAGGATGCCGGTGGTCATCTGCAGTTCCCACGGGAGCATCACCTGGATGTACGCCTCGGACACGGAGAGCGCCTTCAGGGTGCCGGCGCCGCCCTGCTGGGTGCCGAGCTTCTTACCCAGCGACGGCGACGCGCCGGTTGACGTTCCTTCGACTTCAGTAATGGCATTGACTGAGATTTGGTCGGTCAACTGCACGTTGTAGTAGAGATCCAGTATGTGGAAAAACGTGTTCACCCGGCCCGTGGTATCGCCGTACGGGACCGGGACCGGGTTACCGAGCGAATCGCGGCTCGGTTGGATGCCGGAGCCGCTGCTGACATCGAACAGGATAAAGCCGAGGTCGCCGCCGAAGTTGAGTTGGGCGCCGACCGCGGTGCTGGCCGCCAGCGCCGCAGCTAGCACGGCAACAAGCAGCACATTTCTTTTGGACATCCTACCTCCTAGTGAGTCAGTCATGTCCCAGGCGTATCGAATCTGCCGACCGGCAGAGTGCGCCCGCGATGCGTCCGGGATCGCCTTGCTGCCTCCCGCCACTTCGCCGCAACCGCGCGCCAACGCGCTCGGAGTCGTGTGGACGGAAGGACACTTCAGAAAGACATCACGTTCCGTGCCAAACAGCCACGCCCGGTTAGAGGGAAAAAGAGCTGCCGGCGCCGGCCGGAACGGACAACAAGTGGCGGAAATCCGCCGGCGAGACGCACGCCTGCGAGCTTGAGAACCGGGGTTTCTGATTCCGCCTTCGGGCCTACCACACTAGGCTTGGTCGGTGGCGCGCGCCGCCATCAGGTACAGGTCGGCGACGATGTCACCTGGCAGGTGGATCGTCCGATCGAACCAGCCGCGGCGGCCCCGCTCCTGGCCGACCATCTGGCGAACGCTCTGCCAGAATGCCGGGAAGTAAGCCCAAGCCAGCGCCATCGAGCGCGCGAGCCGTGCCGGCCGTACCCGGAATACCCGTAGCGGCCCGAGCAGCCGCTCGAGTCCGGTGGCGACTTCCTGCGGTGGCGTTGTCTGCGAAAGCAGCGCGGTCGCGAGAAAGAGCAGGAGGATGCGTGCGGTGAAGACAACGGCATCGTGCAGCCCCTGGTCCGTGATCCTCAGCGGCCCGGCTGCAAGGAAGATGTGCCCCCATGGTGAGAACACTACCGGTAGCACGAGCGACATGAGCAGCAAGGCCCAGACCCGCCTGAGCCCGGCGAAGAGATGCTTCAGCCCGACCCGCCCGAGAGCAGCAAGCAAGGCCAGCAGGCCGAACACCGCGGCGTACAACCGGTAGTCGGAGAAGATGATTACCAATAGCCCAATGACAACAACTGCGCCGACTTTGACTTCCGGCCGCAGGCGCCGGATGACCGAAACGGGCACCGGACTCGATGCGTCGAGGGGACGGGCGTCGGTTTGCCGCAATCCGAAATCCCTCGATTCCTTAACTCCGGAATCTGCTCCCAGCCTGCACACCGCCTGCACCGCAATCAGCCCGGTCAGCACTCCGGTCACGACTGCCGACAGCATCAGCCATGGCCAGAGCCACAGCACTCCGCTCGAGCGGATGAACAGCAGGTAGACCAGGGCGATCTGGGTCGCGATGTGGCTGACTGCGCCGCCGACGCTGATACCGATGAGCCCGAACGAGAACGGTCCGCGCCCGGACAGCCGGTATAGCAGCGCCATCACCAGCGCACTCACCACGCCTCCGGAAAAGGAAAGCACGAACGTCGGCGTCAGGAACGTGCCCAGGGCCATCGAACTCACGAGCGTGCGTAGGACCGCGAGCTGGACCGCGCTGCCCGGGCCGATGTAAACCATGGCGATTACCGTAATGATGTTGGCGAGCCCGAGCCTGACTCCGGGCACCGGGTGCGGCAGCAGCGACTCTGCCACCTGCAGCACCGCCGCGCAAGCGACCAGTATCGAGAGCCTCACCACCTTGTCCGGTTCGGCGCGTTCGTCATTCGAGCTTCGGACTCCGTGCTTCCCGTCAGTAGCTCTCGGCGTCATAGTCCTTGGACTCGCCTTTCAGTTCGATGAGCACGCGGTTCGGCACGCACACAATTGACCGGCCGGGAGCGCGTATCCAGCCGACGTGCTTGCATACGCCCTTGGGGCAGTTCGATTCGGCGACGCGGACGGCGCCGTCCCTGATTTCGATTCTCATCGCCGGGTGGGCTTTGTCACCTACGGCAATGACCTGGTCGCGGTCCAGCTGGTAGGCGCCCAGCAGCTGGTTGTTTTGATAGATGTATGCCACCGGCCGCTCGCGGGCGGCGCGCCAGATATGGGCCAGGCCCCAGACCGGCAGCACGAGCAGCGCGGCGATGAGTAGCACGTCGAGAAAAGTCAGTCTTGTCAGGTCGCGTCTCAAGTTGTCGAGAGTCGGTGGCTGAACTCCGGAACTCGGGCTTGGTCCGTTACACGTGTCCATTCTGAATTCTGCATTGTCGGTGCCGCGTCTGAAAGTCTAGGCGGATTCAGGCCCGCTGGCAATCGGGACGGTGAAGCTGAACCGGCTGCCCTGCCCGGCATTGCTTTCGACCTGGACCGTCCCGCCCTGGGTCTCGACCAGCCGCTTGACCAGCGACAGGCCCAGTCCCGGTGCCAGCCGGTCGGTCTTCCTCGCCTCATCGCCTCGGAAGAAGATATCGAAGACATGCGGCAGGTCGGATTCCGGGATGCCGATGCCCGTGTCGGCAACCTCCACTTCGATCCACCCGTCCCTCACCCGGGCGGACACCGCTGCGCTGCCGCCGGGTCGGTTGTACTGGATGGCGTTGGACAGCA
>Ga0172366_10001079_pt1 | contig 21125 bp, 22 predicted proteins | sample LakKivSesite69cm_FD_114533 | JGI IMG/M metagenome (GOLD analysis project Ga0172366, IMG submission 114533) | Sediment microbial communities from Lake Kivu, Rwanda - Sediment site 69cm | ecosystem: Environmental > Aquatic > Freshwater > Lake > Sediment | place: Rwanda: Western Province, Lake...
GATAAAGAGGTCTGTATCTAAGATTATGAGCTCCATCTCTTCCATTCGCGCTCTCTCAATTCGGCTACCCATTTCGATGAATTGCACATCTCCGATCGATCCTTCCACATCCCAATCCAATTGGCTCAAGCTCCTCTGCCACATCCTCTAATTTCTGGATGTACGTCTCTATACTTCTCTGGTATGCACCATTCATATTTGGACAGATTTATAGCTTCTTTACGATACATGTTGGTCTCCTCTTCGGTAGCTCCTGGAGCAGATTCAGCTCCGCCATGATGCGTCGCATCTTTTTCCTATTGACTGGCTTCTGTGCGTCTTTAGAAACGACGGCAGCAAGACGTCGATAGCCATACGTGGGATAGCGCTCCGCTGCGACTCTGGTCATGGAAGAGACTACGGGATCGAGGATCTTCTGCAGGCGTGGTCGAGCCTGGTAGTAATAGGTGCTTCTCGGAGCCCACGTATTCACAGGCGTGAGCAGTCTCTATTCCTTCTTTGACCATCTCTTTCACGGCCTCCCTCCGTTCTTTAGGAGTGGGCGTTTTTTTTATCATTTTTAGATACATTTCAATGAGCATACCAACACATCCAGTTTTATCACATTGTTTTCATTATCTCTTCAAAATCCTCGTCAGGTTCAAATCAAGATTAACCATATCGCCAATGTTCACCCCCAGCACATCTCGCACCATCTTGTTCATCTTTATCACTTCCTTTTTATCGTTAGGATTAGCTGGCTGGACCGTCACAATGTGCTCTTTCTCACCAAACACGATTCTCGCTCGATCTACCTTCTGCAACCCCAGTCGTTCCATCACCTCAGGATGCACTCTTACACCCGTGCCGTATCTATCCTTCGTATCTGGATAATCAACCCTCAGCGTTATTTCTACCGCTCGAGCGTGGAGTGCTTCGAGAATATTCACAGGAATGCATGTTTCAACCGATAGGGTCACGAACGCTTTTCTCAGCCGCTCTCCGGTCAATAGTGCTAGCTTCTTCTGAATTCGTCCCAGTTCCTCAGGTGCAATATCGAGCTGAGCTGCGAGATCAGATTGAGTAGGTAATTCTTCTGGTAGTAATGTAGTTGCACCGCATAGCTCTGAGCCTGCTGAAAGGTACTCAAACCTCGCTAACGCCTGAAGTGACTCTTCGACATGCCGTGTTAATCCCGCGAGTTGCGTTTGCTTTTGTGTTCCGGCGTATAACGCACGAGCCTTTGCATAATGTCGCTGTGCTGCATCACAGTCTTTCAGATGCATAAAGAAATCGGCAAGCAACGTTTCTTGATGCCCCTCGAGGAGGTTTTCAATCGCTTTTACCTCTCGTACAATTTCAGAAGCACCAAATTTCTCGAAATACGGCCGACACATCTCAAAGCATGCTTGAGCTTGCTTAAGCTCGCCGTGTAGTAAATGGAAGTTGTCGTCCTTTAAATTGGCAACTTGGTGTAGAACATATGTAAGATGTTTCCAGCCCAAGCAGAACGTGCTGCTGGCAACAAGCTTCTCTTGAATATCTTTTGAGGCGGCATGCACTGCCGCATCGCGATACATCTTGGCTGCCTTGAGGAATTGGTGTTCCGCGGTGTTATACTCACCCTTGTTGTAAGACTCAGCCGCTTTTTCTTCAAGATACATGGCCATCTGCAGCGGTGTTTTGGTCTTTACCAGCTTGTTACCTTCAGTTATGAGTACGTGGTCTCCGATCGGTATGCGGAGGTACTCCTCGAATTTCAGCCCGTATTTCTCGTTAAAATAATCGATCATGCTGGGTAAGAGATGTCCAAACGATGCGGTTGAGGCCGTCGGATCCATTGGCAGATGTTTCTCGCCTATCTGCAGCTCGACATAGAGATGCTCCGGAAGAATGACGAGAATAGGGTCAAGCCCGATAGACCCCAGCAGAGAGGCGAGCAGGATAGATTGATCGTCACAGTCGCCGGCACCAACTTCCAGAGTCTTTGCGGCTGCTTGAAAATACCCCCCTGCGGGATCGTTGACGTACGCGATCTTATCCCTGACAAAGAGATACAGCGCTTCCGCAACTGCAAGGAGGTTTTCATTGGACATACTTCCAATATCGAGCGGGACTGTACAAACCTGATGCGCGAGTTCAACGGCTTTCTTTCTGACAACAGGGTCACGGGAGCCTGCCTTGACCTGTTCGACCAGCTCCGCGATCCGAAGGATCCTTCTCGATTGGATGAAATTCGTTGAGCCACAATATGCATAGTCAATTGGAGCAGTACTGCGTGTCATGTTACAATCCTACTTTTTTATCGAGCTTCTCCCCAAGTTTACCAAATACTGCTGCAAGCGCGCCACTGGCAACCCAGCCACCGAGACCCATGCCGAGCGCGCCGCCGGCAACGCGACCTGCGACTGAAAAGAACGCGGCGAACTCCTCGGAATCTGATTCCGCTTCAACGTAGTGGTACGTGGATTCGACGGATTTCACCCACTCTAAATGCTTGTGGATAAGTTCGCTATCCATAGTCCTAAATACATTTCAGCTACCTGATAAAATATGTTACGGAGATCCTGTAATAGTCGGGTTCAAATGCAGGTATATAGGTGGCGTTGCCACCTTTCCCGGCCAGCTGCGCGGCTTCTTTTTTTCTTTCGCTCTCGCAGGCAGGCTCGCGCTTCGCCTGCTCGCCCCCCTTGCTCGTACCTTAGCACGCACGCACCGCCTTCGTTCAGGGCACCGCCTTTCTGGCTCGTATCAGCTATTCCATACCGTATCCTGCCACGAAAGCGCTCACAGAACGCCTGTTTCCAACGAGTCAATCAACTTCTGGCAGAGTTGAGCACTTATCCAGATGTCCTTGCGCCTTTGTATCGCTTCAAGATGTTCTTTCAGGTGCGCTTTTGAAATCAGCTTCTTCTGATATAGTTCGACGAGAATACCCAGCGTCCCCTTTATGGCTGGAGCGGCTGCCATCTTACGGCAATTCTCCTTGGCTACCTGACGGGCGTCAAGATCGTCGAGGAACAGAAAATCCGCAGAAAGCTGTAACGCTATCTTTATTGTCTCTAATTCACCATGGTGCAATTCCGCAGGCTGATCCAGTGAAACTTCCTGTATTTCATCTGAAGGGATGATCACTATCTGACCGCTCCGGCAGCGTTTATCTAGTTCTGTGGCGTCTACAGCTCCAAGAGCTAAGCCCGATGTTACGACCTCATGGTAGACCACTTCGGATATAATGAGCGTAGGATAAACCGCAAGCACTTGAGAAAGAACGCCGAGCTTTGTCAGCGCGATCAATGGTCCTGAATCAGAAACAGCGGTTACCTGCACCATTGCTACAACGCTCGTGCAGTTTCTGGCGTGAGTTCTGAATTGAGGATCGCTTCATCGTACTTGGGCTCTAATCCATGTGCATAGGCCAGAGGGATCATCTCCCTAATCGAAATACCGGCTAACTCCGCGACTCTTGCCAGCGAGACGCCGCCTTTTTTATAGCGCTCGAGTGCTTTCTCTATCTTTAACTGCTTCACTCCCAATTTCAGGATTTCAAAGAGTGTAGACTCCTCCTCCGGGAGCTCCTTGATTAACGCATCGGGCAGTCGAATGGTAATGGTTTTCATACTTGTTCGTTTCCGATGCAAGGATTTAAAGTTGTTGTGTGTCTCCAGATGCTGTTGAGCAGCTCAAGCTCGTAGTAGCGTGGTAAAGTAGTAAGTAGTTACTCTTATATCTCTCGCACGAGGCGAAAGCCGAGGTTGTTGCTGCGGCCCCGGGCGTCGTAGCAGCGAACTGCCGAGCGGCAGTACCCGGCGGGGCTGCCCCAGCCGCAGCCCCGAAAGACCCGGTAGGAGCCAGATTCTTCCCACGCGCTGCCGTCGGTCGGTGCGCCATTGTAATCGCTATGCCCGGCATCCTGCACCCATTCCCAGACATTGCCGTGCATGTCATAGAGCCCCCAGGGGTTCGGCTTCTTCTGACCGACCTGATTGGTCTTACTGCCTGAATTGTCAGTGTACCACGCATACTCGCCCAACATCGAGTCAGAATCGCCAAACGAGTAGCGGGTGGTGGTGCCCGCGCGGCAGGCGTATTCCCATTCCGCCTCGGACGGCAGCCGGTACTTATTCGTGCCTTCTTTCGCGTTGAGCTTCTTGATGAACTCCTGCACGTCGTCCCATGACACCTGCTAGACAGGCAGGTCGTCGCCTTTGAAATTGGACGGATTATCGCCCATAACCGCACGCCATTGCTCCTGCGTAACCTCATAGCGGCCCAGGTAGTACGCATTTTTGATCGTAACGTGATGAATTGGGCCTTCTTCAACGTATCTATCTCTTTCTTCCGAGGGCGAGCCCATCGCAAACGCGCCTGCGGGGATCAGCACGAATTCTATGCCCAAGGAGTTGGGAAAGGTATTTCCTGGGTTAGCGGCTGGAGTGGGTGTTGGAATTGCATGCGTTGAAGTGGGAGTTGGTATCGGCGTTGAAGATGGCGAAGGTGTTAAAGTGGGCGTCGGTGTGAGTAGGGCTGCTGGGGAACCAGGTTGTGTTCCGTCGTGCAAAAGCGCAGTAAACCCCCAGTAGCCCAGCAACGCCGCACCGAGCACGAGAATCACGGCGAAAACTTTCGCACGCGAGGTTTTTTGCGCTTATTGGACAAGTGCCGCTTCTCTTTGCTTCTTCTCATCCTCGGCATTCCTGTGCCGTTCCTGCTCTTCTTGCTCACGCTTCAGCCGCGCTTCTTCTTCCTCGCGCCGTCTCAGCTTCGCCGCTTCATCTTCCCTGAACTCAGCGCGCTGCACCACGCTATCCTTAATCGTGACCGACGGAGCCCCTTCACCGCCGATCGCAAAGGTCGTCCGCTGCACGACCGAATCGATGATGTTGATGACCTGCCGCTGATCGATAACGCCAATCTCGCGTGCGGATTGCACGGCGCTCACGAGATGCCTCAGGCTGCTCGCCGTTTCGTTGAGGAAGCCCGATAACCCGTACGGCTTATCTGAATAGGCGCGGAAGACGATCTGGGTATAATCTCGCGACGGTTTGATCACCACGGTGAGCAGATAACATGCTTTTTCGCCAATCGATTCGCCGCAAAAATTAGCGACCACCGTGCCCCCGACGTTATACTCGCTGATCAGGTACAGCCGGCGTGCACACGAGGTTTTGAGAAACTCGGTCAGCTCCGGGGCACTGATGCCGGTGAAGGTGAATCCTTCCGCGCGGTGATCTAAACTCCGGGCAAGCTCGATAAACTCGCCCTCACGCATCGCCTTCTCCTGGAGATACGGGCGCACACAGGAAACCTCGAGGGGTTGCATATCCAGCCTGTGCCGCTCCCACTGGGGGTCTTTGTACCGGACGGTCGCGCCAATCTCCTCCTTGTGGATGCAGCCACGCGGTTTCAAAATGAATTCCGCCGTCCGTTGTCCAGCAGGCGGAATGTTCCCGAGTTTCCTTACCTCACTACCCGCGAGTACGAAAAGATCCTCATTATAATCCAGGATGACATCAACTTCTGAAATGGCGGTAGCACTAATGTTGGTCACTAGGATGCCAAACCGGACGTTGTTGTCCGGCAGGACCTCATAGCCGCGCTTTATTTCGATGTCTGCCATTGGGCACTAACAGGTATACAGGCGGGATATTTTACTTTTTACTCTTCCACCACGTCCGTATCAAAAACCATGTTTCTGAACTCAAGTTCAGCAATGTATCATCACGTTCCAGCCACCGGCTACTCGCCTGCTTCAGAGTCCATGTATCGCACAACACCACGTTCAAACTCGACCACATCGCCCAATTCGGATTCAATCATCGCGAGAACGAGTTCATTGTCAACGTCCCCGTATCTGTGCACCAGCAGATTTCGAAAGCCCGCCATATCTCCAAGCCGCTCACCAAGAGCCTTCTCAATTACATTTTGCTCGCCGAGCAGGCAAAACATTTCACGATACTCTTCTGCCCTGCCCATCCCCTTGACTGCTATTATGTGGCTTGCTATGTCTATGCAGCATTCGATGATCTCAAGGAGTGAATACTTTGCAGATTGCACATTCTTATAACTGCCAACAAATTCCTCATAATTCATGCCCCTAAACTCGTCGAGAAACTCAAGATTGCGCTCAATGATATCCAGTTTTGCCGCAATCACATCTTGCTCGATCTTCATATATGCAACCGCTCCCTGCGCTTCCTGTCATACTCCCTCAAAAATGGTTTGAAATCAAGATACTCCTTTAGTACTCCTGTTTCAAATTCCACTCTCTTGCGCTCATCCCGCACAAACACCAACTTGCCATATCGCAGAACCTGATACAGAAACCTGATTGGACGCCGGTTCAATATCCGCACATCAACATCCCTATCAAGATGACATCTCGATCGTATTTCTCTTGCCATCCTGATTGCGTATAAATAATCAGGCACAGCATCATCTGCAAGCAGAATGCCGATGTCAATGTCGCTATCTGCTCGTAGGTTCCCCTGCACAGCAGAGCCGTAAAGATATGCGGCTATGACCTCATCATATTCACGAATAACTGAGTTCAGCATTTCAATCATATCGTTGCGTTTTCCTATTTGGGAATCTCCGTGACCTCGACGCTTATCATTTTTTATATACTAGCCAGATTTATTCGTCTATGTTACTTACTCCTTCCTCCCGATCGCCGCGCCGCAGTTCGTGCAGAACCGCGTGCCGACGGACAGCTCCGCGTTGCAGGCAGGACAGATGATGACCTTCTTCACGTCCTGAACAGGCGGTACTGGTGGCTGTGGTGCACCGCCTACAATCACCGGTTGTCCATATCCTCCACCCGCGACAACGGTGGTGCCTCCCGCGGCTGCACCCTGTGCCCTCGTCGCTGCAGTAATCCCCATCTGCTCGAGCGCTTTGTCCGCCATACGCTCCAGCCGGTCGTCGCCTCTCGTTGAGATCTCCTGGATTGTCTGTGCGAGTTTATCCTTATCCCCGAGCCGTCCATCGTACATCTTCATGATCTGCTCCGCGGTCAGCGATTTGTACTTCTCCTTGAACGCTTCGGCAATTGCCGCGCTGTCACGTGCGCCGAGCGCAAGTATCTGCTCCTCAGTGAGGCCCGTCGCCAGCTTCATTCGTGCTAACTCACTGAGGTGGTCTGCCTGCTTCCCTTCGGTCATGGAAATGAGTGCTTCATCTGAAGCTGTGGACCTCACTTTGAGCCGCTGAGCTTCAAGATCCGCCTCTTTCTGCAATCGTTCAAGGTCAAGAGCTTGATAGCCTGCTACATCTTCGCGTTTCGTGGCTTTCATTTGTTTGAGGATATCGATTCCTTCTCGTGCGGCACGTGCATCTGCTTCATCTTCCAATTGTTCAATTTCACGTCTGGCTTTTGCGTCCTTCTCGATTTTCTCCCGCAGGTAGTCGTCCCACGTTCTTTTCAAACCAACCGCATGTTCCAGTTCAATACGGTCCAGCATCCTCTCGCGGGCTAATTTTCTGTCTTCTCTGTTCTCCTCAAAGATCTGTTTGAGATCGATCATCTCATTCGCGCGTATGAGCTTGTCCTTATCTATCTCATGTAAGAACTTCTCCAAGTCCTCTGCATTTCTGAACCCATCTATCTTATCCTCGGTGAGCCGGGCGCGGATTTGTTTCACCAGCTCACTGCGCTTCTTCTCGAGTTCTTCACCTTTTACATCTCTGCCAAGCTCCGCCTGTTTCTTGATTATCTCCGTCCAGTAGCTTTCGTCGTAATCGAAGTACGGCATGTGCACGAGTTTTATCCCAACCCGGCTCAGTGTCGTGCTGAGCTGATGCTCGAAATCCTGGCCAAGCTCTCGTTTCAGATCGAGATTGCCGTACAACTCCTCGAATGAGTACTGCTTCAGCTTCGATTGGAGTACATTGAGCATTTCGTTCCGCAACATCCCCTGAACCTCGGATACCGCAACGTGCTCCCGGCTTTTCATGAGGTTGTTGAAGAACAGTATCGGCTCTTCAGTATTCACCACGATCCGCCCTTTTACGCCAGCATCAAAGTTCTCTTTCGTTCGCAAGCCGCCTATGCTAAAGTCAAGACCAACATCAGAATCATCGACGAGTATCACCGTTGCCTTCTCCGCAAGATTCAGGGTCTTTATCGCCTGGGCAAGCCCCCCAACCGTATAGGTCCCGGGTGGGAGCTCGCCAAAGAATCGCCCGCCTTGCAGGAAGAGCGCCTTCGTTCCTGACATCACGGTCAGCTTCTTGCTGAAGAGCCCTTTGATATCACTGACCTCAAAGCGTTGAGCAAAATCGCTCGGTGCCCGTTGCCAAACGCTTATCTTCCCTTTCTCATCCACAACTGGTGTCGCACCACTCCGCTGCTCGTCGTAATCACTGATGCGAGCGCCGCAGTTCGGGCAAAACTTGTAGCTTGGACCCACGAGCTCACCGCAACTGCTACAGGTTATTCCCGAGAGCGGACTGCCACACGCTGAGCAGAACTTGCTCTTCTTATCGTTCTCCGCTCCACAATTGCTACATTTTATCTTACCAAACATTTTCCCCTCACTTTCCCCCCACCTTTTACCTCCTCAAAGAGTCTTTACCTATGCTCTCCTTATCTTACCCTTAGGGTGCGTCTGTTTATAATGGTTGTTACAGCAAACCTGTAATCCCTGGCTATCTCAGCGGCTCGCCACATTCTGGACAGAAACGCTCGCCTTCGAGAACTGAGCGGCCACAGCGAGGACATTTGTTACCCCTTCCTTCGTCAGTGCCAATGCTCGATCGTTGCACGACGCTGTCCTTCACGATTGTTCCTATCTGGTAAACCTGCTGGACAATAGAATCATCAATATACCCTTTGACCTGCACACGTTTCTCAATCTCGTCGAGTATGCCATGGTAAAAACCCGTTAAGGCTTCTTCTTTCTCCGCCCACGCCTTCAAGATGAGCTTTGAATTCTTCGTGCCCCCGACCACTTCGATTTGGGCCGCGTATCGAAGGTCCTTAGTGCCCTCCGCGTAGAACCGTGCAAGACCGGTGAATATTTGAGGAGTAGCGCTGACCTCTGGTTCCAGCAGGTACATATTCATATCCTCCAATACGCGAGAGACCAAGGTAAATAATGTCTCAGCAGGAATGTGAATCTCCTTCGTGCTCTCTTCTGCCTGAACGAGACGAGCGACCGTTTCTCGCCAGGCAGTCTTGTCAATCTCCTGTACGTGAAGCACGGGGCAGACGATGCTGAGCGATCTGGGAGGAATATCTACCTCCCGCGTCTTTTTACTCGCATAGTCGTAGTAGGTCACTCGACCAGAGACTTCGCAATCGCCGCATTCGCCCGTCGGCCGTATCTCAAAGGTAACGGTCTTCGATTCTCCGGGCTTTAATAGCGATATGTTTTTCTCCTGTTCCTTTAACAGGAATACCTCTGGCACGATGAGATGTATTTTAATATCGGCCACGGTCTCAGGAGTGGTATTTTCTACCTTGGTTTTATAAACGATTGTAGCACCTTTATAGCCAAAGGCAGAGGTAATATTTATACCTGATTCTGATTTGGTAAGCGTATGTTCCTTTTTAGTCAGTTCCGTCTTTGGCTTTAGCGGTTCGATAGGTTTTTTTGGTCCCTTAGGTGGTTGTGGTTCAATAAGTGGTCGTGGTTTTGTCGGTTCAGTACTCCCTCCCTTTTCTCTGCGTGATATGCCGATACCTGCAATGAGAATGATGACGATAACAGCAGCGCCGATGAGGTAAAAAGGGGGAATGGAAGCAAAAGGGGACGGTATAGGAATTGGCGTTGGTGTTGACGTTGGTGTCGGTTCGGGTGTTGATGGTAATAGAGTTGTCGGTAATGTGCTAACCGTTAAATATTCAATTGAAGGATTGTATAAGCGATTATAAGTTACACCAATCGCATAGATACCCGGCTCATCAAAGCTGTACGATAACCAGCCACCCTCCGATGTTGTTCCGATATATACCCCATTTATTACAACATCGCTTCCTGTCTCGATAGTATCCGTGGATCGAGCATAATAAACATTCGCTCCGCTCACACCCCATCCATTATCTTTAACTTGGATAGTCGCTGGTTCCCTCACTTCTACGGGATTAGGAGTTACAGATATTTGCAGATTTAGTGTTCTAGGACTTGGCGTTGTGCTTGGTGTTAGTGTTACTCTTTGCAGGATGTCTCCAGTAGGAGTAAAGACTACCGTGATTACATCGTTAACCGATAATTCCTTCTCAAGCGAGAGGTCCAATTCGTCTCCAGGCTTAAAATCGCCTGTAGAAACTGAAGCGCCGTTCAATTTCATAGAACCTGTGAAAATTACACCATTGATTCTAACTTCCAATGCATTCCAATAGGGAGCGTTTCCTGTGAACGCATCAATTATTGTATCTCCACCATGATGAATCAAAGTGATTCTACTTGAACCCGCGATGGCATTTTCGACAACGATTGCGACTTTCGGTGGTTGTGTTACCGTACCAACACCGCCGCCACCAATTCTTGTTGTAGGCGTGAGTGTTGGCGTTAGACCTCCCCCGTTCAATGCTGCGATGCCGTTGTAATTAATGAGGTCCGCGAAGTTCCAGAGCGTGTCTTTATCGCTATTCGTGCCAATAAAGACGAGGATTCGATCATTCAGGCCCACGAACAGGCTGTAGTCCTTCGTGTTCTTGTCATAGACTTCCCAGCCCGGATACCCCTTGACGGTGACCGACTTTGCATACCCCTCGGTGGACTCGTAGGCATAGAAGCTTTTCCATGCACCGGTCCAGCCAGTAGTATACTGGGCATAATCGGTGATCATCACGTTCGCGGTCATGTCTTCGGCGCCAGCCATGGTGTAATCCGCGCTTGCCATGCTCCACGTCCCCTCCTCGTGTGTGAACGAGAACCCCTGTGGTTCCCCTGCATGCCAACCAAAGGGAGCGGAAGGCAAATACAGAATTAGCTCGTTATAATCCACGGCTTGCGTTGCTATGGTTTGGCCGATTAGGTGCCCTGCTGACCCAAAAAGGAGCAGCAATATTAGGACGAAGGTTCCTAGCTCTTTCAACGCCATTCTAGTTCATCTAGCGCATTACTACTACTTAATACTTTTGCTCTCTATACGTTTATTTGCTCACCGCACTTTGAACAGAACTTCTCGTCCTCAGAAACGGCCTGTCCGCAACGGGGGCATTTTTTAGTCTGCTTTTCAGCCACACCGATGCCTCCCTTCACCATTCCAATATCGCCGGTCTTAGTAGCACCAGCACCTAGAATCTCACCAATGCTGCCGATGTGAATAGTGACCGGTCGCTCTGAGACCGTCTCATCCTCCTTTGCTACGGTTATATATTGATCAACACTGAATTCAGAAGGTCTGTCAGTTTCGTCGGTATAAGAAACTCGAATCGCAAGAGGTAATTTACCATGTTCCTTTGGTTTAATTCCCACGAGCACCTCTGCTTTTTCCCCAGGATCAAGCGTTGGTATTGCTTTCACACCGCTCATCTCGACAGGCCCCGAAAGAGTTAACATAATATTCTGCGCTCGGCCTGCACCACTATTACTGATGGTAGCATGCAACTGCTCCCACGTACCAACCTTAAACCCGGTATCGGCGGTAATAGTGACGTCCAATTCTGGCTTTCTCGCACTATCTGATCTTTGAGCTTTTTCGGCTAACTTTCTGCTCCTCTTTCCTTTTCTGTACGCGAAGATAACCAGGAGAACAGCAGCTAAACCGATAGCGCCGCCGTAAACATACGCTCGCTGAATCAAGGGTGAAGCTTCTATCCTGCTCACGCGCACAGCGGATGTTGCAATGCTATCCGGGAACTTATCTAGGAGTCCCTTCTCCAGTGTCAACTCGGTAATAACGGCATAAAGCTCGTACTCCTCTCCGGCTCCGAGCTCTTCCGTACCAAAATAGACTCTCGTCTCCCACGTTCCTTCGTCAGATAGAGAAGGAGTACTTTGGACCCACCATTGACCGGTTGTAAGAGGATGAACAATCACATAGATATTCAGTCCCGGCCTCAATCCCGAATAAGTCCCTTTCGCATAATAGCCCTCGGGAGACCAGGTAATCATCTCACCTTCTTCTGGAGAAGTGATAACGATCTCGGGAGGTCTAGGGAGGCTAAATCGTTCGTCAAAAAATTCGTGCAAGCCCTCACTTGCTGTTCTTGAGATCCCGTCACTCAACTTTATCGATTGGCCGTTTATATGGAGGTAGAGTGGCGATAATTCAATCTCTATGCCTCCAGGATTCGTCGCTCGTATTCGGAGTTCGTCACCCGGCGCCGCAAAGAATGTTATGGGTGTACCATTCCAGGTGGTTCGGCCATCCTTTGTAGAAACGTTATCATTGTCCAGAAGAACCGTCTTATCATTTACGGTTACTTCTAGATCATCATCAACCACGAGCGGTGTCTCCGGCGAAGGCCCGCCTGAAATGGTGTACGTAAGGCTATCAGCAGTTGCAATGGTGGCAAGACTGTTGTATACTGGTGTTCGCAAAGAAGCGATCAATTGCTCTGGTGTGGAGCTGGTAGCTACTGAAGTTGGCGTTGGGAGTGGGGTTGTAGTTGATGTGGGCGTTGATGTTAGGGGTGGCGTTGACGTTGGGGCTGGCGGTGGCGTTAAAGTTGGCGTTAAAGTTGGCGGTGGCGTTAAGGTTGGGGGTGGTATTTGGCTTAGCCAGATCAATTCAAAGAGTTCCCAATCACTCAGGCCATCGCGATTGGCAACTATCTCCCCGCCGCCACCCTCTTCGGCGCAGAGGTACTGCCCATTATGAGCTTTGAAGGCGACCTTGTTGTTCTCGAATTGGATCAACTCAAAGGTTTCCCAGTCACTGATGGCATCGCGATTTGCATTCACCGCCCATCCGCCGCCACCTTCTGCACAGAAGTACTGCCCGTTGTATGCCCGCAGCGCCACCTTGCTATTACCTAGATCGATCAGTTCAAAGGTCTCCCAATCGCTGATGACATCGCGAGTGGCAGTAACCGCCCATCCACCGCCCCCCTCTGCGCAGAGATACTGACCGTTGTTAGCTCTTAAAGCTATTTTAGATGGTGATGGAGACGTTTGAGACGCGGCATAAAGTAAACCTAAATTTATCACTGCCACGAGTGCCACGGCAATCAAGAGGGTATAGCTCTTTTTAGCCATCATTTTCTCCTCCGCCTTGGGTCATGAAAAAGTTTACCACATCAGGTTCATCCACTTCACCAGCTGCCGCACTTCCGATTAACGAAACGAGCACAGTCAGCATGACTATGGTCACGAAATTTCTTCTTCCCGCTTTAGAAAGGCAAGATCTTCCTCTCAGGATTTCAACTCGTGGAGCGTTGCAGGGCAACCTACCTGTTCACCTCCACCGGACGCTGCTTCTCTCCTTTGCTACTAACACCTGTTTGTGTGCTTATAACGCTTGTTACGGGAAAACTGTAATTGATGATGAGTTATTTCAATTCCTGCCCACACTCCGGGCAGTACTTCTCGGCTTCGGACACCGCTCGCCCACAATTTGGACACGTTTTACCTGCTCCCACGCCAGCACCAATCGTAGACCGTTGCACCACGCTGTCCTTGACAACCGTGCCGATCTGGTAAAAGTGCTGGACGATGCTATCCTCTATATAGCCTTTGACCTGGATTCTTTTTTCAAGCTCGTCAAGGATACCATGATAAAATCCGGTTAACGCCTCTTCTTTCTCCGCCCAGGCCTTCACGATGAGTTTTGATTTCTTCGCACCTCCAACCACTTCTAGCTGAGCTGCGTACTTCAGTTCTTTCACGCCTTCTGCATAGAACCGTGCGGTGGCGCGGAAAAGCTGTGGAGTGTCCGTTACGGAGGCGGGAAGCATGAACATGTTCATATCTTTCAAGATATCGGACGCTACCTCGAAGAGCGTTTTAGCGGGCATTTCAATCTCTTTCGTGCTCTCTTCGGTTTTTGCAAGTTCGCTAGTGACGGCTCTCCACGTCTCTTCGTCTATCTTCTTGGCTTTGAGCAAGGGACAGACGATACTCAAGGTCTTAGGAGGAATATCCACTTCCTTTGTCTTTTGGCTCGCATAGTCGTAGTAAGTTACTCTGCCAGAGACTTCACAATCGCCACATTCACCCGTCGGCCTGATCTCAAAGGTAACCGTTTTCGATTCACCTCGTTTTAATAACCCGATGTATTTCTCATGCTCTTTGAGAAGGAATACCTCTGGCACAAAAAGATGTATCTTAAGGTCGCTTACGGGTTGAGCTGTCGGATTCTCCATTTTGATTTTAAAGAGGATAGTAGCGCCTTTATGGCCAAAAGCTGATGAGATGTCTACATTTTTGACGGTTGTTGCTTTAATTATTGGCACGGTTTCCGGAGGCGTAAGACCACTTATTGGTTCCGGTTTTATAGGTTCTGGCTCAGGCTTTGGCGGTTCAGTAGGTGGTTTTGGTTTTTTATCACCTTTCTTTTTCGTGTGGGAAAGACCAATACCAGCAAGTAGGAGGATTAGTATTACTGCAACACCGCCGATGATATATGATGGCAGCATAGAAGTAGAAGCCGATGAAATTGACGCGGGCGTAGTTGCTGCTGTAGGCTCCGCGGTTGGTGCTGTAGTGGGGGCTGCAGTTATTGTTGGTGTTGGCGTCGAAGTATTTGCGGATAGTTCAAGTGCTTTATTATATGCCTCATTAGCCTCTTCGTATTTACCCAAGGCATCTAGCGCTTTTCCTTTATTTAACCAAAAATGTGCAAGATTTGGATTAAGTTTTGTTGCATTTTCATATGCATCAACAGCCTCTTGATATCTCCCTAATACGAAAAAAGCATCTCCTTTCCCACACCAACTATGTGGATTGGTATTATCAAGCTCTAGTGCTTTGCTATAAGCAATTATAGCCTCATCATATTTCTCCAGACTATAGAGCTTCCATCCTTTCACGTGCCAAGCAATAAAATCATTGGGATTGAGTGCTATCAATTCATCACACATATCAATAACTTCCTCAGCTATAGCAACAGCCTCCTGATGTCTGCCAACACAGTCTAGAGCATCTCCTCTATGGGCTAATGTATCGATATCGTCAAGATTTAGTTCTACAGCTTTGTCAAGAGCATCAAGAGCTTCTTGACATCTCCCTAAATCGACAAGGGCAAGGCCTTTGCCTCTCCAAGCATTGGCGTCTGTAGGATCAATTTCAATAGCTTTATTAAATGCATCAAGAGCATCTTGATATTTCCCATGATCTAAACGGGAATAACCATAATCAACCCAGGAATTTGCACTTACTGGCGCTATCAGCGAGGAAAATAATAAGAGTATAAATACAACCAATATTGCTATTTTGAATTTCTCTCCCACGTTCTTACACCCCCATAAACTTCTCTCTATCATGCGAAGTCGGAGAAAAAAGGCTTTCGTATAACCTCCTAAATCAGCACCGCAGTGCATAAGGAATCTGATTCCTTCATGAATGCCTTTACTGCAGTTCGGGCAGTACATGTGTCATCGCCTCTATTGCTTTAGCTCCTCACCACAATTCGGGCAATACTTTGGAGGTTTTGATAAATTCAACGGTTCTCCACAATACGGGCACTTAAACGTTTCATTCGTCGAACCTATATCGCCTTTCACAACCCCAATATCGCCAGTCTTTATCGCGCCAGCACCCATAACCTCGCCGATGCTGCCTATGTTAAAGTAAGTTGTTGATTGCGCCGCGACCGTCTCATCTTCCTTTGCTATCCTTTTATAACTAACATCCGTGATCTTAAAAGGAATATTTTTTTCATCAGTGTATGATATGATAGCTTCGAGTGGCAGATTGCCATGATCGGTTGGTTTAATGGCAAACATTATTTCTCGCTTCTCCCCAGCGTTAAGCCTTGGAATTGGTTTCACGCCACCTATCTCGATAGGTCCTGAAAGCGTTAGTTTAACATCCTTAGCAATACCCTCACCTACATTCATGATCGTAGCATACAGTCGCTCCCAATTTCCTTCTTTGAGACCTGCATTTGCCGTGATGTTGATGTAGAGTTCAGGCTTTAATGCCTTCGCAGGCGCAGCAAGTTTAGTCATAACGATTGCCAAAAATCCCATACTGACGGTTACGAGTAACCCTATAACCACATCCTTCATAAATACGCCATAAAACGGAAGCGAGCAAAAGAATATTGAACTGAGCATAACTGCCTGAGCAAAACACACAAGAGACTTTTTGATACGATAATACCCCTCAATTATTACGAATAATGGTATGACCAAAAACCACATAGAGAAGAGGGTATATCTGGAGGACCCAATCCAATCATTAATCCCACCCCAAACACTTATTATTACCATAAGTAATGCTAGAATAACCGTAATCAGCATGTCAAGCTTAGGTAAGCTTTTCTCTGGTTTTGTCTTCTGTAGTTTTTGCACGCCTTAGTCCTCCTATGTGAGGTTAGGTTTTAGTATATGCAATTTCCGTTGTTGGCACTCAAAGGAGTTGCTATCCTAACCCCATATACTAATTTTCCGCTTACTCTTATAAAACTTCCGTCCTTCGTAGTTTCACCTCACCATTAATATACTATCCTTAGCTCCTTCCTCTGGGGTGATAATCTCTCCCTTTTTAGCCTCAACCAGCTCTTGAAACGCACCCATCACGATCTTGCGCGGTGCCTGATACTTCTCACTCACTTTGTCCGCCCGGAACTGCAGCACGCCCTCTGCTTCTATCTCCTTGGTAAGCTTCGCCACCATCCCCGCAATCTCCTCCTCGATCGGCACGGGCGCGAACCATTCGGCGAACTGCTTCGTCTTCTTGTCGCTCTCGTTATAGAACAGGGCGCGTTCGCTCAAATCCACGAGATACACGCTCTTCGTCATGTTTAGGAGCGTTTGTACTTTTTCAACAGCCCAGTCAGTCCAGCCGGTGGGTGAAACAAGTACTAGGGCTTCAAACGATTTTTTATCCCTTTTCCCCGCTTCGATAAACCACGTGATCGTTTCTGCGACCTCTTTCCCTAACTTCTGGTATATGAACCCTTCTTCCGCTTCCGGTACTATGAACTTAATATCGAAGCCAACGGCGGTGTGCTGACCGAGTATGCCTTGAGTGATCTTGGCAACGATTTCATTGTTCCTCGTCTCTACCTTCCACACATTCTCACTGAATTTTTCTTCCGTGAATGGGTTGACCACGCCCTGGCTTGCGAGTCGCGATTTCACCAGGGAGAAATAATTCAGGCGCAAGAAGTCAACATCCTCCTGCGTAAGCACGCGGTCCCGTATCGTCTCCGAGTCTTCCGAAAGGATAGTATCAATCGTCTTCTTTGCCGTTGCCAGCTCCTCCATCTGCTGCTTCACACCCGCCGATAGCTGCGCGATGTTCTGTAGTTCGGCATTCATGCGGTCGCGCTGCTCAGCTTCGAATCCCTGTATATTGCGCTCGAGCTTCTGCTCACGTTCCAGAAGCGCTTGCTGCTGCATGGCCAGCTCTTCTTCACGCTGCTTCATCTGCAGCTTCTTATCCTTCCACTCGTTGACCATGCTTGCAACTGCGCCTTTCACATCCCCCAAGCTCTCACCGATGAGCTCCTTGATCACCTGGCGGTACCGTACCTTCTCCACTTGATCACGATATCCATCGACCGCGTCCTTCTGTGCCTGGACGCTCTTTTCCAGCGCTTGTGCTTCCCGTCTCGCCTCCTCAATAAGGCGCTGCGCTTCGCTGAGCACATCACCCATCGCACCGGTGTCTTTGAAAAATGTCGGCTGCTTCTCCATGCGCGCTACACCCCCACAGCTACCTCTTTCTGCAGAAAGTCCGCTCTATCCGTGAAAGTGTTCCGCATGCCGTCAACGCTGCGCTTCACCCTTCGCACCTGGAGGATAATATCGGCCGTTTCCCCCTTGAGCACGTGGTCGTACACCAAGTCCGTTGCCTTTGTTATCACTTCTAATTCATCCACCAGCGCGCTATCGAATTTGACCATCTGCTCGATTGCCTTGTCCGATACTTTTTCCTGCTTGAATAATGGCGAGAGCCCGTATGATGCGTTCTCAATTTCGTTCCTGAAAAGATCGAGCGTGTTTAGAACGTCCGTGATGTGCTCGACCACCTCACGTCTGCCGTCCTTATAGGCCAGATCGCTGACCTCCTTTAAGGTGCTGTAGGACTTCTTCAACTCGCGTGAGAGCTTGTCCCGTACCGCACGGTCTGAATTGAGCCTGTTCTTCTTCACCCGGTAGTCATAACCCGGAATGAGCTTCTCCATCAATTTACCCATATCCCTCACCTCACCCCTCTACGGTATATCGATAAGGATAGTTTGGCCTACATACTTTATAACGGTTGTTACGCAGTAAAGGCTCGTGCGCGTTTCGCGTTACACAAATGCAGTAACAACCTGCTGGCCTTTCCTGTCAAATCGAGCATAATTAACCCTTATGAGGCAGTAGGACGTGGCTCCCGCATCTCCATGGATCCTCCAGTCTTTCGAGGAGCACAACCTGAGAAGTAAGAGCCACGCAGCGACCGGAGGAGCAGTGCCGCGGAAGCGACCAGCGCTCCTTGCACCCTGCAATTTCGCGTAGGTGTGCCTGAGGAATGAACACACGCAACAGGCTATCGCCCAGATCAGACAAATTACTGAGGTGGGATCAACCAGGTAAAAGGTGAGAAAAAGATAATTGATCCTCGCTAGTGCATTGCTACCAAAATTCCCGTTTCCGAACAGGATCCTTCCTGATTTTTTTCTCTTCATAGTGCGCTTGCAATTGTTAAGATTAGATCCAAGCACAGACCTGATAAGGGTTGTTACGGATTGTCGATATCAGGTTCAATGAAGTTACAGTAATTCAGTAATATCTCCGAGAAAGACGCTACACAAACAAGTAACTACTACGGCGTACAACTAGGAGACGATTGATAACAGAGCAAAATAGATAAAACCATGAAGTAGAGTAGCTAAAATAATAGCGGCCTTAAAATACCATTTTTTAACCTTGTGGTGAAAAATAATCATACCAAATGCGCATCCTAGAAAGCCACCAGAAAACGCTAATAAATGTAACAGGTATTCAGGCACCCTATATCCACCACGGACTGCTTGCAACTTATCGTAACCGTAAACAAAGAAGGAGAAAATGCCGCTGGCAATAACCCAGCCTAAATAAATTAGTTGGATGTTGCTTTGAACCAAATAAGTCAGAACAAGCTTTAGAATTATCACCACTTTAGTATAAAGCTAGATTGAAGAGATACGACGTGTTCCACCGCAGCCGCCTCCCGTGATATCCAAGTGAGGTGTCTATGTAAAAAAAAAGTCTGTGAAGCAGCGCTCCTTCTAAGATTCTAGCTTTTGAGGCAGCAGAATACGGATCTCGTACTTGCTTCTCACGAAGCCGAGTCCTTTCAGTGCCAGGAGATGGTACGTGACGAGGCGCCTCTCTTCACAGGATACCAGCCCGCCCTCGACGACAAGCCAACTTCTTCCGCCGTCATCTTCCGCCCCGCCCCCCGTCAGCCGCTTCTTCTGAACCACTTCGCCGTCGCCTGTCCCCTTGCTTCCGCCGCGCCATCTTTTGCGTTACTGCTATATCGCCCGACGTTGGCACTCCGTCAAATCTCCTTATTCATACGCCGCGTTTGCTGCTCCATCTTCAATATCGTCGTCTCTCCGCAGGGTGGTGGTCACGGTGAAGGGAACTAGAATAAATCGATACATTTTGCTGCTAGTGTGGGGACAGTTAATTTTCAGGATAAGAAGCTCACCTTAATCTGATTGTAGGTGAGCAACCAATGCCATATATATCATATCAACAAAATATTATAATTTCCAAAACAATTTTTATACATGATTTTATTGATTCGAAAGTGGGTGAATTTTGATGGATCCAACCGCTGTGGTAGATGGATCGCATCGGGCCCATCCCATTCGCCTTTTTAGCGGCTGTGCAGCCATTTTGCTGGTTTGTGGTAGTATGACTACAACCTTACCAGATACAAGAGATTCGAGCTCCAAAGGTAGCCAGACGCTGAAACTACAATTGGCGAGAACGGTCTACAGTGGTCGAAAGTCACGGATAGTATGCTATGCGAGCCGAAGGATTAGCCCTGAAGTCGCAAATGCTCAGCGCGGACAAACAAATCCTTGCGCCGCTGCTTGTTCCCGTCAGTGATCTCCACGATGAATGCTCGCCCTCGCTCACCCTTGACCGTGCCCGTCTTGCCGTGGAAGCGCTGGTGCGGCATGCCCTTATGGATGCTCGGATCAATGTGGATATGGACGTGTTCACCGACGGCAAACTGCTGGATCGCTCTGCTGATGGGCGAGAGCCCGCGCTCACGTTTCTTCTTGCTCAGCTTCTTCCTCGTGTTCTTCCGCTCACCGTGTGACCGTGCCATTCGCGCTTACCTCAACTACGTTACGTAACCCGTACGTCTTTATAAACTTCCGGGACCGCGGAGAGATGAAGCAACGGGAGGACTAAAAAAGCGCCTCCCACGTCGTTTACTCTCGAAGGTTTAGATCCCCGGGGAAGTGCTACGCGAGGAAATCGTCCGGCCTGGGCATTTCCAGTTTCAAGCCCTTCCGCTTCCGGACGTCCATCACCTTCTCGTGGAAGAGCGTTTGCGGTATGGGCTTGAAGCCCGCGAACTCCGTGCTCCAGAGTGCCCGCCCTTCGGTCGCTGAGCGTATGTCGCCGGCGAAGCCGAACATCTCCGCAACGGGCGTTTCAGCCTTCAACGAGACCATATCGCCCTCCGTCTGGATATCGAGGATCTGGCCTCGCCTGCCCTGAATCTCCCGGGTAACGTTGCCGAGCAGATTCTGCGGCACGCTGATGAAGACGTTCTGGATGGGCTCGAGGAAGGTGGCCTTCGCAAGCAGGATACCGGCGAGCAGCGCGCTGCGCACCGCGGGGATCACCTGCGCGGGTCCGCGGTGGATCGAATCCTCATGCAGCTTCACGTCCACCAGTTTCAGCTTGATGCCGCGGCACTTCTCCTTTGCCAAGGGGCCGTTCAGCATGACCTCCTTGAATCCTTCCTGGACCAGCTCCATCGTCTCCCGGAGGTACTGGATACCCTTGGTCATGTCGAGCAGCATGTTGCCCTCGAGGATACTGACGACGTTCTTCGCCTCATCCTTGTCCAGGCCTGCGCTGA
>Ga0172366_10001080_pt1 | contig 21094 bp, 19 predicted proteins | sample LakKivSesite69cm_FD_114533 | JGI IMG/M metagenome (GOLD analysis project Ga0172366, IMG submission 114533) | Sediment microbial communities from Lake Kivu, Rwanda - Sediment site 69cm | ecosystem: Environmental > Aquatic > Freshwater > Lake > Sediment | place: Rwanda: Western Province, Lake...
GACGACGAACCGCACAATCTCTAGGAAGCGATAGCCCAATCAGCCCAGCAGGCCGGGGGAAGTCTCCTTCTCTCCTCAGAAACGAACTCTCCATTTCACCCTTCACGTATCACCCGCATGGACGCCGACGCCAGATTCGCTAGTTCGTTGAAGGCGGAAGCGGATGTGGATTAGGTCTCACTCGTATCTCAGGCTTTCCACCGGGTCGAGGGTGGCGGCGCGCCAGGCGGGGAGGATGCCGAAGATGATGCCCACGCCCAGGCTGAAGGCGAGCGCGAGGATGATGGTCCTTCCGCTGATGAGAAAGACCCACTCCACGCGGGCGCACAGGATGTAGACGCCGGCCGCGCCCAGGATCAGACCGAGAATCTGCCCGGCGAAGACCTGCAGCAGCGTCTCCACGAAGAACTGGACGACAATGTCGCGACGCCGGGCTCCCGTCGCCCGCCGCACGCCGATTTCGCGCGTCTGGTCGACCACGCTCATCAGCATCACGGTCATTATGCCGATGCCGGCGACCAGCAGCGCGATGGAAGAAACGGCGAGCAAGATGATGGCGAATATCTTGAAGGTCTCGTTGGCGGCGCGGGTCAGCTCCTTCATCGAGAAGACGGTGAATTCGTCCTGAGTCGCAAGCTCCACGCCGCGCCACTCCGCCAGGTCGCGCTTTATCCGCTCGACGACTTGTTCCGTGTCCATCCGCTGCGGATGCTTGAGCGCGACGGTGTGGAGATAGGGGAAGCTGAACAGGTCTTGCGCCAGTTTGAGCGGGATGAACAGGCGGTTGTCGAAGTCTTCGAAGCCGATGCGTCCCTTCTCTTCGAGAACTCCCGCCACGCGCAGCTTCCGCCCTTTGATGACGATGTCCTGCCCCACCCCGCCGCCGTCCGGGAACAGCTTCGCCGCCACGGTGTGCCCGAGGATCGCGACTGCGGAAGCGTCCTCGGCCTCGGCATCGGTGAAGAACCGACCTGACTCCAGCTTATACGGGCGCACTTTGATGATGTCGGGCGTGCTGCCGATGACGCTCGTGAAGAGGCGGTTCGACTCGTGAGCCGCGAAAGCCGGCAGCGCCAGAAACGGCGAGATGGTCTCCGCATACGGCTGCTCGCGCAGGAAGGCGTAGTAGCTTTCCGGAAGCGTGCTCATCCCGGCGGAAGCCTGCTCGAAGGGGCTCTTGGTCAGGTCGAAGTAGGGAGTCACGAAGATGGTCGTCGCGCCGAGCTCATCGATGAGGCGCGCCGCCTGCGCACGCGCAATTTCGGAAACGCTGATGAGGGCGACGATGTTGGCGACGCCGATGGCGATGCCGAGCGTGGTCAGCAGCGTGGTCAGCCAGCGAATCGCCAGCCTCCGCAGCGAATAGCGGATGAGATGACCCAGCATCGGCGAAGAGGATTATACCCGGCACGCGAAGCCGTAGCGCCCGCCACCCACGGAGCGCCAGCTCTATCGAGCGACAAGAAGGCAACTGAGGAAGCGCGAAGGCCTAGCGAAACCAGGTGAGCTCGCTTAGCTTCGCCGTGAAGCGCTTGACGTAAGGAATCGCCAGCGCGACCCCTTTCGCTCCCAGGGCGAGCATCCCGATGGCGGCCTGCACCAGCGCCATCCGCGAGATGAACAGCAACGACTCATCCCCGAGAATCTGGTGGACACGCAGATAGCGCACCACCAGCGGAATCAGAATCATCCCCCAGGCAACGAGAAAGCCGGCGAGGATAAGCAGGAACGGAGTGAGCCATCGCGTCTCTCGACGCTTGACGAACCCCCGCCCGGGAATGATGAGGATGGCGAAGTAGATAGCCAGGCTCACGCACAGCACCATCTGCTTCGCCGAGGTCACCGCCGCATCCGACTGCATCAACTCGAAGCGAATCAGCATCGGCAGGAATGCCAGCGTGAGCACCAGCCCCAGCAGGCTGAGCACCCAGTAGCCTCGGGCGACATTCGGCTTTCTCTCGTGCAGAGCGATATCTAATTCTACCGCGGAAAGCCGCCCGTCCGCCACGTGCCTGAATGAACCGTCCGGTCAAGATCAAGAGGAGCGCGTCACTCTCACGCTGGCGACCCGCCCGAAGCGGTCGCAGGCGAGCGCCAGCTCATAGTCCCAGGGCAGCGCGGAGAGAGGGTTCTGCCCGGCGCTGAGCTGCCACGAGTACTCCGTCTCTTCCTGCCGCAGGCCAACTTGCGCGGTTCGGTCCGGCGGCTCCAGCTCCTGCAAGAGCTCATCGCGCTTCAGCGCACGCAGACTCTCGCCAGCGAAACCGATGCGACTGGCGGGCGGCTCGTAAGAACGCGCGACATACACCATCTCGACCTGTTCTTTCTGGAAGCTGGCGATGAGACAGAAGGGAAGCAGGCGGAAATCGCTCACGGGATACCGGCGCGCGAATTCATCGGGAAAAAGGGCTTCGACCGGAGACTGCTCTCCGCTCTCCCAGTAGCAGTCGCGACCCCCCGCGACATCAACGACGAATGCCGGCTGACCGAAGGCGGCGACGAACTTGTCCGGCGTCCAGGTGAAAAGCTGACTCAGCATATACTCCGGCGGCGGCGGCTTCGTGCTCAGAAGCTGGTCGCAGGTGACGAGAACAGCCAGCGAGGCGACTGCGATGAGCCGAACGGCTCGCAGGCCGGTATCCCGCCATCGCCACGACGGGAATCGGGTCATTTCACACCCCGCTTCCACCACAGCATATCCTCGTTGCCGAACGGCTTCGCCGCCGCCTCGAAGAGCGCCCGCTCCTGCGCACTCATCGGCTTGAATGCGAGCACGTGCGCCACGTTCTCTTCGACCTCCTTGGGAGTCCCCACGCCGGCGAGCGCGACGTCTATCTGCTGCGAGAGCACCCAGTGCAGCATCTTGCGCAGGTCCAGCTTGCCGATGAGGCGCCCTTCCCCGAAGACCTTCATCGCCACCGTGCCTACTCCTTGCTTGCGTGCGGTGGGAAGGAAACGGGTGGCGAAGTCGCCGATGTGGGAATCCGCGACGCCGCAGGCCACCAGCGCGGTGGCAAAGGGATACCTGCGAAGGGCTTCCAGCGCCACCTCAGGACGGGCGTGATTGGTGAAGCCGATGAAGCGAACGAGGCCCGCCTTCTGGGCTTCTTGAGCCGCCTTGAAGCTGCCCCCCTCTGCCATCACCCCGTCCAGCGTGTTCAGATCAGTGAGGGCGTGGAGCTGGATGCAGTCCAGCGGCTTCTTCAGGTTCAGCCGCTTCAGGCTTTCCGCAATCTCCGCCTTCGACCCGTCGTAAGTGCGGGTCAGGGTCTTGGTGGCTACCCACAGCTTGCTCTGGTCGGTGAACTTCAGCGCAAGGCCCAGAATCTCCTCGCTTCTTCCGCTGCCGTACTGGCTGGCGGTATCGAAGTAGTTGACCCCCAGCTCCAGAGCCTTCTCGATTGCCGCCAGGGCGCTCTTTCTATCCACCCGCGGGTACACCGCGCCGCCCAGGCCCAGAATGGTGGCCTTGAAGCCGGTCTTGCCCAAAGGACGGGTCGGGAGCGCTTCCGCCGAGCTCTGCCCCGCCGCCAGCGCACGTCCTGGAGCAAGCCGGGAGAAGATAGCCACGGCGGCGGCCGCCTTGCCCGTCTTCTCCAGGAACTCCCGGCGCGTCATCCGCGAACGCTTCTCGTCTTCTCGTTCTGTCACTGCATTCACCTTGCGGCCTTCACCCGGTTGCGTTCGCGGCCTCGCCGGCGCAGGCGGAATCCGAGAAGCAGCACTGCCGGCTACTCCGGACCCAGCGCTTCATGAATCTTGATGATTCCATCGAGCCCAGCTTCAAACGCGACCACCAGCTTCGGGTCGAAGTGGTGCTTCGCTTCCTGCTGCATGATGCCGAGGGACTTCTCCAGGTCGTAGGCCGGCTTGTACGGCCGCATGGATGTGAGGGCATCGAACACGTCCGCCAGCGCCACGACCCGCCCGAACAGCGGGATGTTCTCACCTTCAATTCCGTGGGGATAGCCGCTGCCGTCGAACCATTCGTGATGGCTGATGGCGATGACCTCTCCGGCCTGAAGGTAGCGGTCCCAGCTCTTTCCCAGAATCTCGGCACCGATGAGGGTGTGCGTTTCCATCACCGCCCGCTCTTCAGGGGTCAGCTTCCCCTGCTTGAGCAGGATTTCGTCAGGAATGCCGATCTTGCCGACGTCGTGCAGCGGCGCCGCCTGCGTCACCACGCGGACCTCTTCCTCATCGAGACCGTACTCCTTGGCGATGATTCCGGAGTACAGCCCGATGCGGCGAATGTGCTTCCCCGTCGCTTCGTCCTTGTATTCGGCGGCCCGGGAGAGGCGGTAGATGGTGTCCAGATGCGCCGCCGCCAGCTCCCGCATCGTCTCGTCCAGCTCCGAGGTCCGCGCCTCAACTTTCCTTTCGAGTTCCGACTTGTAATCCTTCAGCTTATCCTGGTATTCCTTCACCGCAAGGATGTTGCTGACGCGAAGGGCCAGCTCGGCGGCATCGAGAGGCTTGGTGAGGAACTCGTTCGCACCCGCGCGCAGACCGGCCAGCAGCGCCTCCCGGTCATCGAGCGCGGTTACGATGATGATGGGAATGTCGCGGGTATTCTCGTCCCGCTTCAACTGCGTGCAGACATCGTAGCCGTTGACCTCGGGCATCACGATATCCAGCAGCACCAGATCGGGACGGCTCTTGCTTATCTTATCAAGAGCCTCCCGGCCGGTCTTGGCGGTATCGACGATGTAGCCTTCTCTGGAAAGCAAGCGTTGATACAGGTCGCGGATGAGCAATTCGTCATCCACGGCGAGAATCATCGGCACTTTAGCCATCGCTTCTCACCCCACAGTCAGCCCATCCTCCTGAAGCCAGTCCGGCTCATCCGCCGGCAGTTGTGAAGTATAGCACATTCTCGCTCCGGCCCTCGGCACATACACAGTCGCCCGGAGAGGCCACGGCGCTCGCAGCTATCGGGGTGGCCGGATTTGAACCGGCGACCTCCACGTCCCGAACGTGGCGCTCTAACCGGGCTGAGCCACACCCCGTCAGGCTCTCCTGCGACGCGCATCGCCGAAGGCGCGCATTCGAGCCGGCGACTCAATTCTAACATACCGCCGAGGAGACTCGGAGCATTTCCGCACGCGCGCCGGCGTCACGCGCGCGATTCCGCTAGAATGAAGCCACGATGGAGTTCATCATCATCAGCATTTTCCCGCAACTGGTGGAGGAAGTGTTTGCGTGGGGGATTCTGCGGCGCGCGGCCGAGGCGGGCAAGCTCGCTTACCGACTGGTGGACCCGCGAGCGTTCGCCGACGACGCGCACCGAAGCGTGGATGACCTGCCCTACGGAGGGGGGCCGGGAATGGTCATGAGGTGCGATCCGGTATTCCGCGCCATGGACGCGCTGGCTGAAGAAGGTGCCCTGAAGCCCAAGCGCCGGTTCGTCTATCTCACTCCCAAAGGACGCCTGCTCGACTTCGAGCTGGCGAAGGAGCTCGCCGGATATGAGCAGCTCGTGCTGCTTTCGGGACGCTACGAAGGGGTGGATCAGCGCATTATCGACACCTTCGCCGACAACGAGGTCTCCATCGGCGACTTCGTGCTCAGCGGCGGCGAGCTGGCGGCGATGGTGCTGATGGATGCGGTGGCCAGGCTCATCCCGGGAGTGGTGGGGGACGCCGAGAGCACGGCACAGGACAGCTTCGCCCAGGGGCTACTCGACCATCCGCACTATACGCGTCCGGCGGAATACCGGGGACTCACGGTCCCGGAAGTGCTGCTGTCGGGCAACCATGCCGCTATCGCCAAGTGGCGCCGAGAGCTGGCGGAGAAGCTCACGCGGGAGCGCCGTCCGGACCTGTGGAGGGGGTACCGCGGACGCTTCGGGGGGGAGAACACCGCCGGCAACGGGAATCATTCCTCACCAGGCTCGCCCCCTTCGCCGTATCAGGGGTAGCGCCGTTGGTGCGGGCTGCGCGGGAGGCAGTCCCTCGCCCGGGACGGGTGCGGGAATGGGAAGCTTGATTGTATGGTATAATAGAGCGTGCAGGAGGCAGGTGGTGAAGACCAATGAGAGTGTCCTGCGGTAATCTCCCCAGCAGGGGCTTCTCCATGGTGGAGCTCCTGGTTGTGCTCGGCATCATTGCTTTGCTGGTAACAATTTCGATTCCTTTGCTGCTGCCGGCACTGCGGGAAAGCCAGCTGGAAGCAGCCGCGGATGAGCTGAAGACCCGCTTCTCCGCAACCAGAGACCTCGCAATCTCCCATAACACGTTCACGCGGGTGACCTTCAATACCAGCAACGGAACCTACAGTGTGCTGGAATACGACCCGGATAACGCCGAATGGGCGCAAGTGGGCGCGACCCATTCTCTGCCGGAGCAAATCGTCTTCCCCGGCGGCGGGGTGAGCTTCGCCGGCGGGGAGGCCACCTTTGACCCCTATGGTTCTCTCATGGGAGGAGGTACGGTCAAGCTCCAGCATACCTACGGTGGGAGTCAGGTGACGCTGGTGGCTATCATCGCTGTGGGCAAGCTCAAGGAGGAAGGCTAAATGGTGAGAAGATCGGACGCGATGGCAACCGGACCCGCCGGAGGATGGCGACGGGGAGTCTCATTGCTCGAAATCCTGATTGCCGCGTTCATCTTCGTGGTTGCGGTTCTGGGCATGATCCCCGTCATCTCATCGACGCTTGTCGGGTCGCGCGACGCCAACCAGCGAGCCATCGCCGCTGCCCTCGCCCAAGAGAAGGTGGAGGAACTGCGCAACTCGGAATACGACACGCTTACGAGCGGACAGGAACTGGACTCAGAAGGGCAACCGGTGGGGCTGGACGCATACGGCAACGAGGGCGGCATCTACTACCGAAGCTGGGAGGTGGAGGCGGACAATCCGATGACAGGGACCAAGACCGTTAGGGTGACCATCACCTGGGCCGAGCACCGCATCAATCACTACTCCATGGCCACGATTGTGGCGCGTCCTTATCCGGAGCTTAATCCCTAGGGGTGACGCCGTGAAAACGACTATGAGCAAGGGCTTCACGCTGATAGAAATCCTCATCGTCAGCTTGCTGCTGGCGCTTGTGGTCGGAATCATCGCGTACATCTTCGGCGTCTCGGTGCGGAACTCGTCGCTGGCTCGCACACGCCTGGAGCTGCTTGAGGACGCCCGCACCACCCTGAGCTACATGTCGAGGCTTATCCGACTCGCGGGCATCCAGCCGGTGGATCAGGCGGTCGAAACCATGGACCCGGGCGAGATCAAGTTCCAGGCGGATGTCGACGACGATGAGGTGACCGATCGGTTCAGCTTCGCCTACGACGCGGTAGCATACGCCATTGTCGTGACCCGCTGGGTCAGGAACGAGATGGGGGGCTTCGATCAGGTGGGAGAAACCGAGATAGTGATGGACAACGTGACCGACCTGACCTTTCGCTATTACACGGAAGAGAACGTGGAAACAAGTGACCCGAACTTGCTGACGTCGGTAGAGGTGGAGATCACACTGCGCCCACCTGCCGGCATAAGCGAGCTGGTTCGCGAGATGACCGGCGAGTTCAAGCAGTCCACACGGGTCTACTGCCCCAATCTCGCCTGGAGATTGGCGGCGCCATAACAACCAAGTGACAAGGAGTTGGTGTATCTGAAAGCGGCAAGCAAGAACTCGAGGAATCGCAAGAGGGGAATCGCCCTCGTCCTGGTGCTGTTCGTGATGGCGATTCTGCTCACGGTGACGCTCGTAATGAGCTTCGTCTACTACACGGAGGTGCTCAGCGCCAGCCGCTCGGTGAGCGCGATGCAGGCTTTCTTCGTCTCCGAAGGCGGACAGGAGTACGGACGGCGGCTGCTTGATGAGACGTTGCAGCACTTCTCGGTGTCGGGTGCGGTGACGGAGGCGGACCTGGAGCAGTACGGCAGCTGGGCCGAGTCGGGCAATCGCGCCAACGACGACGACATCGGCGTCCTGAGGGACTTCGTGGTCGACTTCGACAAGTTCCTGCCTCGCAACACGATGGGTGTCATCAGTGGAGAGCTGGGCGAGGGCACGGAGACCCTCGAATACGAGCTGGCATACGACTTCACGCCAACGGGGGTCGACTACCCCGCGCCCGGCGACGAGTCGAACGCGTTTACGTACCACTACGAATATGAGATTCAAGCGCTGGGGAGGAAGCCGGGCACGACCCTCAAGGCGGAGCAAGAAACGAGAATGACGGGGGCGCTCTCGATAACGATTTTCCGCCCCTCATTCTCCTTTTACGACTTCTTCACCGTCATCATGCAGATCAGCGGGCAGCAGATCTACTTCGCTGCCGACGAAGTACTGGATGGCCCGGTGTACGTCGGTAGCCGTCCTGGCTTCGCAGGTGACAACCAGGGAGGAGGCCCGACCTTCACCGACCAGTTCCAGAGCACCTGGGATAGCTACGCGACTTCCTCCAAGGTCTACAACCCGGTGGTCACCTGGAATCCGGAGTATCCCCCGCTCTGGGCGGTCGACGCTGTTCCGGTACCCAGCAATGCCTACAGCCAGGAGCGCGTCTCCATGGGTCGCGAGGACCTAGCGGGCGACACCAGCGCGGTCACCAACGCGGAACGACGCGGGAACCTGGGGCTTCTCCCAGGAACTACCGCGCCGCCGCAGGGAGTCTACTACGCCAAGGGCGACGGCACCAACGATGAAGGAAACAACGTTAACGAGCTTCTTGGAGGCATTTACGTCTACGGAGATGTGCAGGGCATGGACCTTGGCGCTTCGGGCAGCCACCAATACATCAACATCCAGCAGAGCGGCGTCTGGACCTATATCGACGTCGACAACGCTGCCGGCACCACCAAGGTGAAGAAAGGCGCGGAGGGTACCTGGAAGACTCACAACGGCACTCCCAATGGCGTTGCCTACGTCAACGGCACTCTGAATGACCTGGGCAGGGGTTCGAGCTATACGTCAGCCATCGAGGAAGACACCCAGATGACCATCGCCGCCTCGAAGACCATCTATATCGACAATCACCTCAACTATGAGGTCGACCCGCGCGACGATCCCGAAGCCGACAACGTGCTGGGGATTTTCTCCGGCACCGGCAATGTGCTGATCGCCAACGATGCACCGTCTAACATCAATGTGCACGCCACGATGATGGCGACGAGGGATGGATACGGTTTCGGAGTGCAGGATTTCAGATACAAGCCGCCCAGCGGAGCTCTCAACGTGCTGGGCGGCATCATCATGCATACTTACCAGGCCATCGGGACCTTCGACTCCTACGGGCAGGTCAGCGGATACTACAAGAACTTCATCTACGACCGGCGGTTCCTCGACCCCACCTTCCATCCGCCGTACTTCCCGGTGGTCTCGCCTTATGTCGGTCGGTTGCGCTCGATCAACCGGACCGACTGGACACAGGTAATCCCGCCCCCGCCAGAGGAATAACCGAAGGGGAAGTGATTCCTGCACGACAATGGGGAGGTGCATTTGGCTTTAGGGCAGGAAACGGTGTAAAATAAGAGGATAAGCACCGTAAGGGGTGCCGAAACTGGCGTGGAGCGTTCGACCAATGGATGAAGCCCTGAGCAACAAGGGCCTGGACGACATTGGGGTCCCTCTGGACGAGACGGTGAACGAGGCGGAGCCGGAAAGCAACGACGGCGAAGCCTTCACCATCGACTCGACGCAAGCGGGCCCGCAGGCCGCACAGGCCATCCCGATCACGACCAACAGCTTCGGCGCGATTGCGCTCCGTCGCGGCTGGATTACCGACGAGCAGCTCAAGAATGCAATAGACCTGCAGAAGCAGAACAAGAAGAAGCTCGGCACCATCTTCATAGAGCAGGAAATCCTCACCTCCCAGCAGGTGGCGGAAATCCTCGCCGAGCAGCTGCACATCGAGTTCGTTGACGTGCGCAACTACGTTTACGACGGCTCGGTTGCCGACCTGATTCCCCGCCGCATGATCGAACGGTACAACGTGCTGCCGGTGAAGAAGCAGAACAACAAGATCTACATCGTGACCGCGGACCCGCTGGATTTCCAGGCCATCGAGAACATACGGCTCTCGACAGGGCTCTCGGTGGTGCCCTACCTGGGGCTGGAGGAGGAAATCCGGAAGGTCATCTTCCAGTACTTCGGCGCGCAGGCAGCAGCCCAGGAGGCGATCGAAGTCCTCTCGGGAGGCGAGAGCGACATCGTGGAGGTCGAAGACGAAGACCTCAGCATGACCTATAACGACGCCCCCATCGTCAGCCTGGTCAACACCATCCTCGAAAGCGCCATCCGCGAGAATGCTTCCGATATCCATATGGAACCCACGCCCATCAACATGCGCGTGCGCCAGCGAATCGACGGCATGCTGCACCAGACGATGATGATTCCCAAGCGGGTGCAGCCGCTGGTCACCAGCCGCATCAAGATTATGGGCAAGCTGGACATCGCCGAGAAGCGGCGTCCGCAAGACGGCAAGATCAGAGTGTTCGTGGACCGCCGCGAGGTCGATATCCGTCTTTCGAGTGTTCCCACCATTTACGGCGAGAAGCTGGTGATGAGGCTCCTCGACAAGAGCCGGGGCATCGTACCGCTGGTGAAGCTGGGCTTCACCGAAGAAGAAAGCCAGCAGGTGAGTCAAATCATCAAGACGCCCAACGGCATCATACTGCTCTGCGGCCCCACCGGCAGCGGCAAGACGACGACCCTTTACTCCATCCTGAACGAACTCAACGACCCCGAAATCAACATCACGACGATCGAAGACCCGGTGGAGTACCAGCTCGACGGCATCAATCAGGTGAGCGTGAACGTGAAGGCGGGCCTCACATTCGCCAGCGCTCTGCGCTCGTTCCTGCGTCAGGACCCGGACATAATCATGGTCGGCGAGATCCGCGACCGGGAAACAGCGGAGATTGCCGTGCAGGCGGCACTCACCGGACATCTCGTGCTTTCGTCGATTCACACCAACGATGCTCCGAGCACGGTTTCCCGTCTGCAGCATACCGGCATTGAGCCGTTTCTGATCTCGGCCTCGCTGACCGGCGTCGTGGCTCAGCGGTTAGTGCGGCGCGTCTGCACGCACTGCGCGCGGGAAATCGAGTATGACGAGGAGAAGCTGGCGAGCGTCCGGCCGTTCCTTCCTCAGGACATCGAGTACCACTTCATGGAAGGAGAGGGCTGTTCGCTCTGCCATCACACCGGCTATCGCGGCCGCGCCGGCATCTACGAGATCATGATGGTGACTCCCACGTTGCGCGAGGCGGTTGTTCGCGGCAAGGATACCGAGCAATTGCGCGAGCTCGCGCGGAACGAAGGAATGAAGCCCCTCATCGAGAGCGGCATGCTCAAGGCGGCTCAGGGAATCACCACGATTGAAGAGGTTCTGAGAGCGGCACGCACCGAGGAGGAAGCCGGTACACGGAAGTCTCCCCGGGCGATCAGCGCACGACGCGAGACCCATCTCGAAGATGAAACCAAGGTCGACGCGCAGGCGGTAGAGATCCCGGAGGCGGAAGCGCCCGCGGAACCGCGGGAAAGCTACCCCAACGCGTCCGAAGCGCCTCCGGATGCCCGCGCGGAGCCGACCGCCGCCGACGAAGAAGCTGATACCCCGGTTCCGAGCATGGAAGCCCGTTCACCGGGGGAAACCGGCTTCTCGGTTGAGGACGAATTCGCGTTGTCCGAGGAAAGCCGTCCGATTGAACAGGAAGAGGTGCGTCCGCCTGAAATGAGCTTCTCCGTGGAGGACGACGTGCTCTCGGAACCCGAAAGCCAAGCGACTTCCGAGGAGAGCGCCCAGTCCACGGAGGACTTCAGCTTCGCCTTGAACGAGCCCGCCGAAGCACCGCAAGCGAGTGAACCACAGCATGAGCGTGCGGCTCCGCCATCGCAAGGGGGTGGCTCCGCCGCTCCAGAGGAGCCGAAAGCACCGCCGGAACGACGCCCCAGCATGGTGCAAGACTTCTCGCTGGATGAGCGGGCCGGGAGGCGAGTCGAAGGCAATGTGAGCACACGGGAGGATACAGCTCGGAGAGGAGAAAACGTTCCGCACGGCGCGGAATTCGATATTCGGCAAGGAAGCTACTCCGATCGACCGGATGAGCCCGGCAACCGGGAAGAGACGGCGAGCTCGGAGGAAGGTCTCGGCGCATCAGGACAAAGCCATTACAGTGAGAGCCCACCGGACTATGAGTGAATTCCCCAAGACCATACGTGACCTGCTGATGGAGGCGCTAGAGAAGAACGCTTCCGACCTTCATCTAACGGTGGGCGTGCCGCCAGTGCTGCGAGTCGACGGGGTGCTTCACCCCACTGACGACCCCGTGCTGGGTCCGGATGATACGCGCGGGCTCGTCAACTCGGCTCTGATGGAGCGTCAGATCAAGGCGTTCGAAGAGCACCACGAGCTCGACTTCGCGATGAGCTGGCCCAAGATCGGGCGTTTCCGGGTGAACGTATTCCAGCAGCGAGGCTCGGTTGCGGCGGTGCTGCGCGTAATCTCGCACGAAATCCGCACCATGGACGATATCGGGCTGTCTTCGGTGCTCAAGGAGATCGTGCTCAAGCCGCGAGGGCTCATTCTGCTCACCGGTCCCACCGGCTGTGGCAAATCCACCACCCTGGCGGCGATGATCAACCACATCAACAAGAACAAGCGCTGCCACATCATCACCGTCGAGGACCCCATCGAGTACCTGTTCCGACACGAGCAGGCGATTGTCAATCAGCGCGAGGTGGGCGAGGACACGAATAGCTTCGCCGCCGCCCTCCGGCACGTCCTCCGCCAGGACCCGGATGTCATCATGATCGGAGAGCTACGCGACCTGGAGACCATCTCGGTTGCGGTTACCGCCGCCGAGACCGGACATCTCGTCATGTCCACTCTCCACACCAACGACTCCACGCAAGCCATCGACCGGATCATCGACGTGTTTCCGCCTAACCAGCAGGAGCAGATCCGCATCCAGCTGGGGGCCGTGGTCGAAGCCATCATCTCGCAGACGCTCTGCCCGCGCATTGGCAGCGGGCGCATCATGGCATACGAACTGATGATCGGCACCAACGCCGTCAAGAGCCTGATTCGCGAGGGCAAGACCCATCAGCTCGCCTCGGTGCTGCAGACTTCGCAGAGGGCGGGCATGCAGACCCTTGATATGCATCTTATGAAGCTGGTGCAGAAGGGGCTCATCACCTTCGATGAAGGATACTCGCGAGCGATTCACCCCGAGAGCTTCCGACGCGACCAGCAGAAAGTGACCACGGGAGCCTAGTATGTCTAACTTCAGTTACGTGGTGAGGGATCGCAGCGGACGGGTGATACGGGGGCGGTTGGAGGCCCCCGACCGCGACGCCGCCGTGAAGCTGCTCCGCGACAGCGGAAAGATGGTGACTTCCCTGCAGGAAGTGGGCGCCGGCGGAGGCTTCAGCCTGAGCGACTTGTTCAAGCGCGTCAAGCTGAAGGACCTCGCCGTCTTCTCCAAGCAGTTCTCGGCGATGGTGGAATCAGGCATCGACGTGCTGCGTTGCCTGACCATCCTCCAGCGCCAGAGCGAGAACCAATACCTCCGCGAAATACTCTCTCAGGTGCACGACGACGTGGCCGAAGGGCAGACCCTCTCACAGGCGTTGGGTAAGCACACGCGCGCGTTCCCGAGGCTATTCGTTTCCCTGATTCGAGCGAGCGAGGAATCGGGTTCGTTGGATGTGGTGCTCGCCCGCCTGGCGGATTCGCTGGAGAAGGAGGTCTCCCTGCGGAACCAGGTGTCCGCCGGCATGAAGTACCCGCAGGTCATCGGCATCGCCGCCCTGATTATTCTCACCGTGATGATGATTTTCGTCATTCCGGTGTTCAAGCAGATGTTTGCCTCTCTGGGCGGACAGCTCCCGCTGTCAACGCGCATGCTCGTCGGCGCCGCGACCTGGATGAAGAAATACTGGTACATCCTGGTGCTCATCTACTTCGGAATTCCGTTCGTGGTACGCCAGCTGGGACACACCGCGGTGGGACGCGAGCTCTTGGACCGCTTGAAGCTCCGACTGCCTGTGTTCGGCGCCCTTACCCAGAAGGTCATTGTGGCGCGCTTCACCCGCAACCTTGCCACGATGCTGGGCAACGGCATTCCCATTCTGAGAGCGCTGGACATCGTGGATGAGTCCGCGGACAACGTGGTCTTTGAGAACGCTATCGCCAGAATCCGCAATGCGGTGAAGGAGGGCGATAGCATCGCCGGTCCTATGGAAGCGGTCAAGCTGTTTCCGCCGATGGTGCCGGCCATGATCGCCGTGGGCGAGGAATCCGGAGACCTCGACGGAATGCTGTCGAAGGTCGCCGATTTCTATGACAGCGAGGTCGAAGCGATGGTGAAGGCCCTGACCAGCCTGCTCGAACCCATCCTGATCTCGGTGATGGGTGCCGTTGTGGGCTTCATCGTTATCTCGCTGTTCCTGCCGCTGTTCAACCTGATCAAGCTCGTCCGCGATATGGGGAAATAAGGTGATTGGGCAATGAGGAACCCAGTGGTGACGAAGGGAGGACGCAGAGGCCTGACTCTTGTGGAGCTGCTCCTCGTCATCGCCATCATTTCGATTCTCACGGCTATTGCCATACCGGCGCTCTACGCTTCTGTGCAGGTTGGCCGGCTCGGCGCCGCGCAGACGACGCTTTCCAGCATCCGCGCGGCGGAATGGGTCTTCTACCAGAAAAACGAGCGCTACGGGGACTTCTCCGAGCTCGCGGGCACGACCAACCTGCTGGACAGCAGATTCGACGGACAGGGGCTGGGCCCGGTAGTGATCGACGCAGTGGCTTACGAATTCACGGTACCGCCCACCGAACATGAATACCAGGTGGTTGCCACCATACCGGGAGGAGAAGGGGCGAAGGTGGACCAGGACAACCAGATCCACCGTCTCTAGGGGCGTCCGACGCCCGAACTTGCACTTGACAGAGCTTTAGGGTATAATATCAGTCGGAGCGCCGGAGTGGTGGCGCTGCCCTGGAGGTGTATGAGCCATCCTTTGCAAAAAGGGGGTGAATAAAAATGAAGAAGGGTTTCACGCTGATCGAGCTCCTGATCGTGGTAGCGATTATCGGCATCATCGCGGCGATTGCGGTGCCGACTCTAGTGTCCACAAGAGGTGCTGCGCTGCAGTCGAAGGCGAAGGGGATGCTGCGCACGCTATCGTCTGCTGAAGCTGCCTACATTGCGAAGGAAGGCACCTACGGTAGCTGGGCAGAGCTGGTGATCGATGGCTATCTGGACAGCCGGTGGTCTAGCCCGTTTACAGAGGACGGGGTCACTTACACGGAGACCGGAAGTGGAAGCGGCGCGCAGACTTTCGAGGCGACCGCGGCGGTCCCAGCTCCCATCAACAAAACCTACACGATCGACGAGACCGGCGAGATCAAAGAGACGTAACCGGCTCTAGTCCAAAAAACCGAAGTCGCAAACTGTGGGTCAGCAGGAGGAAGGGCGACCTACTCCTGCTGACCCGTTCTGTATTTATTGACCGGATGATTTAGAGGTGGCAGTAACCAAGATAATCGGGATTGACTTCGTGCCCGGGCTGGCCCGCGCGGTGGCGGTTCAGGGGACCGCGGCCAAGCACTCCGTGCTCAAGGCCGGGACCATCCCCCTGCCCATCCACGAGGAGAGTCCGGAAGGGTTCGAGCCGATGGAAGCCGCCGCCGCGCTCAGAGACTGGATGCGCGAGGAGGCGCTGCGGGGTTTCTCCGCCGCCATCAGCTATCAGGAGCGCAAGAGCATTCTGCGCCTGCTCAGCATGCCGGTGATGGAAGCGGACGAGCTGCACTCCACCATCCGATTCGAGTTCGACCAGGTGATGGAGGAGAGCATCGACGAGTACTCGATCGACTCCTGCGTGCTTAGCAAGGGCCCCAGCGACGAAGGGGAACGGATGAAGGTGCTGGTGGCGATCGTGCCGAAGTCGTCCATCTACCCGTATGTGGAAGCTATCGAAGCCGCCAAGATGACCATCGTCCGGGCCAACCTTCCGGTACTCGCCAACCTGTCCGCGGTGAGCCGCACCCGCCCGGAGACCTTCGAGAGCAACTGCATTCTGGTGCATCTGGAAGTCATCGGAGGGGACATTCTCATCTTCGACGGCGGGCAGCTCGCCTTCGTGCGCCGGGTGTCGCTGGGAGCGCACGAGCTTAAGTACGCCCTCGCCGGCCTGGTGGAAGCGAAGCCACCGGAGGAAGTGGATTCCATCGGCGGCTACAAGCAGGATGACTATCGGCTGCCCGAGGGCTTTGACGCGATGGGGCGCCCTCTGGTGGACATGGTCAACGCCGAGGTCGAGCGCACGATATCCTTCTATAAGAGCCAGCGGCAGAGCCCCGAGTATTCCTATGAAAACATGGTCATCTGCGGCAACGGAGTATGGCCGCGGAATCTGCCCGACCTGACCGACCGACTCCTGCCCCGCAAGGTCCTCTACGCCGACCCGCTGGGGTGGTCCAAGGAGCGTTCCGCCCTCAAGCTGGGCGCGGAGGAGGAACTGAACATACATCAGTTCGGCACTCCTCTGGGGCTGGCTCTGGACTGTCTGAGCTGAGAGACTATGCCGATACAGATTGACATAAACCTGCTTCCCCCGGAGTTTCGACCCGCACCGCCGGTTCGCTGGACGCCGCCGTACCTCGCTCTCCTCTACAGCCTGGGCCTCTTCCTTATTCTGTGGTTCATCTTCCACTCGATGGCCCACCTGACTGCGAAGCGCGACGAGATCGCCGATGTCCAGCGGGAGATCTCCACGCTCAAGCCGTTCGAGGAAGCCTATGATGCGGGGCGGCAAGCCGTCTCCACACTGGAAGAAGTAAGGACGCTCTTCGCTTACCTGGACTACTACTACGTGGACTGGCCGGTTTTCCTGAGCCAGCTTCAGCCGCACGTTCCCTCGCAGGTCTGGCTGACCGCTTTCGCGGCGGAAGTCCTGCGCACGGGCCAGGTCAAGGGCAAGGGCGAGAAGAAGGAAACGGTTATGCTCGAACACGAAGGGAAGATTCTTATCGAAGGGAACGTAAACGGCTATCCGCTGCTGCCCATTGCGACGTTCCTCAATAACCTGCGCCAGGACCCGTATTTCGTCGATCCCAGACTGGAGAAGACCCTGCTCAAGGAACAGGAGTCGTCAGTCTCGCGGAGCTTCGGCATAGTCACTCAAGTGATGAAGCTCGGCGGCACTGCCCCCACGGAAGAAGCTGACAAGGAATCGAACAACAAGGGAGCGAGCGTCCCATGATCGATCGACGCAAATCGCTCCGTCTGGCGATCACGCATACCATCATCGTCGCGGTGGTCGTCCTTCTGGCCGTCGGCGCGACCTGGTTTCTCACCCGGCGTGAAGTGCAGAAGCTGGACGCCGAGCTTGCCACGCTGGACACTCAAGCGTCGGCGATGCGGGAGAAGCGGGATGAACTACCGCTCATCAAGGAGGCCCTGCCCGAGCTGACCAGGGAGGCCGGAACCATATCAAAGATGTTCCCCCTCGACTCGGGCGACCGGGAGCTCATCGAGTTCCTGGAGGGTGAACTCGCACGTTCGCGAGCGGAACTCGTGAGCTGGCAGCTCACGGCGCCGAAGCAATTCGAAGCCGGCACCAAGGGCAAGGGCCAGAAGTCCGAGTTGGAGGAGCGACTTGACAAGGAGCTGCTGGAGAAAACCCAGGTCCTCACCTTCACCATGGAGGTGCGCAGCAGGTTCGCCGGCATCATCGGTTTTCTGGAAGGCTTGAAGCAATCGGGGCGGTACATTCGGATAACCGGCGTCAGCTCCGAGGATGTGAAGACGCTCGAAGAGCCGGGTCTCCGCTCGTGGCGATTAAGCGGCGACATGTTCTTCATCACCGAGCAGAAGGACCTCTCCCAGCAGTTCGCCGATCTGAGGCAGATTCTGGCCTCGGTCATGGGCTACAAGCCTGAGTTCGAGGAACCGGCGGCAGAGGCGGAAGCAGCAGCGGCCGCCGAAGAGAGCACCGCCTCCGACGAGGAACCAGAAGCGGTCCCCGCAGCTGCGGATGGCGGCGGCTCCTCGACGAGCGCGGAGGCGCACGAGGAGGGAAAGTAGGATGAGCAACCGGGTGAAAATCCTCCTGGCGGTTCTGCTCCTGGTGGTGCTGGCTGCAGTCGTGGTATTCCAGATGCACAGGCTCACCGGCGGGGGCAAGAAGCCCGAAGCTCCCGCGGCCACCACGCCGGCATCCGAGGTCAAGGCACCCGCAGAGACTCCAGGCGAAACGCCGCAGGCGGGCGCTGAAGCGGGCTCAAAAGCCCCGCCAGCTCCAGGGGTCGAGGAAGCCGCCGAAGAGCCACCCGAAAAGGGCGAAGCGGTGAAGCTCGCATTCGTCGACGAGGAGGTCGAGAGCAGGTTCCGCGGGTCCCGATTCTTCGCCCGCAACCGCTTCGAGATCACGCGCGACCCGTTCCTGGCTCCCGAAGTCCTGGCAACACCGAAGAAGCCCGGTGAAGAGGGGCATCCGCTGCCGCCCTCCCAAGGGGGACCGCCGGTGCAGGTCGCCGGCACTCCGGGCGAGATACCTGAGATAAGCCTGCTCCCGCTTCCATCGGAAGTGCTCGGCGAGGAGACCCATTTCACCCTGATGGGCGTCTCGCTCGGTCGCGGTGGCAGCACCGGCCTTTTCAGGATGGAAGCAGCCGCCGGCGGCGAAGGCGCGGCAGCAGAAGCGGGGGTCGTCATGGCCCATGAAGGATGGCTCATCGGAAACGATTACGTCTTCCTGGGAATAAAGGGTGGGAAAGCCCAATTGCTCAACCGCAAGGACAATAGCCTTATTCTGCTCTCGACGGGGGAGACAGTATGAAGCAAACAAAGAGATTATGCAGGTGGGCGCTGCTGATTGCAGCGGCTCTACTCTCGCTAGGCATGGTGCGCGCGGCGGCCAAGGAGATAACCTCGGTGTCCGGCCATGCGGCAGCGGAGGACGTGCGCGTGGATGTGGTAGCCGATGTCGCCCCCACTTTCCAGCAACACCTCGATACGGTGGAATGGAAGCTCCTGGTGGAGTTTCCCGGATTCTCACTGAACCTCTCTCCCGCCTCGCAGGAGGGGGATTTCCCGGTGGAAGTCGCCGACTGGGTGAAGTCGTATCGCCTTGAGGAGACTCCACTGGGGGCGCAGCTCGTGCTCCTGCTCGGGCAGCGAGCGACACCGGTGGATATTCGCTTCGTCCGACAGGAGAACTCGCTCGCGGTCGTCATACCGCGGGGCGGCGCACAGAAGGAGGAGCGCTACATCCTCGTGCCGCTCGGCTTCCTCGATCCTCCGCTGCGTTTCTGGGAGGTATCCTCCGGCAGTTCCGCCTATCGGGTGGTGCCGCTCGAACTGGCGGTTTCGCCCGAAGAGGAAGCGGGAATCCTGGCAACGGCGACCGTGCTGGAGATGCCCGCCCCCCAGAAGCGGACGGTCATGAGCGGCGTCGAATCGTTCCTCTACCCGCGAGGCATTGAGAAGAAGCCGGAAGCACCGGCAGCGACGGCTCCGACCGAAAGCACGTCCGCCCGCTCCTTTGACGTCAAGGAGGCCCCTCCTTCGAGAGATACGATCTACACCTTCGATGATTTCCGCATCCAGGCAAGAGCGTTAGCTCCGCCTCCTGAGCCGCCCGAGCAGGAGCAGCCCGCTCCACCGTCTTGGGCGGTGCATCACGAGGTCAAAGGCGCAGCCACCCGCTACAGCGTTGAGGACTTCGCGCCTCAGCATCGAGAGCTGGAGCTGACTCTGGAACCAGAGCCGGAAGTCGAGCCGGCACCCGCACCTGAGCCCGCAACGCCCGCTCCTCCCGCAGAAACGCTCGTGAGGGAGCCGGTCGCAGAGACTGCCGCCGAGGTCGCTGAGCCCGCTGAACTCGAGGAACCAGCGGGGGAACCTGCCAGCTTGGCAACCGCCGAGCCGCCGCCCAGCGCCGAAATCCTTACTCCAGAGCTGCTTCCCGAGTTTGAGGACAAGCCGGTGGAGCTGGTGATAACCAAGCAGGGACCCGAGGTCGAAATCCGTGAGCCGGAGCCGGCGCAGGCGCCGCAAGCCCCTCCGCGCCCGCAGCCCCCGGTCCCGCCTCCTCCGACCCCGCGGGAGAAACCTCCCTATACGTGGGTTCCCGAAAGGGAGCGTCCGCAGGGCAACATACCGCCGCCTGCACCGCCGGATTCGTGGGACGTCCATCTGCCCCCCCTGCTGCCCCCAGTGCCCGAAATGGGCATCGAATACGAGCTACTCAACCGGGAACGCATAACCTATGAAGCGGTTGACACGCCGCTGAGTCAAGCGATCAGTCTGATGGTGGCTTCGACCAGCTTCAATGTGATCGTGGACGACGTCGTCGGCGATATGAAGGTTACACTCAGCTTCCACGATACACCGCTTGGCGATGCCCTTCGCTCCATTACCGCAGCCAAGGACATCATGTACAAGCTGGTGAACAACACCATAATCGTGGGCAAGCGTGAAGACGTTGGCCGCCGCCTGGGAGGATATGTTTCGCGGACTTTTCACCTGAACTACGCCGACGCCGAGAACGTCAAAACGGTTCTTCTCGAAAACGGACTGGTCGCACAAACCAGCATCTCGACCTACTACGGGGAACCCGGTGCGCTGCCGATCAAGACGGGCGAGCAGGAGCTCTCGGAAGGCCAGAAGGGCCTGACCGGAGCGTCCATCAAGCCGATGAAGAAGCTCGGCTCCACCGCGCGTCGCAACGTGCTCGTCATCACCGAGACCCCGGAGCGCCTGGACGTCATCTCTCAGGTCATCGAGCAGATCGACCGCAGGCCGAAGCAGGTCACGCTGGAAACCAACATCGTGGAGGTCTCCGACGAGGGGCTGCGCGACCTGGGCTTCCACATAAGCGAGACCATCAGCGATGTCATCTCCGAGGAGGTCCCGGTCGACGCCACGGGCGCCGCTATCGAGATCAACCCGATACCGCTGGGCATGTGGTTCCAGACCCTCTACCGCGACCCGTTCACGATCGAACTCAGCCTTGAGACGGTGATCCAGGACGGGAAGGCGCGCATTCTCGCGCGACCGAATGTGCCGGCGGTGGACGGGGAACAGGCGATATTCTTCGCCGGCCGGCTGGTGCCGTACATCTCGCGCCCGGCAACGA
>Ga0172366_10001081_pt1 | contig 21082 bp, 16 predicted proteins | sample LakKivSesite69cm_FD_114533 | JGI IMG/M metagenome (GOLD analysis project Ga0172366, IMG submission 114533) | Sediment microbial communities from Lake Kivu, Rwanda - Sediment site 69cm | ecosystem: Environmental > Aquatic > Freshwater > Lake > Sediment | place: Rwanda: Western Province, Lake...
AATAACGAGGCCGGGGCAGTATATGACTTTCAGAACGATGGCCAATTTCGCTATGCAGACTTATACTATCCCGGCGGGTTCGTCAACAATGCTGGGATATTCCGTAAGTCCGGTGGAACTGGCAAGTCGATGATCGGCCCTTATGTGGGTTTCCATAATACCGGGACTGTGGAGGTGCTCAGCGGAACGCTGACCTTTAACGGGGGTTTCACTCAAACAGGAGGTAGAACAATTCTATGTGGTGGCACAATAACATCAACAAATCCATTGAATATTCTGGGTGGAACCGTAGAGGGAACAGGTCAAATCATTGCGGACATATTGAATCAAGCGGGGCTTTTCAGCCCAGGCTTTTCGCCGGGAACACTTATAATCGACGGAGATTACACCCAAGGGCCAAATGGAAGGCTACTGATGGAGATCGGGGGTTGGCAGCCTGGCCAGTATGACGTTCTTAATATAACGGGAACAGCGTACCTCGACGGTGCGCTGGAAATAAGTCTTCTGGACGGATTTATACCTCGGCTCGGCGATACCTTTCAGATTTTCAATTTCGGCTCGTACACGGGTGCGTTTTCCTCAGTTACTGGACTTAACTTTGGCTACGGGAGATATTTTGAACTAAATTATTTTTCAGATGGTATCAGCCTCCAAACAGACGTTATTCCTGCACCAGGTGGACTTATTCTTGCCAGCATAGGTTTGGGCTGTGTTACGTGGTTCCGCAGACATAGGAAACTATAAATCATTTCTTGCTACTGGGAAAACCCCGCCCACGTTTCCTTTGACCAGATTGAGGAGGTGATTTATAATGTCTGGCTAATAACGCATCAAATTAACGGGTATTCGGGAAGTCAAAGTAGTAATAACAAAACAAGAAATCCTAAAAACCCCCGGAACAGGTCCGGGGGCTAAACAATTTTTGGGATAATCCCATTCAATGTCTGTAAATTGCTGATGTTTATGAGCTGCGTTTTTCTGTCGATCCTTTTTATCAGGCTGGTCAGAACTCTACCGGGCCCGATCTCGTAAAACTTGTCAACTCCATCTGCTAAAAGTCTCTCCATACATTTTTGCCAAAGAATCGGGGATGTCAACTGTTCTGTCAGCCCTTCGGCGATTCTTTCAGCGCTGGCGTAATACTCGGCATTTATGTTGGCAATGATTTTGATCTCAGACGGCTGTGAGATCTCGCAATTCGACAAGGCCTGTTTAAGGGTTTCTGCGGCGCTGGTCATCATTTCGGTATGGAATGCGCCGGCCACCTCCAGTCGAACAGCTTTTATAGCCCCATATTTTGCACCCAGCTCTTCTGCCCGCTGGCAGGCTGATTTGCTGCCGCTTATCACAATCTGCCCCGGACAATTGAAATTGACAGGCACAAGAAGTTCGCCCTGGGCAGCCTCGGCACAGAGCTGACGGGCCTTTTCTTCGTCAAGCCCGATAATGCTGACCATCGCCCCTTTGGTGGCGTCGGCGGCAGCCTGCATCGCCTGGCCGCGCTTCTGCACCAGGAGCAGTCCGTCCTCAAAGCTAATCACTCCTGCGGCATAAAGGGCGGTGTATTCGCCCAGACTAAGACCTGCCGTGACATCAGCACGTATCGCATTGGTGGCAGGATTATTTCTGAGAGCCTCCAATATAGCAGCGGAAGTGACAAAGATCGCGGGCTGAGAAATTGTGGTCGTATTCAGTTGCTCAGCCGGGCCTTCGAAGCAGATTTTACTTAGCTCGTATCCGACAATGTTGTCTGCCTGCTCAAAGAGCTGCGCTGCCGCCGGAAATGCCTGCGCGATTTCCGCCCCCATTCCCACTGTTTGAGCGCCCTGTCCCGGAAATAGAAAAGCAGTCCTCATCGCTCAATACTCAATTACATTTGCGCCCCAGGTCAATCCTGCGCCAAAGGCTACGAAAACGACGATGTCACCTCGCTTGATTTTGCCCTTCTTGACGCACTCATCGAAGGCAATTGGCACCGAGGCGGCGGACGTATTGCCGTACTCGGCAATATTTATGTAGACTTTCTCGCTGGGCAGTTTCAGCCGCTTTGCCGCAGACTCAATAATCCTTGCGTTCATCTGATGTGAGATAAGCATCTTTATATCGTCGGTCGTCAAGTTGCAGTAGTCCAGGCTGTTGGTTACGGTTTCAACCATCCGCCGGACAGCTTGTTGGTAGACCTCTCTGCCTCTGATTTCCATGTAGATTTTCTTGGGGTCGTCCAGCTCTTTATATGCCGGGTAGCGAGAACCGTACGCCTGGCAATTAAGGCTGCGCCAACCATCGCCGTCCGCGGACATAGTGCTGTACAGGACGCCTTTGGGTCCATCTTTACAGCTCTCCAGCACAATTGCTCCAGCGCCGTCACCAAACAGAATACAACTGCCTCTGTCGGTCCAGTCAGTTATCTTAGTTAGGGTCTCGGCACCAATTATTAGGGCGTTCTTGTACCGTCCAGCTTCTAAAAACTGCTGCGCAATTCCTATACTGTAAATAAATCCGCTACAGGCGGCTGATAAATCAAACACCCAGGCTTTTTTTGCCTGCAGGGCGCTCTGCACGAAACAAGCCGTCGATGGAAAAACCATTTCTGGAGTAATAGTAGCTACTATGATAAGGTCGAGGTCGCTGCCCTCGATATTGGCGTCTGCCAGAGCCTTTTTGGCCGCTTCGGCGGCTAACAAGGCCGTGCTTTCGTTGTCGTCAGTAATATGTCGCGTTTTGATGCCGGTCCGGCCCGTGATCCATTCATCTGAGGTATCCACCATTTTTGCCAGGTCGGCGTTGGTTAATATTCTTGCGGGCGCAAACGAGCCGCAACCTCTAATGACTGCACGAAAGGGAGGGGTCCAATCGTCAGTTGACTTGTGCATCAGCCGTCCTTACGCAAGTCTCCGACAGACATTCCATGATCTTGTCGTTTATTCTCTCGGTGTAGAATTTTTTGGAGGCGAGAATGGCGTTTTTTATCGTTCTGCTCCGGCTGGCGCCGTGGCACTTTATCGCCGTGCCGTTGACGCCCAGGAGAAGTGCACCGCCATATTCGTTGTAGTCATATTTTTGGTAAATCCTTTTTATCACCGGCTTGAACTTCGTCGCCAGCTCCAGCTTTTCCTGCATAAGCTCGTCTTTTATCGCCTTAAACAGGCCGTCAACAAGCCCTTCGGTCAGTTTCAGGACCACATTACCGACAAAACCATCGCAAACCGCGACGTCACAGACTCCCTTGAAGATGTCCCTACCCTCGATATTGCCGACAAAATTTATGTTTGGGTCGGCCTTCAATAACTGCCGCGCCTTCTTGACCACTTCGTTGCCCTTAGCATCTTCCTGCCCGATGCTCATCAGTCCGACGCGTGGGTTCGCAATTCTGAGTAGGTGTTTTGAATATAAACTGGCCATCAGTCCATATTGATGAAGATTTATAGGCTTGCAGGCGATATTTGCGCCGACGTCGCATATTGTTACCGGCCCCTCGAACGTGGGAAAGACCACTGCTATGCCCGGGCGATTAACTCCGGGCAGATTTCTCATCCGCATTTGAAAAGCCGCGACGCACGCCCCTGTATTGCCTGCCGAAATTACGGCGTCAGCCTGGTTTCTCTTGGCTAATTTGGAGATGACCCCAATCGAGCTTTTAGGCTTTCTTCGCAGACTTTCAATGGGGGTCTCATCCATACCTATGACATCGGGGGCGTGAACCACGCTTATTCTGTCGTCACGTTGCTCGCGCGAGGAAAGTTGCGCTTCGATTATCTCTTGCGGGCCGACCAGTATCACCTGGTCGATTTTGTCCAGCAGCCCGACCGCTTCCACAGCACCCGCGATAATTTCATCGGGTGCAAAGTCGCCTCCCATTGCGTCAAGCGCGATACGCATTGTTAGCTACTTTCCTCTTTGCCGACTTTCAAGGTGATGCTTGAGTTGAGATAGCCACATTTAGTGCAGGCGGCGTGCGGCAGCTTAGCCTGGCTGCATTTGGGGCATATCGAATAATTTACTGGCTTCAGCCGCTGATGGCTGCGGCGCATCCGTGCTTTACTTCTACTAGTCCTGGTGGCTGGTAACATCTACAATTGCTCCACTAAGCCAAAAAGGCTGCTCAAACAAATCATTGATACCCATATACTAAAAGTATTTAAGTTAGTTAGCCACATCCGGTTTGTCAAGTCAAATTTAACTTTGGTGAAGTCCCGGCACGCGGTGAACCAAAATTTGTATTGAAAGCGAAGCCAAAATGTTGTACAAGATTTACACGTTCTCGAACGGTTTTGGCTTTGTAGGTTAAACCGGTCTTGGTAGAATAGCTGCTTGTGGTACGATTTGTAAAGATGGACTGATTTAACATGGCCCGTTTTCGCCGCGGAAAGAAATCGCTCTATGAGGTGATGAGCAAGGCTCGTCTTAAGCCGAGCTACCACAAGACATTAGAGCCGTTGCATTCGCCTGAGCCTGACAAAGACGAGCCCACTTTAGAAAAGCCCAGCCCGGCACTGCCTACAGGCGCAGCAAAATGGTGGACAAAATCAAGGCATCTGCAGATTAATGCCGGCAGAATTGAGATATCAGTACCTTATCAGCTTGCGATTGCCGTACTTTTGGGGCTGATAGTTTTAATTTTGTTTGCATTTCGGCTTGGACAATTTACTCAAAAAGCAGCCAATTCAATCGCGAGAATACGCCCACCCGAGCAGAGTAACCCGATAAACCCAGACCCCAGCCCTGGAGTAGAAAAGCCGCCGTCATCTAAGGAGACGTTCGTACCCGATAAAAGCGAGCTGCTGGCTGACTCAGACGCAACCAATCGAATTGTGATACAGACGTTTCAGGTCAGGAGTCACTTAGAGCCGGTCAGGGATTATTTCGCACAGTTTGGCATAGAGACTGAAATAAGAAAAATCGGTGATTGGTATTATCTTATTACGAAAAACAAATATCAAAATCCGCAGAAGCAGGGGACAGATGGGTATCTGATGAAGCAGAAGATAGTCCAGTTGGGTGCAAATTATAAAGCACCGCCGGGCCGTGAACCTTTTGCACCAAACCTTTTCAAAGACGCATACGGTATCAAACTTGATGATTAGTTCGCAGGAGAAATGCTGAATGTCTATTGATCGCACGTTGAAGATTAAAGGTGCCCTGAGCAGACATCGAAATGTCTTGAGCAGAGCCGAACGCATCGAGCAGCTAAAAGACGAGGAGCGATGGGCTGAGGGTGGCTCCGTGTTAGCCCTGCCGAAGGTCGCTCATCGTAAGAGTCACGCCGGCCGAAAGGCAAAAGAGGCTCCCGCCACAGAAGCTGCCCCTGAGGTCGCCGCCGGAACCGGACCGGCTGAAAGCGAGGAAAAGAAGGCTGAAAAATAGGATATTGGACGAATCAAGATAGATCGTAAATAATACATGTGACTCCTTAAAGTGGAGCCAAGATACCTCAAACCCGAGCCGCGACCGTAAGGGAGCGGCACGCCTCTTTTTCCGCCATGAAAACCCATATTCCTCTCGCAGCAATTCTGGTAATAGTCGTGCTGGTAGATTCGCAGCCATCAGCTCTGGCCGACACCAGCGAAACCTGGCCGTTGCCCGCCTGGCAGTATGCTCAGCCCGAACAAGCTGGTATGGATTCGACCGTACTGGCGAAAGCTCGTGATTACGCGCTAACTGGCGACGGCTCGGGCTGCATTATCCGGCACGGCAAACTCGTTATGCAGTGGGGCGATCAGAAGCAGCAATACGACCTAAAATCAACCACCAAGGCAATCGGTGTCACGGCTCTGGGCATAGCTCTAAAAGATGAGAAAATCCATAGTTTACATGACCGTGCAAAGAAATATCATCCTGGTTTTGGTGTTCCCCCCGAGTCCAATGCCCAAACCGGCTGGCTTGATAAGATTACGCTCTTTCACCTGGGTACACAAACCGCCGGCTTCGACAAGCCAGGCGGATATACAGAGCTTCTGTTTGAGCCTGGCACTAAGTGGTCTTACAGCGATGGCGGGCCGAACTGGCTTGCTGAATGTGTCACGCTGGCATACGGGCGAGACCTTAACGATCTGATGTTTGAGCGGGTTTTCGGCCCCATCGGGATAAAGACCGCCGCCCTCGTCTGGCGAATCAACGCCTATCGTCAGCACGAAATCAACGGCGTCAAGCGCCGCGAGTTCGGCTCAGGCATCAGCGCCAACGTCGATGCAATGGCTCGCATCGGCTATCTCTATCTGCGGCGGGGCCGATGGCAGGGCGAGCAAATTATTCCTTCCTGGTTCGTCGATGCGGTGCGGATAGTGCCTAAAGAGATTCGCGGCTTGCCCGTTGTTAGGGGCGAAACTTACTTTAACGCCTCTGACCACTATGGCCTACTCTGGTGGAATAATGCCGATGGCGCAATGGCCAATGTGCCCCGAGATGCCTACTGGTCATGGGGACTATACGACAGTTTGATTGTGGTTATACCGAGTCTGGATATTGTCGCTGCGCGGGCGGGGAAATCGCTAAATAAGGCCGGCAATAGCGACTACAAAACCATCGAGCCTTTCATCGAGCCGATAGCTCTATCGGTCAGGGAAAAAAGTGGTAGGGGGGTAGCGCCTTATCCGTCCAGCCCCGTCATAAAGGGCATAGAGTGGGCGCCGCCCCAGACTATCATTCGCAAGGCTAAAGGAAGTGACAACTGGCCGATCACATGGGCGGACGATGACAATCTATACACCGCTTATGGCGACGGCTGGGGATTCGAGCTGAAAACGGAAGAAAAGTTGAGCCTGGGCATAGCAAAGGTTATCGGCTCACCGCCTGATTTCACGGGCGAAAATATCCGAAGCTCGACTGGAGAAAGAGTTGGTGATGGGGCCAAAGGTCCAAAGGCCAGCGGAATATTGTGTGTCGATGGCGTCTTGTATATGCTGGTCCGAAATGTCGGCAATTCCCAGATAGCGTGGTCGAGCGACCGCGGGAAAACCTGGACGTGGTGCGATTGGAAGTTTACCGACAGTTTCGGCTGCCCGACATTTTTAAACTTCGGCAAGAATTGTGCTGGTGCACGCGATGATTTCGTTTATATCTATTCGCACGATTCTGACAGCGCGTACGAGCCGGCCGACCGATTTGTCACGGCTCGCGTCCCGAAAGACAAGATTTGGCAGCAGGACGCCTATCAGTTTTTCAAGGGGCTGGATGGCTCAGCAAAGCCAATCTGGACGAAAGATATATGCGATAGGGGGGCGGTATTTGTAAATCCAGGCCGATGCTACCGCTCCGGCATTAGCTATAACTCGGGCTTGCAGCGGTACTTATGGTGCCAGACGCTCTATGGCTCTGATGACATGCGCTTCAAAGGCGGCCTGGGCATTTTTGATGCCCCGCAGCCCTGGGGCCCGTGGACTACTGTGTTTTACACAGAGACCTGGGATGTTGGTCCCGGGGAAACAAGCTGCCTTCCCACAAAATGGGTGGGTACGGCTGGCAAAACTGGCTACCTGCTTTTTTCAGGCGACGATTGCATTTCGGTGCGCAAAGCTGTTGCACTTAATTAACGACCGACAGACCTACACCTTGTAGTTCACATTTCCTGAATGATTTTTTTGAAGTGTCCCATTGCGGGATGATCCCAATTCCAAACCTGTGCCATTGCAGCTACGCCCAGCTTCTTGCCCGCGTGGTCATTTTTGGCAGCAAGATAAGCATGGAGTTTGCTTTTGGAGGGGTGTTTAAGCTTGTCATTACCTTGCTGATTCTGCCTTGCGCATTCAAGAAAACTGTTGACACACGTTTCAAGCACGGGATCGTGTGCAACAGTCTCCAAACAGAGGTCTTCTATCATGCCTGTCCTGCATCTGCCATTTGGACCCGGACCTGGAAATAGAATTAGGGCGGTCTTGATACCATTAGCGGAAGTAAATTGAAATGGCTGTGCAGGTATGGGCAAGTTTACATTCGCGGCATTTTTGAGAGCGGACTGGACGCTTTGTATAGCTGATTCCACGTTGGTTTCGGCATCACGAGCTATGACAAGAGTATTAACTTTTGAAAAATTCTCCATGGTGGCCAGGTTTTGTATGAATAGCCTCAATTGATCCTTGCCTTCGAAATTGAAAACTTGAACATCAAGTTTTTGGAAAGCTCTGGTTGCATGGAATAAAAACGCGTGAGCATCCAGACCTTCAGCCAATATAAGCTTTTGCTTCTCAATTTGCTGTTTTTTAGGCTCGAATTGTTTTCCGCACTCCGGACAAGTCACTTTTACAGTTCGGGGTACTGTGGGCATCGTCAGCGAATCTCCAGATTATGGGCAATTGCGGACCCAAGCATATCATAATTCGAGGTCTTAGCGGTGATAACATCGCCTTCCCGGTGAAGGCGGATGTAACGCAAATCTTCTGGCCTGTTGGCCAATCCTTTGTGGGCTGCTTCGAGGCACTCGTAACTGTGCGTTGTGGCGATAACTTGGCAATTGTAATTACCTGCGGCGCTAGCTATCGCCTCCCATGTTTTAGGAGAAGCCTCATAGTAGATGCCGTTCTCCATTTCATCGACAAATATGCAACCACCAGGTGAGTGTGCTATCCCCACTATAAGGTTCAACAGCTTTTCCATTCCCTCACCCATCAAATGAATTGGTAGAGTACGAGGGAAACCTTTAAGCTGGCCGTGCACTGAAGAATTTGGACCCTTCGTGATAACCTTCAGGTCCGATAAACGAGGCTCAATGATTCTAAGAAAGTCGACAGCTTCCTTTTCTCTTCCCGACTCTGCTAATTCACTGAAGAAATCTGCCGTTTGCTTCATTGCGATGTGCTGCTTTGAGGGGAAGAAAACTGCTGGCCAAGTTTTTTTGATGTACGCGTAATCTACGTATAGTACTGGCTTTAGCTGATTATCAACAAAAAGGTGAGATACCTGCTTTACCTCATCCCGCACACGGTACTCTATGTCCAGCGCGGTTAAGGGGGCTGGTTGCTCACTTGTAGGAATCTGGCGTTGCTCGTATGGAACAGACGCTGATAGGACAGCATCGGGCGCAACGATGCTTGGACTCGTCGGTGGTGAAAAGTTCGGGTTAAACCGGAACGTTGCAGACTGCGGCTCGTCGCTCACGATCGTCGAAATAAGAATTTCTTCGTTCATATTGTAATCGTAGAATATCGGAGCCCACATTGCTTCGGGCTCCAGACTGACCTTGTCGATACCGCGCCAGGCGAATTGCCGAAGAATCATAGCTGGCTGCCTCCGGTCAAAAAACAGAAACAGCGCCTCAAGCAGTGCCGTTTTCCCGACGTTATTTCGTCCGGCAATCAAGGTTAGCTGGCCAAAATCAGGGAGAGTTAGCTGCTTGAAACACTTAAAATTCCTTATCAAGACCTCGGTTATCATTGCCTAAGCTCCAATTGACAACTTAGTTTTCCCTTAAAATTGTTCATTATCATACGATGATCACAGCCACCATATCATTTCGACCGATTAAGAATAGTGAGACTAATCTATTTAATAGTCTATGATTCTCTTTAGATTGTCAAGCGCGATTTAGACGAGAAAAAATCGGATGACTCGGTAACGAACTGCTTGGCTAAATGGCAATCCAGTTGATGCCGATTTTTCGCCCGGCGTAGCCGACCTCTTTTAGATAGTCGCCATAGGCCATCATCCAGTGCGAGTCGCGGACTTCATTTAGCAGATTCTTCCAGTCGCCCTGGATTTGGACGTCCTGCTGAGACCGGCAGATCTCATAGAAGGGATTATCCTTGACGATTCCGGTAAAGCCCAGCCAACGGCCGGTGCTGTATTCAGGGTCAATTAATGTCACCTGCTGGCCAAGAGGCATTTCGACCTTCGGTGCAGCCCCATACTCGGATTCATAATGGGTCAGGATTTTAGCTGGCTCGTAACGTACGCCATCCAGCCGGCGCGGGGCGCTGCAGTGGGCGCAGGTAACTATCCCATCGTGCGGGAAGGTCGAGTTGTGCAGAAAAACGGGCTTGCCTGATACGTAATGCAGCAGGATGCCGGCTGGGATGATAACGAAATCGGATTCGCAGAAGGCCATCAGGCCCTGGTCGTTGAGCAGGCTCAAAGATAGGCAGGGCGTTGTCTTGGCTATGGGCAGAATTGTGGTCATACATCTCTGGATTGTGAACGCCGGTGCATCGTGCTCCCGCATCAGGTCGCGGAAAATGCCGTAGAGCAAAAAGGCGTTCACTACAAACGTCCGCTCGGTCATAAGAGTCGTATTGGGTAGCGAAAGGTACTTCTCGACCAAGCGATGGGCTGTTGTCACTATGTCATGGTTTTGCATCGTATTTTTGACACGGGCAGTGGTTTCATCGTAGCTGACATCGATGATGTTGAGCCTGAATTTGTCGCGTGCGACCTGGGGGGCTTCGGGCGAATACTTACCCCACGGGCCGCCAAGAGCGACTATCCGGGTGCCGATGAAGTTCTTAAGTCCGTAGAGGGCACGCAGACGCCAGAGAATCTCGCCATAATCATCGACGACGGCATCATTAACATACACGCCTCCGTGATCGAGATAGGAGTGTTGCCCGGACCCTGCTTCATCGGTTTGGAGATACTTGGTGCTCAGGGCTTCGTACCAGTAATAGGCTGGGCCGCTGCGGTGCCTGACAAAGATGATTGTGTCCTTATCCTTTTTCTGGGCGAAACATGCTCTGAGCAGTTCGCCCGAGCCCGCAGCAGCATAAACCACTATCACGTCGTAATCATTCTCGTGCACCGGGGCGGCCGCTGGGGTCGATTTGATTTTAACCACGGGCAGAATCCTTACGGGAAACTCGCAGCGCGAGGATAGCTCGCTTAGCTCTTTCGATATTCGTTGTGCCTCAGCCTCAGCCGCATCGTCGCTTTGCACGCCACCCCAGGATTTCCATGAGGTCGCCTCTCGTTTCTCGGCCACTCTGTACATAAGGACCGGCTGTACCGTCAGGGCTTTACCCGTGCATACGGGCGGCTTGTTGGGGTTCCAGTCCTGGTTTTTCGACTGAGCCGGCGATGATGTGCCGAAGCCCAGGACTTGGCCTGCAATGCCGGCTGTGGTCAGTGCAACGAACTGCCTGCGGTTTATGTCGTTATAAGACATAGTTTTCTCCTGATTGGGCTTAAATCATGTTCTTTCCGTTTACCGTCTACAAGTTTACTCTGGGTAAGAGTACCCTGCAATAAACTTGTCCTGAGCGAGGCTGAAGGATTACCATGCTAAATATGTCATTTTCGAGTTGGTTTTCTGGGCCTCGGCAGCTAAAATATTCTCCGATGAGAAAATACCTTGCGGACAGAACGGCCAAGATCGATGCCAGCGGCATTAGAAAAGTATTTGCGCTGGCGGCAGAACTGGAAAACCCGATAAACTTTTCAATAGGACAGCCAGACTTCGATGTGCCAGAAGAGCTAAAAGAAGAAGCGATAAAAGCTATCCGGGAAGGCTTCAATAAATATTCGCAAACAAGCGGTGATGCACTCTTACAACAGCGAATTAGTAAATTAGTAAAAAAAGAGATTGGCTGGCAAAATCCAGCCGTGCTGGTGACCAGCGGCGTGAGTGGGGGGCTTTTACTTGCGTTTCTGGCACTTATCAATCCGGGCGATGAAGTGGTCATTCCCGACCCTTATTTCGTGATTTACAAGCACGTGCCCACGATGCTGGGTGCAAAATGTGTGTATGTGGATAGCTATCCGCAATTTTCTCTGCCTGTCAGTAAAATCGCCGAAGCGATAACCGACAAAACCAAGATGATAATACTGAATTCGCCGTGCAATCCGACCGGCGTAGTATATTCAGAGAAGGACATCAAATCGCTGGCAGAAATCGCGGCGGAAAAAGACGTATTGATTCTGGCTGACGAAATTTACGAAAAATTCTGCTACGACGGTACGTACATCAGTATCGCCAGTTACTATGAGAGAACACTTTTGCTGCGCGGGTTCAGCAAGCCCTATGCGATGACAGGCTGGCGGCTGGGTTTCGCCGCGGCGCATCCGTGTCTGCGCGCCGTGATAGAGGAGATGACCAAGATACAGCAATATACCTTTGTCTGTGCGCCTACGCCTTTTCAAAAAGCAGCCATCGCAGCGCTCGATTTTAACGTGACCGGCTTTGTCGAGCAATACAGGACAAAAAGAGACCTTGTTTACGAAGGGCTCAAGGATAAGTTTGAGCTGGTAAAGCCAGGCGGGGCATTTTACGTGTTCCCCAAAGCGCCGGACGGACGGGCAACCGGATTTGTGGCAAAGGCTATAAAAAATAATGTGCTTATCATTCCCGGCAACGTATTCAGCGAAAAAGACACGCACTTCAGGATTAGTTTCGCCACCAGTAACGAAAAATTACATCAGGGCATCGAAATCTTGCGCAGGCTAGTGTAGGCACACCGGCAGGGGGGGGGGTAGGGCGGAAAATGTAAAACTAAAAGCGTAAAAGCAAAACTTTGGAATTCCACAGTTTTAAGCCTTTCAGTTTTCGCGCAATCAGGGATTGCCAAATCGGGGATATTGCGGTATGATTCTGAGTATGAAGCATTCACTCCGGGCCATCCTGATTTTCTCTCTGTGCCTGATAGCAGGAGCAGGCCTGATTCGCGCAGTAAGTCAGAACCAACCGGCTATCCCGGCTGCCAAGCGATCAACCGCACGAGCAGCGGTAATTAGCTGCGAAGGTATGATTGATGATGGACTTGCCCGGTCCATCCGGCGCAGGACTCAAATAGCCCTCGATGCGGGTGTGGATTACATAATTTATGAAATCGACACTTACGGCGGGTTTGTCCAATCGGCAGTGGATATTTCCGATGACCTGATACTGAGATTCGGCAAGAAAGCCCGCACGGTAGCCTACGTGACAACAAAGGCGATATCGGCGGGGGCGATGATAAGCGTCTCCTGCCAGGACGTCATCATGCGGGAGAATACCACTATTGGCGATTGTGCACCGATTGCGCTGGGCGGCCAGTTGGAGGGCGTCGAGCGGGAAAAAGCCGAGAGCTTTATCCGCGGGATCTTCGAGAGGGCGGCAGAAGCAAACGGCTATCCCAAACCATTGCTTCGGGCGATGGTAACGATGCAGATCGAGGTCTACAAGGTGAAAAACCGCCAGAGCAGCGAGTATGAATTCTTTGAAGGAGATGCGCTGCCTAAAGACCCAAACATATACGACCTGGATAACAAAGAGAGAATCAATAAGGATACCGAGATTCTTACGCTGACGGCTTCTGCCGCCGAGCAGTATAAGGTCGCCCGGGCAGTGGTTAATGATCGACAAGGTGTGCTTGATTTTTTAGCCCAACGTGACGGCGTAACTTTTTCCGGTGAGCCTTTGGTGCTAAAGACGTTGTGGTCGGAGGAAATGGTTCGCTGGGTGAATTCGCCGGCAGTAATGGCTGTGCTGGTTATGATTGCTTTGTTAGCGATTTATATGGAATTGAGCACGCCGGGCATCGGGCTGCCGGGCCTGGTAGCGCTTATATGCTTTGCTATCATAATCGGCAGCAAATATCTGATTGGACTGGCTAACTGGGTGGAGGTGGCGCTATTCATTGTTGGTTTGGTCTTGCTGGCGATTGAGATTTTTGTGCTGCCAGGCTTCGGCATAGCCGGTGCTCTGGGGATAATATGTGTGCTTGTCGGCTTATTCGGGATGCTGATTAAGAATCCGCCGAACACGCTGCCCTGGCCGCATTCACCGCTTGACTGGCGGTTGTTTGTCAGCGGAGTCGTAGGACTATCCTTGGGCGTGGTAGGATTTATCGTGCTGGCGTGGCTGCTGGCCAAATATCTGCCGAAGTTTCAGTTTCTAAGCGGGCTTATGCTTACGCCAACTGTGGCCACGTGGGGCGGCGAAATGCGGGTCAATATGACGACTCCGCCCGAAAGCAAAATCGCAGTGTTGAATGTGGGTGACATCGGCGAAGTGACATCTACGCTCAGGCCCACCGGAAAGGCTAAATTCGGCGATGCGATAGTGGATGTAGTTGCCATAGCGGAGTTTCTGGATAAGGGCACCAAGGTCCAGATAGCCGAAATTCACGGCAACAGGGTGGTGGTTAAGAGACAGATGACAGAAGACAGATGACCGAGGACAGAAAAACATCAGGATATCAGAGTATCAGGATGCAGGACATCAGCAAATCAGGGGATCAGGAAAAACAAATCTGCTTCTGGCGGACATACCTGATTCCTGATAACCTGATGCCCACTACCTGATATACTGATAATCCGATGCCCTATAAGAGGTAAACTCGTGGGCTGGTGGCTGGTTTTTGCCGTTTTCTTATATCTTGCGTGTGCGGCGCTGATAGTAGCTGAGATATTTGTGCCGAGCGGCGGCATACTAAGTGTGTGTGCCTTTGCCTGTGTGGTCGCCGGCATACTGATTTTTTTTCAGTACAGTGCCACAGCCGGCTGGGTAGGCGTAATCATTGCTGCTATCATGGTGCCGTCGCTATTAGTAGTCGCCTATAAAATATTCCCCAAAACGAGATTCGGCAAGAGCGTTACGCTTACTCCGCCGCAGCGACAGCGGGGCGATGCCATAGCAGATTCATCGCAGCTAAAAGAGCTGCTCGGTTCTGTGGGCAGCGTTCTTACACCGCTACGACCGGTGGGCACCTGCGATTTTTCAGGACGGAGAGTTGAGTGCGTAGCGGAAAGCGGGTATGTTGATAAGGGCAAAAAGGTCAAGGTTATCCGCGTGGAGGCAACGCAGTTAACCGTTCGGCAAATAGAAGAGGGTTCCCGCTTTGCGGGGTCCCAAAGTCAGTGAAAGGGCGAAAAGATGTTTGATCCAATGCACGTAATCCTTGCAGCAGGTGCTGCTGAGACTATCGGGCTGACGCTTTTAGTGATAATTCTCATCGCAGCACTGGTTTTCTTCCTGCTGTTTATCAAGTTTTTCAGATTATGGCTGCAGGCAAAACTATCCCGAGCCGACGTGAAATTCTCTGAGCTTATCGGAATGTGGCTGAGAAAGGTAGATATCAGAATTATAGTCCTGAGCAAGATAACCGCTGTTCAGGCAGGGCTAACCCTGACCACGGTAGATTTGGAAAGCCACTACTTAGCTGGTGGCCGGGTCCCCAATGTGGTGCGTGCCCTGATCGCTGCCAACAGGGCAAACATCGATCTGACGCTGAAAACAGCCACCGCCATCGACCTTGCGGGGCGAGATATTTTGGATGCAGTGCAGACCAGCGTCAATCCGAAGGTCATCGATTGTCCCGACCCTAAAAAGGGCAAAGATACGGTGGATGCAGTTGCTCAGGATGGTATCCAGCTAAAAGCCAAGGCGCGGGTCACTGTCCGGGCCAATATTGCCAGATTAATCGGCGGTGCTACAGAAGAGACCGTTATCGCCCGTGTGGGCGAGGGGATTGTCACCACTATCGGAAGCGCTATAAGCTACAAGAGCGTTCTGGAAAGCCCCGACAGCATCTCTAAAGCGGTGCTGGCAAAGGGATTGGATGCAGGCACAGCGTTTGAGATATTATCCATCGACATCGCCGACGTCGATGTGGGCGAAAACGTCGGGGCCGACCTTCAAGCCAAACAGGCGGCTGCTGACCTGCGGAGAGCACAGGCCGAGGCGGAAAAACGCCGGGCAATGGCGGTCGCCCGTGAGCAGGAAATGAGGGCGCTGGTTGTCGAGAACGAGGCAAAGGTGCCGCTTGCTATGGCAGAAGCCTTCAAAAAAGGCAACCTCGGAGTCATGGACTATTATCGCTTGAAAAATATCGGTGCAGACACACAGATGCGCGAATCGATAGCAAAGCCGAAAAAGAAAGAATAATCTCGATACTCGATAACCTATGAAAGAACTATTAGCACAATTAATCCTGGCTGTTCAAGGCGATGATGTCGAAAAGTGGGCCAATATTCTATTAGTAGTAGTGCTGGCGGCTTTCTGGGGAATTGCCAGCCTGCTCAAAGCGAAGAAGGCTCAGCAGGCAGATGAGCAGGAGCAGTCAACTGCCGGGCGACAGCAAAAACCGTCGCCGGCTGCTCAGAGCTTGCGGAAGGAATTGTTTAAGCAGCGTAGCTATTCTGGGCCCGCGGTAACAGCCGCACAATACCGGCGTCAGGCTTGGCAGCGATTGTCGGCAAGGGTCCGCGTCCATACTTTTGCCGAAGAGAGTCAGTTTCTGCAAACTTCTCCTGTGGCGCCTCTGGCAGAGCCAAAATTGCCTGCGATGACCAGCGGACTTGAGGAAGGGCTACAATCAGTTCCAGAACCTGTGAGTAAACCCATTGAAGGACTGGGACAGTATAGTCCGCTGGCTGCTGAAAAGCCTGAGCCAGAGTTTTCCTCTACGTATCTGTTGGCCTATGACGATCCTGAGCAGCTTAGAAGGGCGATTCTGCACTACGAAATCCTCGGTAAGCCCTTGTCGCTGCGAAGGCCAGGAGAGCATATTATAGGACTATAAGTAGCGTGCTTTCTTCTTACACCGATTTGCGTAAACCTAATTTTTTGAAGCCCGCAACTGAGCGGTAGTCTGTCAGTAGTAAAATTTGTAATGTTTCATTCCCGCGAAAGCGGGAATCCAGATTCTAAAAAAAGAATTCCGTATCCAGTGCGGAATGACAACCTCTAAAATCATATTTGACGTAATACCGGTATTCCTTTTTGCCTACCCAAGTGTTTGTAACTTTCCTGATGTAGCCTGCGATGGGTTTATAGATGACTTTTTTATACCATAATGGACACGCATCCAAATATTACAACGTAGAGTTGGTTTATGCCAACAAACATATGCCTATGGTTATTCAGGAATTGTGAAAAAAACCAGCCGTTTTGGGCCAAACAAATAACGTCTCATAAGATATGTTATGTTTCATTCAGCGGTTATTTTCGGGCAAAAAAGCGTATTTGCATTTTTTCTAACAAATGGGACTTTTTTAGGTACTACCGGTACTGATTGCGTGATCGGCGGTTTCAGAAAGATTTTCCCACATCGCTGCAATTCTGTCCAGCAAGCCTAAGTTCTGAAGGACTATAGATATGTTGACTGTCGCATCGACCGCAGCGAAGTTATTGCGCAGATAGTTGTCAAGGTTGATAAGTGTGGATGCGAACTTTATCCGGTTGCAGTAAAGTAACGCTGTCTTGTAATGAAGTTCAAGCGTCTCTCTGGCCAGATGCTCGGGAGCGGTAAGCTGCGCTAAGGCGTCTTCTGTGCGACCTATTTCATATAGGCAGACAGCGAGCTTGCTGCTGGCTCTGGCATAAGTTGGGTTTATTTCCAAAGCCGTTTGAAAGCACTGTGCGGCCAATTGTGGTTTTGCCACGCTCATCAGCAGGACGCCCAAACGGTAGTGCAGGTCCGGATTCTGGGGACGCCGGTCGATTTGCTGGCGATGTGCTGAAATCACAGCCTCTATCATATCCTGTGATTCGGAGGTATCGTGCAGCGGCATAGCCTCGGCAAGAGCCGCCTTGAATATTAGATTGGCCGTCTCGCCGAATAGAAATGAACTGTTTGGCTGAATCGCCGCTGCCAGCGACAGGGTCGTCAGGGCCTCGTCATTCCGGTGGGCTAATTTTTGCGATGTTGCCAATCCGATATAGGAGTCGACTATTTTGTCGTTTATTTCGACCGCCCTATTGAACTGCTCTGCGGCGAGCTGCTCAGCTTGCATCTGTAAGAATTGTGTGCCCAGCTTTATGGTCGCCTCCAGAAAATCGGGACAAATCCGAAGCGCCTGCTGATACTGCGAAACCGCGTCGGCGTTGGCCCCTAACATGCTCAGGACATCTGCCTGTTTGACAATCAAGTCTACCCTATCGGACTCCTGGATGAGCAGGTTCTCAAGCTGTTCCAGTGCCTCCTCAAGCTGCCCATCTCGAATCAGTTGGTCGATTCTTTCATCTCCTGTGAGGAAATTATCCGGGTGTATTAGAATTGCGGTATTGAATGTCTCAATGGCCTTTTCGTATCTTGCGGTGGCGATATATAAATGTCCTAACGTTACCAGTGCGGATATATCGTCGGGATACTGCTCTTTAAGAAGCTCGTACTGCTGGATGGTTTTGTCCAATTGACCATTTTTGAGGTATATTGCAGCCAAGCGTTGTGCGGGAAGTTGTAGATAATTTTTGAACTTCAGGCAGTCCTGATAGAACTCTACGGCCTGAGATTCTTTGCCCAGTCTTTCGTAGCAGTGTCCCAGGGCGTAAAGAGCCATCGTATTATTTGGCTGCCTCATATAGACCGAATTTAGCTCTTGGATTGCCTGGGGGAGCCGATTCTGAGCAAGGCACAATGCCGCTGCAGCCATACGCCCGCGTGTGCAAGCGGAGTTTTCAAAGAGATACAGCCGTAACTGTTCCTGTGCGGCATCAAGTTTCTGTTCGCCCATAAGGCTGATTATTGTGGCCAACTGCTGTGTCTGGGCAGAGTTAGCGGCGTGTTTGTGTTGGTTGCCGACATCCAGCCAGTGCCATATTAAATCGGCGGTGTCGACCTGTATCGCCCTGCCGAAAATCTCGAGTATTGTGCTCATACACCCTGTGCCGAATAAATTGCTTGTTGGTTTCGAGTACGACTCCGTCTCAGGCGGATAAATCGGAACCTGACGATTTATCGGCATCCTCCGTGCTAAAAATAGCCAGTCTTTGGCTTTGAACTGCCTGTCCTGATGGCTGACATCAGCCTCTTATTGCACGTAAGAATATCGACAGTATAGGCTGGCTAAATAATTTCGTTTTGCTGAATTAGGTAGGCGGCAATTTGATTTATCGAATGTGCGTGGCGATTGTGTGTGATGTAGCGGCTGTTGCAGTCCTAAAATGCCGGTTATCGGATTTTCTCAATTTTTGTCTTGAAAGGTTGACAAGAAAAATTTTATAATAGAAATGTTTGCGGGAGATCTCTATATAAGGAGCGTTAATTTGGTTCCAGTCCGTCTGATATTGTTTATATCACTATCCTTTGCTGGTGTATCGCGGGCTGCTATCTGTCGCTTTCAAGGACTCGGGGACCTCCAAGAAGGAGACTTTTATAGCAAGGCATACGGTGTCTCAGCGGACGGACGTGTCGTCGTAGGATCAAGCAATTCTGCATTCGGGACAGAAGCATTCCGTTGGACTGAATCAGAAGGTATGTTTGGACTGGGTGACCTGGAGGGGGGAGGCTTCCTCAGCAGGGCCTATGCCGTTTCAGCCAACGGAGACGTCATTGTGGGAGCAAGCTTTTCTGAACCTGGCATCAGCGTGCAGGCGTTCCGGTGGGAAAATGACGTAATGACTGGTCTTGGCGGCCTGCCAGAAGCACCATACATATACAGCGTAGCTTACGCTGTCTCAGCCGATGGCTCTGTCATTGTTGGAGAAAGTGAATCTGCATCCGGCACAGAGGCCTTTCGCTTGACGCAAGAAGAAGGGATGGTCGGCCTGGGTAATCTGGGTGGCTACCCTGAGAGCACGGCATACGGCGTCTCCGCCGATGGGTCAGTCATCGTCGGGGTAAGTAATCCCCCCGGCCTTCCGGACGAAGAAGCGTTCCGCTGGACTCAAGAAGAAGGCATGGTCGGCCTGGGTTACCTGGTGCCAGTTAGTGAAGACGCGTTTAGCTTCGCAACAGCCGTATCGGCGGACGGCTCAGTCATCGTCGGCTATAGCGCACCTACCAACTGGAATACCATTCCTGGGTCCGAACCATTCCGCTGGGAAAACGGCGTTATGACAGGCCTTGGCGCGCGTGGTTGTGCCTGGGCAGTCTCAGCCAATGGATCAGTTATAGTGGGCGATGACGACGACCCCATCCTGGCCAAGGCCTTCATCTGGGACGAAAAGCACGGCATGCGTTATCTAAAAGACGTTTTGGAGAATGAATGTGGCCTGGACCTGACCGGCTGGACATTAGAGCGGGCTACCGGAGTTTCTGCTGACGGGCTGATTATTGTTGGCTACGGCATCAATCACGATGGCTTTACCGAAGGCTGGATAGCCACCATCCCCGAGCCTGCGACATTTCTGCTGCTTGCCTTCGGCGGATTAGCATTGCTGAGAATCCAAAATGGAAAGCCTTGATCATCTTAAAATCAGGACGATACTATTCATATTGGCCCTTATGTTCTTTGGTGAAACTTCGCGGGCTGCTATATGTCGCTTTCAAGGACTGGGAGTTCTTCCAGGTGGAGAGTTCTTCAGTAAAGCTTATGCAATCTCGGCAGATGGAGCAGTGGTCGTAGGAGAAAGCTATTCTGCCTTGGGCGAACCTTTCGAAGCGTTCCGCTGGGAGAATGATGTAATGAGTTCTCTTACAGCCCCTGGAGATCCGTTTTTCGCAAGCAGCGCTTATGCCGTATCTGCCGATGGTTCATTTGTAGTTGGACTGGGGTACTCACAAGTAAAGCCCTTCCCTGAAGCATTTTGCTGGACAGCGTCCGGTGGAATATATGGTCTTGGCGGACTGCCACCTGTATTTGCTGGAAGCAGAGCCTACGGCGTGTCCGCTGATGGCTCCGTCATTGTGGGAGATATCTTAGGCGCAAATATACAAGCCTTCCGGTGGACGCAAGAAGAAGGCATGGTTGGCCTGGGTGACCTGACGGGTTTCAAGCGTGGCTACAGCATAGCCTATGGCGTCTCGGCTGACGGCTCAATCATCGTGGGAGAAAGCGCATCCTACAAGGGCGTCAACGAAGCATTCCGCTGGACCAAAGAAGAATGCATGGTTGGCCTGGGTTTTCTGAACGTGCCTGCGGAACCAGATGATGCTGAGAGTCAAGCCAAAGCCATCTCAGCAGATGGCTCAGTAATCGTCGGTTGGAGTACATCTCCTCGGTTTAACTGTGAAGCCTTTCGATGGGAAGATGGCGTAATGACGGGCCTGGGCATCGATGGCCCTGCTTATGCTGTCTCTGCGGACGGCTCGGTCATCGTTGGAGCAACCTGTTTCGACCTCGCTGCCTTTATTTGGGATGAAACCAACGGCGCACGCTATCTAAAAGATGTTCTGGAGAATGAATGTGGACTGGACCTGACGGGCTGGACCTTGGAGAGGGCTACCGGGGTTTCTGCTGACGGCCTTACGATTGTCGGCTATGGCACCAATCCTGATGGCTTTACCGAAGGCTGGATAGC
>Ga0172366_10001086_pt1 | contig 21035 bp, 16 predicted proteins | sample LakKivSesite69cm_FD_114533 | JGI IMG/M metagenome (GOLD analysis project Ga0172366, IMG submission 114533) | Sediment microbial communities from Lake Kivu, Rwanda - Sediment site 69cm | ecosystem: Environmental > Aquatic > Freshwater > Lake > Sediment | place: Rwanda: Western Province, Lake...
GGTTCCTTCAGGAGACTGTAGCCATGCTCAAGGGGGACGACCCCCTGGCCCCGGCTACGGTGGTGGTGCCCTCCGCCTATGCGCGCCTCCGGATGCGCCACATCCTGGGACGGCGGGGAATGGTCAACGTCCACTTCCTGCTTCCTCCTCAGCTTTCGGAACTGCTCGGTGCCCCGTCGCTGGCGGCCCGAGGGCTACGCCCGCTGACACCTCTCCTGGAGGGCGCAGCGGTCAGGGCCATCGCGGCCGAGGCACCAGGGCCCCTGGACTCTTTGAGAGACCATCCGGCGCTGCACCATAGCCTGCGCTCGACTTTCCGAGAGCTCCGCCATGCCGGCGAGGGGGTGCTGCAAAGGCTGGAGGGCCAGAGCGGCCTCAGGCCCCTGGTGGTCCGCCTCTACCGGCGGTTCCGCGACCTCACCGCTGAATACTACGACCGGGAGGACCTGGCGCAGTCGGCGGCGGAGGCGGCCAGGGAGAGGCCGCCAGGCCTCAAAGACCTGGGGCCTGTCGTGTTCTACCTGCTGCCGAGGATGACCCCCTCTGAGAGGGCGCTGGTGGAAGCCCTGGCCGAGTCGTGGAGCTGCTTTGTCATCCTGGGCGTTACGGGAGACGAGGAGGCCGACGAAGAGGTCCTTGCCCTGGTCCGGCGCGTGGAAGATGCGCTGGGGCCTGCACAAGACGAGAGTCCCGACGGGGTGCCGGCCATGACCCATCTGGTCATCGCTCCGGATGCCCACGAGGAGGTCCGCTGGTGTGCGCGGCATATAGCGAGGGCGGCGCAGGAGGGGGTGCCTTTTCACCGGATGGCGGTGCTCTATCGCCATGACACCCCTTACGCCTCCCTCGTGGCCGAGGAACTGGCGCTTGCCGGCATCCCGACAGCGGGGCCGGGTACGGTCCCCCTGTCCGACACGGCGGTAGGGCGCACTCTGACAGGCCTGGTGGGCCTGGCGGACGGAGAACTCCCCAGGGATACGGTCATGGAGTGGCTCACGGGCTGCCCCGTGTCCCCGCCGCAGCTCCCCGGAGGCGTTTTCCACGCCTCCCAGTGGGATGCCATCTCGCGCAGAGCGGGCGTGGTGAGAGGGCTGGAGCAGTGGCAGACACGCCTGGATATGCACGCCACCCGTATGGAACGCCTCGTGGAGAGCGAGGTGCCCCGGGAGGGACTGTCCGAGGCGAGGGCGGCCTGGATGGCGAACGAAGCCGAAGCCGCACGCCAGCTCGCCTCTTTCATAGAAGGCCTGAGCGCCGAGGTGAAGCCGCCTGAGGACGGGCACACGTGGCAGGAGCTGGCTGGCTGGGCCCGGGGGCTGCTGGAGCGGTACCTGGAGCGCTCCGCAGGGCTGCCGGAGGTCGAGGAGGATGCCCTGACCCGCATCAATGACGGCCTTGAGGAGCTGTCCAGCCTGGATGCACTGGAGCCCGGGGCCTCGCTGGAACGTTTTGCCCTGGCCCTCGACGAATTGCTGTCCGCCCGGGTGGGCCACCAGGGCAAGTTCGGGGAAGGGGTCTTCGTAGCGCCTCTGTACGCCGCCCTGGGCATGGAGTTCGACACAGTGCACGTTCTGGGCCTGGTAGAAGGAATGGTGCCCCCCCGCGCGTCCGACGACCCCCTGATACCCGATGCAGAGCGCCGCACGGCAGGCGGCCCCTCCTCCGGGCTTCCCCTGCGGGGAGCCCGGCGCGGGGAGGAGCGCTACAACTATCTGGCCGCCCTGGCCTCGGCGCCGCAGCGGATACTCTCCTTCCCCCGAGGCGATCCCGCGGCGCGGAGGGAGCAGTACGCCTCCCGATGGTTCCTGGAGGAGGCCTCCCGTCTCAACGGCTCGCCGGTCTTCTCGTCCACCCTTGCAGGGCTGGGCCAGCGGCCGTGGCTCACCGCCATCGCCTCTGTGGAGGAGGGGCTTGGCACCGCAAGACAGGAGGCACCTGCGGACTTGCACGACTACGACCTCTACAACCTGTGGAGATGGCGGGCTTCCGGAAATCGGCTGGACAGGCATCACCTTGCGGCCTCAGGGCCCTTCTCAAGGGCGCTTGCCCTAGAGAGACAGCGCGCTGCAGGCCTCCTGGGCCAGTGGGATGGAGACCTGACTCCCCTTGCTGGCAAGGCGCGTCGGCTGGGCCTCCTCAAGGGACGGGTGCTCTCGGCCACCAGCCTTCAGGAATGGGCCGCCTGCCCGTTCCGCTATTTCCTGGGACACGTGCTGGGCCTGGCCGCCCTGGAGCGTCCGGAAGAGCTGCTGGTCATCTCGCCCCTGGAGCGGGGGTCGCTGGTGCACTCCGTCCTGGAGCAATTCATGCGCCAGGTTCAGGAACGGGACGCTTTGCCAGGGCCTACGGAGCCCTGGACGGAGGAACACAGGGCCCTGCTTTTCCAGATAGCCCGCCATGCGCTCGAGGAGGCGGAGGGGAGAGGGGTCACCGGCAAAGAGCTGCTGTGGGAGCTGGAGAAGGAGGACATCCTGGCAGACCTGGTGACCTTCCTGGAGGAGGATGCCAGGCTGCGGGCGCACTTCGGCGTGACGCCCAGCCATGTGGAGATGAAGTTCGGGTTCTCAGGTGGCGAGCCAGCCGCCGCCCCGGCGGCCCTCCTGGAGATCGAGGGCCTGGGCGCCCTGCGCTTCCGAGGCATTATCGACAGGGTGGACCTGGCCCCCGCCGGACAGCGGGTCCTGGTGCTCGACTACAAGACCGGGAGCCGCACCCCCTACGAGACCCTGAGGAAGGACCCCGTCGATGGAGGGCGGCTCCTTCAGCTCCCCATCTACTCGCTGGCAGTACGCCAGGCCCTGGGAAAGCAGGTACGTGTCCAGGCGTCCTACTGGTTCGTTACCGCCCGGGGCGGTTTCTCCCTGTTACCGCCAGTGCCTCTTGACCTGGAAGAGGCCGAGGAGCGCTTTGGCCAGGCCGTGGCCGTTATCGCCCGTGGTATCCTCCAGGGCCTTTTCCCCGCCAACCCCGGAGTCCGGGACCGGGAATCGTTCGCAAACTGCCGCTGGTGCGACTTCGACTCCCTGTGTCCCGCCAGGCGCGATGTCTACTGGGAGAGGAAACGGGGCGACCTGCGCCTGGCCCCCTATCTGGGCCTGTCCGCCGGCGCGGCGCCAGGGGAGGCCAGCGGATGACGGCTCCTTTCGTCCCACGCGACCAGGAGGTCCGGCAGCGCATCGAGGAGGCGCTGGGCGAGACCATCATAGTGGAAGCCGGGGCGGGTACGGGCAAGACCCGGAGCCTGGTTGACCGGGTGGTGGCCCTCATCGCCGCCGGACGCACCACGGTTGACCGTATCGCCGCCATAACCTTCACCGAGGCCGCCGCCGCAGAGCTTCGAGACCGCATCCGCGAGGCGCTGGAGGCGGCCTCCACCGATAAAGGACGCTCCGAGGTGGAGCGGCAGCGCTGCCAGAACGGCGTCAAGGACCTGGACAACGCCGCTATGCAGACGCTGCACAGCTTCGCCGCAAGCCTCCTGCGGGAGCGCCCCCTGGAGGCCGGGCTGCCGCCGGCCTTCGAGACCCTTGACGAGATACGCGCCGACCTGCTGTTCCAGGAGCATTGGGGCCGCTGGCTGGACGGGGCGCTGGAGGACCCGGAGGTCGTCCCGGCCCTGCGACAGGCCCTGGCCCTCGGCCTCTCGCTGGAGCACCTCCGCGCGTCGGCCCTGGCCTTTCATCGCAACTATGACCTCCTGGAGACGGCCTCGTTCCCCGATGCGCCGGAGCCGCGCGCCCGCGCGGCATCGGCCCTGGTGGAATCGGTGCCCGAGCTGGAGCGTCTCTGCTGTCTGGCACACAACGGCGAGGAGGACCCGCTGGTGGGCCATGTTCGAGGCGTCCTGGGCCTGGCCCGGCGTCTCAAGGGCGTGGATCCCACATCCCTCTCTGCGAGACGCCTGCTCTTCCAGAGCCCTGCTATCAGTACCAGCAGGGGCAGGCAGGCCGATTGGGATGATGACCCCGAAAGCGGTGTGAACGGCTGCAAACGGGTGAAGGAGGTCCTGGCGGGGTTGCACCACGTGGCCCAGGAGGAGCTTGGCGAGGCGCGGCGGGCAGCCCTCACGCCCCTCCTGCGGGCGGTGCGGCGCTCTGTCCTGGACTATGCGCAGGAACGAAAACGCCAGGGGCTGGCCGAGTTCCACGACCTGCTCGTATGGGCCAGAGACCTCCTGCGCGACCGGCTGGATGTGCGGGACCACTTCCGGAGGCGCTTCACCCACCTGCTCATCGACGAGTTCCAGGACACCGACCCGTTGCAGGCGGAGATCGCCGTTTTCCTCGCCGAAGAGGTCGCCGACGGGACCCCACCCGAGGCTAGGCCGCGGCGGTGGACGGAGGTCACGCCAACTCCGGGCAAGCTGTTCGTAGTAGGAGACCCCAAGCAGTCTATCTACCGCTTCCGCCGCGCTGACGTTGCCCTCACGGCCCGCCTCAGCCGGGCTGTCGGGCAGACCCCCCTCCCTCTGGTGCAGAACTTCCGCGCTCAACGTCCCCTCATCGCGTGGGTCAACCACCTCTTTGAAAGATGGATGCAGGGAGGCCCGGGGCAGGCGGCGTACATACCCCTGGCCCACCGCTGGCAGGCCAGGACAGACCACCCCGTGCCGCCAGCCGTCCGCCATCTGGGAGGGGCTGTCGAAGCGACCCGTGTGGGAGAGGTGCGCGAGCTGGAAGCCAAGGCCATCGCCCAGCTCCTGCAGCGGATTCAGGCCGAGGAGTGGCCCGTGCTCGACAAGGGTGCCAGCGAAGAGGCACAGGAGGAGCGTTTCCGCCCGGCCCTGTATGGTGACATATGCATCCTCTTCCCTCAGCGCAGCGGCCTGCGCGCCCTGGAGCTGGCCCTGGAAGATGCCGGGATACCCTACCGGGTGGAGAGCGCGGCCCTGGTCCTAGAGTCCCAGGAGGTGCGCGACCTGCTCAACTGCCTGCGGGCCATAGACGACCCGGCCGACCAGGTGGCGCTGGTCGCCGCCCTGCGCTCCCCTGCCCTGGCCTGCTCCGACGTGGACCTGCTGGAGTTCGTGGAGAAAGGTAGCCGTCTCGACTACCTGTCGCCGAACAGCGGCTTGGAGGGGCCAGTGGCCGAGGGCCTCCAGCGCCTGGCCGAATATCACCGGAAGAGGCTGTGGACCTCGCCCGCGGCTCTCATGGAGGAGTTCATCCGCGATACCCGGCTGATGGAGGTAGCCCTCGGGCACGCCCGGCCCCGGGAGCGGTGGCGCCGCTATCACTTCCTGCTGGAGCGCGCCCGGGCCTTCGCTGAGGCCGGGGGCACATCCCTGCGCGCCTTCCTGGAATGGATGGAGCGCCAGCGGGAGGAAGGGGCGAGGATGGTCGAGTCCCCGGTGCCCGAGACGGACGAGGACGCGGTCCGCATAATGACCATCCACGCGGCCAAGGGGCTCGAATTCCCCATCGTGCTGATGACCGGCCTCAATAGCAGTCCGTCGCCCAGGAGCGAGGCGGTCATCTTCGACCGCGAGGTGGGAGGAGCGGAGGTCCGCCTCGGCCCCTCCGGCACTCCCTTCCAGACCGGGGGATACGATGCGCTGGCGGAACGCGAGAGGACGATGGAGGAGGCGGAGCGGGTGCGTTTGATGTACGTGGCCGCCACCCGTGCCCGTGACCATCTCCTGATAAGCCTGTACCGTACATCCCGCGACACCAGCTCTGACGCAGCGCAGATCGCTACCTATCTCGCCGATAGCGACCATCTCTGGCAGCCTGTTCCCGAGGGCGGTGCCCACCCGCCCCCTGAAGGTCGCGCCGTGAAGCCCATACCCGCCATCTCCGACGACACGCCCGAAGGCCGACAAGAATGGGTATCGGAACGACAGCGCCTCATATCCAAGCGTGAGAGGCCTCCGGCAGTGGCGGCTACGACCCTGGCGCAAGAGGCCAAGGAGGAGCAGGACGCTCCCGAGGAGCCCTGGCGCCGCGGCCGCGGCGGCACCTCCCTGGGCAGGGCGGTGCACGCTGTCCTCCAGACGGTGGACCTCACCACAGGCGAGGGGCTCGAGGAGATAGCCCGCGCCCAGGCGACGGCTGAGGGCATCCCCCACCGGGAGGCCGACGTGGTACGGCTGGCCAGGCGGGCTTTGCAGAGCGACGTGGTGCGCCGGGCCGTGGCCTCGAAGCGCTGGTGGCGCGAGGTGTGGGTTGCCGCCCCCGTGGGCGATGGTACGCTGGAGGGCTTCATAGACCTGCTATTCGAGGAGGAAGGAGCGCTGGTGGTGGTGGACTACAAGACCGACGCCCTCCGGACAAAAGAGGATGTCCAGCGGGCGATGCAGCGGTACCGGCTACAAGGGGGGGCCTACTCCCTGGCCCTCGCCAGGGCCGTCGGCCGGGAGGTCAAGGAGGTGGTGTTCCTCTTCCTCCAGCCTTACCTGGAAGAGGCGCTCAAAGAGCTAGAGAAGGTCAGCCTTGAGGCGGAAGCGGCCGCCGTTGCCCACCTGGGAGGAGTGGAATAAGCGGGCTACCTGCGCCGGAAAAGCCCGAGGAAGCGGGCCTCGTAATGCTCGAAGAGGCCCCAGCGGTCCAACTCCCGCTTCAGCACATTGGCGTCAAGCCCCTGTTCCACCTGGCGGAACAGCTCCTCGATGCGCCTGATGACGCCCTGGGGCACCTGTGTGGTGGGGTCGGGCTCCAGCAGCCCCATCGCCTGCATCTCGCTCACGTTGGAGGCCAGAGATGAGCTGGTATACTCGAAGATGAACTTCAGAAGCGAGACATCCCACAGGTCGTCGGCGCCCAGGATAACCGTCGCCGCATCCCTGGACTGCTTGTCCAGGTCCACGCTGATACGCTGGGCCACGGCGGACACCCCTCCACCCACGATCTCGAGGCCGTGGGGCTCGTTGCGGTAGCCGTAGAGGATGCCTGGACTGTGGGGGCCGTAACGCCGGGCCAGCGACTCCATGTATCTCCGGGCGTGCTCGCCGAAGCCCTCGAGGTTAAGCATGTACGTGGGCGTTACCAGCGCGGGGCGCTGCGCCACCACCCTCCCCTGCCGCACCACGCTCTCCTCCTGCGGGCTGGGCACGAGCTCACGGTACGAGGGGTCGGTGACCAGATAGTAGCTCACGTTGGTAACACCGAAGGTGGCCAGGTGCTGCCTGGGGGCCCGCACAACCCTGGTCATCTCGATGGCTTCCGCTATCCTGTGTTCCGACTCGTCCATCCCTAACACCCTGATTTACATTATACGCTATTATATGGGAGCCGCATCGCGGGGAGATTGACATGTTGCAGCAACGCATCTAGCATACTGCCCGTCAGCACCGACCTGCCGGTTCCATACACCGGGATGCTATCTCTAATTGACATAAGTGGGCCATAGAGACGATACGGGGAGGGTCATGGCCGACAGCAAGAGCCCTGCGCGATACAAGGTGCTCATAACGGACTACATATGGCCCTCTCTTGAGGTGGAGGAGAGGGCGCTGGAGGAGGTGGGGGCGGCGGCGGTGGCCTCGCCCGACGGCCGCGAGGAGACCCTGACGGCGCTGGCGGAGGACGTGGACGGCATCCTCACCTGCTTCGCCCCGGTCACTGATAGGGTCCTTCGAGCTGCGTCCAGATGCGTGGTGGTCAGCCGGTACGGGGTCGGGGTGGACAATATCGATGTTGACGCGGCCACCCAGCTGGGGATGGTGGTCGCTTATGTGCCGGACTACTGCGTGGACGAGGTGTCGGACCACACCCTCGCTCTCCTTCTGGCACTGAACAGGAAGCTGGTGCACTTCGACCGCTACGCAAGGTCGGAGAGCTGGGGGAGGGTCCCGCTGGCCCTGCCCGTCGCCCGGCTCCGCAGGCGTGTCCTTGGAATCATCGGCCTGGGCAGGATCGGCCGCGAGGTCTGCCGCAAGGCACGCGCTTTCGGCATGGATGTCCTGGCCCAGGACCCCTACATAGGCGATGAGGTGTTCGCAGCCATCGGGGCACGGCCCGTCTCCCTGGATACGCTGCTCAGGGAGTCGGACTTCGTGACGCTACATGCGCCGCTGACGGCGGAGACGCTCGGGCTTATCGGCGAGCGCCAGCTTCGCCTGATGAAGCCAACAGCCCTTCTCATCAACTGCGCCCGCGGGCCCGTGGTCGACGAGCAGGCTCTGGTCACGGCGCTGAGGGAGGGGTGGATAGCGGGCGCGGGGCTCGACGTGCTCCAGAGCCCCCTGCCCGCTCCAGATAATCCCCTGCTACAGATGGAGAACGTCCTGGTTACCCCCCACGTCGCCTTCTTTTCCCGGGAGTCCCTGCACGAGTTGCGGTCCCGCGCGGTCGGGGGAGTGGTCAATGTCCTGCGCGGGGAGATGCCGGACAACGTGGCAAACCCCAGCGTGCTCTCCCACAGCCGGGCGAAGCTGGGGCCTTCCCGCCGGCGCTCCTAGACGCACCCGTAAGGGCCTGTTCCGGAGATGGCCAAGGTGAGCCTTTCCCCTCCAGTTGTTTTCAGCGCTGCGCGCAAGCGGAACCCCCTGCGGCCTCACTCCCAGCGGAAGAAGCGGATAGCCAGGAGCAGGCAGGCCACCAGCCAGCCGGCCAGCACGCAGATGTTTACCAGGTGGGAGTGGAGGGCTGAGGCATCGACCATTATCTGGCGCAACGAATCGCCCAGGTAGGTGAGCGGTATCGCCTGCACCACTGGCCGCAGGAAATCGGGCATCATCTCCACGGAGAAGAAGACGCCCCCCAGGAACATCATGGGGAACTGGATAGCCATGACCAGGGGCATGGCTGTCTCCTCGCTCCTGGCCCTGGCCCCCAGCGCATACCCCATGGCGACGAAGGTCGCGGCGCCCAGCAGCACCATACCGATAAGGTAAAACCAGTTGCCCGTCATCTGGACGTTGAACACCAGCCGGCCTATCAGGATAATCACCAAGGCCTGCACCACCGATAGGATCAGCCTGAAGCCTACGGAGCTGGCCACTATGGTCGAGCGGCGCAAGGGAGTGGCCCCCATTCGTTTCAGGATCAGGTTCTGCCTCTGGACGATCAGCGGCATGGCCGCGAAGATCCCAAGCTGCATCAGCGCCATCGCCAGGATGCCCGGCACGAAGAAGTCTATGAAGCGCAGTTCGTGGGTCTGAATCGTCCGCTCGTTGAGCCGTATCACGGACGGGCTCTGCACCAGCGTGCGCTCGAACTCCGCGACCACCTTCCGCACGATGGGCAGCAGCACCTGCACGACGGTTGTCTGCGACGGGTCGTGGTAGACATTGATATCGCCCATCTGGCCTCTGGCGACGGCATCGCCAAGACCCGGCCCCACCACGATGACCGCCTGCCTGTCCCCGTCTCTGAGGGCCTGGAGCTCGGCCTCGCGCGCCCCCTCGTGCAGCTTGAACACGGGCACATATCCCAGGGCCTCAGCGAAGCCCTGCGCCGCATAGCTTGTGTCCTCGATCACCAGGCCTACCGAGAACTCGGTCTCCTCGGCCCCGCTGAAGATGGCGCCGAAGAGCAGTATGAACAGTACCGGGAAGGCGAATGTCCAGAAGAGGGCTGGGCGCTCCCTGATGAACTCCCTCAGGTTGGCCACAAGCAGCTTGGCGAAGGCCTTCATTCCCGTATACGCCTTCCCGTCAGCTTCAGGAATACGTCCTCCAGGGTTGCGCGGCGGATGTACAACTCCGAAAGCGTAAGGGAATGTCCCTCAGCGAACTGCATCAGCGCCGACACCGCCTCCGGCACCGAACGGGTGTAGAGGGTCACATGGCTGTCCTCCGCCAGGGCGCGAGTCACGCCGGCCAGCCCTTCCAGGGCCTCAACAGGGATATGCTGAGGCGCTTGAAACTCGATAGCCTCCTCCTCGAAGTTCTGCCGGACCAGCGCCTCAGGCGTGTCGAGGGCGATTATCTGCCCGTGGTCGACCACCGCTACACGGTTGCAGAGGTGCTCGGCCTCCTCCATATAGTGGGTGGTGAGGAAGACCGTTTTGCCCTTGCGGCCGCTCTCCTCGATCACGTCCCAGAGGCTGTGCCGCGCCTGGGGGTCGAGGCCCGTGGTCGGCTCGTCCAGGAACAGGATGGTCGGGTCGTTTACCAGCGCCAGCGCTACCGAGAGGCGCTGCCGCTGTCCCCCTGAGAGGTCTCTGCACAGGACCCTCCTGCTGCCCCCCAGCCCGACCAGCTCGATCAGCTCCTCCAGGTTGACAGCCTTGGGGAAGAAACTGGCAAACAGGTCCAGGAGCTCCGCCACCGAGAGGAGCGGGAAGAGGCTGGTTGTCTGCAGCTGTACGCCCACCTGGGCCTTTATGTGGCGCATCTCCCTGCGGATGTCCATGCCCAGCACCGCCACGCTGCCAGCATCGGGGGTGCGAAGGCCCTCGAGTATCTCCACGGTGGTGGTCTTGCCCGCGCCGTTGGGCCCGAGCATGCCGAACACCTCGCCCTGCTCCACCTCGAAGCTCACATGGTCCACGGCCTTGATCTCGCCGTAGCTCTTGCACAGGCCGGATACCTCGATGACCGGGGTCACCACCTATCACTCCTCTTCGTAACGCTGCGTTGCACTGAATCGCGGCCAGCACGCACCTGCTGCCGCAACAAAGGGGCCGAACGCCCGGATGAACCCCAGAACCCGTAAACAGTACTGCTTATATAACAATAAAGCAACTGTGGGCAGGCGGTAAAGACGCGCGTCGCTCGGGGCCACCCCCGGAACCACCGCCCAGTCACCCGGGCCCGTTGGCCCCTCCGTCGAGGAGCCTGCCCATGAGCCTGGCATTGACGATTCCCTGGTCTTGCTGGTTGGTGTTCATGATCAGGTGGACCTCCCTGGCGCGTTGCTGCATCTCCCTGACCCTTGGCACCCACTCCTCCATCTCAGGTTGCGAGTAGTAGTAATCGAACCGCTCCGACGAGCTGGCAAGGTCTCTCCTCTCCCAGGTCTCCCTGTTCCGGCCATGGAAGCGCACCAGAGCCGTACTGGCGGTGACTTCGGCCAGGGGTGGCACCGAGGAGTTGAAGCCCTGCGGCTCGTCAACGGCTATGAACGCCAGCCCGTTATCGCGCAGGAACCCGAAGGTGTCGTCGCGGTTCCTCTCGCTGAGCCAGTACCGGTTCCTGAACTCCACGGCGAGGCGATACTGGGGGAGCCGCTCCTGGCACTCCAGGATGTGCTCCTTGTTATCCGGCTGCGGCATGAACCACGGAGGAAACTGGAAAACGATGACGCCCAGCTTCCCCGCGCTGTCCAGGGGCAAGAGGGCGTCCTCGAACATCCTCCACAGGCTGGCCCTGAGCTCCGGCGGGATATCGCGGTAGTAGACATTCCTCTTCTCAGACAGCCTCCCAGGGAGCTCCTCGCGTATCTCCCCGGGTATCACCCTCGGTTGCGTAGGGTGAGTGGTGAAGAGACGGAAGGCCTTGACATTGAACAGGAAATCGTCGGGGGTGATTCCAGCCCAGAGGGCCGAGTTGCGCTGGGAGGGCAGCGCGTAGTAGCTGCTATCGACCTCCACCAGGGGGAACTCGCTGGCATAGAACCTGAGCCGGTCTGCCGGCTTCTTGGCCCACTCAGGATAGTACTTCCCGGACTGGACGAGGGACTTGTCGGCCCATGAAGCGGTGCCGATCCTGGTCCTTGCCATCGCTTGCTCCAACTGGCTCCATCATACCATCGCTGTCCGCGGGCAACCAGCGTGCTCCTTGACCGTGAGGCTGCCGTACCCTAAACTCAGCCGAGACGGGTGTATTCTGGAAGGAGGAGCGATTATGGTCCGCACCAACAAGACCAAGGCCAAGCTGAAGGCCGGCGAGATAGCCATCGGGTGCGCCGTGGCATCCCCCTCACCCCACATGGTGGAGCTGATTGGAGCGATGGGCTTCGACTACGTCTTCATCGATGGCGAGCACGGCTCCATGGAGGTCTCCCAGGTGGAGGACATGGTCCGGGCAGCGGAGCTCTACGACCTCACTCCCATAGCCAGGGTGCCTACCAATAGCTACCACGATATCCTCCGGTTCCTCGACAGGGGCGTCATGGGCGTGGTGGTCCCGCACATATCCAGCAGGACGGATGCCGAGGCAGCAGTGTACGCTGCCAAGTACTACCCGGAAGGGGAGCGGGGCTCTTACACCGGTGGGAGGGTCTCCGCCTTCGGCACTACCGGCCTTTCACCCCAGGAGTACTATCGGCAGGTGAATGAGCAGACGATGGTGATCGCCCTTATCGAGTCGCCGGGAGGAGTGGAGAACATCGAGGAGATCGCCTCGGTGCCCGGCATAGACGTGGTCAACATCGGCCCCAGCGACCTGTCGCAGACCCACGGCCTTCCCAGCAGGGATGTGCTGGAGGAGCTTATCGACAGGGTGGTCAAGGCGGCCCTGGCCGCGGGCAAGGCAGCAGGGGTAGGCGCAAGCTCCATCACGAACATGGAGCGGATCGAGGGCTACGTGGCTAAGGGGTGCCGTTACGTGGGCCTCAGCTCCGACGACCTGTTCAAGTATGGTGCCCGCGCGGCGCTGGAGCGACTGCGGGGTTAGCAAGCCGCGGCATGCGCCGCCTATTACAGCGGAGCCTTTGAATTCGGCGTCAGGAGAGAGGTTGTGCCTGACTACAGAAGGGTGCTCATTACCGGGGTCACCGGGCTCATAGGTGGCATCGCCTTCAGAGGGTTGGGGAGGGACTACGAGCTGACCGGCCTGGCGCGCAGGCCGATGGAGGGCCTGCGGCACTTCCGGGCCAGCATCCACGTCCTCGACGACATCCTCCCCGCCTTTGAGGGGCAGGACGCCGTAGTCCACCTGGCAGCGGACCCGTCCGACCACGCCCCGTGGGAGTCGGTACTGCCCAACAACATCATCGGCACGTACAACGTGTTCGAGGCGTGTCGTATCCAAGGGGTGAAACGGGTCGTGTTCGCCAGCTCTAACCACGCCACGGGCATGTACGAGCGGGACCACCCCTACCGTCACATCGTCAGAGGGGAGTACGATAAGGTGGACACGTGGCCCATCCCGATGATATCGCACACCTCCGAGATACGGCCCGACGGCTACTACGGCATCAGCAAGGCCTACGGAGAGGCGATCGGGCGCTACTACTGCGAGCAGTACGGCATCTCCGTTATCTGCATGCGCATCGGTACGGTGAGGCCCTTCGACAGGCCCACCGAGAGCATCCGGCACTTCGCCACCTGGCTAAGCCACAGGGACCAGGCACAACTGATAAGGAAGAGCCTGGAGGCCCCGGCGGGGCTGGGCTTCGACATCTTCTACGGGGTGTCGGACAACAAGTGGCGCTTCTGGGACATCGAGCATGCCCGCGAGGTCATCGGCTACGATCCCCAGGACAACGCCGAGGACTACCGGGGACAGGAGGAGCTCTGAGGGGCACGCCGCCTTCCTGAAAATACCATCGATAGAAGGTTGGACCTATGGAGATAATCCCTTATTCCCAGCTTGAGGAGAAGCACCAGCTGCTGCCGCTCTGCTACCACGCCGGCCACGGCCCCCTCGACCCCAGGGCCTTCGAGGAGCGGGCCAGGCTCGACTTTCGCCTGAAGCAGGAGCCGAGGGGCCTCTGTGCGGTTGAAGGGGGCCACCTCCTCGGTTTCGTAGGGCTGCTGGAGATACCCACCAGGACGGTTGACGGCCCGCAGGTAGTAGGCGGGATATCGAACGTGGTCACCCACGTCAACTACGTGCGCCGCGGGATCTGCACAGTGCTGATGGAGGCGGCGCACCAGCACTTCCGAGAGAGAGGGTTCCCGTTCGCCTTCCTCACCAGCTATCGGAGCCTGGTGGCATATGACCTATATCGTAAGCTGGGCTACGTTGAGGTGGACGCCGTCTCCCGGTACCCTCTGGCCTACTCGCTAGTGGAGCGCGCAACAGCAGCGCCCGAGGAGAGCGAGGGGGTGTATGCCCCCAGCCAGGAAGGGGTAGCACACCTCTTCTCCGAGTTCACTGCGAAAGCTACCGGCTTTGTCATCAGGCCCGCCGAGTACTTCAGCTTTGTGGTCTGGCGAAAGCGGATCGACCCCGACCTGTCCGTCCAAGTGGATGGCGGCTACGCGCTGGTAAGGGAATGGCAGGGGACCATCATGGTCAGCGAGATGGTGGCCGCAGACCACGAGGTGCAGGCGAAGCTCCTCCGCGCCCTGGAGGCAAGGTCAGGGGGTATGGTCATCGATCCCACCGTGACCACAGCCGGGCTTGCAGAGGGTTATGCGGCAAGTAACTACCGGCTGTACAATGGCCGGTACGACATCGTCATGGCGAAGCCCCTGGAGGCCGACGCCTCGCTGGAGCAGGCCTACGGCAGCGATTTCTACATAAGCGCGCTGGAGTGGTTCTGACGCGCCCGGGCGGGGGGGGCCGGTGGACTGGGACGCCATCCCGGAAGGAATGTGAGACAAGATGTCCGATGCTGACATTCGTGTGAATCCCAAAGGGGGTGAGGTCCTCATGTTTTCGGGAAAGGGCGGGGTGGGCAAGACGACCTGCGCTGCGGCCACCGCCCTGCACTACGCCTCCACCGGGAAACGCACCCTGGCGATATCCACTGATGCCACTCCATCCCTGTCCCACATCTTCGAGACGCCGGGCGGAGCGAAGCCGGCGAAAGTGGGCGACTGCCTCTACTTCAACGAGCTGGGGATGGAGGAGGTCAGGGAGATGTGGGACAGGAAGTTCGGCAGGGAGGTGTACGAGGTCTTCTCTGCCTTTGTGTCCCTCAATTACGAGGAGTTCGTCGAGTTCATGACCTCCGTGCTGCCGGGCCTGAGCGATGAGTTCATGGTCGATTACATAAAGGAGCTGAGCCAGGCGGGGGAGTATGACGCGGTCGTCTGGGATACGGCCCCGCTGGGCCAGACGCTGGCGCTGCTCAAGACGCCGGGGCTGCTGGCGAACCACCTGAGAATGGCCCCGCGCATCTATTCCCGATTGAAGGTGGGGCCAAGGAGCCGGGAGCCGATACTGGAGATCCTGAGGCGCTGGGAGAGGCTCTCCGAGGAGGATATGGAGTTCCTCAGGAGCGAGGTGAGGCTCATTATGGTTACCATCCCCGAAGCGCTGGCGGTGGAGCAGCTTGAAAGCGCCTTCAGGGAGCTGGACTCGTACGGCATCGGGGTCGAAGGCCTCATAATCAACAACGTGGTGAACAGCGAGGACTCGGCCTTCCTGGCGAGCAAGGCAGCGCAGCAGAGACGCTACCTCGACCTCATCTACCGAGGATATCCGGACATGCGAATAGCCGAGCTACCGCTCTTCCCCTACGAGCTCAAGGGCGTGGAGAGGCTGAAAGAGGTCGCAAGGGTGCTTTCCCCATGAGCCCGAGACCTTCGAGTTGCACAGGCGGTCGGGCAGGCGCATGGAGATTGAAAACATTGGCAGGCTGCTGGTAATCGCGGGCGAGGAGAGGATGGATGGACGTTGTGAGGGAGGCCCTTAAGGGCCTGTACACACACACCGTGGGAAGGCGGATCGTCCACTTCTCGCGGGTCGGCTCCACAATGGACGTGGCGGCGCAGGAGGGCAGGGCGGGGGCCCCGGAGGGAACGGTCGTAGTGGCGGATGAGCAGACCCGGGGAAGGGGGCGCCTTGAGCGCACGTGGGTGTCCCTGGCGGACAACCTCCACCTCTCGGTGCTGCTGCGGCCGGAGCCTGAAATGGCACCTCTCATCATGGTGGTGGCGGGCGTGCTGCTGGTGAGGGCGATACGCGACGTTACGGGGCTCCGCGCGCGGCTCAAGTGGCCTAACGACGTGATCCTGCGGGGAAGGAAAGTGGCGGGCATCCTGGCCGAAGGGGTAACCGCCCAGAGCGGGGAGAGCTACACCGTACTGGGAATCGGCGTTAACGTCAACTCCGACCCCTCCGACATGCCCGAACTGGCGTCCATCGCCACCAGTCTCTCTCGTGAGACGGGGGCGCCTCTTGAGAAAGGCGCCCTCCTGAGACGCATCCTCCAGGAGCTGGACTACCTCTACCGCGGCTTGCAGCAGGGACAGGTCCCTCTGGACGAATGGCGGGGTTATCTGGATACTCTGGGACGCAGGGTGCGCGTCCAATGGCGGGGAGAGGTGCGCCACGGCCTCGCCGAGGACGTGGACGAGAGGGGCAGCCTCGTCCTGCGCTCCGATGACGGCTCCCGGGTAACCCTCCCTGCAGGAGAGGTGAATTACCTCAGGTGAAGGCGGCGCCTGGACCCAGGCGCCGCCTCTACGCCTGTGTTTCGTCGTGTCACAGACGAGGTTGTCGGAGGGACAGGTTGTCCCAAGCCGTTACGAGTCGTCCCCTCCGTCGCCCCGGGCCTGAGGTGCCAGCCGGCTCGCCAGCCCTCCGATGAGGTCAATCGGCAGGGGGAACACGATGGTGGATGTCCGCTCGGTGGCCATCTCCGTCAGCGTGGAGAGATACCTGAGCTGTATAGCGGCCGGCTGCTGGGCGAGGACGCGGCCCGCCTCGGCCAGCCGCTCCGCCGCCTGGAACTCCCCCTCGGCGTGGATCACCTTGGCCCGGCGCTCCCTCTCCGCCTCCGCCTGTCGTGCGATGGCCCGCTGCATGGCATCGGGTATCTCCACGTCCCTCAGCTCCACAGCGCTCACTTTGATGCCCCAGGGGTCCGTCTGCTGGTCGATCATCTCCTGCAGCATCACATTCACGTGTTCCCGCTTGGACAGGATCTCGTCCAGGTCTGACTGTCCCACGACGCTCCGTAGGCTCGTCTGGGAGATCCAGGACGTGGCACGGACATAATCGGTAACCTTCACCACGGCGGCTTCGGGGTTCATCACGCGGAAGTAGACGATGGCGTTGACCTTCACCGTGATGTTGTCCTTGGTGATGGCCTCCTGGGAAGGCACGTCCATGGGTATCACCCGCAGGTCCACCTTGTTCATGCGCTCCACGAACGGTATCAGGAAGAAGAGCCCCGGGCCTCGGGCTCCCACCAGCCGTCCCAGCCGGAAGATGACCCCCCGCTCATACTCCTGGACAATGCGTATCGCCGCCGGTGCCACTATCACCAGCAAGACGCCTACGATGACTATGGCCACTATCGCACCCGTCATTGCAAACCTCCTTTGTCCTTTCTCTTGACTCGAAGCCTCAGGCCCTTCACCTCCACCACCTCCACCTCGTCCCCCACCTCCACCCTTTGATCGTCGGCGGCCCTGGCCCCCCACAGCTCCCCCTCCACCAGAACCGTCCCTTCGGGCTCCAGAGGCGTTTTTGCCACCCCTGTTTCGCCCACAAGGCCCACCGCCCCCGTGGCTGGCCGCCTGCGGTGCGCCCTGACCACGGCCTGGACGATGAACAGGAAGAACATGCTGACCGCCGCCGCCATCGAATAGACGATGCGGCGGTCCAGATAGATGCCCGGGGGTGCCTTGCTTCCCCACAACATCAAGGAGCCCATTATGAAGGAGACCACCCCACCCACGCCGAGCACGCCGCCGCTGGTGACGAATATCTCGGCCACAAAGAGGATGAAGGCAAGGCCGATCAGAAGGACTCCCGCCCAGTTGGCCTGTAGCGTCCCCAGGGCATAAAGCGACATGAGGAGCCCGATGCCGCCGATCACCCCGGGCAGGATAGCGCCAGGGTTCGAGAGCTCGAAGAAGATGGCCAGCATCGCCAGGCTGAGGAGGATGTATGCGATGTTGGTGTCGCTTATGGCGAACAGGAACTGCTCCACCAGGTTCATCCCGTTGCGGTGCAGCTCCGCGCCCTGCGTGTGCAGGGCCACCTGCCGCTCTGCGATGCTCACCTGGTAGCCGTCCAGGCTGTCCAGGAAAGCGTGCAGGGTCGGCTCCACGAACTCCACCACGCCGATCTCCAGCGCCGTCTCCGCGTCCAGGGACTTGGCCTGGCGCACGGCCTCGTCCGCAGCCCAGTCGGCGTTTCTCCCCCTCAGCTTGGCCAGGCTCCGTATATACTCGGCCGCGTCGTTGGTCGCCTTCTCCTCCAGGGTACCGCCGATATCCTCGCCCTGAGAGCCCACCGGGTGCGCCGCGCCGATGGCGGTGCCCGGGGCCATCGCCGCCACGTGCGAGGCCATCGTTATGAAGGTGCCGGCCGAGGCGGCCCTCCCGCCCTGTATCACGTAAACGGCTACCGGCACCTCACTCTCCAGGATGGCCTGGATTATGCTGCGCATGGAGCTATCCAGCCCCCCGGGCGTGTCCATCTCGATCACCACCAGCTCAGCCCCGGCCTCGTTGGCCTCGTCTATGCCCCTTGCGATGTAGGATGCCTGGGTCGGGTTGATCACCCCCTTGAGGCTGAGAACGTCGATCCTTCCCCCAGCGGCACCAGCGGGATGGACGGCGAGCAGCGCCAGGACAATCACAACCCATAGCGCGGGCACCAGAACCCTGCACATCCTCCAAACGCCGCTCATCGTGTACCGATTATATCGCACTTACCTTCAGTTGAACACGTAGAGGGGCTAGTGTAAAATACCGCTGCACGATGGAGAAGATCCGGCGTCTGCAGGGGATGGAAGACCTGGCTGGGCCTGCCTGGCGCGCCCTGCGCGAGGTGCAACAGGGGCTCGGTTCTCTCTTTGCGCGTTACGGCTACGTGCCCCTGGATACGCCCCTCCTGGAGGATGCCGACCTGTTCCTCCGCAAGGTAGGTGGGGAGCTGGCGGTACGCATGTACACCTTTGCCGATCCTGGGGGGAACCGCGTCGTGCTGCGCCCCGAGTTCACCGCCTCGGTGGTGAGGCGCTACCTGGAGGTCGAGGGCTCCCAGCCCCTGCCATGGCGTGTCCAGTACTGCGGGCCCGTTTTCCGCTACGAATCGGATACCGACCGCCGCCAGTTCACACAGGCAGGGGTGGAGATCATAGGCACGGACAGCGCGCAGGCCGATGCCGAGGTGCTGGACCTGGCGTTCGCCTCCCTGAATGCCCTGGGTGTGACAGGACACGTCCTGACAGTGGGCGACGCGGGCATCTACCACAGCCTGGTGGAGCAGCTCGGGCTGTCCGAGCGGGCACGGCGGTTCCTGCTTGGCAGCCTTGCCCTTCTGGCAGAGGGCGAGGCGGGCCTGGCGAAGGTGGAGGAGGAGGCACAGCGGTTACACCTCATCCTTACTGAAACGGGCGACGAGACGCCATCAGGCCTCGCGACCAGCTTTGACGAGGAAGCATCGCGCGCCTTGTTGCGGCACCTTCTGGTCGATGCCCCCGAGCTACTGGGGCAGCGCACCCCTCAGGAGGTGGAGGAGAGATTGCTGAGCAGGCTGCGGGGCGACAGGCCCAAGCAGGTAAGAAAAGCCCTGGAGGTCGCCTTCCGCCTCGCCTCGATCAGGGGTGAGCCTTCAAGGGCCCTGGGGAGCGCGCGGGTGCTAATCAGGGAATACAAGCTCTCCGCCGAACCATTGGACAGGCTGGCGAATCTCCTGGAGCTGGCCTCGCAGCAGGAGATGCCCAAGGGTTCACTGGCGCTGGACCTGGGGCTGGTAAGGGGCGTGGCCTATTACACGGGATTCGTGTTCGACGTAACGCATCCGTCGGCACCCCTCGTGCTGGGGGGTGGTGGCAGATACGATACGCTGGTCAGGGAGCTCGGGCACACCCGTGATGTCCCCGCCCTTGGCTTTGCCCTGACCCTGGAGAACGTGGCCGGGCTGGTTGGTGTGCCGGCACCCACACAAGCTGAGCAGGTGAAGGTACTGGCGGTGCCAGAGAATAAGGCTGCCTATAATGCAGCCCTCCGCGTCGCCCAGGCGCTCCGCCGCCAGGGGAAGGTTGTGGAGATGGAGCTGGTGGAGCGCAGCACCGATGAGAGGATGGCCTACGCCCGGGCCCGCGGCATCCAGCAGGTCGTGGTGGTGGACGCCAAGGGCAGGACGGTAAAGCGGTCCGTGGAGGAGGAGTGATGCTTTCCCTGGCCATACCCAGCGAGGGCCAGCTTTACGAGCCAGCCCTTGCATTCCTGGCGGCCTGCGGTATGCCGGTGCACCGTCCCAGCTCCCGCAGGTACACGGGAGCCATACCCCGGATGGGCGATGCCGTGGTGCTCTTCCAGCGCTCGGCCGACATCACCCCGAAGATCGAGGAGGGCAGCACCGACATGGGCATCGTCGGCCTCGACCGCTACATGGAGTACCACAAAGAGGGTGGGGATGCCACACTGCTGATAGATGACCTCGGGTTTGGCGCATGCAGGGTGGTGGTGGCGGTGCCCGACTCGTGGGTAGATGTCACCTCCATAGATGACCTGGCGGACCTCTCCCTGGAGTTCCACCAGAAGGGCAGGGAGTTCCGCGTGGTGACCATGTACCCACGCCTAGTGAACCGCTTCTTCCTGGCGCATGGCGTCAACTACTACTCCCTGGTGCCCGCTGCCGGGACTCTCGAGTCGGCGCCGGCATCCGGCTACGCCGACCTGATAGTGGATGTGACCTCCACCGGCACCACCCTGCGGGAGAACCACCTGAAGCCGATCCAGGGCGGCACCGTGTTGGCCTCCCAGGCCTGCTTCGTCGGCAACAGGAGGCTCCTTGTGCGGGATGAGACCTCCCTGAGATGGGCAAGGGCGATCCTGGAGAGGATGGAGGGGCACATCAGGGCGGGCTCTGTGTACCGCCTGACTGCCAATGTACGGGGCCTCTCCGCGGAGGAGGTGGCCCAAAAGGTGCTGGGCCGCCGGGAGCTGGCGGGCCTGCAGGGCCCCACCGTCTCGCCGGTGTTCAGCGCCGAGGGTGGCTGGTACTCGGTCAGCCTGGTGGTCCCTGGGGAGCGCCTGCTGGAGGGCGTGGAGCACCTCCGCGAGGTGGGGGCCACCGACATCTCCACCGCTCAGGTGAGCTACCTCTTCAAGAACCGTTGCCAGGCGTATGAGAGATTACTGGCGTCCCAGAGAGGAGCCGGGGCTCCTGACGTTCCGGGCCAGGCCTAGTCCGTTGGCAATAGCGCTCGGCGTCACTTCTCGGCCTCCATCTGTGGTAGCGGCAAGGCCTGGAGGGCTCGAAGGCAGGTATGAAACGCATTAAGGGCTTCGACGAAGCGAGGGATGTGCTGGCGGCGCAGCGCCACCTAGACCTGGACACCCTGGCCGCA
>Ga0172366_10001090_pt1 | contig 20990 bp, 18 predicted proteins | sample LakKivSesite69cm_FD_114533 | JGI IMG/M metagenome (GOLD analysis project Ga0172366, IMG submission 114533) | Sediment microbial communities from Lake Kivu, Rwanda - Sediment site 69cm | ecosystem: Environmental > Aquatic > Freshwater > Lake > Sediment | place: Rwanda: Western Province, Lake...
CTAGCCGTGTCCCCTATCACCCTCTGTCGGAGTGTCGGGTAGCGCTCGTTAACGAGGGCATAGATCTGACGTCCATCGGGGCCCGGCATCTTTACGTCAAGGATCACCAGATCGTAGACTCGCTCCCCCAGCAGGGAGAGGGCCTCCTCCCCCCCCAACGCGCCATCCACCTCGTATCCCAGGGGCTTCAGGGTGCGCTGCAGTAGCGAGATGATGAAATTCTCGTCGTCAATAACCAGGATGCGGGGACGGTCGGCCCCGGCATGCAGTGAGGAGTCTTCCCTGTCTGCACAGAGCGGTTCAGCAGCCAGAGGAACTTTCTCACCTTCAGAGGGAGAGGCCGTGTCACGAAGAAGGTGGCCCTGGTCTCTGGGTTGTTCTGGGTCCATTCCGGCCTCCATGTTTCTGCATGATCCCGTCATTGGTGTTTAGGCCTACTCCGGAATCCTTTCCCGCCTCCTGAACACTAGAAGGAGTTGAGCAGTCTGCGCAATGCGGAGTTCAGTGAGCAGATCAGAATCCTCTACTCCTCTGGATTCCGGCTGTGCTGGAGCAACTGGGCATAGCCCATGATCACCGTGCTGACCGCTTACTCATGCTACCCCAGCAAATCCCTCACCCTCTCTTGGAGCTCCGCCACATTCAGCGGCTTGACAAGATAATCATCGGCGCCCAGTTGGAGGATTTGCTCGAGGTTCTCCTCTGAGCCAAAACCAGTCACAATCAGGACCTTGATGTGCTCTGTCTCGGGATTCGACTTCACTTGCTCGCATATCTTGAAGCCATCCAGTCCTGGCATCATCAGATCCAGCAACACCAGGTGGGGCTTGAAGGATGCGATCTTCAGGCCAGCCTCAAAGCCATTGGCTGCCGTCTCCAGATCGCGCTGCCGTCTCCCCTCATCCGCCTGCAGAGCACGGATGATAAAGTCTACCACCTGTGGATCGTCGTCTACTACCAGGATGCGATCTTTGTACTGGTTGAAGAAAGTCGAATCCACCGGCATGTCGTACTTCTCCAAGAAGCGGCGAAAGTCGGAGAGCTTGACCCGATAGTGGCCTCCAGGGGTGGAGAAAGCAGGGAGTTGCTGTTTTTTGATCCATTGGAAGACCGTCACACGGCTCACCTGGCAGTAATCAGCGATCTCACCCGTGGTTAGAAGACGCTCTAGCATGTCCACACCTTCCCTTAATGATATGTAGGTTCTTCCTCCTTTTAGCCTATTTTACTCAGAATCCGCAACTTGTCAAATGGCAATGTGAGGGGCAAGGACGCCCCCTGTACCTCACAGAAGAGGGGTGACGAGTTGTCAAGGTGCGACGCACTTTTGTCTTCCTCCAAGTGCGTCGCACCTGGCAACCCGAAAATGGGAAAGCCCTGCCCCCCGCTGATAGGGAAGTTGACAATGCTCGAAAATGGGCTATAATAACTTTGCAGAGGGATCGAAGTCCCCTGTCCGTCTGACAGACGGGCAACAGCGTCGCCCCAGGGGAGCCAAGGCTCCCTTTTTGTTTGGTATCAGGAGGACCAGGACGAAAGGCGCGATCATCCCCCTCTTCACCGACCTGGCTCAGGCACGGCAACAGGTGCTGGGTCAGCGCGGCCGAGAGCCACTTGAACTGCCCCCTTCGGTTCGGGCCACCATCCGCCAGGTGTTCGGCGCCGACCTCACCCCCGAGGAGGTAGCCGCCCGCATTCTGGCCGACGTGCGCCAGCGGGGGGATGAAGCGGTGCGGGAGTACACGCAGCGCATTGATGGGGTGGAACTGGACCAACTGGCGGTGAGGGAAGCGGAGATAGAAGCCGCCTGGGATGCTATCCCACCCGAACTGCGCCGGGCATTGGAGCTGGCCGTGGAGCGTGTCCACGCCTTTCACCAGCGCCAGCCCAAACTCTCCTGGATGGACTGGCAGGAGGATGGTGGAGCCCTGGGACAGATGGTGCGGCCGCTGGAGCGAGTGGGGATCTATGCCCCCGGTGGCACGGCTGGCACGCTCCCCTATCCTTCCTCACTGGTCATGGCCGTCGTCCCGGCGCGGGTAGCGGGGGTGAAGGAGATTCTCGTCGCCAGCCCTCCGCGCAGGGATGGCACCGTCGCGCCTGTGATCCTGGTCGCAGCGCGGATTGCGGGCGCGGATCGGGTGTTCAAGATCGGCGGTGCCCAAGCCATCGCCGCCCTGGCCTACAGCACGGAGAGCGTCCCCCGGGTGGACAAGGTCCTGGGGCCGGGCAATGTCTTCGTCATCGCCGCCAAGCGGTTGGCCTTCGGCGAGGTGGGGATTGACCAACTGCCGGGGCCCACAGAGACCCTGCTCATTGCCGATGAAGGGGCGAACCCGGCCTGGGCCGCAGCCGATCTCCTGGCCCAGGCGGAACACGACTCTCTGGCCTCGGCCATCTTCCTCACCCCCTCCCTGGAGCTGGCCCAGGCTGTGCAGAAGGAAATCGAGCACCAGATACCATCGCTGTCACGACGGGAGGTCATCGCCCAGTCCCTGGCCCGTCAGGGAGGCATCATTGTAGTGCAGGACCTGGACCAGGCGGTGGAGCTGGCCAACGAATACGCGCCGGAGCATTTATGTCTACTGACGCGAGACCCCTGGACCCTGGTGGGGAGGATTAAGAACACAGGTGGCATCTTCGTCGGCGAGCACGCACCGGAGGCACTGGGGGACTACGTGGTAGGCCCTTCCCACATCATGCCCACCAAGGGAACAGCTCGTTTCTCCTCACCGCTGAATGTGTGGGACTTCGTGAAGATGACTTCTATCTTCGCTCCCAGCGCCAGCGAATCACAACGGTTGGCCGAAGCGGGGATCACCCTCGCTGAGGCAGAGGGGTTCACCGCCCACGCTGAAGCGATCAGGAGGCGGGTAACGGGTGATGAGTAACGGGGCAACGGGTGGCCCTTCCCTCGTTACTCGTTGACTTGTTGACTCATTGACTTCTCTCCGAATGGTAAAGTGCATGAATGCTGATCTAGCGACCCTCATCCGCCCTGACATCGCAGAGATGTCCGAATACACTCCTATTCTCCCCTTCGAGGTGCTGAGCCGCAGGCTGGGCCGAGGACCGGGGGAGCTCATCAAACTGGATGGCAATGAGAACCCCTATGGCCCGTCGCCCAAGGTCTATCAGGCCCTGGCGGACTATCGGCTTTATCACATCTATCCTGATCCGACTCACACCCTATTGCGCGAGGCCATTGAGGGCTACATCGGTGTGGAGAGGGAGCGCATCCTCTGCGGTGCGGGATCGGACGAGCTGCTGGATCTGATCATGAGGCTCTTCCTGCGGCCGGGGGATGGGGTCATCAACTGTCCCCCCACCTTTGGGATGTACGCCTTCGATGCCGGACTACATGGCGCGGAGCTGATCGCTGTCCGGCGAAAAGAGGACTTCACAGTGGATGTGAAGGGCATCATCCGAGCCCTGCACAATTCTTCTCATGCCAAGCTATTGTTTCTGAACTCGCCCAACAACCCCGATGGAGGACTCATCACTGAAGGGGCGCTGCGCCAACTGCTGGAGCTGGAACTGGTGGTGGTGTTAGATGAGGCCTATGCCGAGTTCAGTGGCACCAGCCACATGGAGCTCACGCAAGAGTACGATAACCTGATCGTGCTCCGTACCTTCAGCAAGTGGGCTGGGCTGGCCGGCCTGCGTGTGGGTTACGGTGTCTTCCCTGCCTCACTCATGCCCCACCTGTGGAAGATCAAGCAGCCCTACAACGTGAATGTGGCGGCCCAGGCGGCGGTGCTGGCCTCCATGGCTGATCTCGACTGCCTGTGGGGCAACGTGCAGCGTCTCATCGTCGAGCGGGAGCGGCTGTTCGCCGAGCTGCAGACCATCGAATATCTGCACCCCTATCCCAGCCAGGCCAACTTCATCCTGTGCCGGGTGGTGGGGCGCGATGCAGGTAAGCTGAAGGTGGCATTGGAAGGTCAGGGCATTCTGATCCGTTACTTCCGCAAGCCGGGGCTGGAGGATTGCGTCCGCATCAGCGTAGGGCGCCCCGATCAGACCGATGCACTGCTCGATGCCCTGCGGCGAGTCTAACTATCATGGCTGATTCCACTGTGGTCGAGAGAATCATAGACCTTATCCTGGAGCTGGATGTACTGGAGAAGCTGCCCCGCATGGGGTTTCTCCTGCAGGGGGTCACGGATCCGGAAAGCGTTGCCGCCCATTGCTTTGGCGTGGCCCTCACTGCCATGCTCATGGCCGATGCGATGGAAGAAGAAGAGGTGGACGCTGAGCGGGTGTTGCGGATGGCCTTGCTCCACGAGGTCAGCGAGGCTAAGGTCACGGATTTGCCCTACCGTGCCTTGCGCTACATTGACCCCCAGACCAAATCGAGGGCCGAGAGAGCTGTGGTGCACGATCTGTTGGGTCCGATGAATGAAGCTTACGCCTCTTTGTGGGAGGAGTTCGAGGCAGCGGAGACCTTGGAGGCGCGGATTGTGCGGGCCGCGGATAAGGTACAGATGATGGCCAAGGTGCTGCGTTACGAGCGGGAGGGGCGCGGCAACCTGGCCGATTTCTGGGTCAATGTGGAGTTCAATGAAAACGACTGGGGCATTCCACTGGCCCGGGCGCTGTTCGAGGAGATCCGTCGCCGCCACAAAGGGGATAGGTGAGAGGAAACGAGCTAGAGTGCTGCGTGTGGTGTTACCCAAAGGGAGTCTGGAGGAGGCCACGCTGCGTCTGTTTGCCGAGGCGGACTTGCCAGTGCGCCGGGGCAGTGAGCGGGATTACAAGCTGGTCATAGATGATCCACGCATCGAGGAAGTCCGGCTCCTGCGCCCCCAGGAGATTCCCCTCTACGTTCAGGAGGGCTATTTCGACCTGGGTATCTCGGGCCAGGATTGGATCTGCGAAACGGAGAGCGAGGTGATAGAGCTGATGGACCTGGACTACAACAAACAGACCATCGGCCAGCCGGTGCGGGTGGTGCTGGCAGTGGCTGAGGACTCGCCGGTGAGCCGGGTGGAGGAGATGCTTCCCGGCAGCCGTATCTCCACCGAATACCCTCGATTGACCCGGGCCTTCTTCGACCGGCTGGGCATCGCGGTCCGGATCTATCCCTCTTACGGTGCGACGGAGGCCAAGGTCCCTGACATCGTTGACGCGGTAGTGGATCTCACCGAGACGGGCTCCACGCTGCGCCGGGCGGGGCTGCGCATCGTGGCCACGCTGCTGGAATCCACCACCCAGCTCATCGCCAATCGCCAAAGCTACGCTGACCCCCAAAAGCGCGCCGAGATGGAGGAATTGATGACCCTGCTGCAGGGTGCGCTCGCCGCTCGTGGCCGGGTGCTCATCAAGTTCAACATCCACAGGGATGATCTGGAGAAAGTGATCGAGATTGTCCCCGCTGCGAAATCGCCCACCATCTCACCGCTCTACGGGTCTGACTACTACGCTGTAGAGAGCGTGGTACCCAAGGCGGAGATCAACCACCTGATCCCTCAGCTCAAGGCACGGGGCGCGGAGGATATCCTGGAGCTACCCATCTTGAAGATTGTGGATTGAAGAAGAGGGGCAATGGGAGATAGACAGGCCACAATCGAGCGCAAGACGGGGGAGACAGAGATTCATCTCAGGCTCAATGTGGATGGCGCGGGCCAGTACGAGATCGCGACGGGCATCGGCTTTCTGGACCATGTGCTGGCTCACCTGGCAGTTCACGGCCTGTTCGATCTCACGGTGCGGGCCTCCGGCGATCTGGAGGTGGATGAGCACCACACCGTCGAAGATGTGGCCCTCTGTCTGGGGCGGGCATTGGACGAGGCCCTGGGTGACCGTTCGAGCATTGTCCGCACTGGCCATGCTTTCGTGCCTATGGATGAGGCACTGGCCCTAGTCGTGGTAGACCTTGGCGGGCGGCCCTACACGGTGATCCGTGCTGATTTTGCCACCCCCCACATTGGCGTGTTGGGCACCTCCCTCATTCACCATTTTCTGGAGACGTTGGCCACCCATGGCCGGTTCAACCTCCACGCCCGTGTCTTCTACGGCCGCGACGATCACCACAAGGCCGAGGCTCTCTTCAAAGCGTTGGGGCGGGCTCTGCGAGCGGCGGCGGCCCCCGATCTCCGCCGGGGGGATGTGCCCTCCACCAAGGGCACACTAATCGCATGATCATCTTCCCCGCCATTGATCTCCATCAAGGCCGCTGTGTCCGTCTTAAGCGGGGCCAGCTTGATGCCGAGACTCTCTACTCCGACGACCCCGTAGCTGTGGCCTGCCATTGGGCTTCTCAGGGTGCGCAGTGGCTGCATGTGGTCAACCTCGACGGAGCCTTCGTCTACGGCACAGGCGAGCTCAGCTCGTCTAACCTTCGCATCGCCAGCCAGATCGCTGCTGCGGTGGACATCTCCCTTCAGCTCGGTGGAGGATTGCGGACCCTGGCCGACATCGAAGAGGCGCTGGGGTTAGGCATGGCTCGGGTGATCCTGGGCACCGTGGCTCTTCGCCAACCGCAGCTCGTCGCGCAAGCTATTGAGAGATTCGGGGCCGAGCGGATCGTGGTGAGCATTGACTCGCGGGAGGGTAAGGTGGCCGTGCGCGGCTGGCAGGAGGTCTCCGAAGTTAGCGCACTGGAGTTGGCGCAGAAGATGCGTGCCCTGGGTGTGCAGCGGGTGGTGCACACTGACATCGCCCGTGACGGGATGCTCACTGGCATCAATGTGGAGGTGACCCGCCAGTTGGCCGAGGAGACGGGGCTGCGGGTCATCGCCTCCGGTGGGGTGGCCTCGTTGAAGGATATCCATGCCCTGCAGGAGATAGAGGCGTATGGTGTGGAGGGTGTGATCATTGGTCAAGCGCTGTACAGTGGGGCTATCTCCCTGCCCGATGTGATAGCGCTGGTGAGGCGGGCATAAGCATGTCTTCCCTGGCTCTGGCCCTGGTCATCGTCGCGGCACTGATCCACGCCGGATGGAACTACCTCACCAAGTGCAGTGACAACAAGCTGGTATTTTCCTGGCTGTTCCGCTGGGTGGGTGCCATTGTCTATCTACCCCTGATCCTATGGCAGCCTTCGTTGCTGAATCTGCCACGGTTCATCTGGCCCTTCGTCGTGACGACGGGTCTGATCCACGCTTTGTACTTCTGGGCCCTTACGGCCGCCTACGACAACGGCGATCTGTCCGTGTCCTACCCGCTGTCACGGGGGCTGGGATCGTTGCTGATTCTTCTCTTCGCCGCTCTGCTCCTGGGCGAAAGGCCGAGTTGGCTGGGGCTGCTGGGGGTGCTGCTCATTGCTGCGGGTGTCTACATCCTGCATCTCCGTTCTTTCCATGCCAGCGATGCCTTGCTGCCCCTGCGGTCCCTGGGCACGCCGGGTGGAGACTACGCAGCCCTGACTGGCGTGTGTGTGGCCGGCTACTCCCTGGTAGACAAGCTGGCCGTGCAGCACGTGTCGCCCCTGGTCTACATCTACCTGATATTCGTGGCCGCGGCTCTTTTCTCCACACCCCTGATTGGCCGGCGCGGCTGGAAGCTGGTGTATGAGGAGTGGCTCAGGAACTGGCGGACCATCAGCATTGTGGGTGTGCTTTGTCTTTTCGCCTATCTGCTCATCCTGTGGGCCATGACCCTGGCCCCAGTCAGCTATGTGGTTGCGGTACGCAATCTGAGCATCGTCTTTGGCGCCTTGCTGGGCACATGGCTGCTGAGAGAATCATACGGGCAGCAACGGATCGCGGGCTCAGTGCTGGTCTGCCTGGGAGCAACCTGTATCGCCCTGGCGTAGTTTGGCTACCGACGTGAAAGCCTTATCGTCTCCTTCACATAACGGCTTTTTCCCTAGCTGCTGTTGGGTTTGGGGACGATTTTTGTAGTTCCACTGCTGCACAAGGCATTGACCAAGGTGTGAGGAAAGGATAGGCCGATGCTAGCCAAAAGGATCATCCCCTGCTTGGACGTTCTCAATGGCCACGTGGTCAAGGGAGTCAACTTCGTTAACCTGCGCGACGCTGGCGATCCGGTGGAGCAGGCCATGATCTACGACGCCGAGCGGGCCGACGAGTTGGTGTTCCTGGACATCACTGCTTCCTACGAGCAGCGCGACATCGTGATGGACATGGTGCGGAGCGTGGCAGACCACGTGTTCATCCCTTTCACCGTAGGCGGCGGCCTGTGCACCGTGGAGGACATCTGCGCCATCCTCAAGGCCGGGGCGGACAAAATCTCCATCAATTCCTCGGCCGTGCGCACGCCAGCGCTGATCACCGAGGCTGCCGAGCGCTTCGGCAGCCAATGCGTGGTGGTGGCCATTGACCCCAAGTGGGAGGGGGACTGGTGGCAGGTGTACATTGACGGTGGCCGGGTGCCCACGGGACTGGAGGCCATCGAGTGGGCGCAGGAAGCGGAACGGCGTGGCGCGGGCGAGATCCTGTTGACCAGTATGGACCGTGATGGAACTCAGGAGGGCTATGACATCCCCCTCACCAAGGCCGTAGCCCAGGCCGTCTCCATCCCGGTCATCGCTTCCGGCGGCGCGGGCCAGTTGGAGCACTTCTACGAGGTGCTGACCGAGGGCGGGGCCGACGCGGCGCTGGCTGCCTCGGTGTTCCACTTCGGCCAGCTCACCATTACCCAGGTGCGGGACTACCTCCGGCAACGAGGGGTGGTGGTGCGAGAATGAGCGAACTGCCTTTGCCTGAGCTCAAGTGGGATGACCGAGGGCTCATCCCCGCCATCGTCCAGGATGCAAATACCCTGGCGGTGCTGACGCTGGCCTACATGAGCCCCGAATCGCTGCGGAGAAGCCTGGAGATTGGCGAGACGGTCTTCTGGAGCCGCAGCCGTCAGACACTGTGGCGCAAGGGGGAGACCTCCGGCCACACCCAGCGCATCGTCGAGATCCGCTACGACTGCGACGCTGACACGCTGCTGGTGCTGGTCGAGCCGGCGGGGCCAGCCTGTCACACAGGGGAGTATTCGTGCTTCTATCGGACGCTGTCGCAGCGGGTAACGAGTGACGAGGTACCAAGTCAGTAAGGGCTCTTCCCACTCGTTGCCCCATCCACTCGTTACTCGTTGACTTATTGACCGGAGGGATTCATGAGACGCGCCATCTTCAGCGTAGCCGACAAAACCGGCATCGTGGAGCTGGCCCAAGCAGCGATCGAGGCCGGTTTCGAGATCCTGTCCACCGGGGGGACGGCCCACACGCTGCGCGAGGCGGATGTGCCGGTGACTGAGGTGTCGGATGTGACCGGCTTTCCCGAGATCCTGGGCGGGCGGGTGAAGACGCTGCACCCCGCTATCCACGGCGGGATACTGGCCCGCCGCACCCCGGATCATCTGGCCGAACTGGAGCAGTTGGGGATCGTCCCCCTTGACCTGGTGGTCTGCAACCTCTACCCCTTTGAGGCCACTGTCGCCCAACTCAATGTAACCCTGGAGGAAGCCGTAGAGCAGATGGACATCGGGGGGGTGACGCTGCTTCGGGCAGCGGCCAAGAACTTCGAGCACGTGGCCGTGGTATGCGATCCGGCGGATTACAAAGCCCTGATTGAGGAACTGAGGGCCAACGGCGAAATCGGGCTGGAGGCACGGTGCCAGTTGGCACTGAAGGCCTTCCGCCACACAGCACACTACGACGCCGCCATCCAGCAGTGGCTGGCCGGGGCCTTCGGCGAGGATGAGGTGCTGCCGGAGGCCATCCATCTGGAGCTGACGAAGGTGCAGCCTTTGCGCTACGGCGAGAACCCCCATCAGCGGTCCGCTTTCTACCGACTGGCACAGGCCGTGGAGCCTGGTCTGGCCGGGGCGGAGCAACTGCACGGGCAGGAGCTATCGTACAACAATATCCTCGACTTAGCCGCTGCGTTGGAGATGGCCCGAGAGTTCGAGGAGCCGACGGTGGCCATGATCAAGCACAACAACCCCTGCGGCATCGCCTCCGCGCCCGATATCCTTCAGGCTCTTGAGGATGCCTGGGTCTGTGACCCTATGTCCGCCTTCGGATCGGTGATCGGAGTCAACCGCACCGTGACACACGAGTTGGCCCGGCGACTGATCTCTAACGAGTATCTGCGCACCGTGGTCGTGCCCCGCTACCAGGCCGAGTCGGGAGACAAGGAGGCGGTGGTGCTGGCTGCTTTTATCGAGGCCATCATCGCCCCCGACTACGAACCGGAGGCACTGGAGATCCTGAAAACCAAGCGCAACCTGCGGGTGATGCGGCTCCAGGATTTCACCCCCCCATCGCGTTTCCGCTCAGTGGAAGTGCGCACCGTGCCCGGTGGAGCATTGGTGCAGCAGACCGATCGGGCGACCGTGCCTCCCGCCGAGTACCGGGTGGTCACCCAGGCCCAGCCCACGCCGGAGCAACTGCGCAGCCTGGCCTTCGCCGATCGGGTGGCCAAGCATGTCAAGTCCAATGCTATTGTGCTGGTGAAGGGCACGGCGGCGGTGGGGATCGGGGCCGGACAGATGAGCCGTTTCGACTCCGCACTCATCGCCGCGCGCAAAGTGGGGAAGCGTGCTCAGGGGGCGGTGCTGGCCTCCGATGCCATGTTCCCCGCCGCCGACGGGGTGCTCGCCGCCCTCGAGACTGGCGCGGTGGCCATCATCCAGCCCGGCGGCTCCATCCGTGACGGGGAGGTGATCGCCGCCGCCGACGAGGCCGACGTGCCGATGGTCTTCACCGGGATGCGGCACTTTCGGCATTAGATTTTTGGAGTGCGCACGCTTGCTTGCGCTGCCGAAGCAAGCTTCGGCACTCCAGATTCCTTGACCCCGGTCTCTCTGCACCTACAGGCTCAAGAGTCCGGGGTTTTACGCTTTTTGGCGCTTGGCGAGAGAGGAGAAGCAAGGTATAATCTATTATGGATGCAACCTACTGCTAAAAAAGTGAAATGGAGGCCGGTATGATGGATCTCATCAAACGTCGGCGCAGCATCCGCAAGTACACCTCTGAGCCTGTGACCGAAGCTGAGGTTCGACAATTGCTGGAAGCGGCCATGGCGGCCCCCTCAGCCAACAACCGCCAGCCCTGGCACTTCGTCGTCGTACGCGACGAACAGATCAAGACCCAGTTGGCCAAAACCCACCGCTGGAGCGGGATGATCGCTGAGGCCGCGCTGACCATTGCGGTGTGCGGCGAGAAGAACCGCTCGCGCCACTGGGTGACGGATACCAGCGCGGCCACCGAAAACCTCCTGTTGGCAGCGACCGCTCTGGGCCTGGGCGCCGTGTGGATCGGCATCCACCCCGATAGCGAGCGCGAGGCCTATGTCCGCCAGGCCCTGGGCATCCCAGGGGAGATCGGAGTGCTCTGCCTCATCGCCGTGGGGAGGCCGGCGGAGCACAAACCGCCCCGGGAGAACTACGACGAAACTCGCATTCATCATGAGCAGTGGTAGGCGCACGGTAAATGGCGTACGTATCGCAGGTCTGTCCACGTTGTTGGACTCCATATCGCCCAGGGGCCAAACATTGCCCCCGCTGCGGCTTCGATCTTCAGCGGGAGGAGGAGGTCTCCTTCATTGACCTCTTTGGCCCACCGGAAGTGCTCCGCCGCCGCTATGACATCCAGGACACCTTAGCCCACAGCCGGGTGGGGCACGTCTATCAAGCCCTGGACCTCGAAACCCGCACCCTCTATGTCATTAAGGAGCTTTCAGGAGCGGCACTCTCAGATCCATTGGACGCGGAACTGGCCGCTGTGCGCCTGGAGCGGCGAGTGCGACAACTGAGCCGCCTGTCCCACCCCAACCTGGTCCGCATCCACGGCCTCCTCTCCGAGGGCAGCCGTCATTTCGTGATCATGGACCTGGTCGAGGGCCCCACACTGGAGAAAGTCCTGGAGGGACGGGAGCGGCCTGTCCCGGAACCCATCGCCCTGCAATGGGGTGCTCAGCTCTGCGACGCATTAGGCTATCTGCATGACCAGAACCCTCCCCTCCTCTTCCCCGACCTGGTCCTGCGCCATGTGATCCTGGGCTCCGAGTCACAGCCCATCCTGGTGGACCTGGGGCTCACCTGCCTCTTCGAGGGCCATCGCGAGAGGGACGAAGGCGTCGCTGGCGATGTCGCCGCACTGGGAGCACTGCTCCATCGGGTACTGACCCTCCACGATTCCCCCTCAGGCCGGCATCCACCCCTCCAGCAGCTCAACCCGGAAGTATCTACGTCCACTGCTCAGGCCATCGAGCGGGCCATGAACCGCCATCCACAGGAGCGCTTTTCCTCCATGGCCCAGTTCAAAGAGGCCCTGCTGGCCCAAGCCCCATCGCCTGCAGCTCCCATGACCGTGATCCCCCACATCGACCCCTATGAGCTGGCACCAGGACGACAGGCCCACACCCTGCCGGAGTTGGTACAATTATGTCAAGAGGAGTGGGAAGCAGGGGTGGATCAGTTCTATGCAGGGAGCCTAACGGCCTGGCTGCGCGAAGTGGCGGAGAGGCTCCACGAAGCAGCCCAGGAAAGGGCCGCCCAGCAGGTGTCAGCAGTTGCCGAAAGGGGAGAGAAACTGCGCCAAGAGGCACAGGAGGCGAGCGATGTCCAACGGCAGGCGGCCTTCTTCCAATGGCTCACCTCCACTGGCTACGCCTGGGGACAACCTGAGCTTGGAGTCGGCGCATCCTACCTGCGGCTAGGTGCAGTCAAAGGAGAACTGCGGTTGGGGGCCATTTTCAACATTGAGAACAGGGGGACAGGATTCCTGGTCGGAGAGGTGAAGAGCCAGGTGGAGTGGCTGATGGTCCGGGAAGGAGAGTTCGGCTGCCGCGCGGGGGAAGCGGCCCAGATCACCGTAGAGCTAAGGGGTCGCTCGGCGCTGTCGCGGCCCATCTCCTCCCTTCAGGCGCTGCACATCACCAGCAACGGAGGCCAGGCCTGGGTGGGAGCCTCCATCGCTGCCCCCCGGCCCCTGCTGGCCCTGGATCAGCAGGCCATTGACTTCGGAGATGTCCAAGGCGGGGAGCCAGCTCGCTCCACCATGGTCATTCACAATGAAGGAGGGGGTATGCTCACCGGCCGGATATCCAGCACCGTGCCCTGGTTGGGCGTCCACTCCCCCCATTTCCGTTGCCCCGCCGGGAGCACAATCCCTGTTAGTGTCGAGTTGCGGACAGATCTGTTGACACCGGGGACTACTGTCCAGGACAGTGCCCTCATCGTGGACTCAGACTACGGGCAGGCGCGAATAGAGGTCCGGGCCACGCGGGTGCAACCTCGGCTGGAACTGTTCCCTGAGATGCTGGACTTCGGCACCCTCGCTCCCGCGTATCGCATCTCACAGACGTTTCGAGTGACCAACAGTGGCACCGGCCCCTTGGAGGGAACCGTGACCAGCCAGGTGGATTGGCTGACGGTGGAGCAACCAGCCTTCCGCTGTCACGCTAAAGAGACGGCGCTGATCACCCTATGGGCCGATCCCACCTCACTGCCTGGAGGCCAGACGGAGATACCCGAAGCGCTGATCATTGACAGCAACGGCGGCTATCGGCTCCTCGCGGCCCGCTTAGTGGTGCGCAGACCTCGGCTCCACGTGGACCGCCGGCCACTGGATTTCGGCACCCTGCTCCCCGGCCAAGAGGGAATGCTTCCCCTGAGTGTGGGCAACCAGGGAGTGACCTCCCTGCACATGGAACTGGTGCCCCACATGGAATGGCTCACCGTCGAGCCGGCCCAGATCACCTGTACCGCGGGGGAGGAGGTGGAGGTCCGACTCACCCTTCGCGTCCCCATGAGCGCTCAAGGTGGGGCCCTGCAGGTGGACCGGGCCCTGTACCTGGCCAGTGACGGCGGGGTGATCAATCTGGATCTGCGGGCCCAGATCGTCACTCCCCGGCTGGAGGTGGATCCCCACCACCTGGATTTCGGGCTCATCGGCCCTTCGGAGGTGGCGCGGGGGCAACTGCGCCTGCGCAACGCGGGCAGCGGGACACTGGAGTGGTATCTGGAGGGAGAATTCACTTGGCTGGAGATTTTCCCTCGCCAGGGGAGCTGTGGCCCTGGAGAAGCAGCCACCATTGAGGTTAATGGCTTCACCCTGGCCCTGCCAGAGGGCACGGCATCGGCCCAGGCCCTGCTGCACATCAAGAGCAACGGCGGCCAGCTTGAAGTCCCCATCAGCGCAGCTATTGCCGCGCCTGTCCTAGCCGTCCTGCCCCTCCTGCTGGATCTGGGGCGCAGCGAGAACTATGCCCCTCTGGAAGGGACGCTACGCATCGCCAACCACGGCGGAGGGTATCTCAAGGGGGAGGTGGCTCCACAGATGGTGTGGCTCAGGGCTGAGCCCAGGGCCTTTGACTGCGCCGCAGGCACAATTGCCGAAGTTAGGGTGTCTGCTGACCCCCAGGAGCTGCCTGAAGGGGAGACCCTCGCGCCCGAGGCGCTGGTGGTGACCAGCAATGGGGGCCAGGAGACGGTGGATGTGCGTCTGGAGGTGGTCCTCAGGCCCATCCTGGAGGTGATACCCACAATACTGACCTTTTCTGCCAGTGGAGCGGAAGAGGAAGGTGTTGTGACAGAGAGGTTGACCTTGGCCAACCAGGGCTATGGAGCTCTGCGGGTGCGCTTCCAGCCCACAGCGGAGTGGCTCACCACCGACCGCGGCTCCTCCACCCTGCGCCATGAGCAGCACGTGCGGGTGAAGGTGAGCCTCAACGTAGCGGCCTGGGAGGCGGGCGGAGAGAGCCAGGAGGCACATCTGGATATCCGGGCCGGAGAGGACATGCTAGCCTCCATTCCCGTCATGATCACCAAGAGATAAGGAGCACACCGTGGGACGAGTGGCGATTGTAGGCGGCGGGGTCACAGGGATGGCCGCCGCCGATTTTCTCTCTCAGCAGGGCGTGGCCTGCACCATGTACGAGCGGGATGGTGCGCTTGGAGGTTTGGCTGGTTCCTTCGAGGTGAATGGCGTACGGCTGGAGAAGTTCTACCATCACCTCTTCACCTCCGACAGGGCGATAGTCGCGCTCATCGAGGAACTGGGGCTGGGCGATGACCTGGAGTGGAAGCCCTCGGTCACAGGCTACTATGCCCAGCGCATTCACCGGCTGACGAGCCCTGGGGATGTGCTGCGCTTCGAACCCCTGCCCTTCCTGGACCGCATCCGGCTGGGGATGCTGGCCATCCTGCCCCGGCTGATGCGCGATTGGAAGCCGCTGGAGGAGATCACCGCTGAGGCATGGCTGATCCGCTTGGCCGGCCGACGGGTATATGAGGAGGTGTGGGCTCCCCTGCTGCGCGCCAAGTTTGGCCGATATGCGGATCAGATCGCCGCGGTGTGGATATGGAACAAGCTGAAGCTGCGGGGCGGATCGCGCGGGCGGGGGCAGGCGGAGAGGCTGGGCTACCTGCGAGGCGGTTTTGGGCGGGCGCTAGAGCGCTGGGAAAGCCGGCTGCGCCAGCAGGGGGTTGAGATCCGGCTGGAGGCCCCGGTGGAGGAGGTGCGCATCACGGCGGGGAAAGCCACCGGCGTGGTGGCCCAGGGGAACTTCGAGCCCTACGATGGTGTGCTGGTCACCACTGCATCGGAGATCTTCCTGCACATTGCGGCCGGGCTGCCAGCCGACTACCGCCAGCGGCTGGCTCAGATCCACTATCTGGCCAACGTGTGCCTGATCCTGAAGCTGAAACAGGGGTTAGGCCAGGTCTACTGGCTGAACATCAACGATCCTTCCATTCCCTTTGTAGCTCTAGTGGAGCACACCAACCTGCAGCGCCCGGAGGAGTACGGCGGCGCGCATCTGGTCTACCTCTCCCGCTACATGGACCCCGCCGATCCCCTCTATCAGATGTCCACGAAAGAGCTATTGGAAATCTATCTCCCCGGCCTGCGAAAGCTCTTCCCCCAATTCAATGAGGGGTGGGTGGAGGAGGCTTGGGCCTGGCGGGAGCGATACACTCAGCCACTCATCGTGCGCCACTACTCCCAGATCCGCCCCCCTTTCAGGACCCCCATTGAGAACTTGTGGCTGTGCTGCATGGCCCAGGTCTACCCTCAGGATCGAGGAATGAATTACGCCTTGGTGTACGGGCGAAAAGTGGCAGAGGAGATGATCAGGGAATGGAGGATAGGATAATCAGGTGCTCCGGCGTCCTCCGGCCTCAGTGTCGGGCCCTCTCGAAGAACTCCTGGTACAGTTTCGGTGTGACCCTGTCCTCCTTTACCGCCCTTATCACCTCTGCCAATTTCTGGGCCAGGTACTGGAGAATGCGCTCCCCCTTCTCCGCCGTGGCCGGGCGCGCGTCGCCAGCGTAGTGGTCGGGAAAGTTGGCATACCAACTGACCGGCGTCTCCACCCCCGGCAGGTGCTCCAACCGTCCCAGCGGTTTGCCCGATCGCTCATCAATCTGATCCATCCTCACCAGCTCGGGGTGGATGGCCAGGATCAGGCTGGTCTCCATCTCCCCGGCGTGGTAGTCCAACTCCGATTCTAGTGCCTCCTTCATCAACGCGGCAAAGGTGGGGTCCTCCTCCATCCGAGGTAGGTAGACCATGTAGTCTTTCTGCTTCTCCAGCATGAGCTGGATGAAGAAGGGAGCCAGATAGCGGTTGCCGCCATGGGAGAGTACGAAGATGATCTTCTTCAGCCCGTTGCGCCCCATCTCGTCGCAGACCGCCTCCAGCAGCTCCAACATCAGGTGGCCGCCGAGGGCGATGGTGCCCGGCTGGTGCTGGGCCTCCAGGATCTGGGTGAAATAGAATGGTGGGAAGATGATGGCCGGTTCGATCTCCGCCGCGCGACGGGCCACCTCCATCCCGATGAACAGATCCGTCCCCAGTGGCAGGTGGTCGCCGTGCTTCTCAATGACGGCCAGGGGCAATAGACAGACCCCCTGCGCCTCCTTCACTGCTCTGGCGAAATCCGGCGCGGTCAGGTTCTCCCATTGCATCTTTGCTGCTCCATTCCGTAAACCTTCCTCGGTAGGGGTGTAGCGATGCCACACCCCTACTGTATCTCTACAGCGCCACCACTTTGTGCTCCCTGGCCGCTTCGTAGAAAGCCAGGCAGACGGCCAGGTTCGCGCGGTTGTTCTCCAGGGGGGAGATGATGTCCTTCCCCTCGACACCCAGGAGCTCCAGCTTGCCAGTGCGGGTGTGCGCGCGGATCAAACCCTCAGTCCCCACGATCTCGGACCGATCTTTGCCATTGTATTGGCTCCTTTCCGGGGTTTCACATTGGTTGATTCTTTGGAAGAAGATTTCATGACACACGCCAGATCCTGTGGTGGATCGAGGAGTGTGCCATGTGACAAGCCTACGCGGATACGTGCTACAAGAGAGGTGCTGTCACGCTCATCCAGGTCTCAGGGAATACGAGCCATCAAGTCTGTGGGACGGGGAAGCATCGGGCCTCCTGTCCTGCGCAGAACTCGTCCCATTTTCGGGCCAGGGCTTCTATCGAAGCTGTCCGTCGGTCACCGTAGGTAAAACCGCGAAATGCGCCCCGGTCAATGTCTGGCCGGGCAATATAGGTCTGCTGACAGTAGTTGTAGTAGTCCATGAGGGTGTGCATGCTGACCCTGACGTCGTATTTCTGCGGTTCCATACTCATGGGAGAACACGGGTCCACGGTATGGCATTGGTTGGTCATCTTCAGTATATGTGGGGGATAGAACGCCGCAATTCTCCTGGCTAAGGTCAAGGTCTTCTCGAAGGCCCTCTCATCCTCACCAGGCAGGTTGAGGGAGAAGTACACGTAGATGGGCACGCCATGCCGCTTTAGAGTGGAGAGGACACGGAAAAGCTTGCGGTTAGAGAAGGATTTCCCATTCAGCCGCCGCACCCTCTCAGATCCGGACAGGAGGGTGAGAGCCAGTTCTGAGTGAGGCAAATCTACGCTCCGCACGAAATCGGCGATGAACTCGTCTGTGGGAAGTTGAAAGCACTCATTGTAGATGCCTATCTTGACCCCTCGCTTGCGTAGCTCTTCAAAGAGAGATGACCAGTACCCTCTGCCCAGTACGGCCGGGTCGTGAGAAAGGCTGACTTGGTGAATTCCCATCGCATGCAAACGTTGGAGATCATCTACGACCCTTTCCACAGATCTAAGGACTAGAACTTTGCGACCGGCGACTATCTCGTGGGAGATTCTGCCTCCACCGCAGAAGGCGCAGTCGAACTGGCATCCTCTCCCTATGCACAGCCAATGGCCTGCCAGCGAGAGCCTCTCTGATATGTCCGAGGGCTGGAAGAGCCCGGTGTCATTGTACTGCATCTCACAGTACTGTCTGTGATGTTCCAGGAAGTCCATATCAACGAAGTTGAGCCCGTCGAGATCCTCCGCAGTCGCACACCATGATCGGTCGTTCTCCACCACGTTGTTGCCATTACGGTAGGACAGATTGGGGATAGCCGAAAGGTGCGGGGAGTTGACCGAGCCTCTGCACACCCATTCGGCCAGATCCTGAAGAGGTCTCTCCGCATCCCCTCTGATGACGAAGTCCACCTCCTGGAACCGCTCTAGGATCTCCCTGGCGTATATAGACGCCGTGAACCCCCCGAGGACCACTGATGCCTCAGGCAGGATCTCTTTGCAGACCCTGGCGACATCCAAGGCTCCGTAGGCGTGCTCATACCAGTGGAGATCAATCAGGACTAAGTGGACCCCCTTCAGCCCCTTCAGCCAGGCCCTCAGATCGAAGTGAGGGTTGATGAGAACCTCCAAGGGGTAATTCAATGCCTTCACAGAAAGGCCCTGTCGCCGCAGCAGGTTCAGGAGGCCAATGATCCCCACAGGCATCAGAACGTAAGCTTGGTCAAGCCTGAAATCCACGGGTTGTTTGGCGGGATGGATGTATATTACATCAACACTGGGCATTGAAGCATCTTACGAGCGACTTTGCAGCTCTTTCGCTGAAATTCTACTTGGCATCAGTTCTTCAAGGTAGCGTGGTCTTACCTGATGATAAGAGACAGGGATAGCAACTTTTAGCCGCTACCCCTGTCTCTCTAGCGTTATTTAGGAGATATGGCTCTCTGTCAAGAGGGGACTATACCTTGCATGTCGTCTCCTCTTTGATCTTCTTACCCGCTTCCTCCATTATCTTGTCCAGCTTGGGCAGGAACTCCTCCGCCGTAGCCTCGGGACCGGTCCAGAAGGGATCCATGGTGTTCCCCCAGGTCTCATTCAACTCTTCCCACCGCACGAGCAAGTGGTTTGAGGACTCGAAACCATATCCCTTGTAGGGCCCCATGAAGCCCTCCTTGGCCTCCTCATGCGTCATATCCCCTTTGTAGAGGTCGAAGTAGTCCTCCAGGAGCGACTGGAGCACTGGCGGGGTGCCTGTCGCCTTGGAGTAGGCCCACATGGCATCCTTGGTGGCCAGGTACTCGACGAACTCCCAGGAGGCCTCCTTCTCATCCTCCGGCAGCCCAGCGGTGATGGACCAGGGGTCGGTGTAGATCACTGCCCGCGGCCCCTCGTATCCCTCCTCTACAGCAGTGTCGCCGTAAGGAATGGGGCAGGCGCGCCACTTGAAGGCCTGCTCCCCAGCCTTCTCCTTCGTCCAGATGCCATAGTAGGCCCAATGGCCCCAGCCGCCGGTGCCCTGCATGGCCAGCTTGTTGCTCTGGAAAGTGCCACCCAGCTCGCCCAATGCCTCATTGATCGATTGATCAGGCATGACCTTATCCTTCCAGATCAGGTCGTGGCGGAATTGGAAGGACTTGATTACGACCGGATCGTCGAAGTAGCACTCCTCGTAGAAGCCGGTCTCATAGGCCTCCTTCTTCAGGCAGTCCCTCCCCCAAGGCAACGCTAGCTGAGTCATGGGATCGCCGCCCGTCTGCGCAGCGATACCATAGATGGCCTTTGAGACGTCATCATAGTCGTGGGTGATCTTCTTGGCCATTCGCGCCAACTCATCCCAGGTCCAGGAGGTATCGCTCCAATCGGTCGGGGGGAGATCCACCCCTGCCTCCTCGAAGATATCCTTATTGACGTAGATGTAGGAGCCACAGGTGAGCTGGGGGACCCCATACACCTTCCCCTCAAACTCGTAGCAGTGCCAGGTGTAGGGGATGAAGTCGCTGTTGTCGAAGCCGCTGCTCTCGACCAGTGGCGTCAGGTTCTCCAGCAGGCCACGGCAGCGATCGCTGGCGAAGCCATCACCGCCCCAGTTGGGGGACCACACGTGCAACGGCTGCTTGGCGGCGATCATCGCCTCGCGCTTCACCCCAATATCCGGCTGGTCAATGATCATCGCCTTGATCTTGATATTGGGGTGCTTCGCCTCGAAGTCGGGCTTGACGATCTCCTCCTCCCAGGGGTTCTCCTCCGGGCTGGTACGGCACATCCACACCAGCTCGATCTCCTTCGCCGGCTTGGCCGGCTTCTCCTCTGCCTTCTCCTTTGCGGCCGGCTTCTCTTCGGCCGGAGGAGCAGGTGTGGCCGCCGGCTTGCAGGAGATCAGGACGGCTCCAGCAGCAACTGCCGACATCAGACGCAGAAAATCTCTTCGTGTCAATTCCATCGTAACATCCTCCTTTGGATCATGGACTCGCTAAACGGACGACAGAAAGATCGAACTTCTCACACTCAATCAATTTCGAATCCATCACCTCCTTTCAACAGGGAATCTACCCTTTCAGCCCCGTGATGACAATGCCCTGGATGAAATAGCGCTGGGTGGCGAAGAACACGATGATGCAGGGTAGCACGGTCACCAACGAGGCGGCCATTAGCCAGTGCATGTAGGTACCGCCGAATGGCGCCCGGAACATCTGAAGCCCCAGGGAGAGGGTGTACTTCTCCCTTTGATCCAGGTAGATCAGGGGCCCCAAGAAGTTGTTCCAGCGCCACATGAAATCCATGATGGCCACCGCTGCCAGCGCGGGCTTGGACAGCGGCAGGATGATCCGCCACCAGATAGAGAAGTAGCCACAGCCATCTATACGAGCTGCCTCATCCATCTCCTTATGAATCCCCCTGTAGAACTGACGAAGGAGGAAGATGTTGTAAGCACTGCCGAAGAAGGTGGGCACCAGCAGCGGCTTGAAGCTATTGAGC
>Ga0172366_10001091_pt1 | contig 20988 bp, 21 predicted proteins | sample LakKivSesite69cm_FD_114533 | JGI IMG/M metagenome (GOLD analysis project Ga0172366, IMG submission 114533) | Sediment microbial communities from Lake Kivu, Rwanda - Sediment site 69cm | ecosystem: Environmental > Aquatic > Freshwater > Lake > Sediment | place: Rwanda: Western Province, Lake...
AGCCGACATTTCATCCATATCCACCCTGATATACTTGGCGAGCAAAGGATGAATTTTGTTTAATTCCCGCCAGCATTGCTGAGCAATTCTGCGGTACGAAGGATGGCCTTTTTTGCCGCTTCTTAAAGATATAAAATGGTGAAGCTCTCTTAAATTCCAAGTGTATAACACATGCTTGCGAAAACAAAGCGGAACCACATATTGCGCTTCCTCTGGAAACTGGGTATAAATTTTTTGAAATGCCTCAACTGTCTTTTCGGTCGCCTCTTTAAATTTGGCGTCCAAGCCAGCTTCCACGATTTCCGGCGGCATATCGTAACCATGAACAACAGTAACTTCCTGATTGCTCTGCGTGCACATTCTGTGTCTCTGAATATCGCGGAAGGCGCCGTAATCAATTAAAATATCAAAAGTGTAGTAAATGTGCTCAAGTTCCCGCAATGGCGCATCAAATTTGTCGCGACGTTTTAATGCTTCGTCTATCACCTGAGCTTTTTTCTCATAGCTCATTTTCTTAACTTTGTCTAAAATCTCCTGATAAGCCAACTGAGAATAGGGATACAGAAGGGCAGCCACTAATTTATCTTCCGCAAAAGTATCGTAGTTAACGATAGTAACCGCCTGATTATATTCCGGATTTTTATTTAAATCCTGCTTTGCTATTTCGCTTAACGCTTTTTTGGTTTCTATCAAATAAGGCACTTTGTCGGCGTAACGAATGAGAGTCGGCACGGCCTCCATCGCTTTTTCTTTTATTTCCCTGCCGATATCCTGCATTTCTTTTAGAGGATGCGACAAAAGTTTTTTTATCAAATGCTCCAGTTCGCGGGCGTTAATTGTTATCCCTAAATTTGTTAAAGTGGCGGTAGGCAGCAAATATCTTATATTGTCGCAGGAACGCGACTTGCAAACCATCTGATATAATTTGTCGGCTTGGCCCTGCTCTGGCGGATACTTGTTTTTTATAAAATTCATCATCGGCTCTGCCATTGATTCGTAAGTATCCATCAGTAAATTAACGATATTGTTATATGTTTCCGCCAAGGGCGAATTCATCACATTTTCCGGTCTGTAAACGCGGTCTTTATTAAAAATTTGGTATCTGGTTGATTTTTCCGTGAAAGAAGCAAGCCGGGTATCCTCAAGCACTTTTGTCGCCAAAATGGAAACATTTTCCACTGCCAATGAAATAATAGCGTGCTCGGCTATTGAAGAATGTCCGAATCCCACAACCCATTTCTCATGAAAATCAGCCGACTTTTCTTCTGTCAATTCTTGGGCAATTTGATCAAAAGGTTCCGGGCTTCTTGAGCATTTGGCAAAAGTTACCGCTTTCACCTCTGGCATCAGATTATTCGGCAGTGTATAAATGCGACGCTCGTTAGCCATAAATTATTCTTACTTTGATAATCTAGCTAAAATTTCTTTTTTTACATCTTCAAATACTTCGTTAATCGGCTTTTCTCCGTCAATCATAATAATATTTTCAAATCTTCGGGAAAGCAACTCGTAATTCTCCCACACTTTGGCAAGCCTCTCTTTTATTTCAAATAATGTTTTTTCCGTTCCCCGTTTTTCTATTCTGGCAATGCAAGTTTCCGCCTTCACTTTAAGAAAAAAATTTAAATCCGGCTGCAAAAAATTATCATTTATTTTAATAAGCCAATCCAAATCGCAGCCGTCAGCCGCGCCATAGGCAAAAGAAGAAAAGAAATAGCGGTCGCAAACAACATATTTGCCTTCCTTTATCGCGGGGATAACTAAATTATTTAGATGCTCTCTGCGGTCTTCAGCGAAAAGTTCCTGCAACTCTTTTGGGTCTATTTTAACTTTTTTATCCAAAACTGACCTTATTTTTTTCCCCGCTTCGGAAAAAGGCGTCGGCTCTTTGGTTGTCACAACTCGAAATCCTTTTTGAGTCAGGAAATCTTTTAAGAGACCCAATTGCGTGCTTTGGCCGGAGCCGTCCAGACCGTCAAACACAATGAATTTTCCAAGATAAGTGTTTTCGAGCATATTATGAGGATTTCTCGTTTTGGTCTTTGCCATACCGGAATCTGTCGTCTAAAATATCGCCCTGCCTCCATTCCTCCGTCCAGTCGTTTACATAGAATATCTTGAAACTGCCGTCTTTCGTGGAGCAAACAATTCTGTCCAATCCCGCGTTAATAATCATCTTTTTGCAGATGTAGCAGGGAAAGGTGTCAACCCTTTCTCCGGTCTTTCCGTTTTCTCCGTAAATATACATTGTACCGCCCAACAAACTCACTCCCGCCCGGGCAGAGTTGATAATGCAATTTTGCTCCGCATGCACGGAACGGCAGATTTCATACTGACTGCCGTGCGGGATATTAAGCTTGTCTCGCAAACAAAAACCCCTCTCAAAACAATCCTTTGTTTTTCGAGGGGCTCCGATGTAGCCTGTGGCGATGACTTGGTCGTCTCTGACAATAATTGCGCCTCCTTTTAATCTAAAGCAAGTGCCTCTTTGGCTTATTTCTTTAGCGATATTCAAGTAATATTGGTCCTTGGAAGGCCGCATCTTATCAAAAATTACTTTGTAATCTCAATTCCCATATTCTTCGCTGTTCCTTCAATAATTTTCATTGCCTGTTCTACATCTGAAGTATTAAGATCTGCCATCTTTCTTTGGGCAATTTCTCTAAGCTGAGCTCTGGTTATTTTTGCAACTTTGGTTTTGTTTGGCGCGCCCGAGCCCTTTTCAATTCCTGCTGCTTTTTTCAAAAGGTCGGATGCCGGCGGCTGCTTTATTTTCAACTCATAGCTTCTATCCTCATATATTATTACATCCACTGGAATTGTAAAACCCGCTTGGTTTTTGGTGAGGTCATTGAACTTCTGGCAGAACTCCGAAAGGTTTACGCCTTGGGGCGCCAATGCCGGACCCACCGGAGGTGCTGGGGTTGCTTTAGCTGCCGGAATTTGCAATTTTACTATAGCTTTTATTTTTTTTGCCATAAAATTTTAAAAGTTAAATTTTCTTTATCTGCAAAGAATCCAGTTCTACTGGCGTATCTCTGCCGAACATATTAACCAATACTTTGACTTTTCCTCTTTCCAAATCAACTTCCGAAACTTTTCCGTCAAAATCTTTAAAAGGGCCATCAATAATTTTTACCGAGTCGCCCACTTTCACCTCAATCTTATATTGGGGCGCTTCCACTCCCATTCTTTTCTTTAATATATCAATTTCTTGGGTTGAAATCGGAACCGGAGTCGTGCCCACCCCGACAAAACCGGTGACATTGGGAGTATTCCTGACAACGTACCAGGAATCGTCGGTAACTATCATCTCAACCAAAACATAACCGGGATAGATTTTCTCTTCGGTCACTTTTCTTTTGCTGTCTTTAATTTTTATCTTCTTTTCCTTAGGAACCAAAACATTGAAAATTTTATCTTCCATGCCCAAAGACTCAACCCTTTGTTTAAGGCTTTTGGCAACAGCATCTTCATAACCGGAATATGTATGAATAACATACCAATTCCTTTGCTGGGGCAGTTTTTGCTTTGGCATACTATTTTTAAAATTTATTTAATATAAAATTGTTTAAAAGATACGTATATATAAAATCCAGGCCACCCAAAAACACGGCGGTTCCCAAAGAAACCCCTATGACAATTAAAGTATAGCTTATTGTCTTCTCTCTTGAAGGCCAGCTAACTCTTTTCATTTCAATTCTGACCTCCTTTAAAAAAGAAATAATTTTTTGAGGGATATTGCTTATTTTCATTTTTTAAGTTTTTTAAAATGGCCTTTCCGGCCATCTGTAATTAATATTAGCCGAAAATTAAAATAATGTCAAGGGAGCCCCTTAAACCAAGCCGATGGTCGGCATCGAACCGACAACCTATGCTTTACGAAAGCATTGCTCTGCCAATTGAGCTACATCGGCATCAAAGCTTAATTTATCAAAGAAATATCCCCATTAGTGATAGTCGGATGCATCCCAAGTATCTCTTCTTTATAAGATAATTCCGGAATTGGATTTAAAAAGTATATTTTTTTGTTGAGATGGAAAGCCAGGCCCATTTCTATCAAGGTATTTGCGCCGACATATCCTTCAACGCCGTTTTTGGCGTAGTTTAAAACCAAAATCGCATCCGCCCAAGCCACTTTATTAAAATGTTTTTTCATCGCCTCTTGCTTTCTCTCCCAGACCCATCCTTCGGATTTTATTTCGTTTTTCCGGATTTTATAATATTCTTGAATGGCAATCGGTTTGCCTTGATCGTTTTTTATGTCAATCGGAGGAATTTCAACAACATGGCCGGCCTTTTCCAGTCGCTTTTTTGTTTCCTGCATTTGTTCAAAAAACGCAATGCTGCCGCAAATTGTTATTTTCATATGGGTTTTGAAAGCGAGTGAGGGGAATCGAACCCCCGTCTCAACCTTGGGAAGGTCGCATTCTGCCATTGAACCACACTCGCGCTAGCGGGGTCGCGTTAATCCCGCACTTGATCTTTTAACCAATTCCACCAATCTTGGGGATTCAAAAAATCTTTTGCCTGGTCGGCGTTTTCTTTGCCTTTTTCTCTTGATATTACCACCACTTCCTCGCCGGGCGCTTTCAGATTAAATTGCTCCCGAGCCAGCCTTTCCAGATATTCCCGGCTCTCGCCCTGAGAGATATTTTTCTTCAACGTTTCATTTTCTTCTTTGGCAATTTGAACTTCACTTTGAAGTTCGGAAAGATTTGCTTCCAATTTTTCTCTGCTCTCTTTTAATCTGAAATTCGTAATTGCCAGGAAACCGACAACGATTGCCAATAAAATCAATTTAAACGCGCCGAAAAATAATTTTTTAAAGCCAAACAATCTTTTATTTTTCCGCGCTTTTGCTATCATAAAATAAATACATTATGCCCAAAATAACTCCAAAAACAATTTTCAGAATATTCTGGATTATTCTTATTTCTTTGGTTGCGCTCAGCACTATCGCCTTTCTCGTGGCCCCGGGATTCTAGCAACCCTAGTACCATCTTATCATTATTTATTTTTTTTTCAATTTAAAATAAAATCCTTCACTTTCCGTGAAAAATGAAGGATTTATTTTTTAGGAACAACATTCATACCGCTCTCCCTTTTTTCCTTAGAAGAGCGTTTTTTGCTCTGCGCTCTCTGCGACTTATTATCCGACGCTGCTTTCGGGAAATTACAACTTCTGAAAGGCCAAATGCTCTTGTGGATTTGCACTGCGGATTTGTGCAATTCCACAATAAATCAACTCTGGAGTTGCCTTTTAACACGCCCAAGAATTCAAAACTGGCCATTGTTCCGCAACTCGTACAAAAGCGTGGCGCGGTTATGATTCTTTCGGGCGCATCATTCACAGCTCTAACTATCGTCATAGCGGCCTCCTTTCTTAAGGCAAAGGAAAGGTTGTAAAGGTACTTTCTAAAATGATATCATAGAGAAAACTTATTGTAAAACAACAAAAAGGCAACGCGATGGCGCGTTGCCTTCAGATTTTAAAATTTTCTAACGTGGCGCGATTCTTTCAACGCAGGAAACCGGGCCGCAGTCTTGCCGGCCTTGTCCCGCTTGGCAAAAGCCAAGTTTCAGATGGCTTCCCTTTTCAAGAAACAAAATCGGATGGAGATCAAACCCGCAGCAGGATCCAGGCAGACTGATTGCGTGATCCTTCTGAATCACGCCGAAATACCTTTGAAGCGCGACTCCTTCGACCAAACTCAAACCGTAGCGTCGGCCATTTTTGTGCGTTTGGAGCGCTATCGGAGGTTGCCCCTTTGTCGCTTTCCCCGGTTCAATATCAATAATAGCGTACGGAACCCGAAATTCCTCCGCATCTTCGGCGGCGCGAACTCCCCGGACGTCCATTTTGGCCATGCGCCCGCTGCCGTTCATTAAAGCCAGCTGTGTCGGAATCGCCACCAGACATTCCGGAATCACAATTGCGAAAGGCAGATTTTCCGGGCCAACCGCATCAATCTGGCCAAGGGTGCTGGCCCTGAGCCGAGAAAGATGTATTTCAAAGGCGGTTTCGCTTATCCCCGCCGCCGCGTGAAATCCCTTTTCAATGAGCGTTTTCGCCTGACGATCAAAAAGCGCTGCAAAATCGGCTGGATTGCCTTTTTGAACGCCCCGTCCGTTGGTTTGATCTGTCATAAGCATTCCTTTCATTGTCTGCTGTTTTTGCCCACGTTTGCCTTTTAAAAGAACAACTGAAAACACTATAATTATTATATTACGCCAAGATAAAATGTCAATAATTTTAGGAGCTATCCTCGGAAAACTTCCAGAAACACATTTGGCGGCACCCTGACCCTGCCTTTTTCTTTCAGCAGTTTTTTGCCCTTTTTCTGCTTTTCCAAAAGCTTTCGTTTGCGGGTGTAATCGCCGCCGTAAAGATAGCCGGTCACGTCTTTTCTCTGGGCTTTTATTGTTTCTCTGGCAATGACTTTTCCTCCGATTGTCGCCTGCAAAGCCACGGAAAATTGTTCCGGAGGCAAAACGTCTTTCAATTTTTTTACGATGTTTTTCCCCTCCTGAAACGCTTTTTCCTCGGGCACAATCCTTGAGAAAGCCTCTTCTTTCGCGCCGGCAATGAGAATTTCCATTTTCGCCAAATTGCTCGGCCGATATCCCAAAATTTTGTAGTTCATCGAGGCGTATCCCCTGCTCACGCCTTTTATTTTTTCGTAAAGATTGGTGATGATTTCAGCCAACGGCGCCTCGTAAACCAAAATTGCCCGGCCGGAGCTGAAGTATTTTGTTTCAATATAATTGCTTCTCAAATTTTTCAAAATTTCAGAAATTCCGCTCGCATACTCTACCGGAGTTATAATCTCCAGCAACGCCCAGGGCTCTTGGGCTGTTTTAATTTCAGACGACTGCGGCCATTCGCTGGCAGAATAAATAAAACGCTCCCGGTTTTTCTGGTCAGTAATTTTATAAACAACAGACGGCGTTGAAATCACCAAATCCAGATTAAATTCTCTTTTTAAGCGCTCGGAAACGATTTCAGCGTGCAAAGTTCCCAAAAATCCGCAGCGGAATCCCCTTCCCAACGCTTCTTTTGTTTCTTGTTCAAAAACCAAAGCAGGGTCGTTAAGCTTTAGTTTGGACAATGCGTCTTTCAAAATCTCAAATTCTGATGAATCTTCGGGATACAAGCTTGCAAAAACCATCGGCCTTACCTCCTTGTAACCGGGCAGAGGCGTCACGTTGGCCGATTTTACTTCTTCTTCCTTGACAATGGTGTCTCCCACGCGAACCAAACCCGGTTCTTTTATGCCGGTGGCGATATAGCCGATTTCGCCGGCAATAACCCTATCCTGTTTTAACAATCCGGGATTAAAATAGCCAACTTCTTTTGACTCGGACCTTGCGGCGGTCGCCAGGAGTTTTATTTTCGCTCCAACCCTAATCTCTCCATCAACGGCTCTTATAAAAGCGATCACTCCCCGGAAAGAATCGTATTCCGAATCAAAGATAAGCGCCCGAAAAAAGTTGTTGATATTTTCTTGTTTTGGAGGGGGGACTTTTTCAATAATTCTGGCCAGAACCTGGTTAACATTGGCGCCGGTTTTAGCGGAAATTTTTATCACCTCTTCTTTATTGATTTTGAGAAGATTCGCCAATTCTTCCGTTGTTTTTTCCACATCCGCTTGGGGCAAATCAATTTTGTTGACTGCCGGGATTATGACCAGATTCTGTTTTTGGGCCAAGTCAAGATTGGCCAAGGTTTGAGCCTGAATTCCTTTTGTCGCGTCAACCAGAAGCACAGCGCCCTCAACTGCCGCCAAAGACCGCGACACCTCGTAAGAAAAATCAACATGACCGGGAGTATCAACCAAATTTAAAACATATTTTTCATTATTGTAACCAATTTCCATGCGCACGGGCTTCAATTTTATAGTGATGCCTTTTTCCCTCTCCAAATCCATTTTGTCTAAAAACTGCGGATGCATTTTTTTAGGGGATATCAAGCCCGCCATTTCCAAAAAACGGTCGGCTAATGTTGATTTGCCGTGGTCAATATGGCTGATTATAACAAAATTTCTTATTTTTTCTTGGGCCATTTTAAACTAAGAAATTCTTTTAACCCATTTTAGAATGGAATTTTTTATGAAATTTATTTCCGGAGATTTTAAAATAAAAGCGTTCAGCAGATAAACCGATATCCCCACCGAAGCGGCAAGCGTCGTCTGAAGAAAAATGCCGCCGAACGTCTGCATGTCCACCAACCCCGCCAAAATTTTTGCCGCAAAGTAAGTGAAGCCGGCCATAGGAATAACAGCTATAAATATCTTTTTCAAGGATTGTAAAATTTCATCCGCCTTGAGATCGCCGGTTTTCCTGAAAAGAAAAAAAAGAAGAAAAACCAATTGAATTATCGCAACCGCGGAAAGAGCGAGAGGCAGGCCGATTACTTCAATGCTGCCGGCATCTTGAAGCCGCAGAAGATTCGCCCAAAAATCGCGGAATAACGCAGATTCTTTCAAAAGATAAACAAACAGCAGCGAAAAAATTACATTCAATATCACTGACGATACGCCGACAGTTACCGGAGTTTTTGTGTCTTTGTGAGAAAAAAAGGCGCGCGTCAGAAGAGGAATTAAGCTGTTTGCCAGGATTCCGAACGCAAATATTCCAACGCAAGCCGCCGTGAGCCGGGTGTCTCTCCAGTCAAACGCGCCGCTTCCCAAGACCAATCTCACTGCTTGAGCGCGCAGGATAAACATTAGAATAGAAATAGGGATAACCAAAAACATAATCTGCCTGAAAGACGATGAAAAATTTTCCAGAAATTCCTTCTTTTGGCCGTTGGCCAAAAAACGGGAAAAAACAGGGAAAGAAGACACGGCAAAAGATACGCCGACAATGCCAATCGGAAAATACTGAAGATTATTTGCAAAATTAAAAATGGCAATGCTGCCGGCGGCTAAAGTGGAAGCAATAGCCGTAATGACAATCAAATTGAAATTATCCGCCGCAGTGCCGATTAAACGGGGAATCATCAGCTTAAAAACTTTTTTGAGCCCCAGGTGCTGGAGATTGAGAATAAATATATATCTAAACCCCGAGGCTCTTGCCGCCGGAATTTGTATCAATAAATGAAACAAAGCGCCGGCAATCACGCCGTATGCCAGACCATATATGCCAAAAATTGGAACGAAAAAAACAATGCCGAAAATAATTCCCAAATTGTACAAAATCGGAGCAAGAGAATAGACAAGGAATTTATCAAAATACTGAAGGATCCCGGAAAAAATGCTTGATAATCCGAAAATAATCGGACTCAAAAACATTAACCGCGTCAACTGAATAGTCAACTCCTTGCTCGCCGGAGAGAAACCGGGGATTATAAAGCTGATTATGAACGGAGTAAAAATTGCCAAAATGCCGCAAACAGCGACCAGCAAAAGCAAAAAAGAATTAAGTAAATTATTAACAAACTCGGCTGCTTCTCTTGGCCACTCGCCGCCTTCTTTGTTGCTGTCGTCTTCGTCTTTTTTGTGGAAGTAATCGGAAAAAATAGGAAGAAACGCGACGCTGATTCCGCCGATGATTAAAATTCCATATACAAAATCGGGAATCCTGAAAGCGGCAAAATAAATATCAAGTTCCGCGCTCGCTCCGAAATGGCCGGCCAAAAGCCGGTCCCTGATCAAACCTAAAAGCCGGCTGATTACGCCGGAAACCGCCAGCAAAAAAGCTGCGAAAGTGATGGTTCTTGCCCTGTGATTAAACATAGTCCCGATTTTGTATTTTAGTATTTTTTAGCCAATTTTACAAATCTGCCGCCGAATCTTAACTTGACAAAATTTTTAAACTTGGTAAGATAAAAACATCCCAGCAAGACGAGTGATTACTCTGTTCCGCGAAATGCAGAACAGAGAGGAAAGTCCGAACACCCTCCCTCGCCTTCAAATGAAGTGAGGGATAAAAAAATAAAGGGTAACACCCTTCGTCCCGCTTTGGCGGGATAGAGGTGCGAGCAGAAACGTTCCGAGCGCGAAAGCGCGAGGACGCCCCGTCGAATGACGGGGCGACCTCCGTAGTAATGCGGAGATGAAACGGCCAAATCCTTATTGGGCGCAAGAACAAACCAGAAGTTTAAGTACACATCTCAAACTTCTGGGTAAAAGTAGTTCGCTTGACCCCGTAAGCAATTGCGGGGCTAGATAGATTATCACACTCGCGATATTAAAGTCGCGAGAACAGAATTCGGCTTATAGTCTTGCTGAGATACTAAAAAACTCCGATGAACGGAGTTTTTTAATTTCTACAAAAGTTTTTGAGAACTTTTTTGACTATCCAATGCCTCATTCGCCAAACGGTCTGTTTCTGTGTTTTGTTCCCTCGGAATAAGTTTAAACTTTATGCTGCCAAAATCAAACCTTAAATTCCAAATCTCCAAAAACAGCGGCTGTATTTTGGGGTCAATAACTTTATATTCGGCATTAAGTTGCTTCACTAAAAGTTCAGAGTCAGACCTGATTTCAATATCTGTGTTTTCTGCCAGTTTTTTCCCGAATACCGCCTTAAATTTTTTTAAAGCGAAAATAACTGCCTGATATTCTGCTTCGTTATTAGTCAGATAGTTTCCCAGATATTCCGAATACTGCTTTATTTGCTGATTTTTTTCGTTGCGGAAAACAACGCCGATCGCGGCAGGACCAGGATTGCCCCTGGAACCGCCGTCGGTATAAATAATAATTTTTTTCATTGATTTTTGAAATAATCCGTTAGATGTTTTTTAAATCCTTCCAATTCGCTGTCTTTGATGCGGAATCCCGCGGCTTGCGGATGGCCGCCATAAGTTATCAGCTTCTTAGAATAACCCTTCATCGCCTCAACTAAATTTAATCCCGACGGAGCCCTCGCCCCCCCCTGGCTTTCTTCTCCGTTGCCCTTATACAAAAAAATCGGCTTCTGATATTTTTGGGTAAGTATTGAAGCGACGACCCCAATCAGGGCGAGCTCCCAGTCGGATTTGCCTTCAAAAATAATCGAATCTGCATTTTTCCCCATTATCTTTGCCTCAACTTCTTCCATTATCGTTTTAACTCTTTTTTGTTTTTCAATTCCCTTTAAGAACAACCTTTCTGCCAACTTTTCCGCGTTCCTTCTGTCGGACGAAGCCAAAACCCGAAACGCCGCTGGCATTCTGTTTTCAATATCTCTGATATTCATCAGAGAGTTTATCTTATAAATTTTTTGCATAAAATCCAAGGAAATCAGCTCCTTATTTCCAAGAAGCGCCTGAATGCCCGGCCTCCAGCTTGATTTTATGGAATTCAACCCGTCGGCGATAATCACGGCGTTATCGTCGGTCCTGGGCATCATATCCGATATAGTGGCCAAAGCGGCTAATTCCAGTAAGCTCTTGCGCAAACTTTCCGGCATTTTATTTTTGAAGAGCGATTCAGCCAGCTTAAAAGCCAAACCGGCAGTGGCAAACTGCTTAAAATTGTATTTGTCACTTTTTTGTTTTGGGTCAACAATAATTTCCGCTTCCGGCAGGCAGTCAAGAATCTCGTGATGGTCAACGATTATCATTTTAAACCCCATCCTTTTTGCCATTTTCACTTCCTTGAAATTACCTATTCCGCAGTCTAGGGCGATGAAAACAGCCGGCGCTTCTTTTTCTAAAAATTTTAAAGCGGAAAAGCTGATGCCATACCCCTCTTTTTCGCGGTCCGGAAAATATATTTCGGAAATTTTTCCGCCCAGGCTGTTTATGCTCTCCTTGACAATAATCGCCGAAGCCACGCCGTCCAAATCAGCATCTCCGAAAATCACGATATTCTCCCGCTTCTTAATCGCCTTTAATATCCTTTTTGCCGCCTTATCTAAATTTTTAATCTGCATATTCCCTGCTCGCTTATTTTTTTTCTAAGACCTGCAACCCCGGAAGCGCTTCTCCGCCCAAAAAAACCAGCATCGCGCCTCCTCCAGTTGAAACATGGTCAAACTTGTCGATCAATCCGAATTTGGAAACCGCAAAAAGCGTGTCTCCTCCGCCAACGATTTTATAAGCATTGATGTTTCTGGCGATTGCCTCGGCGATTTCTTTTGTTCCTTTTTCAAATGCCGGATTTTCAAAATATCCCATTGGTCCGGCCCATATTATCATTTTGGCGTCTTTTATTATTTGCGAAAAAAAACTGATTGTCTCATCGCCGATATCCAGGAGCAATTCGTCTTTCCTTGTTTTGCCCGGCGCCGCCTGCCTGATATAAAGATTCCCCGAGGGATCCGGAGAAATCGCGGCGTCAATCGGCAGATGAAGCCTTGTAGAAGTCAAATCCAGTTTCTCAATTTCTCTGGCGACCTCTTCCTCCGGCCAAGACCTGCCAATGCATATTTTTTTGACAATTAAAATCGGTTCGGCGATTTTTCCGCCGATAAGCACATTATCGGCTTTTTCCAAAAATTGCTTGATGACTTTTATCTTGGTTGAAATTTTAGCTCCGCCTATGACGGCGCAAAGCGGCCGCCAGGGATCCTCCAGGACCCGGGAAAGCACTTTTACTTCTTTTTCCAGGAGCAACCCGGCTGCCGCCGGAAGCGCCTGCGCCAATCCGAAAATTGAGGCATGTTTTCTGTGGCAGACTCCAAAAGCGTCGTTTACATAGACATCTCCCAGCTTGGCCAGCTCTCTTACAAATTCCGGATCGTTGGCTTCTTCTTCCTTATGAAATCGCAGATTTTCCAGCAGCAATATGCCGCCATCCTGCAATTTAGCGACTTCTTTTTCCGCTTCCCTTCCTATACAATCTTCGGTTTTTTTAATTTGCAGCCCCAGATATTCCGATAATTTTTTTTGCACAGGAACCAAACTCAAACTCTCAACTCTCTTTCCTTCAGGATCCCCCAAGTGGCTCATCAAAACGACTTTTGCCTGATGTTTTATAAGATATTCTATTGTGGGCAATGTCTGATTTATCCGAAAATCATCTTGGATATTTCCTCCGGCATCCAAAGGAATGTTAAAATCGCATCTTAAAAGGACTCTTTTCCCCCTTACGTCCAATTCGGCAAGAGATTTAAGTTTAAGCATATTTTTGCATAAATTATTTTTTTTCAAACTTCTCCAGCGACTCTTTCAATGTTTTCTTTAGTTCGTCCAAGTCAACCGGCTTCCTCTTTTTTTTTGTTTCCGGCTGCTGCTTATTCAAAATTTTAACTTTTCCTCCGAAAGAAACCGTGTCTCTCTCTAAAGCGCCCTCAAGAGAAACCGGGGGCATTGATGTAAAATCTTTTCTCTGCGGCTCCGGCTGGCCACCGACTGCCGCCGGCTGCTGGGGTTGACCGGAAGATTGAGGCTGACCCTTCACCTTTTTCAAACAATTCTTGCAGTAAACGGGTCTGACTCCGTCTGGCGGAAAGACAACTTTCGTGCCCTTTCCGCAAAGCGAACACACAGCGTCGTAAAGAGCTGTCGGTTCTTTTCTTTTCGGCATAGGCATTGCCTGCGCTTCTGATAACCCTGTCCATTTGGTGATTGTTTCCTCCACTTTCGCTCTTGGCGTGGCGTATCTTTCCCGGGAAACTTGAATTATTTTTTCCCGATAAGATTCCAAAGGAGACGGGAAAGGCGGCAAAGTATTGGCGGAAAAGGGCCTGCCCGCCAGCCCGTCAATCATTAATTTTAAATAAATCTGGTATTTTGCCAGATTAACGATATCTGCGGCTAAAAATTCCGGAGTAAATTCTTTTTCCAAATAGTCGGCGTCTTCGGCTCCGACGCGAAAAGAAATTATAGTGCCCACGTTTCCGAAAACCGCGTCTCTGACTTCTTCTTCCATTTGATTTATATATTGGTGGGCCAAAATAAGCGATAACCTGTATTTTCTCGCTTCGGACAAAATAGTCGCAAACGACTCTGTGGCAAAATTTTGGAACTCGTCAACATACAAAAAAAAGTCCCTTCTTTTCTCCTCGGGTATGTCAACACGCGACATTGCCGCCAGCTGGAGTTTGGTGATCAAAAGGGCTCCCAGCAAAGTTGAATTGTCTTCTCCGATTCTCCCTTTGGCCAAGTTTAAAATCAAAATTTTCCCTTTGTCCATCACATCTCTCATATCAATCGCCGACCTGACCTGACCGATAATATTTCTGATCAGAGGAGCCGATATGAACTGGCCGACTTTGTTTTGAATAGCGGCCGTCGCCTCCACTTCGTAGCTTTGGGAATAGCGTGAAAACTCGTTAATCCAAAAGGCCTTCACGACCGGATCTGTCACATGGTCAACGACTTTTTTCCTAAATTCGGCGTCGGAAAGCATTCGGTTCACGCCAAGCAAAGTCGCCCCGGGATACTCCAAAAGGGCCAAAATAGTATTGTTTAGAATGTATTCCATTCTTGCCGACCAAACATCTGGCCAGATTTTTTTGAAAACTCCCATCAAGCCGCCGGCAACCAAATGGCGATGCTCAATGTCAACTTTTTCCATCACATTGAAGGCAATAGGATGGTCCAGGTCGGCCGGATTAAAATAAACCACATCATTAATGCGGCTCTTGGGAACATAATCCAGCAACGCTTCGGCCGCCTCTCCGTGAGGGTCCACAAAGCCCATTCCCATGCCGTTCTGAATATCCTGGATGGCCATGTTCTGGATCATAACGGTTTTACCCATGCCTGTTTTCCCTATTACATACAGATGCCTTCTTCGGTCGTCAACCTTAATCCCAAATTTTTTCCGGGCGTTCCGGAAACTTGTTTCTCCAAAAAAATTGATTTGGCTGATTGCCATAAAAATTCAAAACCTAAAAATTTATTCCTCCATAGGCAAACCCGGAGGCGCCTCTCCTTTCTTCGCCTCAATGTGAGGAAGCGAAGGCGAAGGAGCGACTCCGCGGCCGGGAAAGTGGAACAACGTTGCCATTTCCTCGGTGTTTAAAACGAAAGTTCCGCCGGGAAAGGGAAATAAAGGCGTGTTTCTTTCCAGGTAATTTTTAAACAGCTTCCTTTTCCTTAAATATAATCTGCGGGGCAAAATGAGATTAAGAGGTAAAAACCAGCTTTTATGAATTTTGCAAATGGTTTTTCCCCAAGGCACCAAGGCATTAAGATTTTCGGTGAAGAAAGAAGCAAAAAAACCAAATGGCAATCTTAAATTGCCTTTGAAAAAAACATCGCGCTTTCCCAGATAAACAAAACGGATGTTTACCTTAAAAGCCGGCTTTGAAATTTTCCTTTCAACCTCCTCAACAACCTCTTTCTCGCCCGGAGTCATTTTCATTTCCGGCGGCAGCAACTCTTTTTTCTCTTCAGGAGCGGCAGGAGGCTCTCCGGTAATAAAAATGCCAGCCGCTTCCATTATCATGGGCGTTTGCGCCTTAACCTTTTTCGTTCTTTTGGCAAGCTCATCTCTCACTTTTTTGCCTTCGCTTATATAAGGAACCTCTTTATCTGTAATCGGTTCAGCCATCATCTGAACCCAAAGCTGCTCGCCCGGCTTTATCTTGGCCATTGCCTCCAAAAGGCCGGCAATGGGGTCAACTCTTTTTTCCTCCAACGGCTCGTGCTCCGTTTCAAATTTAAGATATGTTTTAATGGGATAAGGGTCTTTTTTCAAAAGCCGGTAATCCGCCGACCACATATCCCACTCTTTATTTGGAATATCTCGGGGAACTTTTTTGGTATAGTCATCAACAACGGAAATTTCCGCTTCGGGATATTGGCCATAAATAATCGCCTCAATGGAATCTCTTGCCCCTCTCGGAATCCTCAAGAAGAAATGCACATCTCCGCCCAAGGAAACGATTTCAAAAGAATAGGAAAACTGAACCTTTCCTTCAAACCATTTTTCCCACCAGTCGGGGGGATCATACAGGGTCTGACGCAAAGCCGCCATCACGGTTTCCATCGCTCTCACCGGCTTTAAAACTTCTTTAGGCACCCTTATCTCCAGCACAACAAATTTTTGTTTTTTCAAGAAAAGTCCAACCCTCCACCATCTCCACAGAAATGAAAAAGGCCGCCACAAAATAAAAGGGAGCGGCAGCCACCACCAATTCAAAATTATTTGCCAAATCGGCGTTAAAATGGGGGCCAGAAATTTCCACACTTTAATGATTTCCGGCGGAAATTCAAAAAAAACTGGTGTCATTTATCTTTGCGCTGTCGCGCTTTGCGCGATAGCGCAGCCAAATTTTAAAGGAAGTTAACTAAAAACTAATTATGCTTCCTTAACAGAGTTTATCCTATATTTTCCCTCTTCGTCGCGCAAAAAGCAACTTTTATCCTGCAAATTAAGCAAGATAGTGTTTGCTTTCACAAAACGCTGCTTGGAAACCCTCTCCAAGATTTCCTCCTTGGAAACGGCGCGGTTGGCGTTTTTAATAACATTATAAATTATGTCTTTTACCACGCCCGGCTCATATCCCCAATCTTTTAAAGCATAAAGCCCTCTGCCCACCAAAACAAATCTCGGGTCTTTTATAAGTTCATTGTGAACCGTGGCCAGATGAGCTTTTTTCTTGGCCGAAAAGGGCAGCCTTGTGATGTTTTCGGCAATTTGGGTGAAATGCAGAGGCTTACCCTGTCTTTTCAAAACCAAATAGGCCTTGTCTTTTATTCCCCTCGGATTGATTTCCAGCCAGTTCTTCAGGCCGAATTGGTCTTCCGGATTTTTCTGAATCTTTTTTGAAATCTCAAGATAAGAGCACAGAATATTCTTGTTTATTTTTTTGTTTAAAACTTTTTCAATCTCGTCTTTGTGGGATTCGTAAACTTCGTCAATTGTCAACGGCTTTTTCCCGCTTTCAAATTTATTCAAAGCCACGGCCACAACTTTTTTTGCCGCATCGGCCGACTCGTCTTTTTTCGACCAAAAGGAATGGAAATCGTCGTCTTCTGAAAAACGTTTGAATTCTTTGTCTAAATTCAAAAGAAAGAAAACCTGATTTCGGGCCTTTTCTCCGCCCAAAACGAAAAGCAAAGAATCTTCCCTGTTCACATCGCCGAGAGATTTAATCGTATCGCCGAAATATTTAAAAATCTTCTGATATTCTTTGGCTCTGGAAGAAATCTTGGAAAACCCTTCCCTGATTATCTGACGGACTCTCTCCCTCGTAATTCCGTAATTTGCCCCGATGGCCTCAAGCGTTTCCCTCTGGCCTGTTTTCAAACCAAAACGCCTCTCAATTATATTGCTTGTTCTTTGAGGCAGACCTTTTAGCAAATTTTTGCAAATCTTATTATACTCAAATTTCATACTTTTAAATTATATTCTTTTAATGCGATTATCTTATTTAAGCATCTTTACATACCATTGTCAAGGATTATCGGACTTTTGTCTTCTCTCTCCGGTTCACCCAGCTTGCCAGCAAGGGCGCGGCAATGAAAAACGCCGAAAACATCCCCGAAACAATGCCTAACATTAAAGCCAAAGCGAAATATTTAAGCGTTTCCCCGCCGAAAAGAAAAATGGCGATAACAACGAAAAGCGTCGTTAAAGAAGTGTTCAGTTGGCGAGTAAGCGTCTGATTTAAACTTCTGTCAACAACTTCTTCAAACGACTGTCCGCCCCGAAAAATATTTTCTCTGACCCTGTCAAAAACAACGATGACGTTGTTGATTGAATACCCCAAAACCGTAAGCAGGGCCGTGATAACCGGAATGGAAATTTCAACTCCGTAAAATTTTCCCAAAACCGCAAATACGCCGAGCGGTATTAAAATATCATGAAAAAGAGCAATCAAACTGGCAAGACCATATTGCCACGGCCTGACAAGTCGGTGCGCTTTTCTGAAAGCCATCACTATATAAAAAAACATCAAAAGCAACGCCAGCAAAACAACAAAAGTCGTCTTGCCTCTAAGCTCTTTTCCGATGGTGGGCCCGATGGAGTCAAACCTGATTTCTTCCATCTTCCCCTCGTCTTTGCCGAGCTTCTGCAAAATTTCATTGTGGGTGTCCTCGCCGATATATTGCATTCTCATAATCACGCCCTTGTCCCCTGTCGGCTGAATTGTCAAAGATCCTAAATCCAAACCCGACAATGCGTTTCTTATATCCTGATTGGAAGGTCTGTCGCCCGTATATTGCATCTCCAGAATACTGCCGCCGGTAAAATCAATTCCCGGTTTTAAACCGTAGGCAGCTATGGCCGCGATACTGGCCAAAATTAGAATTCCGGAAACCGCAAAATAAATTTTTCTATATTTTACAAAATGAATCATAGTTTTTAGGATTTACCAAATCCATTTCCACTTTTCAAATCTGGTTCCTGCGAACAGCCGCAATAAAGACCTCGTTATCACAATGGCCGAAAATATACTTACTAAAATGCCTAAAATGAGAGTAAGGGCAAAGCCTTTAATAAAGCTGGTTCCGAAGGCGAAGAGCACCAAGGCGACAATGATTGTTGTCAGATTTCCGTCGCGAATCGCCGGCCAGCTTCTTTTGAATCCCTCTTCAAGCGCAACGGAAAACAATTTGTTGGATTTCAACTCTTCTCTTAAGCGGGAAAAAATCAAAACATTAGCGTCAACCGCCATGCCGATAGACAAAATAAAACCGCCGATGCCGGCCAAAGTCAGAGTAACGTTCATTAATTTAAGCAGGCTTAATGTTAGAATGATGTACACAACCAGGGAGAGGGACGCGATGACTCCCGGCACTCTATAAAAAATTATCATAAAAATGATCACAGCCAGAAGCCCATATACGCCGGCCTTCAAACTTTTGTCCAAAGAAACGGCCCCCAAGGTCGGACCGACAAGCTGCTGGGAAATCAGTTTTATAGGAACGGGCAAAGCCCCGGCGTTGAGATTTTTTACCAAATCCTGGGCCTCTTTTACGGTGAATTCGCCGGTAATCTGGGCTTTCCCGCCGCTAATCTTTTCCTGAACATTCGGCGCCGACAGCATATTTCCGTCAATATAAATGGCTATCCTTTTGCCGACATTTCTGGACGTCAGATCTTCAAAAATTTTAGCGCCTTCGTCGTTAAATTGAAGTAAGATTATGGGACTCTGGGTATTCGGGTCAAAACCAACTTCCGATTTTTTCAAATACTTTCCCGTTAAACCAGAGGGAACAAAATACGGGTCTTCAAAAGCCAACTGCCAATCGTTAATTTTCTGAATTTCTTCAGGTGACTTTCCTTGAATCTCTTTCTGCTTATCAAGGATTTTCTGCGTTTCTTGAGCGTCTCTCTCTGTTTTAAACTCCAGAAAAGGCGTCTGGCCAATCATTTTAATCGCCTGCTCCGGGTCCTTGATTCCCGCCAATTCAACAATCAAACGGTATTGCCCGGCCGCTTCCTGGGTTTGGACAACCGGCTCCTGAACGCCAAAATAATTGATTCTTTTTTCAATCACGTCTCTCAAGCCCTGCATAGCCGAAGCGTAATCTTTTTTCTCAACACTGGACAAATCCGCCTCGTAAATAAGGTGAATTCCTCCCTGCAAATCAAGGCCCAATTTAAAGGCATGCTCCAAAAATGAGGAAGCTGAAAACCAAGTTTCGCGTTCAGAAAATCAACTGTCTGGTTGTAGTATTTTGGATAACTTAAATTACCGGCAAAGAATGCCAGCGCCAAAATAGCAATCAAAATTAAGTAAACTCTCTTCTTGTTCATTTAATGTCGGAGTGAGGCCATCTTGCCGAAGGGTGCACATCGCAGCCCGCCTAAATTTTACTAAGTTAACCCTCAAAATATCTTGGCGGGCGAGATATAGCAGCGCCGAGATTTTGCATTTTCTCATCTCTTTTGGCGACTGCGCGCTCCCTGAGGCAAGATGGCCGAACGTAAAACAGAAATAAAGTTAAAGTTTTTACAATTTAAAAGTATAACACGGCTATCCTAAAATTGGAAGGGCCAGATTGGTAGTCAGATTTTTTCTAAAATTTTCAGTTCCAACTTGCCGGTTTCTGTGTCGTAAATGGCAAAAGTTGATTTATAAAGTTGGCCGGCAACTTCGCCGGGGTTAATCATCCGGCAGTTGCCGACTTTCTCTTCCCACGGCTGATGGGTGTGGCCATAAAAAACCAAATCATATTTACCTGACTCGGCTAATCGCCGGGCTGATTCCGGCCTATGCGCAACAGCTATTTTCTTCCCGGCGATTTCCGTTTCCAACATTTCTTTTTCAACTTTAATTTTTGGCGGGTTTTGGTATTCGCTCAAATCTATCCAATCTTTATCCATATTTCCCAAAACTCCCCGAAATTCTCCTTTAAAATCTGCCAACGATTTTTTGAGCGACTCCGGACTTCCAATATCCCCGCAATGCAAAATCAGGCCAATGCTTTGCTGATTTAAAAAATCAACAACTTTTTTAAAATTGGTAACATTCCCGTGCGTATCAGATAGAATTGCGATTTTCATGCTACATTTTTTTAATGAGTAATTTTAATTTTTCAAAATCGCTTTCAAGGATTTTTCTGAATTTTTTAAAACGAAGGGCGGCCGAAGGATGAATGGTTATAAAATATTCTCTGTCGCCCGCCTTAACCACGCTCCCGTGAGATTTCAAAATCGGAATTGGTTTATCAAAAAATGCTTTTTGGGCCACGTTTCCCAAAAGCACGACTAATTTTGGATTGATAATATCTAATTGTTTTTGCAAATGAATTTTCCCGTGGCTTACGTCGGCTTTCAAAGGAGTTCCTATTTTGGGAAGATATTTAACCGGATTTGTTATATAAACCTCTTTTTCTGAAAGGCCGATTTCTTTTATTAAACTGCGGAGCAGTTTGCCTGCCCGGCCAACAAATGGCCTGCCGGTTTTGGCTTCTTCCCTGCCTGGCGCCTCTCCCACAAAAACAATTTTCGCCGAAGGATTACCCTCGCCCGGCACGGGTTTTCCTATTTTTCCTTGCTTGCAAACAGCGCATTCTTCAATCTCCCGCCCAATTTTCGCAAGTTGTCGCGCTTTAGTCATTTAAAAAATTTATTTTTCAATATATTCAAATCTCGGCATTTTCTTTCCAGCAACTTCAACTTCTTCGCAAAACATTTTCAACGGCCGCACCCA
>Ga0172366_10001092_pt1 | contig 20983 bp, 23 predicted proteins | sample LakKivSesite69cm_FD_114533 | JGI IMG/M metagenome (GOLD analysis project Ga0172366, IMG submission 114533) | Sediment microbial communities from Lake Kivu, Rwanda - Sediment site 69cm | ecosystem: Environmental > Aquatic > Freshwater > Lake > Sediment | place: Rwanda: Western Province, Lake...
CCTGCATTAGCAGACATTTGTATTTTATAAGATATTTGAAGAAAAGAAAAGAGCCTTCAGCGAAAAAATTTCGCCGAAGGCTCAAGAGATTCGAACTCTCAAGTCTTCAAGATTCAGAACTTCCGAGCGGACGAGACGCCCAAGTCGCCGCTGCGGACGTCACCCCACCAGTAGTTGACGACGAGACCCTCCGAATCGAAGCCGCCGACGTCGACACGGCGGCCGTCCGAACCCACAGACGATGTGCGAACGTAGATGTGTTCGAACAGGCGTTCACCAGTGGCGAGATGGTGACCAATGATGGTGTAAACCATCACTTGAGCGGTCGGGACTTCGTCGTCCTTTGAGAGCAGCGCTTGCTGTTCCTGCCAGTTCTTCGAAGTCGAATTGTTCACTTGGGTTTTGCGAACCAACTGCCAGATGGCTTCGCCACGCTCTTTGGCAAATGACTTTTTGTTATACCACGACTGGTTGTAGAACAACTTGGAGTCCACTTTGCCTCGTATCTCGAGAATTGAGAGCGGGAAGACCGCTACGAGGACATGCGTGTCCTTCAATTGCTCGAGCACGGCTTCGGAGAACGGAATCTCCGAAAGGGCAGCGAGTTGCTGGCGGGTCGGATTGACCCCGAAGTGTTTGATGGCTTCCTCGATGCCGAAGAAGTTGCGTCCCATAATCTCACGGGCACGCTTCTGGTTGGTCGTTGGCTCGAATCCGCCGTTCTGAATCAACCTTACCACCTTTATGGCAAGGTCGTTGCCCTTTGAGTCAATAACCCTCTGGGCAAGTTCACTATTGAGACCTGCTGTCTCCAGTTTCTTCAGGAACTCGTGTTCCTGATGCACCGATATGGTGCGTTCATCTGTTTGGCTTACCATGCTTGTCATGGCACACCTCCTTTTTTTGTCCTCTTCGTTCAGACATACGGCTTATCTCGGAATGAGACGAGCGGTTTACCTCTGTTTTTTCAGGGGCAAAACGCTCGCCTCATTGTTCTGAATCATAATTTTTAAAGAACCTTATTGCACCATAATTATAGCAAACCGTCAAAAAAAGTCAAGCTCCCGGTCGTTAAAGTTAAACTGATTTTATTTAGAGGAATAGTGAGTTGAATAGTGGAGTAAAATATGATAATATATTATTGGATTTGTGGACTTAAGTCCGGGATGTAAATATACTCTGTTTGTTGCTGGATTATGGTTCTAACGTTGTCCACGATGTTCCGCCAATTTATACACAACGAGTTTTCCTGCCCGCCGCCGCAGGCGGCGGGCTAAAAGTCAGCGTCGGGGTTTTGCCTAAAATAGGTTCGGATTTTAACCAAAACACATCGCCAATTGGTAAAGCTTCCGTCTGGCTCGTCTTCTGCGAGGGCTCGCCAGCCGATTTTGAAGCAGAAATTGACAAGATATTTTTATTTGTTAAACTGGAGGTAGCATTTAATTTATAAATAAGGAGAAATGAATGCTGAAAAATGAATGTTTATTTTGCGATGAAAAAAATACAAAGCAGCATAGAGTTTTCGCTACCAATCCATTTTTTTATGCCCGCTGGGATAATTTTCCTGTCAATAAAGGCCATGCGGAAATAGTTCCAAAACGACATGTCTCGTCTCTTTCAGAATTAACTAAAAAAGAATGGGGAGCACTTTTTGATTTTTTAAAGATGGTTAAACAATTTATTGACAATATGTACCATCCCGACGGTTATAATGTTGGAATAAATGAAGGCGAAGCTGCCGGCCAAACCATTCTTCATTTACACATTCACATTATTCCTCGCTATAAAGGCGATGTGGAAAATCCTCGCGGTGGCGTCCGTAATATCAAAAAACCTTTGGTGGAGTATTGAATATTAACAACCAATTATAACAACCGGTTTAAAACTGGTTGTTTTTATTCACAAAAAGAATTAAAATTTTAAAAATGAAGAGAAAATTTAAAGATATGGTCTATCAAATTGTTATTCGAATTCCTCGAGGAAGTGTTTTAAGTTATCGGGATGTTGCTCAAAAAGCGGCCAACCCAAAGGCCTATCGAGCGGTTGGTAATATTTTAAACAAACACAATATTAAAAGATTGCCGTGCCATCGAGTAGTTAAATCCAATGGCGAAGTTGGCGAATATCGGTGGGGAAAGAAAAGAAAAATATTTCTTCTCAAAAAGGAAGGATTAAAAATCAATAATCAGGGTAAAATTATTGTTGAATAAGTACAAATTTATTATCCGGCAAATTCAATTTTTGAACAATATTATTAAAATGATTTGGTTCGGTGATAGCGTTGATAATTTTTGGTTGGCTATAATTTTCAATTAAAATTGGATAAATTTGAATTGTTTTGATAGCCGAAGGAGAAAAAATAATTCTTACCGCAATTGCTTCACGGGTCTCATCGGACCACATTTGGTCAAAGACAAAATTGCCGAGACTATAAAAAATATAGCCGTTTTTATATTTTTCAATCGATTGAATAATATGAGGGTGATGACCAATAATCAAATCAGCACCCGCATCAATAGCAGTATAAGCAAATTTAATTTGTCTTTCATTTGGTTGGTATGTATATTCATTTCCAGCATGAAGATAAACAATCACATAATGAGCTAATTGTTTTGCTGTTTTAATTTTTTCTTGCAATTTTTCAAAATTAAGACATGCTGATCCACTTTTGTTTTCTTGTGCACAATGATTTATTGGAATAACATCTATACCATTTTGAGCTAAAAAAGCAAATTTAATGCCATTTTTTTCAATAATTTTAAAATCATAAGCTTCGCTTTCATTTTTCCCAGCACCCACATAATTAATGTCAAAGGCATTTAATAATTCAATTGTTCTGATCAAACCTTTAACGCCAAAATCCAAAAGGTGGTTATTTGCCAATGACAAAATAGAAAAATTAAATTTTTTTTAGGATCGGCACCATTTTTTCGTCTGCACGCAGAATCATTTCGCCACTTTTGATTTTACGACCATCAATAATCGGCGTCTCCAAATTGCCAAACACAAAATCGTTTTTTAAAAGCAGGCTTTTTATATTTTGAAAAGGAAAGTCAAGATCATTATTTTTTTCTATTTGGTAAGCCACGCCTCGTGAAAGCATTACATCGCCAACAAAAAGTCCACTTACAAATGATGGAGATTCAATAGGAAAGTAAAAAAATGAATTTTGTTGAAAATATAAATTTAAAAAATCTATAATTTCTTTTTGAAAAACAAAAATAATAGCGGCAAATGCTATCAAAAAAACGACGAAAATATTTTGAATTTTTATCATGTCTTTTAAAAGAGTATATTTACGAGTCCGCTTGAACTCATTTTATCAAAAATAACTGACCGCCGCCAGCCGCCGCAAGCGGCGGCTGTGCCTCGCAGAAAAATTGCCATACATTTTTTGAATTTTCCGTGCGCCGATTTTTTTCTAAAAAGGAAAGGGTAATTTTTCTGCTCTGCTCCGCGCTGACGCGCGCCGAGCGGAGAGGAAAATAAGCCCAAAAACCAGTGGGCGGCACGAAGTGCCGCCCACCAATTCGTCGGGCAAAAATCGGAAAGTCAAATCTTTGAGCGGGAGACGGGATTTGAACCCGCGACCTTCTCCTTGGCAAGGAGACGTTCTGCCGCTGAACTACTCCCGCAATATTGGTGCCTCGGGAGGGAATCGAACCCCCGACGCAATGCTCTTCAGGCATTCGCTCTACCACTGAGCTACCGAGGCATATTTTACAAAAATATATTTTAACTATTTGAAAAATTTTTTCAATGAACGAGTGCGCGCTGAGGGGATCGAACCCCCGACCTTCTCTGTGTAAGAGAGACGCTCTACCACTGAGCTAAGCGCGCTTTTTAGCGAACTTCAGCTCCTAGTTTATTTTTAAGGTTAGAAATAATTTTCTCTATTGATTTGCCCACTTCTTTGCTCGTCAAGGTATGGTCTTCGGCTTGAAATATTAAATGAAAACCCAAACTTTTTTTATTTTCCGGCAAATTTTTTCCTTCATAAATATCAAACAAATCAACATCAAAAAGAATCTTCGGCTCGCTTTCATAGATAATATTTAAAATTTCTGACACTTTAATGTCAAGATCTACTAAAATTGAAATGTCGCGAATAACAGCCGGATATTTTGGCAGGGGAGTAAATTCGTATTCTTCTTTTGAAATCTTGAATAGTTTTTCAATATCCAGTTCACAAATAACTATATTAAAACCATTGGCATATTTATAAGCTAATGCCGAATTAATTTGGCCGATATAACCCAAATCTAAATTGTCATATTTAATTTTGGCGGAATGATTTTTAGCAAACCAATGAATATTTATATCTTCAAAAGAAAACTCGGCACAATTAAGCGATTCTACCAAACCCTCAATAATTCCTTTAAGCTCAAGGAATAACTCATCGCTTTTTTTGTTTTTGGTCGCCAAAGCAATACTTAAACGCCATTCTTCGTAAGGTTTTATTGGTGCTTTTTGAAAGGTTTTGCCGATTTCAAAAATTTTTACTTCATTATAAAATTTTAAATTCAAATTCGCAATTTTAAGAAGATTGATAATTAATGTCGATTGTAAATATTCATATTCTGCGCTGGCAGGGTTTTCTAATTGAATAAGGTCCTTTGTATTTAAGTTGAAATTTTGAAGATCGTTTCTAGAAATCAAAGAATAAGAGCGAATTTCGTCAATCCCGTAACTTATTAACACATCCCGGATTTTATTTCGGAAAAGAACACCTTCATTAACATTAATTGGTTTAATATGCGCTATCGGAGCAATAGCTGGTATTTTGTTGTAGTCGTATAGTCTTAAAATTTCTTCGGCCAAATCTTCAAAACGCTCAACATCAACTCTATAGGGAGGGACTTCTAAGAATAAATCGTTAGTGGTTTTTTTGATAATTTTGAAACCTAAATTTTCAAATGTTTGTTTAATAAATTTTTTATCAATGGTAAAACCGATAAAACGATAGAATTTTTCAAAATTAAATCCTAAAACTTTTTTACTTGTTTTTTCAGGGAAGACATCAACCAATCCTTTTAAAATTTTGCCGCCAGCTAATTTTTGAATTAACCAAGCCAAATAATTAATTGCTTCAATGGTAAGAATGGGGGAAAGCGTTCTTTCAAATCGTAGTGAAGCGTCAGTGGTGATACCGATTTTCTTCGAAGCTCTTCGAATTAAAGCAGGGTTAAAGCTGGCACTTTCTAAAACAACTTTTTTTGTATTTTCGTCGATTTCAGCCACTTTTCCGCCTTTAATTCCAGCAATGGCTAAAGGATTTTTTAAATCGGAAATTAATAAAATATCTTTATCCAAGAGAAACTTTTTTCCGTCTAAAGTTGCAATCATCTCTTTATTTTTTGCGCGGCGGACAATAATTGTTTTGATTTTATTGCCGGCTAATTTATCATAATCGAAGGCGTGAAGGGGCTGACCAGTAATAAGCATTACATAATTAGTAGCATCAACGATGTTGTTAATCGATTGCAAACCACATCCATTAAGTCGTTTTTTAAGCCAATTAGGTGATTCTTTGATTTTGACATCAAAAATGGCGCGGCTAGTATAACGATAGCAATCGTTTTTATTTTGAATTTTAACATTTACAAAATCGTTAATTTTTTGTTTTTGGTCTTCTTGAAGAGAGAAGAAAGGTAGCTTTAGAGGAATATTTAAAATTGCCGAAATTTCGCGGGCTAATCCTAAATGACCGCTGGCATCGGAAAATCTATTCGGTGGTAAATTAATATCTAAAATAAAATCATTATTTTTTCTTTCAATTTTTTCTACTTCAAAACTTTTTAATGTTAATTGCTCCGCCAATTTTTTTACAGGTGGTAATTTTTGCAAAAATTCATTAAGCCAATTATATGAAAATTTCATATTAAAATTGTTTAATAAATCGTAAATTGCCAGAATTAAAGAGACGAATGTCGGGAATTTTATATTTAATTATGGCAATACGTTCGAGTCCCAAACCAAAAGCAAATCCTTGCCACTCTTTTGGATTATAACCGACGCATTCAAAGACTTTGGGGTGAACCATGCCGGCGCCAGCAATTTCAATCCAGCCGGTGTTTTTGCACAGTGAACACCCTTTTTGATTGCAATACTGACAAGAAATATTAATTTGAACGCCAGGTTCTACAAAGGGAAAATATGAAGGGATAAATTGAACGTTAATTTTCTTTGAAAAAAGTTTTTGGAAAAAAGAAAGTACAATAAATTTGAAATTAGAAAAATTGATATTTTTATCAACAACCAAACATTCCAGTTGATTAAATTGAATATCATGAGAAGCATCAATAGCTTCATAACGATAAACGGTTCCCGGCGAAACAATTCGAAATGGCGGTTCGTATTTTTCCATATAATGAATTTGAACAGGGGAGGTGTGGGTTCTTAATAGATATTTTTGCTTTTTTTTATTTTTCAATACAGTTTCATTTTTTATCCAGAAGGTATCCCACATATCTCTAGCCGGATGATTGGGGGGCATATTTAAGGCATCAAAATTATAATATTCATTTTCAATTTCATCGCTTTCAATAATTTCAAAACCTAATTGGGTAAAAATTTCTTGGATTTGTTTTTCGACAATGGTTAAAGGATGCAAATGACCGCGGTAAAATTTTTTACCTGGAAGGGTTAAATCAATTGGTTTGTATTCGGTATTAATAATGATAATCTCCATTTTTTCTTTTAATACCTCATCGATTTTTTCTTTCAACTCATTAGCAATCGGTCCGATTTTTTTTCTTTCTTCCATTGGTAAATCTTTTAATGATTTAAGAATCTTTGTTAAATAACCCTTCCGGCCAAGGTATTTGATTCTGATTTTTTCAAGACTTTTAATATCTTTCGCTTTTCCTATTTCTTCAAATACTTGTTGTTTTATTTGGGCGATAGTCATATTTTTGGGCGGGCCGGACGGGACTTGAACCCGCGACCTTCTGCGTGACAGGCAGACGCTCTATCCAAGCTGAGCTACCGGCCCGTTGCTTGAAATGATTATTTTTAATTTTAGCCAATTTTATCAAAAAATGCAACTGATTTTTAAATCATTATCAGATAAAAAAATAGAAATAATATGAGAAATTCTTTGATAAACAGATTAATTTTTAAATCTTTTAAATCTCTTGAAAAAAATAGCGAGATTATTATAATTAATATCAGCGGGATGGAGAAGTAGTATCTCGCGAGGCCCATAACCTCGAGACCCAGGTGCAAATCCTGGTCCCGCAACAGCGATAAAAGCGCTCTTTGAGAATTCGCTGCCGATGTAGCTCAATGGTTAGAGCGGAGGATTCATAACCCTCAGACGGTGGTTCGATTCCACCCATCGGCACGGAGTAAACCAAAACCGCCTTTTTAGGCGGTTTTGGTTATAGAAAGATTTAATTTTTTTGTTAACCGAGATTTTAATCGCGAAGCAGTATTTTTCTTAATCAAATTCGTTTTAGCCGCCTTATCCAATTTTTTATAAATCAAATTTAACTGTTTTTTTGCTTCCTCAAACTTTTTTGCTTCCAATAGTTTTTGGAATTTTTTAATTTCTGCCTTTAGAAAACCAAATTTTTTCTTATTAATCAAATAGTGTTTTCTGGATTTTCTTAAGGCTTTTTGAGCAGATTTTATTACTGGCATATTTTTACTGTTTTTTATAATTTTCTCTATTTTATTAAAAACAAAAATAAAGTCAAATCCTGCCTCTTTTGAAATTCGTTTTTTTATCGTATAATAAAAAACGTATGATTTATTTTATTGAAGGCGAACCCATTTATATTTCTTCAAAATATCTCATTTTAAAAAGTGGTGATTTGGCGTTTAGAATTTTTGTTAATCCGGAAACCCTGATTCAAATTAGCGACAAACAAGAAAAAATTCGAATGTTTGTATATTTAAATGTTAAAGAAGACGCTTTGGAATTATACGGATTTTTAACAAAAGAAGAATTAGAGTTTTTTGAATTGTTGAATTCGGTGGCTGGCGTTGGTCCAAAATCGGCGCTAGCTTTAATTGGATTGGGACAGATTCAAAATCTTAAAGCGGCTATTGTTGGAAACAAAAGTGAAGTATTAACTAAAGCGCCGGGCATTGGTCGCAAGACAGCCGAACGCATTATTTTGGAATTAAAATCAAAAATCAGCACCGAAGAAGGAGCGATGGAAATGCTTGAGTCAGATTTGGAATTGGAAGACGCTTTGCTGGATTTAGGTTATTCCAAACCTTCAATTAAAAAAGTTCTTAGGCAGATTTCTGATAAAAAAGCGTCTCTAAAAGAAAAATTAAAAACAGCCTTGAAATTATTAGGAGAAAAAACAAATAAAAATGCTGAAAATTATTAAAAAAATTATCAAAAAAATTTTACCGAACAAAATGATAAATTTATATCATTATTTTTTAGTTTTTTTAGCGGCGCTTTATTATAAATTCCCATCGCGGGATTTAATCGTAATCGGTATTACAGGTACCAAAGGAAAAACAACTGTTGCCGAACTACTTAATGCATTTTTAGAAGCATATGGCAAAAAGACTGCCATGATTAATTCTTTGCGATTTAAAATTGACAAGCAAAGCTGGGCTAATGATTTAAAAATGACAATGCCCGGCCGTTTTTTTATTCAAAAATTTTTGGCCGAAAGCAGAGAACAAAAATGTTATTATGTTATTTTGGAGGTAACCTCCGAGGGTATTAAACAATTTCGCCACAAATTTATTAATTTTGATGTGGTAATTTTTCTCAATTTACAACCAGAACATTTGGAGGCGCATGGCAATTCAATAGATAAATATTGTTCAGCTAAAGAAGAATTATTTAAAGTTCTAAATCAACCGTGTAAAAATATTCCTATTAAGGAAAAAAGGGGGAAATTTGATAGTTATATTAAAAAAAGAATGGTAGTTAATCTTGATGATTATTATAGCGATCGATTTTTAGCACACTACGCCGATGAAAAAATAGGTTTTGCTATTGAAAACGACCAATTAGAAAAGGTAGAGAAAATTTTTAAACCGCAAAATTACAATTTATCAGCCAAAGGCATTGATTTTAAATTAAAAAGTTTAGATTTTTACTCGCCACTAAAGGGAAAATTTAATCTTTATAATTTATTAGCAGCAATTAGCGCTGCCGATGCTTTAGAAGTGCCTTTGCCGATTATTCGTGAAGCAACTGCTAAATTTGAAGGATTGCCTGGCAGGTTTGAAGAAATTAATGAAGGGCAGGGCTTTAAAATTTTTATTGATTTTGCGCATACACCGGATTCGCTCAAAGCTGTTTATGAAACTTTAAAAACACAATTTTTATCAGATTCAAAAGGGCGTTTAATTTGTGTTTTGAGCGCCACCGGTGGAGGCAGAGATAAATGGAAAAGGCCAAAAATGGGAGAGATAGCAGCTAATTATTGCGAGGAGATTATTATAACCGACGAAGATCCTTATGACGAAAATCCGAAGAAAATTATGTTGGCAATTGCTGAGGGGATTAAAAAAACCAACAAGAATTATCAAATTATTGAAAATCGGCGCGAAGCGATTGCCAAAGCTCTAAGTTTATGCCAAAAGGGAGATTGTTTAATTGTTACCGGTAAAGGATCAGAACAAGTGATGGTTATTAAAGGCGAGAAAAGAATACCGTGGGACGATAGAAAGGTGACCCGCGAAGAATTAAAAAAAATATTTGATTGCAATGCCCCAGCAAAATTCTAAAAAATTCAAAATATTGCCTCATACCGCTGATGTGCGTTTGCTTATTTTTGGTTCTTCTTTTGAAGAAATCTTTAAAAATGCTTTATTAGGAATGGCCCAAATTTTAAAACCGACAGAAATGAAAAATAAAACCATTTCACAAAAAATAAAGATTAAATCATTAGACCCACCAGCGTTGCTAATAGATTTCTTATCGGAGATATTATATTTGTCCACAACCAATAAAGCAATTTATAAAGAATTAAAAATAGAGGTTGTTACTCCAACTTCTATTGAAGCCGAAATCAAAGGTGTTAAAGTTAAATCTTTCGGCGAGGATATTAAAGGCGTAACATACCACGAAAGTTATTTTCAACAAAAAAGTGAAAATGTATGGGAAGCGCTGGTTATTTTTGATATTTAATATGCAGGAAATTAAAAAAATCATCAATAAAAAATTAAATCAATTGGGAATTAGAAAGAAAATAACCGAAATAACGGTTATTAATTACACCGCCGATTTTTTAAATCAACACCTCAAACAAATACACCCTCAGAAAATTTCTTTTTTCAACAAAAATTTAATAATAAAAGTAGACAATGCGATGGAGGCGAATGAATTAAAATTTTTTGAAGAAGAATTAAAATTTTTTTTAGCTCAAAAAGGATATCAGATAAAAAAAATAAGGCCAATTTTTTAATTATGGAGTTTGTTTGAAAATAATTATACTTTGCTCTTCACAACTATTCAGAACATCACAAGCAGTAACTTTTAATTGATTTTGATCATCGATTTGAAACGGCGAAAATTGAAATTGATAAACACCGTTGATATTTGCGTTTATTTCTTCAACGAGATTATCGTTAAAATATGCTTGTAGTGATTTTATGGGGTGGCTGGATCGAATATCAAGAACTACATAAATTGTTCCTGAGGTAATAAAATCTCCATTTTGAGGTTGAATAAATTTTAATTCAATATTCTTTGATATTTCCTTTTGTAAAATTTCCGCATAATTAAAAGGAATTTGGATATTGTATTGTTGGGGATTTGGCAGATTATTTTGAATCCATTGAACAACAGAGCATTCCCAATTTTCGGCTTGGGCATCAGCGAGATTTAACGGAGAAGGACCAAGCGGATCGTTTTTGTTAATCCAAAATAGAATATTATGGATTTGCGGATAAATAACATCGCCGATTTTGAAATTAATAATATATTGACCATTAAGCATTGATTTATTGACGATAATAGGGTCGGGTTTGGGAAATGATTCAGGTTGATATTTTTTAAGTGCCTCAATCATAAAATTATGCCAAATGGGAACGGCCGCCAAAATACTGCCGCCGCCTTTTTGCATTGGCGAAAAATCATTGTTTCCTGCCCAGACGACGGTTGCCAAAGATGGCGTATAACCTGCTGTCCAAGCATCGCGATAATCTTGGGTCGTGCCAGTTTTAGCAGCCACTTCATACCCGGCAATTTCCAATAAATTGCCGGGACTAAATAATCCAATACGAGCTTGTTTATCAGAAAGAATATCATTGATTAAGCGAACATATTGAGATTCAAAAACCCGTTCACTGACATCTTTATATTCTTCCAAAATTGTTCCTTTAGAATCTTCCAATTTTATAATGGCCGATTGTTGATGTTTTATGCCATCCTGTGCTAAAACCGAGTAAGCCTGAACTAAATCCAGCGGTTTTACATCGCCCCCACCCAAAACCAAAGATAGTCCATAGCGATTAATTTCGTTAAGCGTTGTTATTCCTAATTGATGGGCGGTGTTAATGGTGTCTTTAACACCGGCAAGATATAGCACTTTAACCGATGGGACGTTAATTGATTGAGCCAGCGCATGTCTTAAATCAACCGGCCCCCGGAAAGTTAAATCAAAATTTTGAGGATGATAACAATCCAAGCCATAACGATCTTTTTCTTGGTCGGCAGTAGGAGGGCAGTTGGGGTTGAATTCAGTTTTTAAATCAAAAACGATTGTTTCTGGTGTTAAACCTTTTTTAAATGCTGTTAAATAAGCAAATGGCTTAAAGGCCGAACCAGGTTGACGATGACCAGTAATGACATTAAAATTTCCGTCTATTTCTAAATTGAAATAATCGCGGGAACCAACCATTGCTAAAATTTGTCCTGTTTTGGGATCTTGAGCGACCAAAGCGGCATTTCTTCCTTTATAAAGATTTTCATTTCGTAAAGCTCCTTCTAAAACTACTTTCTCGGCAATTTGTTGCAAATCCCAATCAAGAGTTGTAATCACTTTTAATCCAGCATTTTCTACATAATCAGCCCCGTATTTTTCTTCCAGATATTGTTTGATAAACATAACAAAATGCGGAGCAAGCATTTTTTCTACTCGATAAGCAAATTTAATTTTTTCAGCAAAGGCTTTTTCAAATTCTTCGCTGGTAATAAATCCTAATTTTTCCATTCTTTCCAAAATCAATTTTTGACGATTAAATAATGCTTCTTGATTATTACCATAAGGAGAATAATAAGTAGGCGCTTTTGGAAGAGCTGCCAAAATGGCTGATTCTGCTAGAGTTAAATCTTTAGCGCTTTTATTAAAAAATGTTTGAGCAGCCGCTTCTATTCCATAAGCGTTGGAACCATAAGGAATTTGATTGAGATACATTTCTAAAATTTGATTTTTGCTGTAATGTTTTTCCAGTTTTAAAGCCAAAAGAATTTCCTTAATTTTGCGTTGAATTGTTTTTTCTGGTGTCAGATAGGTATTTTTTACTACTTGTTGGGTAATAGTTGAGCCACCCTGAACGAATTTTCCTTCTTTTAAATTTACAATTATAGCTCTGAGTAGTGATTTCCAATTGAAAGCCGGATGATTGTAGAATTCAGCATCCTCGATGGCGAGCGTCGCTTTTTGTGCATAATCAGGAATTTCATTTAAGGCAACGTAAGTTCTTTTTTCTTCACCATGGATTTCATACAACAAAATTTTACCACTCCGGTCATAAATTTTTGTTGATTGATTAATTATTTTTTGGCCCGTATTAATAGGGTCGGGTAGAGTATGATAAAGATAAATACTATAACCAACACTAACAAGAACAATAGTGATGAATAAAAAAATTAAACCAACAAAGATAAATTTCTTTCTTTTTGGTTTTCGGCGTATTTTCTTCTGGTGAATTAAAAGAGATTTAGTTAAACGTTTAACCATTCTGATTAATTTTATAATAAACTTTTTTTATAAAAAAACCAGCCCCTTTGTAAGGAGCTGGTTTTTGTAACAATAATTATATTTCTTCTACTTCGTCTTCATCTAAATCTTCCTTGCTGAACAAATCTTTGTCAACATCGTCTTCCGAGAACTCATCTAAATTTTCTTCCTCGTTTTCTGTCTCTTCTGTTCCTTCTGCTCCTGATTCCTCTTCCTCCGATTTCTCTTCTTCGTCGGCGAAATCATCGGCAAAGTTAATAATTTTCAAATCTTCAAGAGCAAGCAAGCTCATAGAAAGTTTTTAAAAACGACCTTTGTTTAGAGAAATAAATAAATTTTAAATGTTTTTACATTGGAAAATTATATATTTTAAAATAACAAAGTCAAGTCCTAGCAAATTTGATCCCCAGCTGCCATTTTTTTATCGGGGATAAGAAGGGAAATTTTATCGTTTTTATCAACAGCCGCTAAAAGCATGCCCTGGCTTTCAATTCCTTTAAAAACCTTTGGTTCAAGATTAGCTAAAACAACAATTTGTTTACCAACCAATTGTTCTGGTTGATATTCGTTGCCGATGCCGGAAACAATAATGCGCTCTTCGTTGCCATCATTAATTTTTAATTTTAATAATTTGTCGGTACCGACAACTTTTTCTGCGGTGACAATTTCCGCAATTCTAATATCCAATTTTTTAAAATAATCTAAATTGATTAACTCCATAATTATTTTTTATTATTCTCCTTCTTTAAAATTCTCGACCTGATATATTTTAACTTCTATTTTTTCTTTTTTCCAACTTTCGGCTGGCAGGCCGGCTTTTAAACAAAGTGAGTTTAAAAAATCTTGTTTAGCTGGGATTTGTTGCCAAACTTGTGGAAGATAAGTTGCTTGATGGTTTCCTTTTCGAATAAGCACGCCATGTTTTAGAGGTTTCAACAAATTTAGAAGTTGGCGGCAGTTTTTATAATCCAAAAGTTTAAGAGGAGAAAGAATGGAAATTTCTATTTCAATCATTTCTAATTCTTTAGATGAGAGTGGTAGGAAGCGGTAATCAAAAAAAGCAGCGTTAATAGCATTTTCTATTACGGCTTGATAAAGCGGCTGGAGAGGCTCAAGACAGCCTACACATCCTCTCAATTCTTGATTAATACTTAAAGTGACAAAGCACGCCATTTTTTGATGAAGAAGAGAAGAAAAATTTTTTAATTCATCATCGTTTATTTTTAAAACCTCATGATGGTCTAAAAAATATTTTATACTTTCCCGAGCTAATTTTAGTAAAAATTGTTTATCTTTTTCATTAATTTCCCATCTCATTTTATTGATAAAAAAGATAGGTGCCATAACCGACCACTGTTTCTTTATCGCCACTGGTTTCAAAAGAAGTTTGATAGGCGATTAATTTTGTTTTCCAATCTAATTTTTTAGCCAGATGCATTAAGGTTAAAATAGCTGCCGCACCACAAACCTCCAATTTATCTTTTTCATTAATTTTTAATTGTAAAATAATTTGATGGGTTTTTTTATCAATTTTTTGGGCCATTTCTAAAGGAAGATAGTGGCTTAAATCAGAACTAATAATTAAAAGAGTGGCTTCATCAAGAATTGGTTTAATGAGAGCGGCTAAGTTACCGCTTTCAACTTCATTATTAATTAAAATGGGTAAAATTTTGAAATTTTTTAGAATTGTTTGTAAAAAGGGTAATTGAACTTCTAAAGAATGTTCTTTTTGAAAAGCTAAATCATTAAAGGGCCCATTGAGGGGTGGTTTTAATAAAGAGATTTTACCGAGAGGTGTTTCCCAATAATCAGCTGAGGAAAAAACAAAATCAGCGATTGGTAAATAATGAGATGGTCCAATAAGAATAATTTTTTCGGGTTGCCAATTAGATAAAGAAAGAATTTTATAAACAGCAGTAGCTATTGGTCCGGAATAAATATATCCGGCGTGAGGAACAATAAACGATTTGATTTTTTGAGGGATAAATAAATTGTCTGGTTGTTGGTCCAAAAAATTTTTAATCAGCTTCCTCAATTCCATGCTGTTTTTGGGATAAAATTGTCCGGCAACAGCCGGCGGTCTGATTTGGATATTATTGCCAAATACCATCGATTTTATTTTTACATTTTAAACATTGACCTTGATGGAAATATTTAGAACCTTCAGTTTTATAACCAATACGTTTAATTAAAAGTGTTTGGCATTGTGGACAATAAGTGTTTTCTAAATCATTTTCTGTAACATTACCCACATAAATAAATTTTAAACCTTTTGCCTTGCCAATTTGAAAAGCATTCATCAGTGTTGTAATAGGAGTGGGCGAGAGATTTTGCATTTGATAAGCGGGGAAGAAACGAGAAATATGCCATGGAATATTAGGATCAATTTTAGCAATAAATTCCGCTATTTGTTCTAATTCTTTTTCAGAATCATTTTGGTTAGGAATGATAAGCGTTGTTAATTCTACCCAAACACCCAAACGATGGAAAGTTTTTATATTTTCTAAAACTGGTGTTAATTGCGCGCCGCAAAACTTTTGATAAAAATGATTATTAAAGGATTTTAAATCAATATTAATGGCATCAAGATAAGGAGCGATTGTGGTGATAGTTTCTTCTGATTGATATCCATTAGAGACAAAAACATTTTTAAGGCCATATTTTTTAGCCAGAATCATAGTATCATAGCAATATTCAATAAATATTGTTGGTTCATTATAAGTGTAGCCGATTGAAGGAATGTTGTTTTGAAGGCAGTATTCGATAATTTTTTCAGGCGGCCATTCGTCGCTGGTATTTTTAATTGTCTTTTGAAAATCACGATTTAATCTAGGAAATTGACTGATGTCCCAATTTTGGCAAAAAGAGCAGCGAAAATTACATCCGAAAGTGCCAAAAGAAAAAATTTGGCTACCGGGTAAAAAATGAAACAATGGCTTTTTTTCTATTGGGTCTAAATTAAGGGCAACGGGCTTGCTGTAAGTTAAAAGATTTAATTTATCATTTTCGTTTAATCTGATGCCGCAGATACCAGTTTGGCCGTTCTTAATTTTACAATAATGAGAACAAGCCAAACAATGAATAATATCATCCTTTTTATTTTTTTTAAAAAATTTTGCCATTATTTTTTATTTTTTGATAAATTGTAACGTCGGGAAATTTCAAATAATATATTTCGAAATTTTTCAATGCGTTTAGAAACTTCGGAATTTGGAGCGCAAATATTAATTAATAAAGTGGACTGTTGTTTAAGAGATTCTATAAAATAAAGAAGAATGCCCCAGTCAAATTCGGAATTTTGATTTTTTTGGAATTTCTTAATATTTTCTTTAAGAACTTTTTCATTTAAGGCCAAGAAAAATAAAGGAATGTTGGAAAGGGGGCTTAAAATAATTTGATTATTTTGAGGATTGAATTTTAATCCATAATCAATTTTTGTGCCGCCTATACGATTAACCTCTATTATTTTTTCCCTTTTTTCCTCATAGCGTTGACTGTGAATATCGCAGACTTCATCAAATGCACAAACTATATTGCCTTCCTTGCGATCGAGGATAATATTGTCAACGCCGTTAAAAACATCGTCAAAAAAACTCGTTCGGCAGATAATAAACTCTTCGTGCAAATATTTTTGCAAAAAAGCCGTTTTAAATTTTTCAAATTGTTCTCCCAAATGTTGAGAACGATTTTCATAATTAAAACGCTCTTTAAATCTATCCTCCCTTATTTTGTCGTAGAATTGTTTTTCTTTTGAATAATTTTTAAATCCGTCTATTTGCAAACGGCATTCTTCATCTACGGGAATGTCCATTTTATTTAATTCTACTGCGTTATTTTTTAATATTTCGTTAATATTCTTCAATCCTTCGGATTCTAAATTATTTTCGCATCTATGAAAAACATTGATTTTATTCATACAAAATTATTATATTACCTTTTTAAAAAAATCAAAAATTTTGTTAATATTAATCTGATTATGGAAAAGATTTTAAAATTTCATTTAAACAAAACAATTGCCATTATAGTGAGTTTAATTTTATTGGGCTTTTTGCTTTATTTTAATAGTTTTCATAACTCTTTGTTTTGGGATGATTACGATGGTATTTTAAATAATGCTTATATTAAAAATTTCCAATATTGGCCAAAATTTTTTACCGAAAATTTGATTGCCGGCGCGGGCTTTTTGAGCGATTATTGGCGGCCGATGGTTTTGATGGTTTTTTCTTTTGGTTGGCATTTATGGCAAGATAATCCTGTCGGCTATCATTTTATTAATATCCTTTTTCATATTGCCAATAGTCTTTTATTGTTTTTTATTCTTCGCAAACTTTTTAAAAAAGAAAATATTGCTTTTTTAGTCGCTTTGATTTTTTTAATTCATCCACTTCAAACCGAAGCCATCACTTATGTTTCTGGCATTGCCGATCCTTTATCAACGCTATTTATTTTTCTTGTCATAATTTCTTTTATTAAATTAATAGAAACAAAAATAAAAATTTTTGGGATTGTCATGGTCATTTTTTATATTTTCTCTTTAATGAGCAAGGAGACTGCTATTATGACACCGGCGATTCTTTTTTTAATCGGCTGGTTTTATTTTGATAATTTATTATCTAAAGAAAAAATCAAGAAAATAATAGTTTATCTATTACCGCTCATTATGATTGCTTTTATTTATGTCGGTTTACGACTGACGATTTTAAATTTCCAAAATACCCTTAATTTGTATACTGAAGAAAACTTCTTTACTCAGCGTTTTGATCTTCGTTTACTGACGTTTTTCAAAACTATTCCGCTCTATTTTAATTTTATGTTTTTCCCGATTGATCTTCAGATGGAACGACAATTATTGATTCCGAAAAGTATTTTTGAACCTTTGGTGATTGGTGGCATCATCATAATCATTTTGTTGGGTATTTTGATAATAAAGAATTTTAAAAATTATTATGCTGTTTCTTTTGGGGGGTTATGGTTTTTTATCTTGTTGTTGCCGGTGAGCAATATTTTTATTCCAATTAGCGGTTTAATTTATGAACATTGGCTATATTTGCCACTCATTGGCATATTTTCTATTATTTTTTTAACAGCCGATTATTTAATAAGTAAATACAAATTAAAAAAAATCGGTCTTGTTGTTTTGATTGTTTTTTTAATATTTCTTTCTTTTCGAACAATTTTACGCAATTCTGAATGGAGCAACCCCGTTTCTTTTTATCAGCAAATTATTAAACACAATCCCAACAGTTACAGAGTGTGGAATAATTTAGGCATTGAAGCGGAAAAAAGATATAATTTTGATTTAGCAAAACGCGCTTATGAAAAAGCAATTTTAATACAAGAAGACAATCCAATTGCTTATCATAATCTCGGTGTTCTTTTGTTTAAAGAAGGAGATTTAGAAAAAGCTAAATGGTATTTTAAAAAGGCCATTGAGGAAGATAAAGAGTTCTTTTATTCTTATTTGTTCTTGGCTAAAATATACTGGAGCAACCATCAATTAGATAAAGCCATAGAAGTTTTACAAAATTATTTAAAAGTAACTGAAAGAGCCGATATCTATTTTGTTTTGTCCCAGCTTTATAAAGAAGAAAACAACAAAGAAGAAAGTATTAAAAACCTTTTCCAAGCTCTACGTTTAGATCCGCAAAACACTTTATATCATCAAGAAATGGAATTATTACAAAGATAAAGTTATGAAATTGAGTATTATTATCCCGGTTTTTAATGAAGAAAAAACCATTGGTAAAATTTTAAAATGCGTTGTTAACGCGCCATTGTTAAATTGGGAAAAAGAAATTATTGTAATCAATGATGGTTCAACCGACAATACCGAAGTTGTCATTGAAGAATTACGAAAATCTTTATCAGAAATCATTTATATTAAACATCTCCAAAATCACGGTAAGGGGGCGGCCATCAAAACAGCTCTCCATTATATTTCTGGGGATTTTGTTATAATTCAAGATGCTGATTTAGAATACGATCCTAATGATTATCAAAAGTTAGTATCATTAATAGAGAAAGGCTATAATGTTGTTTATGGTTCGCGCAATCTTGATAAAAAAACTAAACGCGGCTATTTTTTTTATTTTCTTGGCGGAAAAATTATTACAACCTTTTGCAATTTATTATTCCACAGCCGATTAACCGACATTAATACTGGCTACAAACTTTTTCAATCAGAAATTATCAAAAGTTTAAATTTAGAAAGCAATGGTTTTGAATTTTGTGAAGAGGTAACGGCAAAAATTTTAAAAAGAAAAATTCCGATTAAAGAAGTTGCCATTAATTATTACCCCCGCACTTTTAAAGAAGGTAAAAAAATTCGTTTTAAAGACGGCATTCGAGCTATTCTTACTTTATTAAAATTTAAATTTATAAAGTGATATAATTAAACATATGAAACAAAAAACTTCTCAAAATAAAGTTGGTTTAGCCCTCGGTAGTGGTGCGTTAAAAGGCATTGCCCATGTGGGCGTAATTAAAACATTAGAAGAAAACGGCATTCCCATTGATTTTATTGCTGGTACCAGTATTGGTGCTTTGGTTGGAGCGTTTTATGCATATTTTGGTAATAGCGCCATTTTAGAACATATTGTTTTAGAATCGGATTTAAAAAATACGCTGGGTTTATTAGATCCATCTTTAAAAAAAGGATTGTTGCGTGGGGAAAAAGTAATGGATTTTATTAAACAGCATTTGCCAATTAAAAAATTTAGTGAATTAAAAAAACCACTGGCAGTTGTCGCTACCGATTTAGAAACCGGCGAGCCAGAGGTTATTAAAAAAGGGGATTTAATTTTGGCTGTGAGGGCAAGCATTTCCATTCCTGTTATTTTTCGACCGATAAAAAGAGAAAGAAAGTTGTTGATTGATGGAGCAATGACAATGCCTGTGCCGGTGGGTGTTTTAAAAGAAATGGGCGCTGATATTGTGATTGCTGTAAATTTGTATAACTATTCAAAAAAACATAAAAGACACTCTAACAAATTTAATTTATCGTTTATTGGTAACCGCAGTGCAGAAATTATGCTTTATCAACTAGCAAAGAAAGATGTTGAAAACGCTGATGTCGTAATTGAACCAGACGTAGAAGGTTTTAGTTTTATAGAGCTTATTAAAAAAAGAGAGAAAATATTACAATTAGGCGAAAAGGCTGCAACTGAAAAAATATCTTTGATTAAAAAATTGCTTTAAAATTTTTGCGTTGGATCAAATAAATTTTTGGTTTTGGCAACAGTTGGTTCTTTTTGTTTTGAATAAAGAGATTTTTTGCGTTTATTATAAGGAATTTCTGCTGGCGAAGAGAGGTATTCTACAGCAATTTGACAAATATACATTCCGGGATAAAGAGCAACAGGTAATTCTGATTGATTGGAAATTTCCAAAGTGAGCGTTCCTTCAAATCCCGGATCAACAAAGCCTGCGGTATGTACAAGAATACCCATTCGTGCTAACGTACTTTTTCCTTCCACGCGTAAAACAATATCGTCAGGCACTCTGACATATTCTAATGTTGCGGCCAAAACAAAAGAATTAGGATGAAGAATATAAGGTTTATCTTTTTTGAGGTGCGTGGTGATAATGAATTCATGATTAGGCAATCCTCTTTTAATATCCAAAAGATGATGTTTGGCCACATTAAAAGATTTAAAAATTGGCCCTAATTTTAAATCAATGGAAGCCGGTCCAATTTGGTCCTTAGTTAATTTCGGTTTAAAAATCAGCTTACCGTCTTTAATCAACTTTTTAATATCTCTATCGGAGAGGATCATATTAGAATATTCTAACAAAAAATTTCAAATTTAAAAATAAGACAAGCGGATTCGCCACTTGCCTTATTTTTTAATTAGCTGTCTCTCCTGAACAAAATTCGAACCTTTTTTTTGAGAAAACCCGGACGCTGATTTCTGAAAAACTTTCGCTCGGGCGGGCAAAAATTCCTTCCCCCCAACCCCCTTCTTTTTTGCCCGCCCGAGCGAGGCGGGAAACCGAAACTTTACAAATTATAGTAGTGTGCTGCCGGGCTTGGATTCGAACCAAGATTAACGGCTCCAAAGGCCGCTGTCCTACCATTAGACGACCCGGCAATTGAA